>Ga0187843_10000042_pt1 | contig 105047 bp, 95 predicted proteins | sample SpaLakP09_SKY_43_FD_134516 | JGI IMG/M metagenome (GOLD analysis project Ga0187843, IMG submission 134516) | Oligotrophic lake water microbial communities from Sparkling Lake, Wisconsin, USA - SP09_SKY_43 | ecosystem: Environmental > Aquatic > Freshwater > Lake | place: USA: Sparkling Lake...
GACCTGTATCGCCGTGCCTTCACCCGCGACTGATTTCATGAGGTAGTTTGCGCCCATGGCCTCGGCGCGTTCTTTCATGCCGACCAGGCCCCAGTGGCCTTCGCGCTGGCCTGCGTCGGCGATGGCGGGGGGCAGGCCCAGGCCGTTGTCGGCGATGCGCAGGGTGAAGTGGTCGCGCTGGTATTCGAGTTCTAGCGTGACCTTGCTGGCGTTGGAATGGCGGGCGGCGTTGAGCAGGGCTTCGCGGGCGATGGCGTGGATTTCATTGTGTACGATTACGCGCCGTAAGCGCACCTACGCGAGATGGCTCACTTCTATCGATTTTTTACCCAACTCCACCGCATACTTCTCGATGAATTTGGCCGGCATAGATGACATGCATTTCAAGTTAGGGACGAGCTCGATATCTTCTGGAGAAGTTACATCGAAGGTGTCACATTCACCATCCCAATAAGGAAAAATTTGATGATAAATCTCATTACTACCGTCAAATTCCAATTCCTCCACTTGCTCCAAAAGCGACGAGGGTATCAACATTTCCTCAAAGTACGCCAACACTTCTGGAATGACATCATAGCCTTCTTTCTTAATCATGATCTCCCGGTCCGTGTATTGACGGACGAACTCATAAACATCAAAACGTGGTAAGAGTTTTTTCTGAATGTACATTAGCTCTTCTATGACAAGCAGCTTGAAGTTCAAATCCTTAAATTGATACGCTCCCAGCCTGGCCGGTGCTGGATCGGCTGCACGTGATACGATCGAGTGATATAGCGACCGCAAATTATCGATGTACGTTCCCGTATGCCCGCTACTGACGATCAATTTTGCTAAATGCATTGCTTTCTTCGATTTGCTTATCAGCAAGCGCCTGTCTTCATCGGTCTTTAACTTGTAGAAGAAAGCATAACGGGCAAAAGCATCTAGTTGCTTGCCAGTCCACTGCTTTGAGTACACTTCAATCTGTGCGGCAATCTTATCTAAATCGTTGTAGATAAAGCTATCACCGCTATTATTCACCAGATCCAACATAATGCCGTAAAACATTCCTCTCATGTTCTCATGCACTCCGTCTAGAACATAGAGCTCAATGAGCTGACTCAGAATGACTGCCCGCTTGGGTAAAAACCTGAGCAAGAAAAGCATCTTATTATTACCAATAGTCGGGTTTGACTGCACGAGAGGTAGTATTAATCTGGCGGCATCAGCCCTTAGTTCGTTTCCCTGATCGAGCCTCGTGTGATTTAAGTAGATCTCTAACAGCATTTCAATAGCATCAGCACCGATACCGGTATGCGGCTTAACGGTCAGCAAGAACAGTTCCTGCGTTGAGTATGCAGCAATCCTTTTGATCAAATCCAGAATTCTGGACGAGTTCTGCATTAACGCAAGGTGTAAGTGGGCATTTGCGCCTACAGAACGGAAATGGTTATAATGAAAAGCATAGATCAGTTGATAAGCTACTTGTGCCTCATCCGTATCCTTCCATGTAGTTTCTTCCAATGTCTTGATGACGACGTCGTAGAGCCGATTCGCTGTCGTCGGCGACCGCTCGCAAAATGCTAACCATGCGCGATTAACGGCCTTGATGATATGGCTGTACTTGACTTGGGTCGGCGGAAGAACCTCCACCAGCTTGATGGTTTCAGCAACGACTATCCAAGCTTCTTCCAAAGTGGAATTCTTTACATTGCTGGCAAATTCGTCCAATTCCCGGATCATATGTTTGTTGCGGGTTTGGAGGGCGAAAAGCAAGTCCTTGCTGGTCATTTTCTTGATATCCGTCTTTATAATAATTACTTCTAATCTAGAGTAGATCTACACTTTATTAGCATTTCTTGGCCACGATTTTTCCCCGAACCCTAATAAAAATGTCATCGATATTCATCGCCAGCGCCTCTTCCACTGATTCAAGATTTGCACAATTGTCTACAGTCAGTCTCTTCAAATTTGGTGCAATCGTCATCAATCCGTTCAGTGATTTTAGATTACGGCAATAGTGAATCTCCAGCTTTTCAAGATTTGGTAACTGAGGCAAATGGAGTAGTGATTCCTGGTTGCACCAATTGAATGCCAATTCCCTTAATGACACCGGCAACGGAAGTGCAGAAAAACTCATGTCTTTTGATTTATATCGCCAGATATGCAAGCAATTTAAGGAGCTAAGTTTTTCGAGTCCTGCATCATTTTTGACAGGTTCCCACACCATTGTTGCAAGCTTAGGAAAACGAGAGAAATCTATCGCTGGGCGCTTGGGGAAAATCCCCAGATATTCAAGGTTTTCCAGATGGTATATACCGCCGACATCTTGCAGCCTAATGTCCCAAAACCATAGTTGTCGTATCTGAGGGAGTTGAGTCAAGAAGTCCAGATTACTTTCTTCGAAACCAAAATCTGGATTGGCAAAGATGCCCTGGATATGACGCTGCTCAATCTCGGCAATGCAATCCGCTAGCTGTGCACTTTCGATACCAAGTGAATGAGTAATGCCCAGATCCGATGTTTCGAGAAATTGTCCTGTTCTTGTTACTGGCATATTCGTCCTGGTCGCTATTTACCTTCTTGTTTTAAGAGTATATCCGGCCATTGAAAGAAAGCGGAATTCTTTGTCACTGCCGACCATGAACCGATCGAGCAAACAAGGACTTACCCCTCGCCAACCATCTCCCCTTCCCCCCATCAAACCCCGCCCCCACCGGCATGGTGTAAGCCAGATTCGCTGGCAACCTGACCTGTATCGCCGTGCCTTCGCCTGCCACTGATTTCATGAGGTAGTTTGCGCCCATGGCCTCGGCGCGTTCTTTCATGCCGACCAGGCCCCAGTGGCCTTCGCGCTGGCCTGCGTCGGCGATGGCGGGGGGCAGGCCCTGGCCGTTGTCGGCGATGCGCAGGGTGAAGTGGTCGCGCTGGTATTCGAGTTCTAGCGTGACCTTGCTGGCGTTGGAGTGGCGGGCGGCGTTGAGCAGGGCTTCGCGGGCGATGGCGTGGATTTCATTGCGTATGGGTTCGCACAGCCAGCGTGGCTTGCCGCGCTGGGTCAGGGTGAAGCGTTCATTGAGCAGGATGCTGCCGTATTGCTGGAGTGCGTCTTCGAGTTCTTCGGGCACGGATTCGCTGCGCAGGTCCATGATGTGTTCGCGGCCTTCGACCATGAGTTGGTCGGCCAGGTCCAGGGTTTGTTCCAGCTTGGCGCGTTCTTCTGAATCGCTGGGCAGGCGGCGGGCCTGGCTGTCAAAATACATGATGAGGCCTTGCACGCTTTGCAGCAGGGTGTCGTGCAGACCACGGGCGATGCGGGCGCGCTCTGCCAGTCTTTCGTGCATGAGGTCTTGCATGTGGGCGGTCAGGTAGCGCACGCGCAGCAGGTAGAGTGCGTACAAGAAAGCAGCGGCCAGTGCGATTAGCAAGGCGATGAACCAGGGTGTTTCTGTGAAGACGGGGGTGATGCCTATCTGCATGGTCGCGCCTTGCTCATTCCATACACCATCTTCATTCGCTGCCTTGACCATGAAGCGGTAATTGCCGGGTGGCAGATTGGTGTAGAAGGCTTCGCGCCGTCCCTGCGGGTCTTGCCAGCCCTTGTCATAGCCTTGCAGTTGATAAAGAAAGCGGACGCGTTCTGGCATGCTGAGGCTGAGCGCGGTAAAGCTGATCTGTATATCACGCTCTTCTTTTGGCAATTGCAGTGCTGCCTGTGCTGCGTAGTCTTTGCCTGCCGCGTGGATGGCGGTTATCTGTACAGATGGTGGCAATGCATTGCGGGCGATGTGCTGGGGGTTGATGCTGGCGATTTCGCTGGCGGTTGAGAACCATAGCCTGCCATCACTGCCTTCGATGAGCGAAGGCAGCGGGCGCAGTTGCGGTGCGCTACCGAGCAAGCCATCAAGTGCTGTGAAGCGTTCATGGTGTGCAGCATGGGTGGGGTCACGCAATAGCTGTTCGACTTCTTTGGCAGGGATATGGATAATGCCGTCGGCGCTGTGCAGCCACAGGTCACCAGTAGCGGTGCGGACAATGCCGGAGATGCCGCGCAGAGGCTGCCCGCCGCTGATCTTGACGGGTACAAAGCGTTTGTCATCGTACATAGCCAGACCAAATTCGCCACCGGCCCAGAGCCGCTCTTCATCCGTTTGCAGGGCCAGTACGTTGCCGAGCGCCAGCCCCTGGGCGTCGCCAAAGACTTGTACGCTTTTGCCGTCAATGAGGGCGATGTGGTTATTGAGATAGCCAGCCCAGACGCGGCCTGCGGCATCTTTGGTCAGACTCATCACATTGTCCGTGGGCAGGCCATGAAGGCCGCTTTGCAATTGCCAGTGACCATCGTCTATGCGGAACAAGCCTTTGCGGAAAACCGATGCCCATTGCTGACGCGGATTGACGACGAGCATGGCCTGCACCTGGTTGCCCGCAAGTTCGGGGGGCATGGTCACGGCGCTGAACTTGCCAACCTCATCACGCCGCCACAGGGCGGTGTCATTGCCCAGCCAGAGTTTGCCATCGTCTGCACGATAGGCCACGCTGAAATGCCCTCCCCGCTCGCTCTGGTAATCGCCGTTGGGATTAAAGCGGCGTACGTCACCCGCAAAGTCAGAGGTGAGAATGTCGCCATTGCCTGCGCTGACGATGGCGGGATGGTCAAACGGCAGCGCCACCGGCAAGATCTGCAGGCGGTTGCGGCGCAGGCGGTCTAGCCCGTGGGACGTGCCTATCCAGATATTGCCTTCTCTGTCCTGGAAAAAAGTTTGCGGCAGAGGGCCGCTCATGCCGCTTTGTTTGGTCAGAAGCTGATCGGTGCCGCTGCTGGCTGGCCAGGGAGCGCGGCGACGTTCGAGTGCGTGCGTACGCAAAATCCACATGACACCTTCGCGGTCAAAGAACATGCCGTTGCCTTCTATCTCGGGCTTGGGTGCAGGATTATTTGCCGGGTCTCTGGTATGCATGCGGTAGAACTTATAGGTACCGTCCGATGCCCAGAGCGTGCCGTCGGGGCTTTCTGCCATGGCCATTAAATCGAGCCTGGGCCAGGCCTGGGTATAGCGGGCTTCACCCGGCTGGCGGTAATAGACACCGCCCTGGACTGAGACCCATTGCACACCTGCCTTGTCAAACAGGATTTGCCGGGCCAGGATGCGCGGCAAGCCGGTCTCTGGGCTAACGGCATTGAACCGTTGCGCGCCTGGTGTCAGCGATGCCAGGCCTTCACGGGTTGCAGCCCAGATCGTGCCGTCTGGCCCCAGGGTCATGCTCATGACGGTGCCGCCCGGCAGGCCGTCTGCCTCAGTAAAATTGCGTACGCTGCCCTTGTTGAACATGCTGATACCACCCAGGCGGTAACCTACCCACAGGCTGCCATCGGGGGGAGCCAGCAAACCCAGCACATTGCTGGAACGCAGGGCATGGCCCTGGACTTTATCCATGCGTTCAAAGCGCACCCCATCAAAGCGGAACAGGCCTGTGGGCGTCGCCATCCACAACCAGCCATCGGTGGTCTGGGCAAATTTGAGTACATCGACAGGTGCGCCGTTGAGGCCGTTCCAGGCGGTGTGGGTATAGTCAGACAGCAGGCGGCTGGGCTGAGTGGTGGTGACAGTGGAATAGCTGAACTCAGCCGCGGCGGCTGGCCAGTGAACAATCAAAAGGGAACTGAACATGAACGCAGCCATGCCGGTTTTGAGCAAGGTCTGCCATTTGGTAAAAAACACGTGCGTGATCCTGGGCGATAAATAAACAGTTGATAGCCTACAGTCTACCCAAGTTTGCAAGAACAGGACAAAAGATAGTGTATTGTCTTTTAGGCCAGATTTTTCTGCGCGTGTGATGAGAGGCGTTTACCAGCTACGCAGCACAGTGAATACGCCATGCAAGGCATCGGCAGCGAGCAATTGTCCGCCGTGGGTGCCATGGTGCTGGCCGGGGTGAAAACTTATTTTGCCAAATCCAGCAACAGTAAAATCCCTGAGCTGGTTAAGTTGCTGCAACAGTTCTGCGTGACCTAGCTGGCGGCCACTGCGTTTGAGTGCTTCTATGAGTACCATGCCTGCTGCATAGGCGGCGTCGCCATAGGCGGCGGGCAAGTCAAACACGGGGCTACTGGTGTGCCACGGTAATAGCAGGCGCAGGCGGGCTGCTTGCGCGGGTGGCAATTGCAGGCTGGCCTCGCCTATGTGGATGGCGCTGGCATATACCAAACCATCACCTGTGCGTGCCATTACTTCATGCAGGTTGGCGGCATTGCCAAGATAAATCACCGCTTCGCCGGGCTTACGGACCTTGGCTGACCATATTTGCTCACGCAGTGATTGATGATTTGTCCGTGCTTGCGCGCGCAACTCTTTGAGCAATGTATGCAAGCCGGGATCATTGTCCAAGTCATAGATCAGGGTCAGTTGTTGTATCGCATTATTGCCGGGAGCATAGCCGCGATAGTCTATCGCAGCCTGAGTCAGCAAGGTGCTGGCTTGCTCGCGCAGGGAGGGCAAAAGCTTGAAGCTGTTTGGTGCAAGCGCATCGGAAAAATTGATGACACCTGGTAAGGGTAATGCGCCAATGTCTGGCAAGACCCTGGCCTGAGTTGTGGAATGGCGTGTTTGCAAGCTGGCGACTTCGACAAACATCTGGTCTGGTGCAGGATTAACGATGAGTTCCAGCTTGCGCCCATACAAACCATTGGCGACCTGATCAAAAGCCCTGTTCAAGCCTGCCTGTATGGCAGCACCGTAAGCCTTATCTGGTAAAGAGACGCCGACGCGTAGCGCGGTGTCAGTGAGACCTGGCGTATCCTTGCCAATGACGTTCAGGTAGGCGAGTAAATCATCAAGGCTTGCGGCATCGATGTGGTAGCGTGGCATGAGGGGATGCAGGGGCTGGCCATTGCTGCCCACGCCTTGAAACAGAGCGCGTTCCAGATGCTGGCGGTCTGGCTTGCCTGCCAGTGGCGGCGCACGCAATCCGCCCTCTTCGCGCCCCTGGCCATGGTTGCCATGGCAACGTGCACAGGCGGCTTGGCCGTTGCTGCCCTTCTGGTACATGGCCTGGCCGCGTTCCCAGCCTTGATCATCTGCGGCATTGGCAATGTCAGCACAGAACAGCCAGAGCAAGACGGACAGCGTAGTCCACAACCTTGCCTTCATCGTGCGGGCAACAACTTTCCTACGGCCAGGGCGATATCTTCGGGCTTTGCAGTCGCATAGATTTTTTTCCAGTCGCCTGTCTGCACATTGCCTGCCAATAGAATGCCGCTGTGGGCATCTTTGTCGTCACCGCTGCCGCCGAGTTTTTTTGCAACTGCACTGATGTTGTCTGCATTGCCAGTCAAAAATAACCAGCCGGGGCGCACCTTGAATTTGCTGGCAAAGTCTTTCAAGACCTTGGGAGTATCCGTGTCCGGGTCAACGGTAATGCTGACCATTTGCACGCGTGGGTCAAGCAGTGGCTGCACCCTGGCGAGGTTGGCCGTCATGGGTGAGCAGATACCAGGGCAAGTTGTGAACATGAAATTGATCAGTACGATCTTGTCTTTCATGACGTCATCAAAGAAATGCACGGTCTTGCCATCTTGCGTTTGCAAGGGCAAATTGGGAAAGTAGCGACCATTGGCTGCCTGCATGGCGGGGTCGGGGCCAGCCACTTGTTCAACAGTAGTCTGAATAAGCTTGGCCTCAGGCATGCTTGCCAGTTGTTGCCAGGCCTGTTTCTTTTCATTGATGACCAACACCAGGCCGCTATGGTTGCTGATATCGCCAACACCGGCATTGAGGGCACGTAGTAATTTGTCGACGACGGCTTTATTACCCGTCAAAAACTGCCAGCCGGGGCCAGCCTCAAATTGCTGGGCAAAGGCTTTGAGTCGCGCAGGCTGGTCGGTGTTGGGGTCTATGCTGACAGAAATAAATACCACGTCGCGCCCTACCCGCGTACCGAGGTCGCGTTGCACCTGGCGCAAGGTGGCGGTCTGGGTGGGGCAGATCATGGTGCAGGAGGTGAAGATAAAATTGACGACAGCTGTCTTGCCGTGCACCAGATCACGGTAGAAGGCGACGTTCTTGCCATCCTGATTGATGAGCTGTGCTTCAGGTATTGAGCGCATGGCTGCCTGTGCAGGTGACATTGCTACGAACAAGACGCTGTACACCAAAATTAGCATGAGCAGCAATGCTTTGTTCATCATGCCTGATAGGTCTTTCATCACTTGCCTCATATTGATACACTCCAGTCAGTCTTTATTTCACCGTCAATACCAGTCGTGCCGATTGATTCCAACTCATGCCCAGCGATGCTGACTGGAAGTAAACATAGTAATGCCCACTGACGGATGGCGCAAAGTCGATGCCATAGTCGCCGTTCTTTTGTTCCTGTGCATCCAGTTGTAGTTGTTGATTACCCGTTGTATTAAACAGCAAGACCTGCAAATCAGGAATGCCGGTCTTTGGCTGGCCACTGAGCGCATCGCGGATAGCGAATTGCAGTTTCTGGCTTTCACCTTTGCTCAATGCTGGCGCAGTTCCAGCCAGTGTCACCGCATAACGTGTTGCAGGTGGTTTGGCTGGATCAGCCTGCACTGTGATCGGAAAACAATGCAGCATCTTGGGTGAGTCGAGATAAAACACTACCTGGTAATTGCCAGCCTTGGGCAAGCGTGCACTGGCCTGGTATAGACCGGGCTGGCGTTCTTGCAGGCTATGGTCCAGCACCAGTACGGCACGCGGCTCGTGGCCGTAATTGCGGAAGCTGCCTGCGGGTGCGCTCATGCCTTCCTGGTAGTAATAGATGGTACGGTCAGCGGGGTTGGCCAGCAAGGCGGCGGCACCATTGGGCACCATCACGGTGGTGTCTGCCAGGCTGCTTGCGCTGCGGCCCTGGTCAAAGGCTTTTTGACCATTACTGACTGATGCCAGCGCCAGTGGCTGTCCTGCCTGTATGTTATGTGCTATTGCATCGAGCGGCACCAGTTGCACGATTTCACTGTGGCGTCGCCGGATATAGGCCATGCGATCAGAAAACGTGACCTGGTCTGGCCCATGTGCAATGTCTGCGCCTTGCACGATCTGGTTGGTAGCAGCATCGAGCAAATCGAGTTTGTTTTTTTGTGGATTGAGGATAAAGCCGTAGCGGCCATCGGGTGTAAAGCGGATGGTGGATATGCCGGGCAGCGCCTTGATACTTGCCGCCTGCTTGCCTGCCACATCAAAGGCAATAATCTGGCCATCGCCTTCATGCGCGACGTACAGCAGTTGCGCCTTGGATGACCAAGCCATGGCGACAGGCCTGGTGCCAGCTGTGAGGTCAGCAGTTTTCCTGAGGCTGCCCGCGTCGATGAGGCTGATGCTGTTGTCTGCGGCATTGCTGACGAATGCCCTCTTGCCGTCATCACTGAAGGCGATCGTGTGGTGGCCCAGTCCCGTCTTGATTGCTGCCAGCACCTGGCCATTGGATGCTGACAATATGGTCACGCCATCGTCCGTCAATACCCATACTTGCTGCGCGCCAGGGCGCAAAGCCATTTTCCCCGGATGACCAGGTACGGGCACATGAGTTTTGACTTGCCAGTTGCGGGTATCAACCAGCGCCACTTCATGCACCTGTGGCTGGCTGACCAACAGGTTTTGCTCGGGTGTCAGCAACCAGTCTTGCCCTGGCCCATGCAGTATCACCATGGTCAGCAGTTTGGAACCGCCAAAGCCTGTTTGTGGATTGATGACGGAGATGGAATTGTCTTCATTCAGTGCCAGCACGTAATAGGCATTCAGGCTGAGTGCAGGTGCATGCAGCAAATCGCCACCGATGAAGGTGGCGACCTTGCGACGGCAGGCCTGCTCGCTGCTTCCATCCCCTTTACTTAAGCCATCGACCCAGGCTATCGGGCGCGCATTGCGGATGGGATTGGCACTCGCCGCATCGCGCAGGCTCAGGGTGAAGCGTGCCTCTGCCCCCTCCTGCATGGACTGTGACATCTCCAATTGCAAGGAGACGCCATCCTTGATCACCTGATTTGGCGTGATGCCACTTTCAGGCACCGATGCTGCGCTGGCCTTGCCTGTAGAAACAACTGCCAGCGCGGTCGCCAGCACCAGGCCCGCCAGGGCTTGATGCCAGCTGTTGCGCTTATAGTTGCGCTTACAGTTGCGCCTATCGGCGAAATTGCTCAGTGTGACGTACCCCATTAACGCTTCCGTCGTTCTATTTTTTTCAATGGCAACTCGGCTGACTCGATCTGTTTTTCTACAGACTCTATTGCATTCTTGCTCGCTGTCAGGATGGTCGCTGCCTGCCTGTGCTGCGCCAGTCCACCAAAAGCAGAGCGCACTTCAAGCATGCTGGGCGTAGTCGCTTTGCCCTTGAATTGCCAGCGCCCGGTCTGGTCAACGGCGACCTTACCCAGCACATTGCCGTCAGCCATGATGGTGACAGAGTCTGCCTGCTCCCATTGCACGCTGCCGGGGCGCACCGTGACGCTACCGGTGACTTCAAGAATGCCCTCAACCGACACCACATTGTCAATCACGACGATATCGGCAAACACTTCCTGCACTGTTGCTGTGACTGATCCGGCAGTAATCTGTGGAGCAGGACTGACGCGGAATACGCCCCAGCCACCTGTACCATATTGGCCATTGGGCCAACTGCGGTACAAATAGTCGCCTGGCACTGCGAATGATCCACCTGCCTTATCCACTACCACATCAAAGTGCGAGGTCGTGCCATAGCCGGACTGGGTACCCGTCGATAATGAGGCTGGGTTACTGGCTATCCTGGTAGAGTTATCGGCATAAGGCTCAAACTGCCATTGATGACCAGTCAGCTCAAATACATTCATGCTATCAGCCAACCCAAGTGGGCCAAACAGGCGGAAGCGTACTGGCGTGCCTGCATTAGCACGGAAGACCGGTGTTTGCGGATCACTATTGACCAGGGTATTTGACACTTCTGCAGTGGTGTCGATAGCAGCCAGATTTACATTGGTCTTGGTTCCATAACGATAGAAGAAAGGCTCGCTACGGTAGTTGACCGCCATCATGGGCGTGTGCGCGCTGTACAGTGATTTGCCCTGATATTGCATGGCGATATCGGTTTGCATGAAGACCGCAAAATCACGGAAAGGCTTGCCTACCGCAGGCGACACCGTACTGGAGATATGCGTGCCTGGATCGTCTTGCCATTTCGCACCGATAGGCTCGATGATCATGCCGCCAAACAAGCCATGGTAAGCCTGCATCAGCGGGTCGGCCGGTGTCAGGTTGAGGGCACCAAATTCTACCGGTGTGGCCCTGGTGACGCCGTTCTCGTTTTGCAGGGTACCGGCATACCATGTGTAGGTAATGGATGGCGGAGTACCAGTGCAAGGTGCGGGATTGCAGGCAGCGACGGTCTGAACAGGATTGAGGCCAACGTTCATGCCATCTGAATGACTGACATCCATCGCCAGCAATTGTGGATGCAGACCTGCCTGGGTAGACGGCAGCAGATTGATGTTGGCATAGGCTTCTGTAAAACCAAGATTAGGCCTTGCCGCAGACTCAGATGTGGTAAACACAGGAGCCCTGGCATTGACGCGGTTGGTCAATTGCAGCTTGATGACATCGCCAGCAGCAGCACGCAAGGCCAGCGGTTCAATATTGAGCCCGGATTTCAAGGTGCCGTTCGGGTTCAAGTCCTGATCTTGCACATACACGATGGCATTGGGGTCGTTCAGGGTATCTTTCGAGAACTGGCCATTCGTCAGCTTGGCACCGCGGCTGTTGTAGAGTAGCGGGTTATTGGAACCGAGCAGTTGTTGTATGGTCGTGGCTGATACCTTGAACTGACGTACGCAAGGGCCGCGCGCTGTGCAATCAGAGGGCAGGTTTGGCATGGTGGTGGCAACCGGCCTGATGCTGGAATTGCCAGGCAAAGGCGAGAGCCATGACACCTGATTATTATGACTGCGCATCAGGCTCCAGGCACCACTGACATTGCCATCATAGGCATTGCTGGCGTTGACCAGATAATCGAGCGACTGCGCCTTGCCGGTTTGCGGGATGGTGAACAGTGTTTCAAAATGCTCGGACAAGCCCATGGTCTGGCTGCCACGGTAGCCAGAGTTGGTATCGAAGGGCTCGAACAACCATTTGTTGCCATTGACAGTGACGGTATGGTTACCCACCAATGCGCCATCGATGATGCGTAATTGCACAGGGTCGTTTTCATAGACATGCAAGATCGGCGTGAAAGGATCAGTTCCAGCCATCTGCGCACTGACTGGCTGCCTTGGGAAAGTAAAGCAGTTATTCGTGGCGGTTTTTACGCAACCTGGATTGATGTTGGCACCACCCGCTGGTTGCACGTTCAGTTGTGCGTCATTACGTAAAATGGAACGGTAAGAGCCTGCCAGGTCCGTGCCTGAATTGACTGCGCCATTGCTGGACGCCACCCGCAAGGCCAGGGATTCATTGCGGTAATTGAGTACCGATACACCGATGCCAAAACCACCAATGATACTTGGCTTGGTCTTAGGCGGAGTAGGCGGATTGACCGGCTTGCTGATTGCCACCGGCGAACAGCCAACGCAGTTGATGCCATTGAGCGGATCAGCCCAGCCAGTGTAAGTACCATTTGCGCTGCGCTTGCAACCGCTGTATATGGGGTCCTGGCCGGGATAGCAATCAAAGCTGGTACGGCTGGATGGCAAATAGGCAAATTGTGAGTCTGCAACAGCCAGCGCAAATTCACGGTAGGCCTTGCCCTGGCGTGGCAAGATGTTGGCTGCATAACTGGTGGGACCACCATCGCTACGGCCACCCAGCCAGGTTTTACCATCGATCGAAGTCCAGCGTGAGTCTGTTGGCTCTACCACCAGCCCGGCATACAGGCCCACCATCTGGTGGGTAGACGGACCAAAATGGTCATGGGTAAATACGGTCAGCAGGGTGCGGTCGGCTTTTTGCTTGTCCATTACCGGATCAACCCACCAGCGCTGCACCGTCGCCTGTGCGCCCACCCACTGCTTGCTGCCGGGTGTAGGGCCATCGCCAAAGCTGGCTATGGGTTTGGCGGTCAGCTTGACTTGTTTGCCGTTCACGGCAATGCCACCAGCCTGATTGATGCCGGTGATGCGGGCGCGCACTTCGTCGGGGCTGAAAGTACCGTCTTCATAATTGAAGCCATTGGCGGCACCGTCAGAGGCAAGCACATCAAACTTCACCAGATGGATATGCTGGCCGATGATGTCGGTGGGTGTGCGCACCTGGAAATCATCCAGCTCATAATAACTGGGCACGAGATTGGTATGCCAGTATTCCACCACGTCGTTGCTGTTGGCGCGGAAGAACAGGGGTTCTGGTGGCTTGTCACCACTCAGTATCGGTTTCACATCCTGCCACAAAGCCAGTATGCGTTGCTGCGGGAAGTGCCAGCCTTTTTTATTGAGCACAACATCAGTCTGCATGGCGGCACCCTTGTAGATGCGTACTGGCGGTGTGACGGTAGCACCTCTGGCTGGGTTGGCAAACGGCGCACCAGGCGCACGCTGCAAACCATTCATGGCAAACTGCGCGGGGCGGCCATCTGGCAACCAGGTAGCAACTGATTTTTGTTCATGCATGGCCATTGCCGCCTGTTCTGTGACGGTGCCCTGCTCCGGCAATTCTATGGCGTTGATACGGCCCATTTCCTTGGTAAAGTCAGTCTGCGTGTATTTGTCAACAGAAATTGTGCCACCGGTGATCAGATGGCGTGGCAAGCCACCATTTAGTGCTACGCCATTCTCGACGGCAAAATCATTGGGTGGATGCGGCGCACGGTGCCCGGCGATACCCGGTACAAAGAAGGGATAACCAGGGTTACCCGCGCCAGTCACTTTGACCTGGCCTTTATCGATATGCACTGCCGCAGGCAATGGTGCCATTGCACGGGTTGGCAAGGGCACTAGGCCAGGGATGGGTGTGCCAGCCAGGATCTCGGCATCAGGCAGCGCCCGAGAACCAGCCCTGGGCTTGCCGTCGCTGCCAAGAGGCGTGCCCAGTTCCAGCACATCATGCACGCGGAACAAGGCCCACATGCCGCTCGCAAAATGCGGATAGAAATGGCAATGGAAGATAGAGTCACCCGGTGTCAGGTTGCGGTTGCCGCTGCCGTCATAGACCAGGTCCATGGTGTAAGATGTACCTGGGCCTATGGTCTGACTGTCGAGGTAACTGCTGGTATCACTGTCCGGTGAATATAGCCATTGGTGGGCATGGTGATGATGCACATGAAATACCCCCTGCCCCGCATGCAAGACACGGAAACGGGCGCGGTCACCCTGGTAAGTGTGATACACATTCGATGGGTCATCCGGGTAGTACGCCACGGTCGCTTTGGGCGGGGTGCAAGGCTGGGGCGAGCATGTCAGATTGGCTGGATTATCGACCACCATGGCAGGGTCACCACCCGCCCACGAGCTCAGGAAAAATTCTTCAAACTTGCATTCAGGGCAATCAGCAGTCGGCCCGACCTTGAGACGGTTGGCGAGGATTTCAGCAGAAATGCCTGCTGAACCATAATTGATGGAAAACGCATCATTGGCACCGCTGAGCACATTATGTGGATCCGCCAATTGGGGGAAGGCCTGCACCAGTGAGAAAGAGTCGTGGTACATCACCGTCACTTCACGGTATGGCGATTCCGGGTTGGGATAGGATGGATTGCGTGCGCCACTCACAGTGAAAGGGCCATGATTCGGTCCTGTGATGATGGCAGTCAGATCGCTATGGACAATGTTATTTCTTGCATCCAGCATTTTCAATACCGGCTTGCTGCTGCCAGGTAGCAGCGCACCATAATTAATCACCGGGTAACCCGCAGTACCGTTCGCCGATGCCAGTTGCATTTCAGCCTGCGTAACCTGGCTGCGATACCATTCTGAGCCGCGTGGCTGCACATTCACAGAACCAAACAAACCATACGTCAATTGCTCTTGCCCGGCCAGGCTATACAGTAAAAAACTGCCCTCTTCTGCCGCATACAAGCGATAGGTGATGGCTCTGCCGGGTGCGATGATGCCGCTATCATTACCTGACGGCGAGACCGCGTTATTGCCAACAAAGCTGCCATCATCCCTGATGGATGACACCAGTTCCATGCCTGCGATATGGACTGAGGCATTTTTTGTCTGCGGATTAGGATTGACATTGGCCGGTTTGAGCCAGTTCTGGAAATTGACCATCAGGCAGTCACCCACATTCGCCCGCAAGACCATGGGCCGCGGACGTTTGCCTGGCCGCAATTGCGCATTGCCCGGCCCTGGCGTGCTGCCGCTGACCGCAACCACATCACCCCGCAGCGCATACACCATGCCGCCCGGTTGCGAAGTGCCGAGGCGATTAATCATCATGGCCTGATCTATCGCCACCACGTCTGCCGTAATGGTGCGCTCACAACGCGCAGCAACTGAATTATCTGGCGCAGCTTGAGTCTGGGCTGCGAGCATGAGTAGCATGGGGGCGAGGCTACCGCCTATCATAGAAAGGATTTTCATCTCTGTTCCATTTCAAGAAAGTGAGGGCAATAAAGCTTGACGCAGCCATGCAGACTTGCTGACTGTTTATATTTTTGAATGCATTTTTTATATTGCCAAGTTCACTATACTCCAACTTCTTGAAGTTTTTGCAATCAGGGGAAATATTTTAGTGTGGGTGGGAAGGGCGTTGTGTTTTTAATACAGCTCGTGTGAGCGTGGGGTGGTGGACATCTAGATTGGGCTGATGAAGCCTAGCCCGGCCCGGCCCGGCCCAACACTCTGCGTTTACATAACCAGGATGCCTGCTTAGGCCCAATGTTGGGCTGATACCCCGTAGCCCCACCTACGATACTAGCGAGGCCCGGCCCAACCTACAGTGCTTTAAACTCACTCAGCAAACCCAAATACAAAACACAACATCACCACAGGCAAAGCGAGCGAGAAAAACCCTGCAACCATATACGCAAACGCCCCGCCCACTGCGCCCACGCCAAAGGCCAGCACCGGCCACAAGAATTTCCACAAACGGGCTTTGGTGCCTGCGGCAGCGCTGCCTCTGATGATATCAACCAGATCAATCACGATCTGGGTGACGTTGCCCGTCATCACAGTGGTGGGTGCCAGCTCGGTCCAGACCAGGCGGCTGGCCGCATTTTGTATGCCCATGGCGGCAGCACCGGCGATGCCGGCCAGCACAGGCAAGACTGCATCGGTGCTTTGCACCGGGCTGGACAAATAGCCCAGCAACATGAATACCAGCAAGAACAGCAACTGCATGCCGGTCAGTGCGCGGGCTGCAGATTTGCCGCTGGCTTCGAGCCTGACGGCGACGATGCGCGCCAGTGCCACCGCGAGGATAAAGGCAGGGAAAGCCAGAAACTTGATCAGCACACCATGGCTGGGGTGGGCCAGCTCGCTACCGATGAGCACAAAGTTGCCAGTCACATGGGCGGTGAACAAACCAAACAGGGCGACAAAGCCCACGGTATCGACATAGCCTGCGGTAAAACCCAGGGCCATGCCCAGCGTGTTTTTGTTGATCATGCGGTTTTGCCCTTGCTGAGTGAATACGCGCCAGGCCCGGCCAGGGCGATGGTGCTGAAAATGATGAGCAAGAGCCAGCCAAACTGGCCTTCGGCGATGCTCCAGTCCGGGTGTACTGCCAGCATGGATACCAGCAGCAAGAAGATGATGGGCAGGCAGGCCAGCCTCGTCAAGACGCCTGCCGCAATCAGCAGCGGACAGGCGATTTCTGCCAGCAGAGCCAGCCATAGAGTGGGGCCACGGCCCAGATCAAGCGGATCATCAATCTGTGCCAGCTCAGTGCTGTAGTGCAGGACTTTTGGCAAGCCATGCACATACAAGAGCATGAAGGCACCTGCCAGCCGCAGGAAAAGCAAACCTAGCTCTGGCCTGGCTGGCAAGGATAAACGTTGAAAAAAGTTCACGGTATGTCTTTCAAGCTAACTGACCAGCGACGAGATAACCCACGGTCATGGCGACAACCAGCAAGGCACCAACTGGCGTTGGTGGTGCTGGCGAGGGTATATCCAGCCAGCGGCACAAGCCGCCGATAGCCAGGCCCAGAAATGCACCTATAGCGATATCCATCTCAGTTTCCCTTCTTCTCGTCGAGTGCATGGCCGCCACACAAGGTCTTGTGTTTGGCCTCGCACGCTTGTGTGTAGCGATCCACCAGCCAGTAACCCAGGCTCATGGCGAACACCAAAAAAGCCCCGCTCAATACCGGGGGAGATGGCACGGGGATGTGCAGCAAGTTGCAGCCTGCCCCCGTCACAAAGGAGATGAGCAAGCCCAGTAAAATTTTTGAATAACGCATATGAGTACTCTCTTAAAATGCGAAGCAACTGCAACCCAGCGCACCCCAGAATCCTGAGAAATCAGAGACTGGCACATTCGCTCCACGCGCCACATCATGCCTGTGTACATGCATGCCGCAAGCACCACGGCACTGGTGCGGCAAGGCTGTTTGTTGGGTTGCTGGCACCACGCGATAATGCCCGCTGACCTTATTGACGGGCGACCAGTCTGGCAACACTGGTATGGCTGGTGGCGACAGCGGGCCAAATTCTGCCGCGCCATAGACGATCTTGCCATCGACGATGGTGAGTACAGCTTCTATGTGTTTGATGCTCTCTTCAGGTACGCTGAAATAGTCAGCGGAGAGCACTGCCAGGTCGGCGAACTGGCCTTCCTTGATCTGGCCTTTTTTACCCTGTTCGTTCGAAAACCAGCTACTGCCCAGCGTCCATAATTCCAGCGCGGCATCGCGTGACAATTGGGCATTGACACTGGCCAGGCGCAGGCCACCAACGGTGCGGCCAGAGACCAGCCAGTAGAGCGCTGTCCAGGGGTTGTAACTGGCGACGCGGGTGGCATCGGTGCCTGCCCCGACAGGCACACCCATCTCCAGCATTTTGGCGACAGGCGGCGTCGCGCGGGCGGCATCGGCACCATAGCGCTCAACAAAATATTCACCCTGGAATGCCATCCTGTGCTGGATGGCGATGCCGCCACCGAGCTTGCGCACGCGTTCTATGCTGCGTTCTGAAATCGTTTCGGCATGGTCAAACATCCAGTGCAGGCCATCGAAAGGAATCTCACGGTCAACTTTTTCAAACACATCCAGCATGCGGCTGATGGATTCGTCATAGGTGGCATGCAGGCGGAAAGGCCAGCGCTGGCTGACGAGATGGCGCACGACTTTTTCGAGTTCATCTTCCATGCCTGCGGCCAGTTCGGGGCGTGGCTCCAGGAAATCTTCAAAGTCGGCGGCAGAAAATACCAGCATTTCACCCGCACCATTGTGACGGTAAAAATCATTGCCATCGCCAGGCTTGACCATGCCGCTCCAGCGTTCAAAGTCTTGCAGCTCTTGCCCCTTGTTCTGGGTGAAGAGGTTATAGGCGATGCGTATGGTCAACTGCTGTTCTTTGGCGAGCTGATCAATAATTGCATAGTCTTCAGGATAATTCTGGAAACCACCACCAGCATCAATGGCACTGGTCAGGCCCAGGCGGTTCAACTCGCGCATGAACTGGCGGGTGGAATTGACTTGCAGATCCAGCGGCAGCCTGGGGCCTTTGGCCAGGGTGGCGTAAAGTATCATCGCATTTGGTTTGGCGATGAGCATGCCGGTGGGGTTGCCTGCGGCATCGCGCTGGATTTCGCCACCGGGCGGATTGGGAGTGTCTTTGGTGTAACCTACTGCCCGCAAGGCCGCGCGGTTCAGCAGCGCCCTGTCGTACAGGTGCAGGACAAACACTGGCGTATCTGGTGCAGCGGCATTGATTTCATCGAGCGTGGGCATGCGTTTTTCAGCGAACTGGAACTCAGTCCAGCCACCCACTACCCTCACCCATTGCTGCTGCGGCGTGCGCAGCGCCTGCTCTTTCAACATGCGCAAGGCATCGGCCAGGGAGGGCACGCCTTCCCAGCGTAATTCGAGATTGTAGTTAAGGCCACCGCGTATCAGGTGGATATGTGAATCATTCAGACCGGGGATGACGCAGCGTTTTTGCAGGTCGATGACTTTGGTGCTGTCGTTCTTGAAGCGCATCACGCTTTCTGTGTCGCCAACGGCCAGGAACTTGCCATCCTTGATGGCCACTGCCGAGGCGAGTGGCTGGCTGCGGTCTACCGTGTGAAACTGGCCGTTATGGAGTATCAGATCTGCGTGCATGGTGCTTACCTCTTGGAAATTCAATGATTGACCCGGCCATGCAAACTCTCTATTGCATGGCCGGGTCGGGTATTGCTAGGGTGTGTTAACTACCAGCGATTAATGGCCTTCGCCGCCATTGAACATGCTCTTCGCATAGATCAAGCCGAGGCCATAGCCGCCGCCGTGGGTGATGGCAGTAGCTACGGTTTGGTTGTAAGTCTCACCGCGTGCCCAGTCACGTTGCAATTCAAGCAGGTATTGCAAGGATGTCATAGGACGTGCGCCCATTTGTATCATGCGCTCCATGGCGCGCTGGTGGGCTTCGTCAGAGACATCACCACAAGCGTCGGCGATGACATACACTTCAAAACCTTGCTCCAGTGCAGAGATAGCCGGGCCAACGATGCAGACCGATGTCCACAAGCCAGCCAGCACGATTCTGTCCTTGCCCTTGGCGTTGACGAGTTCGGCAATGCGGCCATCTTCCCAGGAGTTCATGGTGGTACGGTCAACGATATTTTCATCCGGGAATACCGCTTTGATTTCTTCAAAGATGGGGCCGGAAAAAGACTTCTCTGCCACAGTAGTCAGGATAGTGGCAACCGAGAATTCCTTGGCGGCCTTGGCCACCAGGGCGGCATTATTGCGCAGTGTCACCGGGTCGATAGACTTGGTGGCAAAGGCCATTTGCGGCTGGTGATCAATCATGATCAGGGTGTGGTTAGTCGGGTTCAACAGGGCTTTACCTGGTTCTGCTTTTGCGATAGGCATGATGTTTTCCTTCGTTTAAATGAGGGTGGATAAATGGGTAAAAAAATAGTGAAAATTAATTGGTGCCAGATTGCGTGGGTTACCCAGATTCATGTGTTTTCTGCTTATGCCTGCCTAACTCGACAGCGCCGCCAAGGCCGCGGCTACGCCCGCACCATAGGCCGGATCGGCCTTGCTGCAATTGCTGATATGGCGTTGCTGAATCTCGGTTGCCACGCCAAAAAGTGAGCGGGCCGTATTCTCAAGGAGGAGTTGCTTTTTGTCAACATTGAGCAAACGAAATAATGCGCCAGGCTGGCTGTAGTAGTCTTCATCCACATGATGATCCCAGTGACCTGCAGCACCTTCCAGCGCCAGCAATGGCTCGGCAAAAGCGGGTTGTTGCTGCCACGCGCCTTTGGAGTTTGGCTCATAGCCGATCAGGCCACCATGATTGCCATCGACCCGGCCAGCACCATCGCGGTGGTAACTGTGGAAGGGGCATTTAGGTGCATTCACCGGTATCTGGTGATGGTTGACACCCAGGCGGTAGCGCTGTGCATCGCCATAGGCAAACAGGCGCGACTGCAGCATGCGGTCTGGCGAAAAGCCGATGCCCGGCACCACATTCGCAGGTGAGAATGCAGCTTGCTCCACATCAGCAAAATAGTTGTCAGGGTTGCGGTTCAACTCCAATACACCTACATCGATGGGCGGATAATCCTTGTGCGGCCACACCTTGCTCAGATCAAACGGGTTGATGTGGTAAGTGGCAGCATCTTTTTCTGGCATGACCTGTATCTTCAAGTTCCAGCGCGGGAAATCGCCATGTTCTATGCTATGGAAGAGATCACGCTGGGCACTTTCACGGTCTTGTCCGACCAACTTTTCTGCCTCAGCGTCGGTGAGATTGACGATACCTTGCTGGCAGACAAAGTGGAACTTGACCCAGTGTCTTTCATTAGCGGCATTCAACATGCTGAAGGTGTGACTGCCAAAACCATGCATGTGACGGTAGCTGGCCGGTATGCCACGGTCACTCATGACGATGGTGATCTGGTGCAGGGCTTCTGGCATCAGGGTCCAGTAATCCCAGTTACTGTCGGCGCTGCGCAAGTTGGTGCGCGGGTCGCGTTTTACCGCATGGTTCAGGTCTGGGAACTTGAGCGGGTCGCGCATGAAAAATACCGGGGTGTTATTGCCCACCACATCCCAGTTGCCTTCTTCAGTATAAAACTTGACGGCAAAACCGCGAATATCGCGTTCTGCATCGGCAGCGCCGCGCTCACCGGCAACGGTAGAAAAACGCATGAAAATGTCTGTCTTCTTGCCCACTTCAGCAAACAGCCTGGCCTTGCTGAAAGCAGAAATATCGTGCGTCACGGTAAAAGTGCCAAATGCACCTGAACCTTTGGCGTGCATGCGGCGTTCTGGTATCACTTCACGGTTGAAGTGCGCCATTTTTTCAAGGTGCCAGATATCTTGCAGCAGCAGCGGGCCGCGCGGGCCTGCACTCTGGGTGTTCTGGTTGTCAACTACCGGCGCACCGGCAGCAGTGGTGAGTTTATTCATTGGTGTTTCATCCTGTCGTTGTGCATCCTATTGCGGCTCTGTCGCACTATCCTTGTCGCTCACGAGTATCAGGCGGCGTCCAAAAAATTTGGCATCAAGGGAATAAGCCCCCGGCCCCAGCAAACCCACTGCAATGGCATTGGCGATAACCAGGCCGAACATGGGTAGCAGTGGCTGTATTTGTGGCCCATGGTTCAGCAGGCAAAATGCCGCCGTCGCCGCGCACAGCAAGGCAAGCAGCGGCGTCAAAATACCTATGCAAAGCAGCACTGCCGTCGCCTGTGCCAGCCATTCCATCCAGTTAGCCAACACTGGCCTGGCACAGCAGGCGCTGACCGCAGGAAGCTGCAAGGCCACGACAACGCGCAGTATCAGCAAGCCCGCCCCGGCCCGGCCAGCCGGGAACATGGAATACAGTCTTTGCATCGCTGGCCTGGCTTGGCTGTGCTTAAGCCTTGATAAAGTTCAACATGTCTTTGTTGAACTGATCTTTGTGGGTATCCGTCAAGCCATGCGGTGCACCTGCGTAGACCAACAGTTTGGAATTCTTGACCAGCTTGGCAGCAGCGCGACCTGATGCGTCGATAGGTACGATCTGATCGTCGTCACCATGCACGATCAATGTCGGAATATCGAATTTCTTGAGGTCTTCCCTGAAGTCAGTTTCCGAAAATGCCTTGATGGAGTCATAGGTATTCTTGTGCCCTGCCTGCATGCCCTGCGCCCACCAGGAATACACCAGACCTTGCGATACTTTGGCACCAGGACGGTTAAAGCCATAGAAAGGTCCGCCTGCCACATCCATATACAGTTGCGCACGGTTGGCCAGAGAGCCAGCACGCAACCCATCAAACACGGACATGGGCAAGCCACCTGGATTGGTATCTGTCTTTAACATCAACGGTGGCACAGCCGAGATAAGGCCTGCTTTGGCCAGGCGTTTGGTGCCGTGGCGACCGATATAACGGGCGACTTCGCCACCGCCGGTAGAGAAGCCGAACAGGACGACGTTTTTCAGGTCCAGCAACTCGATCAATTGCGCCAGGTCATCGGCGTAGTGATCCATGTCATTGCCATCCCATGGCTGGCTGGAGCGGCCATGGCCACGGCGATCGTGAGCGATACAGCGGAAACCTTGTGAGGCCAGGAATATCATTTGCGATTCCCAGCTATCAGAATTCAATGGCCAGCCGTGGCAAAAAACGACGGGCTGTCCCGAACCCCAGTCCTTGTAATAAATATCGACGCCATCTTTGGTTTTAAAGTAAGCCATTTTTTTCTCTCCGTGAAAGTGAGCTGCTGCGTTGGGATGGATTGCCTGATCGGCGGGAACTGCCATGACGCCAAAAGGAACACTGAGAGCCCCAACTGCAACGACGCCACCCAGCAAGACCTTGCGCCGCTGGTGGTCCACAGTCATGCCGTCGTTTTTTGTTTCCATGAGTTTCTCCATTTGCATCAATAAAGTAGAAGGGCTGCCCCTGCCCGCAAACAAGTCCAGGGATAGCCATGCGATAGAACAAATTGTAGGTATCTTGAAAAAAATACACATCGCTCTAAAGCGGGGGCAGCGACTAATCATTTCGGGTAGTTTTTGCACAAGCAGGCAACGGTCTAATGCAGGTATAACTGCCCCAGTAGAAATCGCCAGGCGGCAAACATCCATATAGCACGCTGGTCAGATGAAACCTCAGTGTTACGCATAGTCAGTGACAATTCGGTACCGGCGTGGGTGGCACTCCAGATTTCCAGCCTGGCGTGCAGGCCACTCACATGTGCCAGTATTTGTTGCAACCCTGGAAAACTGTGCTTGCCAGAAACGCTTGGCGCAATTCTTGTATAGCCCTGACCGTCGTCGCGGATACGCAATCCGATCAACCCAAATGTGTGACAAAGCTCGACCTCCACCCTGCGCGCATGCGCGTAAAGCGCGGCATTGAGCATTGCCGCACGAGACAGTTGATAAATGGCGTTGTGCGTAGCCAAATTGATGGGCTGCCCACGCCCGGCGATGCTCACATAAAAACTGGTCTGGCTACTTGCTGCCAGACTGAATGCAAGTTCAACCAGCGCCTGTTCGAGTTCGCTGCCCGGCCTGGTGCCGATTTGCTCATCCTGAATGGCTTGCCGCCCTTGTGCCAGCAGGCTGTCTGCCTGATCCAGCAGAGTTTCAATCTGGGCGCGGCCCTTCTCTTCGAGTGGTAACTGGCTTGCCGTCGCTTGCAGACTCAACATCAGGCCCTGCACACCCTGTATCAGGGTGTCATGCATCTCTGCAAGCCCTGGTCTACCCTGCAATCGTCTCTGGCTCAAAGCCGCGGCACGCAACATACCGACCTGAATCAAGAAGTAAATGCAGACGCTGAGCAACAGCAAAGCAAGCGTCGATTGCCAGGACAGCATCGCGCTGCAGTAGGCATGGGTATCGCATGAGGTGCAGAAAACCGGCGATGTAGCAAGCAACATGCTGTCCTGGTTTTGTATGAGTGAAAGCAGCAATGTCGTGCCAGTGACGCAAAGTGGCAATCACCCTTAGGGGTAATTGACAGTAATTGAAATGGATTATTGCGCTTGATATCTGACGGCGCCAATACCAGTTTTGCCAAACGATGCTATATTGCACTTTTTAACAAATACTGCGGATGCGAAGTTCTCTCAGCCAGAGGAAACGCGCTCCCAGGTCCATTTTGCAAACAAGACTCATGGAACATTGCGAATCGACCATACCAATTACAATCTTGTCAGTGGATGACCACCCGCTGTTTCGCCAGGGTATCGCCAGCGTCATCGACAGCCAGGCCGATATGCGCCTGGTGGGTGAGGCCACTACTGGCAATGAAGCGCTGGCAAGTTACCGCTCCTTGCGCCCTGATGTCACCCTCATGGATATCCAGATGCCGGACATGAATGGCATCGACGCCACCATCGCGATACGCCAGGAATTCCCGCAGGCCAGAATCATTATCCTGACCACCTATGAAGGTGATGTACGCGCCCTGCGTGCCGTCAAGGCCGGGGCCGCTGGCTACCTGCTCAAGAGCATGCTGCGCAAGGACTTGCTTGATACGGTGCGCCAGGTACATAGTGGCCGCCGCTGCATCCCCGCCGACATCGCCATGGAACTGATCTCCCCTGCCAGCGGTGATGCCCTGAGCAAACGCGAGATAGAAGTGCTCAAGCAGGTGGCCGATGGCAATTCCAATAAACGTATTGCCCTCAAGCTCGCCATCTCGGAAGATACGGTCAAAGCCCATGTCAAAAACATCCTGGCAAAACTGAGCGCCAGCGACCGCACCCACGCCGCTGTACTGGCGCTGCAACGTGGGATTATTGATTTAAATTGCCAGCAGCAGGTTCAACACCCGGCGATGAAATCCTGAGTCGGCGACGATCAGCATCAAAAGAAAATCTCACCTGCCTTAATGACAAATTCAACCGAAGTTCAACAAGACAAGCATAAATACCTGTTCTCCTGGATAAGGCTGACACTATTCTTTTGCCTGATGCTTTACTTTCTCGTGCGCGCCATCGACTATTTACACCAGGCAGGCTGCGCGCAAAGCCCAGGTGCCGGGATGACCATAAAATCCAGCGACCTGGGTTTTATTTCTGCTGGCTACCAATGGCTGGTGATGCTATTGGGCGCAGCCATCGTCGCCACCTGGCCAGGAGTCAGCAAATGGCGTGGCCTGTGGCGAGGATTCTTGTTTTTGGTGATCAGCTTTTGCCTGTCGATTGTTCTGTCGGTCTGGTATGAAAGTCATGTGGCAGAAACTTGCATACGACCTGGTGCGGCCATGCAGGAGGGTAGCACGGCAGACTTAAGTATGACCAAGCTTGCCAACGCCCTGCCTGCGCGTATATAGTCTTTCGTTACGATGCGAGACTGAGCTCATAACATGCCCACACTGATCTTTACCCCACGCTACACCGACGATTCGCAAGCCTTGTGGAAAGCCGCAGGCGCGCTGGGCTGGCAAGTGCAACGCCTGAGCAACTGGCGCGTGCCAGATCACATGCAAGATCTGGATGAACCGGTATTGTATGGCGAAGCACTGTTTGGCCCCACGCTGGCAGAACAACTGGGCATACGCCTGCTGAGCCCGCCAGAAGACTGGCTGGTGCGCCTGCCCATGGAATACAGGCATCGCCAGATCAGCCTGCAAACCCTGGGACAGGCACGCAAACTGACCGCGCCTGCTTTTATCAAGCCACCCAATGACAAGAGTTTTCCGGCAGATGTCTACACTGGCGCAACGCTGCCAATTGAATATGACGACGAGATGGCTGTGCTGGTGTCAGATGTGGTGCAATGGGAAAAAGAATTTCGCTGTTTCATATTGCAGCGCAAGCTAATCACCTACTCAATCTATTCCCGCTTTGGCGAGGTGCAGCGTGATGCTGATTTCGCCAGCAACACCTATGAGGATCAGGCACTCGTCGCATTCATGAGCACCTTGCTGGCTGATCAGCGAGTGGATTTGCCCGATGCTTGCGTTGTAGATGCCGGTATGCTGGCCACTGGCGCATGGGCTTGCGTCGAACAAAACGCCGCCTGGGGTGCAGGTATTTATGGCTGCGACCCAGCCAGGGTGCTCGAAGTATTGCGGCATGCGTCGGTCAAAATTTAAATTTTATGCGGCACTATTCGTCAAGGATGCCCCCCCCATGTTCGACCAACTAAAAACCCTGCTGCAAACCCACAACGCCCGTTTCCGCATCGTCGAGCATGCAGCCGAAGGCCAGTCTGAAAAAGTCGCTGCCATACGCGGCACAGAAGTCGGCCAGGGTGCCAAGGCCATGCTGTGCCAAAGCAAAGATGAAGCTGGAAAATTAATACTTGCGATTTTGCCGGGGGATCAAAAGATCGATTTCAAAAAACTGGCCGCTGCCGTGCTGGTCAAGAAAATCAGCTTCGCTGAGCCTGAGGCAGCGATGGAAAAAACCGGCTGCGTCATCGGCGCGATACCGCCCTTTGTATTTTCTGATGACATCGCGCTGGTGCTTGACCCCACTCTGGTTGCACGTTACTCCGAGATCGCGTTCAACGCGGGTCGACTGGATAAGTCCATCATCCTGAATACGGAAGATTATCTGCGGATTGCCAAACCCATACTGCATGATATCTGCGCGGTCTGATGCAATGCAGCTCACCCGGATTGCACCTTTGTGGTCACTGATCAAGCGCCACCCTTACCTGTTAGCGATATGGGTGACAATCACTTACGTCTCCTGTGCAGAATATTTTGGCATATTTATTTTTGAAGCCGGAATACCATGCCTGATTTACGCTTGTATCAGATGTGGCCTTAACTGGGGCAAGCTTGAAGTTCGCAGTAAATACCTGTTTTTGATAGCATTGGTGTTACTGTCATCTGGTATCAGCTATGGCATACAGATAAGGCGTAGCAATGAAGCGCGCGCCTATGCTGATCATATCGTCGCTCAATTACTTGAATACGAGCGCAGCCATGGTAGCCTGCCAGTGAAGCTGGATGATGTACCTGAACTGACGAGCAAGGTGAAGCGCCCCCACCGCCTTTTTTACATCGGGGACAGAGGTGAGCCCTACTTGTATTATGCTGACACCTTTATGCCTTTTGAAGGCTGGCATTATGATTTCAAGGACAAGCTATGGATCTTTGTTCCTGACTGATCCAATCCAACGTCTGACGCTCGGGCTTTGGAGAAAATGACGCCATGACCCAGCATACCTTTTGATGAACCAGAAAAATGCGCTTCTTTTCCATCTTCAAACAACACCCTTACCTGCTCTTGCTTTGGGCTGGCATCACCTGGCTATGCAGTGTTGAACACATGGTCATGCTGTCATGGGTGATCATGCCTGTCGTGCTGGTATATGCCTGCATACGCTAAGCCAGTCATATGGAGAATGATGTTGTAAAAAAAAGAGCCGTGTTACTGATGAGGCTTTGCCTGCTGTCATTCACCATCGCAATGCTCATCCACAAGCACCATGACGCATCAGCGATAGAATACCGAGATGGAGTTGTGGCAGCGCTCAAGGAATATGAAAAAATTCACGGGCAATTACCCTCCAGCCTTTATGACATACCAGCTCTGGAAAGCGATGGGCTTCGTCCTCATTTTTTAAGACACTATCGCGACAAAGATAGTGCATTGCTCGTCTACTCACCTAGCATGAGCCCGCACTTGAAATTGAAATACGACTTCAGCAAGCAGGAATGGAAGAGCGACTCTGATTAAATCAGGCCTATCTCCTCAAATGTATCTTCCGCGAATTTTCTCCACTCTACCCAAGGACATCCCATGCAACAAACCACCTGGACCGAAGTTGATGACTATTTTTGCGAACGCCTAATCCCTGCTGACCCGGTCTTGACCGCAGCCTTGCAAGACAGTGATGCAGGCGGTTTGCCACAACATCATGTGGCACCCAACCAGGGCAAGTTTTTACACTTGCTGGCCAAGCTGCAAGGCGCAAAGACCATACTGGAATTTGGCACCCTCGGTGGTTACAGCACGATATGGCTGGCGCGGGCTCTGCCAGAAGATGGACGGGTCGTTTCGCTGGAATTCAGCGCTCACAATGCGGCGATTTCGCAAAAGAACATAGAACGGGCTGGTCTCGCGGACAAGGTGGATATACGCGTAGGCAAGGCGCTGGACACCCTGCCCCAACTAGAGGCAGAAGGCATACACCCGTTTGACCTGATCTTCATCGATGCCGACAAACCGAACAACCCACATTATCTCGAATGGTCGCTCAAACTCTCGCGCCCCGGCACGCTCATCATTGGCGACAATGTGGTGCGCAATGGTGCGGTAGCTGATCCTGCCAGCACCGACGCGAATGTACAAGGCGTGCGCAGCTTTTTTGATTTAATGGCGAACAACCCGCGCCTGTCTGCCACGGCCTTGCAGACTGTGGGCAGCAAGGGATACGACGGGTTCTCCATGGCACTGGTGATTGCCTGGCACAAGATGTAGACAGCGCCGATTCCAGCCTTGTCTTGGCAACGCTCACGGCCTGGCAATATCTTGCCCCGTCCCCACCATCATCCAGGCTCATCAAGCCTGATCTCCCTTGATTGCCTTGGCGGCGGCCAGTACGGCCTTGGGGTCTTTAGCGAATACAGCTACTGCCAGGTCAACGATGGCTGCGGCGGTACTAATGGCTTTCTTGATTTTGTCTACCTTTTCTATGGTGGCCTTGGCACGGCTGATTGCTGCAGTGATTTCTGCCGCAGCATCTGCCGCTCCCGCGCCGATCAGACGTATGCCATAGCTACGGAACAAGACGACCAGATGGTCGAGGTGGTCTTCAGCTTCTTCGAGGCTGGCACGTTCGGGACTGGATAATGCTTCGCGATGGGTGACGCGGTAATCGAGGATGCGGGCGGACAGTTGTGCAAAGCCATCAGCAACCTGAAACGCCTGCTCTTGCGGTAATTGGATTTCATTCGCCATTTCTTACTCCCTGATGTTAGAAAGCGTCTTTGAGCTGGTTGCGCAAGGCGGCGACTTCTTTGCCAAATTGCTTGAGTTGATCCAGCAATTCTTTGTCATCCAGGCGATCAAATTTCTTGCGGATTTCTGCATTGGATTTTTGCAACTCCGTCACTGATTTAATGAAGGCATCGACGGTTTTTTCGCGGGCAGCAATTTGCCGTTCTTCACTGAGCAAGATGGTTTTCAGGTAATTGGAGGCCAACATTTCTTTTGCGGCACGCTCGTCCAGCGCTTTGCGCAGCACCAGGATTTCGTTCTTTTCATCACGCAGCCAGGCCTTGTAGTTGAGATTGGCATAATCCTTGAGCGCAGTGGTGATGGTATTGATGGCCGCCTCATGCGACAGCAAATCACGGATGGCGGCTTTTTGCATGTGCTGGGTTGCAATGCGGCTTAAAAACTCGGTCAGCGCAGTAATGGCACCGAGCTTGTCGGCATTGATCAGGGCTTCACCAGTACCTGGCTTTTTGATCTTGCCGAGAGAATCTTTCAGGCCATTGAGCTCAGTCTTGTAGGAAGGCAGTTTTTCATCTGCCAGTGCCGCCAGTGTGTCGGCATATTGTTCCAGCAAGCCATTCAGGTCAGCGATGGTTTTATTGTCGTCATCCATGGGGCCGCATAGTTCTTTGGCCTTTTTCTCGGCCACTTCCGGGTCAAACTTGTCGGCGGTGATGAGTTTTTTTCGTTTGTATTTTTCAACGCAACTGGCGCTGGAGCCTGTCAGCATGGGATCAAAAGCCGCAGACAGTTTTTTTGTTTCATCCGCAAACGTGCGTACTGGTGCGAGATTGCCACAGGCACTGATGATGCAACAGATCAGGACAAGCATGAGGCGTTGCACAACTTGGGAACAGGCATTCATGGGACACCCTTTTAGATCGTTTTACATTAATGATGACTACTTTTAAGCTACTTCTGTTACTAGATGAAAGTTTTTATTGGCTCGCTTTAAGCCGTTTATCACATGTATTTTTACTTTCATATTTCTTAGGTATAAATGGTTTCTTCAAAGATTCTGTAACCTTTTGGTTAAGTGATCCAATTTGCACCGTGCTCATATCATCAGACCAAGGAAGTAAAACCAATCTACTCAACAGGGGCTCATAGGAATCTAACTTGCTTTGCGTGCCTTCCTCTTTGAGCGCGCGCAAGCTAGCATAAAGAACTGCACAGCGACTATCTATCTCATCACGATCGACAAAAGAGGAGCTGTAAAGCAACACGACGATATTGCTGTTAGCGCGACTCATTTCACGTAGACCACGTAGCAATTCTGATTCCGACTTCAAATCATCGATCGGTGCGGCTTGTGGCGTGATTTTAAAATTCCTCAGTGAGTGAAAGTGAACTACCACAAGATCAGGGTAGTCTTTTGAGATTTTTTCAAACTGTGCCATCCAGTCTTGTGACTGTGGTCTGAGTAAAACATCATAATTATCCTGAAGTCTACGCTCCATATCTGTCATGACAAATTTGCGCTTATCACTGTCGATCAGCATGACCTTCGGCTTGGGAGCAGGAGCTGGGTCTGAGGCTGAGGCTGGAGTTGGGGCTGGAGTTGGGGCTGGAGCAGGTGCAGGTGCTTCATTACTAGCTTTGCAATAGGATGCAAGTGTGTCTATCGAACAGAAGATCACTGCGGAATTTAGCGCATATAGAATCGCTGCCCCAACAAATACGACGAAAAACGCGATTAACTTAAGATGCTTCCTATACGGACTGTTCTTAATTAATTCTTCAAACTTCTTCCAGAGTAATTCCAACATTGAATCTCCAAAAAAACTCGGCAACAATTCCATGGCGCAAACTACTCTGCGATGCACCTCACAATGTGCTGCAACATTTTTGCAAAGGATGTCTTACTTACAAAACCAGAATATTGTTTAATATTCTATTTAATATTTCAACAAAAGCAAAGTAATTTTCACCTGTGTGGCTTTTTTGACATTTCCCATTGGGCATGCTGGAGAAATTGACGACGAGGGAAATCCACAAAGACATTGCCGAAACAGGTCCTTGCTGTATTCAAATGTCAATTTTTCGGCATGCTAAACTGTGAGCAAACAAGTGCCAGGAGAGCGCAGGGGCGCTGGGGTGTATCACGGCTGATTTGAATTAAAGAAAATATGACTAAAACTGGTAACCCGCATGCGAATCGCATCCTGCAAGTCAACCATGCTGGTGAACATGGTGCCGTGCATATCTACGCCGGACAAATCTTCATCGCCAGGCTGACTGCGCCTGCCATGCTGGCCGAGCTGCGTGAGTTCAAGGCACATGAAGAAAAGCATCGCGCCCTGTTTGCGGTAGCCTTGTGTCGCCGGTCTTGCAAACCATGCCGCAGTGCTTTTTTATGCGCGGCTGGTGGATTCGTATTGGGTGCCTTCACTGCACTGCTTGGCCGCCGCGCCATTGCTGCCACCACGGTAGCAGTAGAACGTGTGGTCTTGCGTCACTTGCAATCACAACTCGCCATTCTGAAAAATCTGGATGCCGAGGCAGTGGAGGTCATCGCCGCCACTGTCGCAGAAGAGCAAATGCATCACGACCAGTCTGTTGCACATTTGGGCCAATCAACTGTGTGCAGCAAGTTCTTGCAAACCATGCTGGCGGGAGCGACTGAAATGGTGATCTGGAGCGGCATGCGCGTGTAACACTGTTCGCCCACTGCGGACACATTACTGTCCGCGTACACGTGTTTTCGTCATCCTTAAGATGATTTATGCAATACAGGTCTGCGTGGCATACTCTTTGCTGTCCTGGGCAGGTTTGCCATATCAATTCACTTTATATGAAACTTATGACACCACGATCGACCTTGCTTGTTTGTGTTGCCTTGCTGGGCAACGCCAGCATGCCAGCCTTTGCCGCTACCCCAGTCAGTGTCAATGCCAATACTGCCATCGCAAAAACCATGGACAGCTATCTGCAAACCACCTTCAAGCCTGACTTGCCTGGTGCAGCGGTGCTGGTGTTGCGTGATGGCCAGCCTATATTTAATAAAGCCTACGGCAAGGCCAGCCTGGAATTGAATGTGCCCATGCGGGCTGATGCGGTGTTCCATGTGGCTTCGGTCAGCAAGCAATTCACCGCTGCGGCTTTGCTAAAGCTGGCAGAACAGGGCAAGCTGGATATCCATGCCCCACTAAGCCAGTATTTGCCTGACACGCCACCAGCCTGGGCGGCGATCTCACTCAGCCATCTGGCCAGCCATACTTCGGGCATACCCAATCTGTATGCACTGCCTGCCATGCGGGCGCACTTTCGCGAAGACCTGACGCCAGCACAATTGTTCGCCATCGCCAAAGAGTTGCCCTTGCTGGCGACGCCGGGCAGCCAGTTTCACTATGCCACCATCAACTACACGCTGCTGGCCATGGTCATTAACAAGGCTGCGGGCAAATCTTATGAAGCTTATGTGGAAGAACAATTCATCCAGCCCTTGGGATTGAAGCATACTGTTTTTTCTATCGGCAATGTGCTCGTGCCTGGCCTGGTCACGCCCTATGCGGCTGGCCCCAGCACGGTGGACTTCATGAGCCACCACCTGGGTTATGGCGGTGGCAGCTATTATTCCAACACCAGCGATATCGCCACCTGGACGCTGGCCCTGCAAGGCGGCAAAATGCTCAGCCCAGCCAGCCTCGCATTGATGAACACGCCTTACCAACTCAATGATGGCAAGCAGGTGCGTTATGGCTATGGACTGCGCCCGCATACTTTGAACCAGGCTGGATATATACAAAGCAATGGCGACATCCCCGGCTTTCATAGTGAAACCGTGTACCTGCCTAAGGCGCGGGTATTTGTCGCGCTTTTGCATAATGGTGAAGGCGTGGCGCGCACAGGCTTGCAAGGCATGGTCAAGCGCCTGGCACTGATTGCCACTGGCCAGGTATATCGCGCACCACAAGCCATCGCACTTGATACAGCAAAGCTGCAAGCCTATGTCGGCTTGTATCAGAACGGCGGCGAGACTGGCAAGATCACGCTGGAAAAGGGCAAATTGTATGCGGCGTTTTCTGCAAACTCGCCTGCCCTGCCTATCAGCGCGCTCTCGGCCACTGAATTTTTTTATGATGACAACCCGGATTTCCGGCTGCGCTTTGTGCTGCGTGAGGGCAAGGCCGTCAGTGCACACTGGGTGGAGATGGATGCGCTCAATGATGAGCAAGACGCGGTTTTGGCGCGGGTGGAGGCTTTTTCTCAGGCCAAATGATCATCAGATACTTTGATTCTGTTTGTAACAATTTTTTGCAAATTGGCAATATACCTTACTTTAGGTGTAAAATTGCCATTTTAACACTAGCACAGTCTGCCTGATGACAGCAGCGCCTTTCAGTCCGGCGCGCGTATCGTGCAGACAACTTAGCCATGGCCAACGTTGATCCACATGATATCCTGTTTAGCATCCCTACCTTATCGAATGAGCTGGCACCGCTATTGCCCGTAACAGAGCAACCCACCGAGGCAGATTTTTTTCTGCATGAAGATGATTGGGAACAGATGGAATTTTTCAGCGCCGACCGTGCTGATGAAGTGCAGGCCGCGCTCAGTGAATATCATTTGTTTGAAGCCGCGCACCGTACAGAAGGCGGCTGGCGCAAGGCTTATCTGCGAACGCTTGCCCGCAGCACGGTGCTGAACTTGTCTGTCTCTGAACTGGCCTCAGCGCTGGGTTGCAGCATAGGCCCGGCCCCTTTGCTGCATTGCGCCAATACCCTGAGTGGCCAGGTGCAAGATGGTTTTAGCATGGCATTGGGTGACAATGTCAGCCTGTATGGTTTGAGCGATGGGCAGGGCATCCCTGTGCTGGGAGTCAGCATGGGGCCAGATGCTGACAATGCCAGGCTGATCGCCGCCTTTGTAAAGTTGCATGCCAGCCATGGCCTGATCCTGGTCGACTGGCGCTCGCAAATGTTGTTGAGGGCGGCCAACGCCGCAGGCCAGCTTGATATCTGGCGACCATGATCCAGGCAATGTCACCCACCCAAGGATTTTGATGAGCGAATTCAGCATACAGGAAAAAAACCAGTTGCTCAGTGCATGGGCGCATGGCTGGACAATTTCACGCGGCACCGATGCCCCCATCCCGCTGGCCGATTTTGGTTACCGCATACAGGTAGGCTTGCCCGGCCATCTGGAACGTTATGTCTTGCAAGGCCATGTGCTGACCGCCGTGCAAAGGCTGGCGCAAGAAATCGACACGCCCGATACCTGGCTCAAGATATGCGCACCCCATCATTGCGTGGCTGGCCTGCTGCCAGAACGATGGAAAATCAAGCCGCCAGAATACCTGATGAGCAAGGCCATTAAACTCACCGAAGTGAGCCTGCCTGAGGGCTATCAAATCAGCCTGACCGCCGACGGTAGCGCCGTCACAGCGCGCGTTTGCAGCATGGAAGGCAAGCATGCCGCCACCGGCCGCATGGCCCTGACCCTGGATGGGCAGTATGCCGTGTTTGACCAGATCGTCACAGAACCCGCCAACAGGCGGCGCGGCCTGGCCAAGGCCATCATGCAAAGCCTGGCCAATTACGCCATCGGCAAGACCGCTACCACTGGTGTACTGGTCGCCACGGTGGAAGGCCATGCCATGTACGGCGCCCATGGCTGGACCGTGGCTTCTGAAATGACAGCAGCAGTGCTGGCATAAGCACCATGAAGTGGCAGCAGGTTGCGGCTACCAGCCACTCACAGATAACCCACTTCTTCCGGTGGCGTATCCCAGTTATCGTTAAGGCCATCGACATATGTCACTGGCGCGCTGACCAGCTCTGCGATTGCCGCATCATCAAGGCAACTCACGCTGACGCCATAGAAGCGCCCGCGCCGCGGTGATTGCGCAATACCAAATGGCCGCACGCCGCAGTGCTTGCAAAAAAAATGGCGCTCATTCTTTGCGCCAAACTGGTATTCGGCCAGATCAGCATCGCCTGCCAGCAAGCGAAATTTTTCTGGCATGACCACTGTCGCCCAGCACCGTATCTTGCGGCAAAAGCTGCAGTTACAACGCATCGTGCCATCTGCCAAATCGATATCGGCTTCAAAGCGTATTGCCTGGCAGTGACAACTGCCGTGGTAAGTTTTCATGGTTTTCCCATCGGGTTATCTCAGTGTGCGTGGTCACAATAGCTTTTTTCATCTATCATTGTACACAGGCTTTTTGCCACCCCGTACGTGCATCACATCACTCACATAATTGACAGTACGAGCCTCATGCCATCTTTCGACCAACTCAGCATCGATACGCCGCGCCTGCACTTGCGCCCCTTGTGCCTGGATGATGCTGCTGCCATTCTGCGCATACGTTCCAACCCGGATGTCATGCGCTACATGACCACGGCACCGTGGACCGATATTAGCCAGGCCATCGCCATGATAGAACGCGACCAGGCTGCCATACTCAAGGGTGATATCGTCAAACTGGGCATGATACGCAAGTCTGACAATGTCTTAATTGGCAGTTGCATCCTGTTCCATCTGGATGCCGGTTGCCGTCGTGCTGAAATCGGTTACGACATGGACGCTGCCGTCTGGGGCCAGGGTTACATGCAAGAAGCCCTGGTCGCCTTATTGAATTATGGTTTCAACGAAATGAACCTCAACCGCGTCGAAGCCGACATAGAACCCAACAACCTGGGTTCTGCCAAAACACTGGAAAGACTGGGTTTTATCCGCGAAGGCTATTTCCGCGAACGCTGGATCATCGAAGGCGTGGTGTCGGATTCGGCGATATATGGCTTATTGCGCAGCGACTGGCTGGCGCGGGTGCCACCTTTGCGGAGTCCTGTATAAAGTTCAAGGCCCAAAATCTCACCTCAGAGACACAGAGTAGTTGCTGAGTAAGTGCTTGTGAAAGCCAAATTGCGGCAGGTAGCTTATGTGCAGAGCCAGGTAGCAAATATCACACTGTCTTCCTTAGTGCCCCGCTGTGTCTCCGTGTCTCTGAAGTGAGAATTTTGGTCTTGAGCTTACAACCTGGTCTGCGTAGCGCCAGCCGCCAACGCAGCATTGGCCCGGCGTATTAAACGCCAGTGCAAAATCCAGCAGGGCAGCGCCAGGAAACCGGCAGCAGCACCCAGCTCGTTCGGTATCAGCGAGACGATTTGCAAACCGCACCAGCCCATGCCTGTCAGCATGCCAAAGCTGGTGAAGCCCTGCAATGCGGCATTGGTTTTTGCCTCTTGCTGCAAAGACCTGGCAACGTTGGCGATGATGAAAAAATCTTCGACAAAATTATAGGGCAGCAAAAACATCAGCCATACGCTGCGTGGCTGGGCCTTGCGCGCCGCTGGCTGGACCAGGGCAAGTGATGACTGCAAATCACGACAATACAAAAACACCAGCGCCAAAAATACCAGCACCAGCACGATGCCACCGATAGGCCCCAGCATTTCCAGTTCTTTGAAAACACCGCCAGATGCCTCTGGATGGAAGTAGGGGTAAGCCAGCCCATAAGCCACCGGGAGGGTGAGGACTATCTTGAGGAATATAAGTGCGATGTGTCTGTTCATGCTGGTGACGCAGCCTTCAGTGCCAGCAGCAGATAAGCCTGCACATGTTTGTCCTTGATCTGTTGCTGCGAAGTCAGCTTGATATGGCGGCGAAACTTGCCCTCGCCTTCCAGCATCTGGTACTTGTCCGGCAAGGATGCGCCCTCGCCAAACTCCAGGCTCACATGCTTGGCATAAGAAAAAACGCCGCAGAAGGGTTTGCTGGCAGAGAACAGCAAGCCGCCATATTTCACTTCTTCGGTCACGCCCTTATCGAGCTTGAGTATCTGTTCGCGTAAGGCTTGCACCAGGGCATGGCGGTCTTCATCCAGCAGGCGTATGTCTTGCAGCAATTTGTCGATTCTGTCGGCACTCATGGTCTGATGCTCCCTCCTCTTTTTCCGGTTAGATTTGTTGCTGTCGGCGTCAACAATACGAAGGTGCAGATGTCGCGTATTTCGTCCATGATGCACCTTGCATAACGCGGTAATGATAAACGAGTATGCGCGCTCATGCTATTCGCATAACAAATAGATGAAAGTTATCTTGAATATGTGTTACCGTGGACAGAGCTGATCTGGCGAATGAGGTTTCTGAGTTCCTGTTGCCTAGATCAATATTGTTCAACATGCCGCCGTGCCGCTTGCTGCCTCTTTGTCAGCCAGACTGCAAGATCGCAATGCTTATGTGGAGCAACAAGTGGAGCCTCCATTAAACCGAGTGACCTGGCTGGGAATACATATGTTCCTGCTGCCATGCAATGAGCGTGCTGCATTAGCGAATGCCTGGGTCTCAGAAAACCCGCCCGACATTGCGCATTTCAAGCAAGCCTTTCCTGATGCTATGTCAACCTGTGGCCTGATCCCCAGCAACGATACCTTGCAACATTCAGTGTGCTCGGCAAAATGCACGCTGCATGAAGTGTGCCTGCTACCCCAACGCTGGGACGAGACATTCCATGCCTTGCACATCGCTCCAAACGGCAAGGCAACCTGATTCAGCGATTTTTTCTGCAATCCTGATTGGCCATGGATGTGGGCACTGATCAGACGCCAGACAACACCCGCCAAACAGGTAGGACTTGGAGAGCAAAGAGCCTGCGCCTTGACCATTCGTGCTCCCTTCTTGCTGGTCATTCTATTGCCGCCCTGATCCCAATTTTCTACACTACGCCCTTCTTTGTGGCATCAACGACAAGATCGACTGGCGTTCACGGCACATCACAAATGGCCGTGTTTTGATACTCACCGTGACCAGTTGCCCGAAATTCGCATCACTATTCCATTAAATGGAATGATAGATTGCTTTTTTTGAATATTGTTGATCGCATCGTTTTTCATTAAAGTCTCTTCGCGCTGCCAGATGGTCTTGACCCGAATTCGTGTCATCGCAGGCAGCGCCCACACTTTTATCAAGACATGGAGAACAGCAATGAAACAAGTCACGATGTATGGCACCAGCGCCTGCCCTTTTTGCGCCAGTGCAGATCAACTATTGAAAAGCAAAGGGGTGCAGGTGAACAAGATCATGGTTGATGCTGACCCCGCAGAAATGGTGAACATGATGCATCGTAGCGGCAGGCGCAGTGTGCCGCAGATCTTTGTTGAGGATGTCTATATCGGCGGCTTCGACGACTTGTCTGCCCTCGATAGTGCAGGAAATTTTCTCCCATTGCTGGGTTGATGATAAGTCCTCACATTAAAGGAGACGGCAATGCAAGCATCCACAATTGGCGAACCTGGCAGAGCGTCCAGATTCGCACGCATCACCGAACTGGCCGGGGCTATGGCCCATCTTTTGGCACGGCTGTATGTCGCCAAGGTGTTTTTTATGGCCGGTATGAGCAAGACTGGTAATTGGGAGTCGACACTCTCCCTGTTTGAAGAAGAGTACCGTGTGCCCATCCTCACACCGCAAATGGCGGCAATATTGGGCACCTGTCTGGAACTGACTTTGCCGGTGCTTCTTGTCATTGGCATCTGCACCCGTTGTGCCGCAGCAGGTTTGCTGATGGTCAATGGCATGGCAGTGTTTGCCTACTACCACGTCTTGGCTGACATGCCTGTGGCACTGCAAGATCATCTGGAATGGGGTTTGTTGCTGCTCTTGCTTGCAGTTCAAGCGCCGGTCTGGACTACCGTCGATTTTTGGTGGGTCCGTGCCCGACTGAACCGTAGCCAGCGACCGGCAGGCTGATTGCGGCTTTCAACTGCTCCCCCTTGGGCGCGTTGTGCTAATTCATTATTTTCAGGTAGTTCAAATGAGTGTTCATCAGTTAAGTCAGCATACCGCCATGGGATCGGCGGAAACACCCATCCATCAGGCACCAGCGGTGACACTGGCTGACGGTGGCAGCTTTATTCCGCAACATTATTTGCGTTATAGTCACACGCTCGCCTCCGTGCAGGAGATAGCCAGCAGAGTCCGGTTTGCAGACGATGTACTGATCTTTGCCCATGAAGACAAACAAGGCATGTTTGTCCAGATTGGCATGGTAGGCCGTGAGAACTATGAAAGGGGCAATACCATTCGCCCCTTGAAGCTGGTCTATGGCAGAAAGTGGCGCATAGATGCCGACACACCGACGTCTGAGATCGTGCAAACCATTTTCTTGGCTATCAAGAGGATGCGCGAACATGAGGTCCGTGAATTGCTCACCTTGCGAGACGAGACCAGCGGCAAGGCCAGTACCCCATTTAGCACACATCATGACGTACACGTACTTGCCCGTTTCGCACCGCCAGGTACGCCCACCGCCACAACAGCAGATGCCTCTGCGGCCATCGTCAGTTGGCTCGATCCAGTGCGGTTTGGACAGCGACGCCTTTCACTGCTGGAGGTAAACCAGCATCGCGGCGGCTCGTGGATAGTCGATCTGGTTTTGGGTATGCTGCCTTTGGCTCGCGCCATTGAAGCTGATTTGCCAGAATTCAATCACCTGGCCTTGACCATCGTGCTCAAAGAGCTGAGCCGTAGTGAGCTGCTGCATCAGATCATGCAGGCCATGATAGATCATAGTGATCGTGCGGTAGAAGCTGCCTTTCAATACCGTGGTTTTGCCCGCTTCAGTCGCACGCTGGATCCTGCGGCAATCGCCAGTTTATCTATCGCCGCCCGCCCCTATGCCAGAGACGCACGGAATGCTGCATTTAGCGAGGCATTCAAGGCAAGCAACTATGAAGTTGATGCAAGCCGTGCGCCTGCATTGGGCAAGGGCAGGCTTGCCGACATCAACCGCCACAAACTCGCGCAATTCAACAACTTGTCCGGTCACATGCCCAGGGGCTTGCACACGGTTGCACAGTCTGTGCAACCCCTTAGATCGTAGCGCCTGACCGGTGCAGGTCTTGCCGCACACGTGCAACCTGCCCTGCTCTACATTAGCTATTCTGAATCACGACTTTACCCATGTGCGCTGCACTACGCAGATGTTCAAATGCGGCCGCACTGTCTTCAAAAGCAAAGGTCTTATCAATCAGTGGCGTGATCTGATGCTGCTCCATAAATTGATTGAGGGCACGCAGGTGTGCCACAGAGCCGACACAAATACCATTCACGCTGGCATTCTTAAATTGCAGAGGCAGCATATTGGGTGCCAGGTTAAAGCCTGTCAACACCCCGATCTGAGCGATCTGGCCACCAAAAGCCACCGCCGAAATGGATTTTTGGTAGGTTTTTGCCCCGCCAAGTTCAAGGATGTGATCCACTCCGTGCCCTTCAGTGAGCGCCATTGCCTGCAGATCCCAATCTGGTGTCTGGCGGTAGTTGATCGTGTGCCAGGCACCCAGCTCGCGGGCGCGCGCCAGTTTTTCTTCCGATGACGAGGTCACGATCACCCTGGCACCATGCGCAGTTGCCAGTTGCAAGGCCATCATGGCGACGCCCCCTGTTCCCTGGACCAGCACGGTTTGCCCAGCCTGCAACTGGCCGCGTTCGAACAAGGCATGCCAGGCCGTGACACCTGCACAGGGCAGGCAAGCCGCCTGGGCAAAGCTCAGGTGCGCGGGAATACGGGCAATGGCATCTGCATCCAGCACCACATGCTCTGCCAGCACACCATCTACCTGGCCACCGCCCAGGGCAGATGCCAGATGATGTGGCGCGAACACACCATCATGCCAAGCCGGGAAGAAGTTCGGGCTGACACGGTCACCGGGCTGCCAGTTGCTCACTGCCTTACCAACCGCCACCACGGTACCAGCAGCGTCGGACAGAGGGATCAAGTCGGCGCGGCGACCATTGATGTCTTGCATATTGAGCAAATCACGATAGTTAAGGCTATAGGCGGCGAGTTGAATCAACACCTGGTTTTCACCCAGGGAAGGCAAACTGGTTTGCGCATGCAGGCGCAGGCTGTTGCCTTCGGCATTAAAACGGAAACTGCGGGTATGACTGATAGTGTGGGCTGAATTGTTCATGGTCTACATTTCTAAAATTGCGTTTGCAGAAATCAGGATGATTCTGTAGTGACCACTACATATTAAAACGAAGACGAAATAGCCGTCAATCTATTTTGTAACGAGTGATACAATATTAAAATGAACACAGAACAATCAACCAACAAGCGCCACGCTGGCCGCCCACGCGCCTTTGACCGCGAACAAGCCTTGCATAAGGCCATGGAATTATTCTGGCGTCATGGATTTGAAGGCACCTCGACATCCATGCTGACCCATGCCATGGGCATTTCGCCGCCAAGTCTGTATGCCGCATTTGGATCAAAAGAAGTTTTGTATCAGGAAGCCATCAATTACTACATTGCCAATTATGGCAACTTCATGGGCAAGGCCTTTGCAGCTGACACGAACACCAGGGAAGCCGTCCACCAAATGCTGCACAATGCAGCCGTACAGTTCGCAGGGGGCACGACGCCCACAGGCTGCATGGTGTCGACCGGGGTATTGCATAGCGCACCTGATGTAGCCCAGGTCGCCCGCCATCTGACGGCGTGCAGAGTATCTGCGCGTGAGGCGATTTTGGCGCGTCTGCAACTTGGCCAGCAGCGCGGAGAAATCACTGGTGATGCTGAGCTCATTAGCCTTGCCGGATATTTTGCCGCCACCATACAGGGCATGGCCATACAGGCGCAAGATGGTGCCAGCCAGGCCAGCCTGGCGGCGATTGCCGACTTGGCGATGCACGCATGGCCTGAGTGACAATCAACACTGCGCCCTGTCAGGGCCAGTGGCGAAGGCCAGACCCTGGAGACAAGGGCTCTTCACGGTGATCAGATTTCTGCCGTTTGAGCTTCTCATCATCTATTGATGTTTCCTGCACTGCTGTCATTGGCGGGCGTACAAATCCTGGCATGGCCAGTCATACCAATGCCATGACACACCACCGTCACACCATTATTCCGATAAATGGAATCATTGATTCCTTTTTTTGCATATTCTCAATCAAGAATGAAATAACTATAGTTCTCTCACCGGCAAGTTTGCCGTGCAAAGATCTCAGAAACTTTCATCTTTCTTTATAAGGAAACATCATGCAAAAATTCTCTCTTAACCGTCGCCTTGCTCTGGCCGTGATGGCCGCTTCGATGACGATGATAGGCGGCCTGCCACAAATCGCCATGGCTTATGATGAAAACTCAAGCAGCGCCGTCAATGTTGACGCTAAAGGCGTAGGTCTGAAAGGTTTTGACCCGGTCGCTTACTTCACTGCCAGTGCGCCAACGATGGGCAAGTCCAGCCTCACTGCGGCCCATGATGGCGTGACCTATCATTTTGCATCAACAGAAAACCGTGACAAATTCAAGACCGACCCCGCCAAATACGCCCCACAATACGGTGGTTTTTGCGCCATGGGTGTCGCCCTGGAAAAGAAACTGGATGGCGATCCGCAAGCTTGGCGCGTCGTTGATGGCAAACTCTATCTGAATGTGAACAAAGACGTACAAAAGAAATGGCTGGAAGACGTACCAGGCAATCTGAAAAAGGCAGAAATGAATTGGGGCAGTATCAAAACCAAAACACCGAAGAGCCTGTAAGCACGACGATTGGCACGCATCAACAAAGCGGTGTGTGTACGACAAGCCAGGCAGGTAAATGACAGGCCGATAATCCAGAGGTGGGGGCAACTCCACCTTTCTCACTTAGGCGCAATAATTCCCTACATCAGCCCCCTCCCCGCAGCGATTACTGGCAAGCCAGATTCCTGCCAGCCAGAGTAATGCAGTGATGTTAAATTTCATGTCAGTTCTTGCCATTCTTTCGGTGAGGCAGCGCCATCAGTTTATTGCTGATGAAACTGGCTTTGTCATTACTCTCATTGTATGTCGTACAGGTTTCGGGCAGTAGTTGCTCACTGCCAGCAGTATCACAAGACTGATGTGCTTGGGCAGTCTGCAGTTCTCAAAATAACAAGCCGTTAATACATGTCTATATCAAAATTCAGGTTCGCATCACCTGTGGCTTGTATGCGTATGCGTTTGGGGATAAAACTGTCGCCCAGGTATTCAGGGTGCGCCTGGTAGTTCTGGATCTGGCCTTGCTGCACCAACTCATTAATTTGCTTGTCGGCAAACAGTTTGCGCATATAACCCTGGCGCGGCATGTAGGCAATATTGAAGGCCGTCTCTTCGCCGCCAAACTGGAGCGGGAACAAATAGCCCCTGCGCAGCAAACCTTGCTCAGCCAGCGCTTCTGCCTGTTCGCGGTTCTTGATGCTGGCATAGTCCACCCCTTGCGGATGAATGACCGAAGGCCGGTCTGGAGCGCTGAACTGGCCCACGCCCGACTTTTGCAGCAAGTTCGTCAGGGCATTGCGGCCATTGGTCTTGGACCAGATCATTTCATCATCGGTAATGCTGGTGGCGACCAGCAGGCTCATCTCGCCGTTTGGCAGGCTGATCGTGGCTGGCAAGGGAGCGCGCGCCCTGGTGATGAGGATATTCACCATCTGCTCGCCACCGACGTAAATGTCTTCTACCGTCATGCCTTGATATTGATCGACACGCGCCAGGAAATCAACATCTTGCTGAATCTCGCTATTTACTGCCCATTGCAATAACCACAGCGGCCATTCTTCCTGCCCTTGCGTCAAGACCATGAACTCATAACCATAACCAGGACGGCCAGGGTAAGTCGCCACATTGTCCTTGCGCCTGAGCTGCATGGAAGTGTGGACCGGGCGTCCCAAGTCATCATGTTCAGTGACGACTTCTTCCGATGCCGTCGTCGCGGGCATATCAGGGTTGCTAAGCCCAAAACTGGAACTCAGCCAGGCTGTCGCCGACAACTGAGGTGCCGCCAGTTGATACAAACCACCGCCCGGCCAAACGCCGCTCATATTCATCATCTTCAGGATATCAGCTGGCAGCGGACCAAACTGCGAGGTGTACGCCGCAGCCCGTGCCTCATAAACGGCTTGCCACAATTGCTCAGCCTGTTCTTCTGTAGTGAGTGCTTTTGCGGTTTGGTTTTCTGATGATGGTGATGATTTGGATTGACCTGGCCAGTTGAACATAAGGAGATTTCCAATAAATACTAAAGAGTAGATTCAAGCCCAAAGTAAGAGCCCAAGTTATTATAATTTGCGCTGTTCCATCAACACTTGACGTCAAACCCCGCAGAGGCAAGAAGGCAGGCAGGGCCGCTTGAAGCAAATCAGCCTGCACTGTCAACGTTTCTGCCTATTGGACTCTTTACGTGCCATGACAGACTGGTACATCTCTGGGAAAATCGTTTTGATATCGTATTGGCCGCGCTGTACGGCTTCAATAAAAGCCAGGCATTTAGTCCAGTCTTGCAAAAGGTCCTGCTGCAATTCATTCAATTTTTTTTCTCTGATTTTCGCAGAATTTTCTTCCCAAAAGGGTGCGATATGTCTAGGCGATAAGCCATCTTTTTCAGCGATATACAAATAAAGTGCAGCCCTGCCAGACTCAACCAGTTGCACAAAATCCTGGTGACGCAGTTCCAGTCCAGTCTTGCTTTTGGTCGCCAATCCTGCCAGATCATGATAAGTAGAACCGCAATAGGCCAGTCCCATCTTGCTTGTTTCAAGGACTAATATTGTCCCTAGAATTTTTCCGTATTCTGTGAATTTTGGGTCATTGGGAAACAGCGGCGCTTGTGCCCAACTCATGTGCACAGGCGCTAGCGCAAGCAGGCAACTCAATATCCAGGCTCGGTAAGTGGAATGTGAATTTTTCATGGCTTCTTCATCGTCTTTTACTGCTCGGAGCGGTATTGTTTAACCAGCGCTGCGGCCACCTCAATGATCATAAGTTTCGGATTTTTAGTGCAATACAGCTCCAGACTTTTTTGCATGGCTTCAGCCGTTTCCGGCGTCGCTTGCTTGCCTGTCGAGTAGAAATTAAAGCTGGTAATAAATCCGGCCACCCACTGCGCGGTCTGAATAGACTCGGCCTGGTTCGATTTGCCACGAATAAAATCTTCGCAAGAAATTTTTCCTGCTCCTACCGTGTACACACCAGCCGCATTGGATAGGGAGCACGACAAGAGCAATGCACCTGCCATGATAATGTGTTTCATATTTGCACTCGCTCATCTAAAAAATAAATTGACATTCTTGTAGAAAAAACTGCTCTGGAACTACGGGAGGTGCCACCGCTATATTTAAAACCCATGTGCACGCATATAGCGGTCAGATTCCAGATGGGCATGGTCATAACCATAGGCAATGAGCGTTTTTCCTTTGGAGTAGACCAGATAGACGCGCCGCGTTGATCCATCTTCGAGCGGGTATTCATAGACTTCCCATGGTTCGCTCTCTTTGCCTGTAGGCGGCACCGCCGATTGTGCGTCCCAGTAATGATCCTCAAATAACTCACGACTCAGTTTCGCAGGTGGGTCCATGCTTTTCCTGGGTGGCCCTATCAGGGCATATACTTCTGCCTTGGTCATACGGCTGAAGCTGACAAGTCCATACACACGCCTGAATTTGGCACCCAGACGCTCCTGAGTGTAACGAGCGTTCCAGTAACCATTACTGACTAACCAGCCGCGCAATAACTGTGTTTTATCACTGAAGAATAAATGTAGAGAACGCATACCAGCACCACTGCCAAAGTCCACTTGCAAATAGGGCGTGCCGTTGTCGACCTGCTTCAATACATCGTAAGGAAACTGGTCGTCCCGGTAGAACATATAAAGATGATAATTTGGATCGCCCTGGCAAAGGCTGGCGGTCTTGGTGCTAGTGCACATTGATCCGACAGTCTCATTCGTCCTGCGTATGAAAGGCCGGCCGCTGGCTTCCAGCTTGTCCAGCGCAGCGCTGGCCTCAGACCGCGTCATGCCTACCCGTAATTCCTGATTGATTTGCCAGCCAAAATTTGTACTGGTGCATGCAGAGAGGAAAAGTGTCAAGATGACGATAGAAAATCTGAAGAGACTTGCAAGCTGCCTGTATGCACGGCCAAGGTGATGACCAGGGTTGCTGATGCAGCCAGCCCTGCAGTCCCTGTCACCTTCTTGAAAAATGTCTCGCGCCATGCCTAGTATACCCTGAACCAGTTGAAGAATAATAACAGCCTTGTTACCGACGGAGACCAGTATCGACCGCAAGAGAACAGAAGCAGACGATGATACTTGAAGCACTTCATCATGGCTATTGACACTATTCAATGCCGAAATTTAATCCTACACGGATATCAATTTGATCAGCAAGCTCGCTTGCTTGATTGATAGCTCACCTCATGAAGATGCTGCATTGCCTATGAGACATGCAACCGTCAAGAGAAAATGATAAGCGCTGGCATCTGAGACTCAGCCTGCTCTCCACATGGGATTGTCGTCCACGGTAAAACGATTGAACAAACTTTGATATTGACTGCCATCCTCTGCCTTGATGACGACCTTGCCAGACAAGGCTGTCACCGCCTGGTGCAGCCTGACTATATGCGCTTCACCTTCAGCCAAACCCAGGCAGGCCAAAAGTTCTTCGCGTATGTCGTCAATATCAGGTTCATCTTCTTGCAAGGACTCTTCCAGATAGGGCGCAACCCGTTGCATCTCCAGCAAGTTGCCCGCAGCAGAAAATTTGAGCAAGTCTTGCCAGTAAGGATGGGCAATCAGTAATTGCAAGAAATCATCCAGCGACGCTGCGATACAGCCTGCCCGTCCTTCTGAACTCACATACACCACCTGGCCGCTGGTCATGCCCAATAAAAATACGCCACCCGCCCCCTCCCTGCCTAAGGCAATGAAATCCTCTGTGGCACTCAGGTCAAGCCATGAGGGCAATTGCTGTTTTTCTTCAGGGTAAATGCCGAAATCAGCATAGTCTGCCAGTAAGTCGATGGCAGGCCGATTCTGCTGCAATTGTTTAATGGTGATGGTCATGGGAAGCTGTGATCAGGTTCTATCTATAATACGTAAAACTCACTTTTCAGGAAATATCAACGCTAGCTGCATTCTAATTCACCAGCAAAGTCTCAACTTGCCTGTGCTGCCTGATCGTCTCCAGCGTGGCTACAAAATTTGCAGAGCTGCCCGGGATGATGATGGGCCAGCCTTTGGCCGGGGTTAACTTCAGGCACCGATCTTCCATGCCTTTGATTAAATCCCAATTGTCATCACACACCAGGGTCAGTCTGTTGATGCCATCCAGCGGAATATGGGTAGCACCCCACACTGCATTGATTTTTATCATGCCATTGTCAAACGCAACATGCCATTGCCGTCTTGGAGTATCGATCAGCCCTTTCGACCAGGAACTCAAGAACCACCCCATGTACATCAGCGTTATCCCACCTGTCGCAAGGATAAGGACAATAGCGCTGAACATCTCGCCGACAAGCAGGTAAATGAGGAAAAATGCCAGCAAGGCTGCAGCCAGTGGCAGCATTCTGTACAGCATCTGGCGCAAGGCAAATAATTGAGGAGTATAAATGCTCATTTTTGAAGTGTACCGATGTTGACCAAGCTAAGATGTTGAAACACCGCGCAGCAAAGCCGGTCAGCAACTGAGGCCTGCTCGCGCATGGCTTTTCCTATAATTTGCAACAAAATGCAAAGTGTATAGGGAAAGCAAATGCTTAGGCGCAGTATGTCAATAAGCTATACAGCAGGCCACACAAGAGACTATACAACAGGCTTAATTTTAGCTGCGATTGCCAACTCAATTTTACCTAAAAGCAGATTCCAATATCGCTATCCTTCTCCCGGAGACGACAATGAACAAAGACTTATCCCGCGCCCTGGTCATACTCGGTGTTTTACTGGCCCTGGGCATGTCTGCCGCCGCCTTTATTTTTGGTGTGCAGGCCAAGCATATAGGCTCGGGCAAGCAGAGTATCTCAGTCAAGGGTTTGGCAGAAAAACCCATACAAGCCGATTATGCAGAATGGCGCATAGGCGTGGCGGTGGTTGCGCCCAGTTTTGCCGAGGCACTGGCCAAGCTGCGTAAATCACGTCCTATACTGGATGATTTTTTGGCCAAGCAAGCTTTCGAGAAGGCTGCCCTGAAAGAATCGGAAGAAGCGGTAGAAGCAAATATGGTCATCGAAGAATTGCCAGAAGGCCGCAACCGCCAGGTGCAGCGCGGCTACAAGGCCACGCAAAGCATACTGGTGACATCCAAGGACTTGACCAAAATCACCAATGTCAGCCGCGCCGCCTTGCAACTGGAAGCCGATGGCCAGCCTGTTTTTTACAGCGCGCCACAGTTTTTGGTTTCCAAGCTGGAAGACATCAAAATGTCGCTGATCGGTGCCGCCACTGAGAACGCCAACAAGCGCGCCTCTGAGTTTGCCAAATACGGTGCAGTCAAGGTTGGCAGCATGCGCTCTGCCTCGCAAGGTGCTTTTTATATCTTACCAGTGGGCACAGAAACCAGCTCAGACGAATACGGCGGCACTTACGACAAGACCACCATCGACAAAGTGGCCCGCGTCGTGGTGACGATAGAGTACAGCATAGAACGCTGATCAAGCTTCATCAACACAGCCTGCAATGATGAGCTACCCTACCCAACAAGATATCGATGCCATGCGCGCAAACGGCTATGAAGCCGCCACCATTGCACTGGCACAAGCGCGGCAACAACTGGGAGAACGCGCAACGGCGCTCAAACAGGCAATACAGCTGGCGTTTGCTGATGTCCAGTTAGGTGATGGCACAGGCTTGTATGAAGCTCAGGGGCTGGATGATTTTGCAGGTGAACCAGCCTGCGCTGCCTACCGGGCAAAAGATGAAAAAACTGACTGGCGGCGTATCAACATAGATGCCTTAAATGACTGCTACAGCAGCTTGTCTTTTTTTGATGCAGCAGGCATGCGTTTCCATCTTCCCGCCTTTATGCTGGCAGACCTGGGCGGGCAACTCAATACTGAATTGCTTTACTACCTGACACAAAGCAGCGCCAAGGAAGAGAAGTTTGCGCTCCTGAATGCTGCACAAAGAACGATCGTCATCGACTACCTCAATCTGAGGCTTGATGACGAAGACTTTAGCCATGAATGGGAGCATATCTTCAATGCCCTGCTAGGCTACTGGAATGAGTAATCTGTCCCAATATTTTTATATAGTGCGCGCGGCACACCCTACAAAGCATGCATGTAGAGGTTAAACCAAACATTTCACAATCGTGGCATAGAACGTTAAAGAAATATATCATGTAGCAATGTACTATCCTACACAAAAAGACATAGATGACGCGCGCGATGCTGGCTACGATGAAACCTTCATCGCACGGGAGCAACTCAGGTTATATCTGGGTTCACGAGCTGTCGCACTCAGGCAAGCCATAGACCAAGCATTTGTTGATGTGCAATTGGGGGATGGCGTAGGCTTGTATGAAGCGCAGGGAATTGATCATTACGCCAGCGAAGAAGAATGTGCGAACTACCGGGCCAAAGATGAAAGAACTGACTGGCGACGTATCAAGTTAGAAGATCTTAATCGATGCAATAGCAGCCTGTCGTTTTTTGATGCGGCAGGCATGCACTTCCACCTCCCTGCTTTTATGCAAGCAGATCTAGGGGAGGATGTTGAATTTGATTTGATCTACCATCTAGTATTCAGTGGCCAGATAGAAGAGCAGCAAACACTTTTGAATGACGCCCAGAGAACAGTCGTTATCGATTACTTGAAACTACAGTTGGATGATATCTACAATCGCCATATGTGGGAGCATCTCTCCAATGCCCTGCTAGGCTACTGGAATGAGTAATTCGCCTTGATGTCGTTTATATGATGCGGGCGACGTACCTACCAGCAGTCTGCCAGGCCAGCACCAATTTCAGTAAAGAAGGCATCGCCCGGCGTACTGGTGCCACCAAACTCACCCGCCAGGGAGATGGTTGGCGTCACTGCAATTGCCGCAGCAACGGCAAGGTACCAAATTAAGGTAATGACGATTGTTGAGTTATGGCCTAGAAAACTGTGACAGAGAGTACATGAATTGACATAAAATTAGCGTCTTTAATCACAACTTACATCACCAAGCTATGCGCCTGCTTTTCATTTTCGCCTTATTTACCACGCTGGCCAGCACCGCTCAGGCCGCCAGCTTTGATTGCAGCAAGGCCACCAAACCGGTAGAGCGCATGATATGTGAAACTGGCAGCCTCTCTACACTGGACGAACAGCTTGCCGGTGCCTACAAGTCTACGATAAAAACGTCCAGGCCAGCCACAGGCACCGATACCAGCGAGTTACTCAAATCCAGCCAACAACGCTGGTTGCGCACGACACGCGATGCCTGCAAGAATGTGCAATGTCTGGAAAATGCGTATGTTGGCCGCATCGCATTTCTTGTGCAATGGAATGAAGATGCACCGGCAAATAGCAAGCTGGATGGTAACTACGAATTCAGCCATAACATGGAATTTGCCAATGGCAAACACGCGATCGTACAGGACTGTCTGGCAATCAAAAGCCTAGGCAATGCCCAGGCACAGGTAAATACCATACTCGTGCAATCTAATGGACACAATTGCAGCCTCAATGGCAAGTTTGCAATGGCTGGCAATGTGTATAGCTATTTGCCTGAAAAAGGCGAACATGATATTCAGAACTGCCAGATCAAGCTGACCGTCAAACAACACCAGATCGTCTTGTCAGCAGAAGGTGATGGATGCTCTTCACGCTGTAGTGCCCAAGCCAGTTTTGCGAACGGAGCAAGCTTTCTGCGCGCAGATAAGTCGAAGAAGGCTTGCGTAGCAGATTAAGGCTAGCGCGGTGAGTGAACGTTTTACTGATCGTGTGTAACCTGAGGTCCCATACGCACTTTTTTATCCGCACATCACTGCGATGCTGAGCGTAGCGGAGCTTACCTGGTAAGAATTTTTGCCATTGCTTTTCAGCGTGCGCCTGCGCAATGAAACTCACACCACTAAAACAACTCATCCAGTTGCATAAAAAATTCCCGCTTGGCTGGTTCATCCACATAAGGCAGCGATTTCAGAAATTCATCCGCCACTTTACCAGAAACATCCTCACGCGAATTGCGGTGGGCAAAGGCGATGTCCATCCAGCGGTCGGCAATGCCTGCTCGGCCAAGATCGATGAAATAGAGCTGGTCGTGCGCATCGACAAAGAGATTGCTGTCGCCCAGGTCGCCATGGGCGAATACCAGGTCTTCTTCAGGCATTGTGGCATGCAATTGCCTGAGCAGGTCTTGCTCGTCATGCAGGCCCGGCCATTGGTCAAGCGCATAATCCTGGTCATGCAAGCCTTTGCTGACCAGATATTCCAGCTCCTTCAGGCGAAAGGTTGCGCCTGCATGCAAGGGGCAATCCTTGATAGGTATGCCCTGCAACTGGCGCAGTGCTTCGAGGAATATATGGCTGACAGGCTGCCCGGCTTCTATACGTACTGACAAGGGATCGCCAGGTACGGCGCGGGTGATCATGGCTTCGCCATGCTCGTTGTCAGCCACAACTATCAGTTCAGGCACGCCTATGCGCCCGCTCAGCCATTGCAAGGCCTGTGCTTCGCGTTTGACGCTATAAGTTGTGGGTGCCAGCACGGGTGGCGAAGTCTTGAGAAAAAAGTTTTCGCCGCCTTTGCTGAAGCGATGCACACTGCACGGTGATTCGCCAATGTCATCGGCGGTGAGCGATGCGTCTGCAATGAAGCGTGTGATGGCAGTCGGTAATTGGTGCATGGGGTGCATGGGGTGCATGGGCGGCTACTCCGGTTTGCTGGTGTCCATGATCTTTGGGCTACGGAGCTTTATTCGAGCCAATTTATTCAACATTGATCTGTCCTGCCATACATGGCCTTGTCATTCATCTGCGATTTTTGCAGTCCATTCCCCTGTTTTTGCAATCTATCTTTTCTCCATAGCGGCCCGTTTAAGCTTGCAATAAAGTAAGCATGTACTTATCAACTTACAAGAAGCAGTGTGATGGCGATGTGCCCTGATTCGGCCAGCCAGCATGAAAACCAACCTAGGAAAAATCAATGCAATCAATACCGCACTCCACAGTATCCCAGTTCCCCAAATATCGTGCAATAGCATTGAGCCTGGCGCTGCTGGTCAGTTTCGCAGCTACCCCCATGCAGGCACATGCCGATACCATCGATGATTATGTGCGTGCCGAGATGCAAAAGCGGCATATACCCGGCATGGCAGTGGCTGTGCTGCGTGATAACAAGCTCATCAAGGAAGGCCCTTATGGCCTGGCCAGCATAGAACACAATGTGGCAACCAGGGCAGATACTGTCTATCCACTGGCCTCTATGACCAAGACCTTTACGGCGAGCGCCATCATGTTACTGGTGCAGGATGGCCGCATTACACTCGACGACTCCATCACAAAAATCCTGCCACAACTGCCTGCGGCCTGGTCTGGCATCACACTGCGCCATTGCCTCTCGCATACTTCCGGCTTGCCGGATGCAATCACCGATGACGTCAACATCACCACCATCAGCGGTGACCGCGACGTTCTCTTGCAGGAACTGCCGAAATTGCCACTACAGCCCGCCGGTGAAAAATCTGTATATAACCAGACTGGCTATATGCTGCTGGGCATGGTCATAGAAAAAATCAGTGGTATGCCTTATGAGCAGTTCCTGCAAACCCGTTTGTTCCAGCCTATGGGAATCACGGGTGCCAAATTTGGTGATGCCTGGTCCATCATTCCTGGCCGTAGCAATCTATATACGTCTCTCGATATCACTAAAGACCATAGCAAGCTGGAAATGAAAAATGGCCGCCCCGTCGTCATGCAAGACAAGATTTACCATTATGGCGCGAAGTTCATGCCCGATCATATGGCCCCTGCCGGACTCTTGAATGGCAATATCCACGACCTCGTCAATTTTGAACAAGGGCTGGCCAGCGGCAAGTTCATCAAGCCTGCATTGCTCGGGGAAATGAGCACTCCCTACAAACTACGCAATGGCCAGGATGGCAATTTTGGTCTGGGCTTCATGTTCATGCCCTTTGGCAAACAGCCTGCAATTTCTTACGGTGGCGGCGCAGCCACCTGGCGTGTGCACTTGCCAGAAAAGCGCTTGACTGTGGTGGTGCTGACCAATCTCCAAGGTGCACAACCGCATGCGCTGGCGGGTGGCATTGCTGCACTGTACGACGACGCGGCGAAGTAATTTGGCCTGCCCCTGTCTGATCATGACAGGGGCAATGACAATGCGCCAACTTCATCTGTTTTTTACATACCCGGTGTGACGGGTGAATTGTAGAGTAATTGCGCAGAGTAATTTGCTCAGACATTCGATGCGCTGACAAGACTGTTCAGCACATCTGTCAACATGCATAATGCCCTCTCACCAAGGACATCCATCATGAAAAACTGGCTCTTTCTGGCTATCGCCATCGTCTCAGAAACCATCGCCACATCGGCACTTAAATCAAGTGAAGGCTTCACACGGCTTGGGCCTTCGGTGCTGGTTGTAGTGGGATATGCACTTGCGTTTTACTTCTTGTCGCTGACGCTGAAGGTCATCCCTGTGGGCATTGCCTATGCCGTCTGGTCGGGTGTGGGCATTGTGCTCATTACCGCTGTGGGCTGGTTCATGTTTGGACAAAAGCTGGATATGCCTGCGCTGCTGGGCATGGCCTTGATCATTGCCGGTGTCATTGTGATGAATGTGTTTTCAGGTAGCGGGCAACATTGAGCACAGTGATAATGTATTTGCATTCAAGGCAGCGGCCTGAGCCTACCCACAATTAATGCAAGCGCATTACCGTTCAGCTATCTTCACACGTCTGCGTGTCATAAGTGCTTTGATCAGAACAGACATTGAAATATACCAGCCCATGAAAAATGGATTAAGGACCAAGGTGCCCACCACGACATGCCAACCACCATGCTTCTGAAAACCATTCTCTTTAAGGCCAACTTGAATCTTGTAGGCCGACACTGTCAGGAAAATAAAATTACACGCGGCAAAAAACATGAAAAGCAAGCGAAGTTGCAGATTTTCTGGTCCACCAGCTACTACTGCATACCAAAAAATGCCCAGGGTAAGCAAATAAATTACAAGGCAAATGCCAAGCTGCTTGATGTGGCTGTCCAGTCCAATTTCTTCCCAGGTCAGAGCACGTGTGTGCCGGAGTGGTAGTGTTGCACTTACCAACGCTTTTTTACTATCCCTGTATTCAGTCTTGATGTCGAATATCGGCCCCATGGTTCCCATTATTATCCTTATGTTGAATTGTTTCGGCAGATACTCTAGTTATGGAACATAACATTTCGACACATAGTGTATCCGAGTTGCTCATAAAGTGTCACCTGCCCTTTTCTCTTATTTGATGAAGAAATACCGAAATTGAATACTTCCCGATACTATCGATGAATGTAATTGCGACAGGCTAATTGCAGCAGGTCTTGCTAAATTTTAGGCATATAATTCTCTACTGACTAACATCGGGTACAAGCTTAATCATGTTTCAAAATTTTTTATCCAGACTGTGGAAGAAAGACATAGCGCCGCAAAAAAAGGAAAGCAATGCTGGCGCTACGAACCTAAGTTACCAGAACCCGGATGGTACGTCTTTCGCGCCTCGATGGATGGATGCCTCTGACGCTGGAAATCCATTTGGCATTCCAGGCTGCGACTGCTATGCCTACACGCAATCACTGAGATCGACCACCACTCAGGAAAACGTAGAATCCTACTTCAATCTGCGGGGTGATTTTGGAAAAAGGCTGATAGGTCTCCTTCCTGACAACTGCATCGTAATTCCATGCTCACTCGAATATCCGTATTCCGGAGAAGTTACCGATGGCGCCTTATTCAAGTCCCAGGCAATGGAAGAAAAGTGGGATATTTACCTTTACCAATCCAGAATTTATTTCTGCCGTAGCTGGACTGGCCGCCTGGTGTATGTGGGTGAGATCGAATTCAATGATGGCAAAGTCCGTATTCAGAAAATTTATGCTCCCCGCGAAATTGCTGAAGACGACACTGAATACGCGATCAAGCAAGTTGACTATCTCAAGAAAGACCATCTCTTCCAATCAGTCGAACCACACCCTTTACCCAGGGACTTCCCTATGGACTTGGACAAAATTGCTGCATTTTCGTTCAGTGAATATGGAAGCAAATGCTGCTTCGCGACCTATGAAGACACGATCAATTTTCAATGTCCGCCGCGAAAGCAAACCTGACTCAAGAACAAAGATGACAATTAACCTCCTTAAAACAGGGGCAGCACACCGTTGCACACTTCTGACATCCCCCATTCTTTTATAGCATCCCATGCCTGAAACCCCCATCAACGCCCTCTTCGTCTGCAGCCGCAACCAGTGGCGCAGCCCGACTGCCGAGCAGGTCTGGCGCAAGCACCCCATGGTGCGCGCCCGCTCTGGCGGCACCAGCCCCAATGCCCGCCACCCAGTCTCTGCCGCTGACATAGAATGGGCAGACCAGATTTTTGTCATGGAAGAAAAACACAAGTCACACCTGATGGCCAGCTACCGTAACCTGATAGGCCACAAGCCTGTGCATGTGCTGGATATCCCTGATGAATACAAGTATATGGATGCCGAACTGGTAGAACAATTGCAACAATCAGTAGGAGATACCCTGGGTTTGAACTGATTTTTCTCATTATTTTCAATTATTTTGAAAAAACCTGAATCCTTTTTAGCGTCTGAACACTCTTGGTCAGTGTCATTCATTACAAAGAGGAGTTCACCATGTTTCATATCAAACGCAATTTGCCCCATTGGGAACGCGCACTGCGCATCATCAGCGGTGTCGCGCTGGGCTGGCTGGCCTTCAGCGGACAATTCCAGGGCATGCTGAACTGGATTATCATTGCCAGTGCTGTCACCATGGTCATGACAGCCTTTGTCGGCTTTTGTCCCGCCTGTGCCATGGTGGGGCGCAAATACCTGGATAACTGAGATGAGCCTGTCCAGCACCCAATTACTGGAAGCTGCCCGGCAAGGTGATGGCACTGCCATTGCCGAGCTGCTGGAAGTGTACCAGCCCGACCTCAAGCGCTTTGCCCGCCGCACCTGCTCAAATGCAGAAGATGCTGAAGACGCAGTACAAATGGCCTTGTGGTCGCTGTACCGCAAAGTAGGTGCATTGCGTTGCGTGGCCACCTTTGCCACCTGGATGTTTCGCATTGTCGAGCGTGAGTGTTTTCGCTTGTTGCGGATTAAAAAATATCATGATGCGCTGGACGAGCTCAATGAAAGCGAGATGCCTGCGGCCACCAAGGTGCCCACAGACTTGAGGCTGGACCTGGTGCGGGCACTGGAACGTTTGTCACCACCCTATCGTGAAGTGCTGATACTGCGCGATGTACACGAGCTGACCGCACCCGAAGTCGCGGCCCAGCTTGGCCTGAGCCTGGAAGCAGTCAAGAGCCGCCTGCACCGCGCCCGTGCACAAGTGCGCGAGCAATTGCTCAATAGCGGCTACTGGCTCAAGGATGGTGCACCTGAAATCATGGGAAAAAATGGAGGCAATCATGTTTTGTAGTACATCTGTCACGGTGCATTTGTTGCGTGGTCTTGGTGCAATGAGTTTGCTACTACTGGCCTTTATGGTGCCTGGCTTGTCCTTCATCTGGCAGGGGCTGGCACTCATAGGTGCATTTTTGTTGATGCGTGGGTGTCCCATGTGCTGGACCATGGGTTTGATTGAGACGATTTATGAGAGACGAAAGAAAAAACCGTAAATTGATTACTCGTAGGTTGGGCAGATAAAGCGTTGCCTAACGAGGCCCGGCCCAACCTACAAACCACCACCATCCTCCTAGAGCCCACCCTTCCAACCCAAATCTGGCACTTGTGATAACGCCCCGAATCATGGATACTTGACTCACCCCTACCCCACAGTGAGGCTATCCATGACACCTGATCAGGTAAGCTCTGGCACGACTGCGCAGTTGAAACCGACGCTGGGTAGTTTGCAGTTGTGGGGCATCGCAGTTGGGCTGGTCATCTCGGGTGAGTATTTTGGCTGGAGTTATGGCTGGGCTTCTGCCGGGACCTTGGGTTTCACGGTGACGGCGCTGTTCATTGCGGCGATGTATACCAGCTTTATCTTCAGCTTCACTGAACTGACCACGGCCATACCGCATGCGGGCGGGCCGTTTGCGTACAGCAAGCGGGCCTTTGGGCCGCTAGGTGGTTTCTTTGCCGGGGCTGCTGCTCTCATTGAATTTGTGTTTGCGCCACCAGCCATCGCGCTGGCGATAGGCGCTTACCTGAATGTGCAATTTCCTGAAATCAATCCCAAGACAGCGGCGGTAACTGCCTATCTGGTGTTCATGACACTGAATATTTTGGGCATACAAATCGCGGCCAATTTTGAGCTTGCCGTCACGCTGCTGGCGATATTTGAATTGCTGGTGTTCATGGGTGTGGTGTCGCCCGGTTTTAGCATGAGCAATTTCACCAAGGGTGGCTGGGCCGGGCAAGATCATTTCAGTCTCGCCTCATTGCCTGGCATGTTCGCGGCCATCCCGTTTGCGATATGGTTTTTTCTGGCGATTGAAGGCGTGGCGATGGCAGCGGAAGAATCGCGCAACCCGCAACGTTCCATCCCAATCGCCTACATAGGCGGCATCATCACCCTGGTGACATTGGCGATAGGCGTGATGGTGTTTGCTGGTGGCGTGGGTGACTGGACCAAGCTGGCGAATATCAATGACCCGCTGCCGCAGGCGATGAAGCTGGTGGTGGGCAACAACAGCAACTGGCTGCACATGCTGGTGTGGCTGGGCCTGTTTGGGCTGATCGCTTCTTTCCACGGCATCATACTTGGCTATTCACGTCAGATTTTTGCGCTGGCGCGTGAGAATTATCTGCCGCATTTCTTTGCCAAAATCCATCCACGTTTCAAGACACCGCACCGGGCGATTCTGGCCGGTGGTTGCATCGGCATTGCAGCGATTTATAGCGATGAACTGATCAAGATAGGTGGCCAGAGTTTGACCGCGAATATACTCACCATGAGCGTCTTTGGCGCGCTGCTGATGTATATCGTCAGCATGCTCAGCCTGTTTAAATTGCGCCGCACAGAGCCACACCTGGTGCGGCCATTCCGTGCGCCGTTCTATCCTTATTCGCCTGCATTCGCCCTGATCTGCGCCTGCATCTGCATGGTCACCATGATTTACTATAATCTGTTGATATTCGGAATCTTCTGCCTGTTCCTGGCGCTGGCCTATGTCTATCATGCGATGACAGTGGGCAAACGGTCACCCATGCAGGATGAAGCAGACAGCAATTCCATGACCACGAAAACCCCGGCAAGATGACTATGCAAGCAGCGCAATTCACCCACATCGTCGGCACACGCACTTACCAGTTCCGCGACCTCAAGGACTTGCTGGCCAAGGCCACGCCCCTGCGATCTGGTGACTTGCTGGCAGGTGTGGCAGCATCAAGTGCAGAAGAGCGCGTGGTTGCGCAAATGTGCCTGGCGGAGTTACCGTTAAAAACCTTCCTCAATGAAGCGCTGGTGCCTTACGAGAGCGATGAAGTGACCCGCCTCATCATTGATGAACATGATGCGGCAGCCTTTGCCAGCATCAGCCACTTAAGCGTGGGGGATTTTCGTAACTGGCTGTTGTCAGATGCGGCAGATACTGCAACGCTGACTGCGCTGGCACCCGGCATCACGCCAGAAATGGCAGCCGCAGTCAGCAAGCTCATGCGCGTGCAGGATTTGATTTTGGTGGCAAAAAAATGCCGTGTTGTTACTGCATTCCGCAATACCCTGGGGCTGGAAAACCGTATCGCCACACGCCTGCAACCCAATCATCCTACTGACGATACCACCGGCATCGCCGCCAGCATACTCGATGGTCTGCTGTACGGCAGTGGTGATGCGGTGATAGGCATCAACCCCGCCAGCGACAATGTGCCGCAAGTCATCAAGCTGTTGCACATGCTGGATGCCATCATGGAACAATATGCGATACCCACTCAGTCTTGCGTGCTCACCCATGTTACCAATACCATGGCTGCAATCGAACGTGGTGCGCCGGTGGACCTGGTGTTCCAGTCCATCGCAGGCACCGAGGCTGCCAACAGCAGCTTTGGTATCAACCTCGCGCTGCTGGCAGAAGCCCGCAGCGCCGCCCTGTCGCTGGGACGCGGCACGGTGGGTCAGAATGTCATGTATTTTGAAACCGGCCAGGGCAGTGCGCTGTCAGCAAACGCGCATCATGGCATGGACCAGCAAACCTGCGAGGCCCGCGCCTATGCGGTGGCACGCAAATTTCAGCCATTGCTGGTGAATTCTGTGGTCGGCTTCATCGGGCCTGAATATCTTTACGACGGCAAGCAAATCATACGCGCTGGTCTCGAAGACCATTTCTGCGCCAAACTGCTGGGCTTGCCCATGGGTTGCGATGTCTGCTACACCAACCATGCCGAAGCTGACCAGGACGACATGGATATCTTACTGACTTCACTCGCCACCGCAGGCTGCAATTTCATCATGGGCGTGCCGGGTTCGGACGACATCATGCTCAACTACCAGAGCACGTCCTTCCATGACGCACTGTATCTGCGCCGCGTGCTGGGCCTGCGGGCAGCGCCTGAGTTTGAAGCATGGCTCAAGCAGATGGAAATCTATCAACACGATGATCGATTACATTTGCATGATGCCCTGCCCTCTGGTTTTGAAACTGCCTTGCGGCGACTAATCTGAACCTCAATGACTACCCCCAAGCCACCCGTTCACACCAATCCCTGGCAAGACCTGCGCCAGTTCACCCAGGCGCGTATTGCCCTGGGTCGCGCCGGCGTCAGCTTGCCGACTGAAGCGCAACTGGCTTTCCAGCTCGCCCATGCCCGTGCGCGAGACGCCGTGCATCAGGCGCTGGATGTCGCTGCACTGGCGCATGCCTTGCAAGCTGCAGGATATGCGAGTCTGCACGTCAACAGCGCTGCCCATGACCGCAATACTTATTTGCAACGGCCCGACCTTGGCCGCAGATTAAATGAAGAAGCTAGACAGCATCTGGGGCAATTATCTTCACCAGCAACTGATCTCGCCATCGTCATTGCTGACGGCTTATCTGCCCCCGCCGTTGCGCAAAACGCCCTGCCTTTGCTGAGCAGTTTGCAGGCCAGACTCACGCCCGACAACTGGAGCCTGGCCCCCATCATCATCGCTACCCAAGCCAGGGTCGCACTCGGCGATGAAACAGGCGCATTGCTCAATGCCCGCTCCGTGCTTGTCCTGATCGGCGAAAGGCCGGGCTTGAGTTCACCCGACAGCATGGGGGCCTACCTGAGCTGGGCACCGCAGCCTGGCCTGACTGACGCCGCCCGCAACTGCATCTCCAACATACGCCCGGATGGGCTCAGCTATGAGCAGGCGGCCTATAAACTGCATTACTTGCTGACAGAAGCGCGCAAACGTGGGCTGACGGGGGTGGCATTGAAGGATGAAACCGACGCGCCAGTTCAGCTTGGCGGTAAAGGTACAAACAATTTCTTGCTGGAAAAGTAAGATACGCCAACTGTATTTGCAACTGATTTCACCGGACCCGCACAGTTTCCCGTGCAGACCCGGCAAAAAATTACTCAGGCAAAAACAGCATTCAGTTTTGCGATGATCGCTGTCTGGCTACCGTCTGCCAAAGGCACCGTGACTGTAGAGCCTTTAAAGGCAACGATGCTTTGACCTGGCTGTGCAGTCTGTGAAAAAGCGTTGCGGGAGCTGGCGTGGGCCATGCTGCCGAAGGGGCCATAATTGGTGCCGCTTTTTCCGGTCAGGGTCAGTTGCAAGACACATTGCCAGCCAAACCATGTGCCGGTAAAGCCAGAGATCGATACGATAGGATCGTTATACGGGATATTGATTACCTGGCCAGTGCCACTATTGCCGCCATGCTGCAAGGTGGTAAAGACGCCTGTTTCCGTATTTCTCTGGGTGCCGGTGTTGTATGGGCCCGTACCGGTATTGACGGACTGGATGGCGTTGAGTACGTCGCCCGAGCGTACCGTCATTTGCGTCAAAATAGGGTTGCCCGCAGCAGCGATAATTGCCGTGTCGTCAAAAGCATTGCCAGCAGGCGGATTCATCAGTTGCGAGAGGATCATGAACTGTGCCTGCTCAAACTGGAAATTACCTGAGTTCAGGCGCCACATAAAAATGTCCTGATAACTGTACTGGCTGCCACCGCTGCTAAAGCCATTGCTGACAGCGCTCCAAACTTGTTGCGCGCTCGTATTTGGAGCTGAATTGCCTGGTTCAAACTGAGCGCCATAGCCTATCACAGACGGGGATATGCCAGCATGAAGGAAGCTGGACAACGGTGTGCCATCGTAGAATTGTGGTGAGACAAAATCAAAAGCGCTATTGACGGTAGGATAATCTATCGTATCGGTAGGCCATGCAGGTGTGAACGAAAGGTAATATTTGACCGGCTGCTGATCAAATACCTGGCGTATCGTGGTGAACAGGATTTTAAACTGCGCCTGGGTCATATTGTCGGAAACATCTCCTTCCCAGTCAACATCGAGGCCATTCATTCCAGTGTTTTGCAGATAGGCAACCAGGTTATTCGCAAATGCGGTGGCCTCTGTTTGCGGGTCGCCGCCAGCGGTAAATATCCCTGCCAGGGTATTACTACCCGAATACACCATGGTCGCCAGGAACTTGATGTTTGGATTGACCTGACGGGCGTCATGCAGCACAGAATTCAGATAATCCTGATTGCTCAGCCCACCCTGATGAGATGCGCTGCCTATTTCTATGGTGTAACCGTTGGTGGCAGGCGTGATCTCAAAGAATGCAATGCCAAGAAAATTGGCGCTGTCGTACGTTCTGTAGTTAATCAGCGTTTGAAAGCAACTGTTTGCGCTGTTGTAGTTGGTGCCGGGTGGTTCATCTTCGTTCAAAAAGAGCCACGCATTGATACCGTTTGCCAGGTTCGTCATTTTGATACTCCTTTGATGTGATGGATTGAGTCGCGCAGACTGCTGCCCTGCATGGCCTTAAATCCAAGGGCAGGAGAGCTGTCTTGATACTCGCGCAGGATCTGTGTCTTCAAAAGCAGTCAGGCTTATTGACCTTTGCCGTTACGCTAAAAGGTCGTCGTCATTAACTATTCCAGAGTCTGGCATTTGGCCAAGCTCTTGCAGAAATGTTAACATTTTTATTATAGCAAAAAAACAATTTTATGCTGGCTTTTTTTGCAACAGCATGCTGGGCTGCACATTACTGCCGTTACAAATGCGCTTGATGCGGGAATGGTCGGCATTTACTTTGCCCCCCCCTATCGGCACTTGACCCACAAGCATGACCATGTTGCTCCACCGAAAAATCCCTGGTCCGTTTCTGGCGAGACTGACCAGGCCTGAACATCAATACTGCACGCTCTTGTCCAACATTACAAAGAGGAAGAGCATGACAGTACTGAACAATAAGGTCGCCATCATCACCGGTGCCAGCTCTGGTATAGGCCGCGCAGCAGCACTGCTGTTTGCCCGCATGGGTGCAGCAGTAATTGTGGGAGCACGGCGTCAGGCCGAGCTGGACAAGCTGGTCGCGCAAATACAGCAAGGAGGCGGGCGCGCAGCCGCCATTGCAGGCGATGTCAGGCAAGAGTCCTATGCGAAAAGCCTGGTCGATTTTGCAGAGCGTGAATTTGGTGGCCTCGATATCGCCTTCAATAATGCCGGGACCATGGGTGAAATGGGGCCTACACATCAGGTATCTGCCGCAGGCTGGCAAGACACGCTGGACACCAATTTGAACAGCGCATTCTTTGGCGCCAAATACCAAATCCCGGCGATGTTGAAACGCGGTGGTGGCAGCCTGATTTTCACTTCCACCTTTGTCGGCCACACGGTCGGTTTCCCTGGCGCTGCCGCCTATGCCGCCAGCAAGGCCGGGCTGAATGGATTGACACAGGCACTGGCAACAGAATTTGGTGCGCAGGGCATACGCGTGAACGCCATCCTTCCTGGTGGCACGGCGACACCGATGGCGCATGAAATGAACCACACACCAGAAGCCATGGCCCATACCGCCAGCCTGCATGCCTTGAAACGCCTGGCCCAGCCAGAAGAAATCGCGCAGGCAGCGCTGTTCCTGGCATCAGACGCTTCTTCATTCATGACGGGCAGCTCCATGCTGGTGGATGGTGGGGTGTCGGTGAACAGGATGTAAAGCAACACTGATCACTGCATTAAAGGCACTTGCCGCAGCAGGTGCTCAGCAGTGTCTTGTTTTTTAACTTCTCAGCCTACCATCCTTAACTTCATGTGCAATTTATGAGCTTTGCCTGCCTCATGGCAAGACGCCAGTCTATATACAATATTGTCTTTTTTTGCGATGATGCCGACTCTTTTGGCAAGATATTGCCTTTAATCCTACTCCGCAACAAGGTTTTTCACATGGCTACCGAAGTCGAGATCCAGAATTTGTACATCGCTTATTTCAATCGCCCTGCCGACAAGGCTGGTCTGGCTTACTGGAAGGATGCGAGCCTGAGCATCGTGCAAATCGCGCAAAGTTTTTCTGAGCAAAAGGAATATGCCAGTGCCTTTGCCGGCTTTACGGCAGAGCAAACCATCAATGCCTTATATAACAACCTGTTCAACCATAAGGCCGACGCTGATGGCCTGGCGTACTGGAGTGGTCAGATCAAATCCGGCAAGGTCAGCATAGGGGCGGCAGCGATTGCAATTTTGAACGGTGCCATCGGTGCAGACCAGATGGCGGTGCAATCCAAGAATGCCGCGGCAATTGCATTTACCAAAAAACTGATCGCTGATCCCCTGGCAGATTACGCTTATAACCTGGGTGGTGCGGCATTCAACACGGCCAAGAGCTGGCTGGCACCTGTGGTTGATATTCCCAGCGGCATTGATGCAATCAACAGCCTGGGCAGCATCACTGAAAAATTAACGTCGAGTGCAGCATATGGTAACGACAAACTGGCAAACGCTGTACTCGTTCCAGTGCTGCCAGGCCAGAGCAACATAGGTAGCAAGACCGGGGATTTTTATTTCACCGCAGATGACAATCAGTTGCTGACATCGAATACCAAACTGACAGGCAACGGTGCAGCTGTAGCGCTCAACGTTAACAGTTTTTTCACGCCAGTCTCACACGGCAGCACGGTTGCTACTGCAGTGCAAACGCTTAATCTGCAAGCTGGTGCTGACACCAGCAATGCTGGCAATGATTTTATGAACAGCTTCACGACGATCAACGCCAACCGTGTCAGTGGTGGCGATAATATCGTGCTTGGCAATCTGTCTGGTCAGACAGTTAATCTGAACAACCAGAGCGGCACATCTACAGTCACACTGGGCTGCATTAACCAGAGTGTCAAACAGGCCGGAGCACAGGCAAGTTCTGTCGTCAAGACCACCAACGCCAACCTTAAAGGTGCCAGCTTCAATTTCAGCAATACTGGCACGGGCGAACATGTACTGGATGTTGCAGATGGCAGTAATTTCATCTTGAGTGCGGCCAACATGACTGGTATCAGCAAAATCATCCAGCGCAGCACAGGTGATACTGGTTTTGACATCACGCCGACGCGCGATATCGCCATCAACTTGAATAGCAGCAAAAGTATCAATATCGCAGCCAAGGGTGGGCAAAATGTGAGCATCACCGGTATCCAGGCACATTCAATCACACTGACTGGCAATAGTAAGTTCAGCCTGGAGAATAGCCAATTTTCCAACATCAGTCTGTATGACCCGGCATCTACCCTGACTGTAAAGGACATCAATACCGAAGATCGCCGCATCTACAGTTCAGGTGCAACCAAACTGGACGTAAGCGGTGGAGGCGGCACAATCCAGTTCGGTGGCGCCGGTTCATATACCATCACAAATGCTGGCAATAAGGCCAATACGTTTCTCTATGAAATGGGAACAGGCGGCGACATCAGCCTGACCACAGCTGGCAGCAATCTTGTCGGCTTTTACGAGGTCATGGGAACAGGTGCAGTCACCATCAATCATGCCGGTACTGGTATCTTAAGCCTGAGCGTCAACTCATCACATAGTTCAAACACCGTCCATATGTTGCAACCTGGCGCCAGCTTATGGCTAGCCGGTAATGGTGCATTGGTGAATGTGATAGAGGCAGAAGGCAAGACCGGGAAGTTCAGCTACACGACCGCCAGTTCCACACCCAGTAACATCAAGCTTGCACAAACTGGTGGCGGGAACGACACTCTGGCAATCAAATACTCTACGATGGAGAATATCAAGACTGCACTATGCACTATCAGCAATTTTAATGTGGCTGGCAGTGACAGGTTTTCAACAGGCACGAAAGCGACATCGCTAAGTAAAATCAGTATCGGCAGTTCTGACTTTTCCAGCCTGGCCAGTAATATTGCAAACAGTGCAGCGGGGGCGGGACAGGCGCTGTCAGCAACAGCAGGACAGGCCTATCTGATCACCATCGGTAACGGAGAGGCGGCTGGAACTTATCTATACCAGCACACGTCAGCATTGGCCAACACGGTTGATCGCACAGATATCATCGTCAAGCTGGTTGGTGCCAACCAGTTTACTGCCGCTGATATCCTGGAATATGCGTATTGAAGTGTGACTGAATTGTGACCAGCGTGTGATTAATAGGCAGGGACATGCCTGTCCCTGCCTTCTGTTTCCAGAATTTTGTCCATCCGTAAGCACTTGACGCCCTCGCCCACTGCTGGCACACTACGCTTTCCATCAACTACCACAGGAGACAACATCATGAGAACCACGGATATTGCCCTCTTGTCGGCTGCCTGATCTGCCCACATCGTCTTCTGGCGTTTTTGAAATACTCCCGCTAGTGTGTTGATGCGCGTCTGATCGCGCGCCGACTTCCATTTTCTTTTTTCGTTCCTGCACGAAATGGTTTTTTACCATGTCTGCGGGATGGTTTAGTGTATTCAAAAAAAATGCACGCCTGAATCTGGACACACACTTATCATGATCAATTTTGATTTCGCATCCCTGCGCCTGATCGGCCTGACACCCGTGATCGCCAACCAGTTACATGCACTGGCAGCAAACCATGCTGAAGATGCTACGCTGCAAATGGTGCGCATTACTGAAGTACACCGCGACAGCCTGGTCGCCCACAATGGCATGAACACTATGCAAGCCCGCGTCCTGCCGCGCCTCTTGCATGAACTGGCAGCAGGCGATGACAGCCTGGCTGTTGGTGACTGGGGACTATTGAGTGGCAATGCGGCCAGCGGCTACCACTTCATAGCCCGCATGCCGCCATTGACACATCTGGCACGGCGCAACAATGAAGGCCGACAGCAAGCCCTGGCCAGCAATATCGATACTGCCCTGCTGGTGATGGGCCTGGACAATGACTTCAACCTGCGCAGGCTGGAACGCTATCTGGCACTGGTGCATGCTGCTGAAGTAGCACCCGTGGTTGTACTGACCAAGGCCGACGTGCATGACGATGCACCTTCACGCCTGGCAGAAGTAGAACAGCGCCTCTCGGCAAGTGTGCCTGTGTTTGCCGTGAATGGTCAAAGCAGCATGGCCGCAGACTTGCTGGCCCCCTGGATGGCAGCGGGCCAGACGCTGATCTTGCTGGGCTCATCCGGCGCTGGGAAATCGACGCTGACCAATACCCTGACCAGCAGCGCGCAAGATACCGGAGCCGTGCGCGCCAGCGATGGCCGTGGGCAACATACCACCACTGCACGTTCGCTACACCTGTGCCCTGGCGGTGCCTGCATCATCGACACCCCTGGCCTGCGCACCCTGCAACTCAACCTCGATGAAGAAGCTTTAAGTGCCAGCTTTGCCGACATCGACGCCCTCGCCGCAGAATGCCAGTTCCGCGACTGCAGCCACCAAAGCGAACCCGGCTGCGCCGTGCGCGCCCAAGTGGATGAAGACAGACTCAAGAACTATCAAAAGCTGCTACGCGAAACCCGCCGCAACCAGCAAACCCCGCTGGACAGGATTGCAGCACGGTCGAAGTGGAAGGTGTTGATGCGGTCTGTGAAGGAGAGGGATAGGGTGAAGCGCGGGTAGTCAGGACTGAACCGGGACACGACACACAGAAGCAATGTGTGTCGCGCGCTGCAAATTCAGCAAATCTCAGAGTCCAGCATGCGACAGCGAGATAGTGACACTCCAGCCTCAATCAACTTAAATTCAAATAACAACGAAGTTAGTTGAATTATAAACATAAGTAAACTATAGTATGCATCTCGCCTCAACAAACACAAACACATCATGAGCAAGCACGACATCACAACCGTAACACTCTATCGCCCGACCGGCCCACAAGAGCTGGCATTGGTGCGTGACAGCGGCTACAAGAAATGGCCGCCCCGCCTGCCGGAACAGCCCATTTTCTATCCAGTGACCAATGTGGACTATGCAATCCAGATTACCAGAGACTGGAATGTAGCAGCAAGCGGCGCAGGCTATGTGACGCGCTTTGAAGTAAAGAAAAGCTTCATGGACAACTACCAGATTCAGACCGTTGGTGGTGCCATACACACTGAATGGTGGATACCAGCAGAAGATGTTGAATTGTTGAATGAAAATATCGTCGGCGTGATTGAACTCATCCATAGCTTTACGGCTTGATAAAACCCAACTCTGGCAGCCAGTGCTAACAGGATTTTAAAAAAGCGGGGCATTCTATGACATGCCCTGCCTTTTCTCATCTATCGGCTTGCTCTCTTTCCCTGACAAACTCTTCAAACTTCAATTGCTCTCTGACCATACGGCGCACGCTACGCACGATGCTGAAGTTGCCTACTACACAGACTACCATCCCTCCTAACATTATCCAGAAATTGAGGGGCGTGTTATAACGACCTTGCGAGAACAGGTAAGACAAGAATCCAAAATATGCCACTGGCAAAGTCCAGTAAACGATGCCAGACCCTACCCATAATGCTTTGCTCTTTTTGGCAACTTGCACCAAGTGTTTCAAGAGATAAACATGCCAGATGAAAGCCGGGACAGCAATGAAATATAAAGGTAGTCTACTTGCTTCATAAAAACTGTTGAACCAGGTCACGCGAATCAGCCACTCCTGACTAAATACGAAGATACGCATGAGGGTAGGCAAGGACATCAGTACGCAACTAAGCATGAGACTGCGCAGATAGTACGCAATATCTTTCTTTGACTGATACGCACGCGACCTGCTCAATGTAAGCCAGACAAAAAAATATCCCGCTACACCTGAAGACAGCAAAACATGCAGCGACATGAAACCAGCATATGGTGAATATGCAGATAATAGCGATACATCTGCAAAAAACATATAGAAGACGAGACGCAAAAACAGCGCTGCAACCACCGTCAGGATGATCGATGGCGCAATCCATTCACGCCTGGCATCAGAAAATGCCCCAGATCGAGCAATGGAAACAATTTGCAGCAATGCTACCAAAGCTATAAATGGCAATGACTGTAGTGCAAAGAACGGGAATACGTCTGTCATGAATCTCGATAAGGGCATGGAAACACCGAATGCAACAATATTCATGATTTGGCTATGTAGTGGAATAAGGCGCATCTTACACTGCGTTGTGTCAAATTTGAGAAGCAGTCTATGCAATGAGAGTTCCACGTCTAATCGCTCGCTATATGTTGCAACTCATATTTACGCTTCTCCACAAAACAGCTATCACTTTTCGCAGCATGTTATAGTCCCACCAGGCAGATGAATGTCATTCTGCACATAAGATAAGCAGGAAAGTCTTCCGTCATATCTTGAGCAACCAACTTGAACAAGAGCTTGCCTGCCGCAAGTGCATGCAAAGTTCTACACATGAAGTCCAACCATGCCACGTCTTTACCGCCTGCTTTTCACACTATTTTTCTTCTCCTTCGCCAGCCCGGCATTTGCCTTTTCCCGGCGCACTGATCTGGAAGAACTCATCATTGCAGCGGCCGGTAGCGCACTGTTCAGTCTGATCGCCGTAATCGCGATTTTTATCAAATCGGAAAAATCTTTTCTGCCGCGCTTGCTGATGTCGCTGGCATCGCCCTTGCTGGTTTTCCCTGTCTGCATGGCCGGCAGCATGGCGACCAGCTATATCGTGAAACAGGCAAGTGATATGAAAAAGGATCAGTATCTTGCACAACAGGCACAGGCAGAAAGCACAGCCTGGCAAAACAATCCCTTGCGCATCAATGCCTGCGGCGGCGACAGCGCCACCCTGAAAATCGAGCTGGCATCTGACGTTCATGACGATGCCACCAGGCTACGTGTGCTGGATGAATGTATCTTGCCAAGGGCAGATGCGGTGAGTCTGCAGACCATGTTGCTGGACCGGCTGGCGCGCAATACCGAGCAATGGGCTTACTGTACTTATCTGGACCGGGTAATGCAGCGCATGGACACCAGTTTGCTCGATGTCTTCGTCGAACAAAAACTGACACTGGCCTGCCCTTCCGATATCTATTCCGCTGCTGGGGATGCCACTACCGTTGAGCCATCCTGGTGGGACCTGGTGAACCAGCAGCGCAATGGAGATACCGCGCATTTGCTCACGACCCTGCGTTATCTGCAAGCACATGGCGTCAACATGAAAGTAGCGGTCAATGGCCGCTCCCTGTTATCGATGGCAATGGAAAGCAGCAAGCCCGAGCTTATCCTGTTTGCCCTGGATGCAGGCGCGGCCCCTGATCTCCATGCCGAGGAAACGTCCACATTGTCACCGCTGGAAATCTGGACACTACAACGTTTTTCCTTCGTCGAGATGGGCACCTACACCGATGCAGACCGCCAAAGCATACAAGCGCGCCTGCGTGACATGACCGGCAAGGAAGCAGATGCGCTGGCCCATAAATTGAGGTACAAAGGTGGCCTCGACCACGCCAAAGATGGCGGTGCAGGTTTGCTGGCTTACCTGATCAAAAGCGGTGCCAGCCTGCGCAGCATGAACCGCGGCGGCAACGGCGCCTTCAGTGCTTACACCCGCCTGTCACCCAACCTGCTGGAAGTCATCAACAAACTCAATGACCAGCAGTTGCTGGAATTTATCTGCCCAGAACCAGGGCAAAACAACGATGTTTACTCGGTATACGCAGAAGCCATCAATATCGACAATAAAGAGATGGTCTCTTTCTTGAAGCAGCGCAATATGCCGAAGACTTGTCCAGCCATTCAAAAATAGCCATGACGACCTGCGAATGTCAGCGCCCTCCTGCCAAATGTCAAAATGCATATCTACATCTGTTGAGACAAGCTATTTGGGTTCTGGCGCAGCAATCGCCAAAGACAGCCATGCCGCCTGCGTCAGATAAGCGCGGTATTTTTTGGGCGAGGTCACGATGCGGCCAGACAACCAGGCGCGGCAATAGTTTTCTGCCTGACCTATCAACAGCGACGGCAGCAAGTCAACGGGGATATGCTTGATAAAAGCATGCCTGGCAGGCACTGACCACCAGCTAAAGATATGTTTATTGCGGCTGCGGTTTTTTGCCGCCAGCTCATCCGCCTGCGGCCCCTTGGCGATCGCGGCCCGCGCCTGGTATTGGAAACGCGCCAGTTCCGGCTGATCTGTCACCCAGTCTATGTAACTGCCAACGATGGCAGCCACTCCTTGCTGGGCAGTGTCGGCCTTTTCCAGATAGGTCGCCAGCAAGCGTGCCTGGTCTTCCAGCGCGCTGAAGAATAGCGCCGCCACCAGACCATCCTTGCTGCCAAAATGGTGATAGATATTGCCCACGCTGGTGTCGCAATGCTCCCTGATGATTTCTATCGTCGTCAGGTCAAGGCCATGTTGATTAAAACATGCCAGTGCACCCAGCAAGATATCGCGCTTTAACTGCGCGCGCCTGCCGGGATAATTGCGTTCAAGTACGTCTGCTGTTGCCAAGTTTCACGACCAAAAAAAATGGATTTCCGGGAGAGTATGGGCCTGATGATACCGCAGGACTGCCCACAGTAAAACTCTTGACACCGAAAATTATTATAGAATATTATTCTGTAACAGAATAATATTCTATAAAAAATTCATCACATTGACCTTAGGAGCGAGAAAATGAGTCAGGCATTAGACATGTTCAACATGGCAGGCGCAGAACAATTCAGCAAAATGGTGTGCCAGATGGCCCCCTATTTCAGCACCATCAACCCCACCCTCAGCACGCTGCGCCCCGGCTATGCAGAAGCCCAGATCCCCTTCCGCCGCGAGATCACCAACCACCTCGGCACCATCCATGCGATTGCCCTGTGCAATGCCGCTGAACTGGTGGCAGGCACCATGACCGATGTCTCCATCCCCAAGGGCGGGCGCTGGATACCCAAAGGCATGACAGTAGAATACCTGGCCAAAGCCAAGACCGATGTCACCGCTATCGCCGACGGCAGCGGGCTGGACTGGAGCACCGCAGGCGACAAGATCGTGACCGTGGATGTGCTCGATACAGCAGGCCTTAAAGTCTTCACGGCGCGGATTACTATGAATGTGAAGTTGGCGGAGTAAGCTGTCAGCTTCTGTATGTGTGATCTGGTGATCTGGGTTACACATGCATTTGCAAAGTATCATGGCGATCGGATCGAAGCAGTTGAAGATATCGAAGATCAAGAAAACCAGAGATTTTTATGCAAACAACTCTCGCTCTGAGAATAACGGGTGATCTCCTTGATCCCGAAGAAATCACACAAATTCTAAAGGTCCATCCTCGATCTTCTGGTCGAAAAGGAAGTGTGCGTGCAACTCGCTCTCCGAAAGAGATTATCTCGAAATTTGGTTTTTGGTTTTGGAAAAGAGACGATGTCTCATATGCCATGCCTATCATGGATCATCTTGCCTTACTAAAATCGACTTTTGGACATGCCCGTGATTTGTTCGGTAGTTTGCCAAATGCAGAACATGTCTGGCTTAACATATGCATTGTTAAAACAGAAGAAGATGGGGCGGATTCCTGTGTTGAATTTATGCTGGATGCCAAATCTGCCGCTGTCATTGCTGAAATTGGCTTGCCTGTAGAATTCAGCATCTATGGCGGTTAAGCGGATGAACTTACCATGAAATTGTGATTCAAATTGAATTGGCAATTTCAGAACCCCAAATTCGTACAAGCCATCCAATATCTCTCCTGAAAAATTTCGGTGAGATCATTGTCGTACGAATGCTGCCTTCATTGCACCGCTTCTGCACCATGACTGGATTGCGGTTTGCAATAAAATATAAACCATGCCCATGTTGAAATGGCGTAGCGATGGGCATGTAATAGGCATGAGATCTGCTCTTTTTTCGGGAGCACAGTTGTGTACGATTACGCTGCCCGGGCTTCATTCTTCTTAAGATTCTTCATTATGCCGATGACGCCGCACATATTGTATAAGCCCCGGCAGCAGGATGATGACCAGCAGTACAAATTCACCTGTCAGTGCATAATGAAGCGATTTGCGATCTTGCCATGTATAGCTGGCAATCACGAGTATGACTGCCAATAGAGTAAAAGCGGCTGCATACTTTGCGAAAAAGCCCGGTTGCCTGAACTTGCCCTTGGTGACCAGAACCAGGCTCACGACCAGACTTATGGCTGCAACCGGGAATGAAAACAATACAATAAGAAGACCCAGAAACCCACTCCAGTCATCAGCCATGGCAAGACTGGGGGCGCCGCATGTCAGGCAAAATGTCAGGAGCGCGGGCATGGCCCTTGTTTGGGTAAGCCTGGTTTCAAAAGTGGATAAGCGCATGTCAAGTTTCAGTTAAAGCGATTTGGGCAGGTATCAATAATAATGGAAAGTTGGGATCAAAACAGAAAATCGGGGTCAGAAAAGTCGCGGCAGGTCTCTTTTGAATATTTCGAATACTCGCAATTAAGCATTCTACCCATTATCAATCCCAGGAAATACAATCACTTGTGACAACATGTATGTGACATGGCTGCGCTCAGATGTGTGTTCACTATTTGTCTCTAGCATTGCGGCGCATCGACGTGCCACATACTGTGCATAAACCCGGCATGCTGACTCAATGTAAGCAGAGCGTAAATTTCATGCTCAGCAGCTGCGATCGCGCTCGTAACCTATGCAGACTGCGATCTTCAAAAAAAACAAAGGTCAGCTTGATAGCTGACCTTGCAAAATCCTCAACATTTAATGCACAAACAGCGCAATCAGGATCACGATAGGCAGTGGTATGCCAAGCAGTAAAAGTAAGATAGACCGCATGATAAGCTCCAGGAGTTGTAAGGTGGTAGAGGCCCTTGTCCAGCTCTTGAACAAGGGTGAAAATCACGCAGTCAGATGTGCCTTGTCACGTTGGCGTCCGCCCAGCGTGGCTGCCAGGCTGGCAACGAATGCAGCCAGCAGCAAGGCGACGAACATCCACAAGGCAGAATTGGCAGCCGCCTTGCGCGCCTGGTCTGCGGCAATTTTTCCTGAATTTCTTGTCTCGGTGACTGACTTGTTGAATTGTTCAAACACTGCGTCAACACGTTTTGTGGCATCCATTTGGCTCATGTCAGCGCGTCTGGCAACCAGTCTGGCGAGGTAATCACGGTCGCTTGGTGACAAGGCACCGTTGACGACATTGGTCGATAAAATCCGGCTGACTTCAAGGCGCACGCCATTGCTGTTACCACTACTGTTAATAACAGTGCTGTCTGCTGCAACTGTCACTTGTTCAGAACGCAGCAACAAATCGGTAAAATAATCTACCGGATTAACTTTTGCATTGCCAGCCAGGGTGGTGGTGGCGCTCACGGCAGTGCCTGCCACATCGGCAGCACCACCGAGCACACTGGTTGCTGCACTGGTCAGCAAACTTGCTGTCAGCAACGAGGCAACTGCCCATGCCAGCATGCCATGCGCAGTGTCGCGAAAGTACACTTCATTGTCGTGCACATTGAGCCATCTGGTGCGCAGGCGGCCAGCAATGTAACCACCAATACCAGATGCTGCAAGCTGCGTGAATGCCAGCCAGGCGATGGTCGATATACCCATCACCTTGGCGCTATAAGACCATGGTGATACCGACGACAGCCCCAGTCCCGCGCCCAGCATCAAGAGTATCAGGGACAGCGCAGCTGCGGCGACAGCACCGCCAAGTACCGCCAAGTACCGCCCCCCAGGACACGCCCGACGCCCCGGTTTGGGATGCATTTTCCTGGGCGACTACCAACATATTTACGTCAGCGGCATTGTTGTTCATAGGGCTATCCTTCTACTTTCTATTGGTTTTTCTCGACATCGAACGCGGGGTTTTACTCAGTACAAACCACCGGGATATGCATTCAGCATAGGCATAGAGCGACTTGATGTCTGTGTGCTGCCCAACACAATGCAGCGGTCTTTAATGAATATCAATTCGTGACAATAGCCAACGGCGCAGCCATGCTGTCATCCAGCAGCAGGAGTCAAGGCAGCCGGGCAAACTGCTTGCTGGCAAAGGCCCAGATCATGCCTGATGCATCAGGCCCTTTCGGATCGCTATAGGCATGGCCAGCAGCGCCGCCACTCCAGGCATGATCCAGCCCAGTGATCTCGCACAAGCTGACCACGACTTCCCCCTTGCTGCGAAAATCAGTCACTGTGGCAGGGTAACGAGTGCCGCGTTGCACTATACGTGGCTGGCCAGGCTGCGCGCCGGACTGGGCTGCCCATTGTCGCGCAATCAAGGCGGCATTGGCGGGTGCCACCACGCGATCCTTGCTGCCCTGTATCACCAGCAAGGCAGGCAAAATCAATCCCGTTGGTAGCGGTGCTGCATCCTGCCTGCGACCACGCATCGCCATGACGGCAGTGGCCGAAGAATGCGCCAGCCCGGTGGCGATGCCGGAGTGCATGGCAAGCGCCTTGAAACGCTCTGGATGACTCAGTGCCAGCAAGGCGGCCATGCTGGCGCCTGCGGACAAACCCGCCACGGCTATACGTTGCGGGTCTATCGGCTGCGACAGGCACAACTGGTCAATCACGGCATCAATGGACCTGGCTTCACGTTGTGCTTTGCCCAAACGTGTCTCATACCAGTTCCAGCAAGCGTTGCCATTTGAGATCTTGTCCTGCTCGGGATAAAGCACCAGAAAACGTTTGCTCGCGGCCAGCCGGTTCATTTTGCTCGTGGCAGCCAGCGCAGTCGCATCTTGCAGGCAACCGTGCAACATGACCATGAGTGGCAGGCGCTCTGTACGCCGCACACCAGGAGGCCGGTACAAGCAATAGCGCCGCGCCCCAGCCACGCCAACCGTGATACCCGCAGCCCAATTGCTATTCTTACTGGATGCTGGCTTGGCAGCTTTGACTGGCTTGCGCGTCTTTGGCAGTGCCAGCGCCTTGGTGACCGCCCTGGCCCCAGCGCGCGTGGCTGTCCTTGCCATCGTGCCCAAGATGCGCTTGAAAGAACTACCCCATAATGCCCTGCTAATGCGTTTTGTCATGATTGCTTGCTTCGTTTACGCACCAAATCAAACATATACCGGACACCAACACCGTGCAAAGTAACGGCCGACAACCCAGCAACAATTTGTTGCATCGCTTTCACCTTATCAATAAAGCTGCTGCAATCATCGAGCAGCATGCACAGAGGCACACCGAAAAATAATCAATGGAAAGCAAGCAGAAGCAGACGGCACACAGATCGCATGCCCAGCCTGATCAGGTAACAGTAAACGGTAATGTTGAATTTATATGTACGGGAACACACTTCCGCATCGGGTTTTAGAAGTCAGGAAGGTGTACACGGGAGGGGTGCATTGCTGAAGTGTGGCCGGGGGAATACTAACCCGCATGGAAGAGTGTTAAAGGACTTAGCGAATATCTGCCATCGCAATCGTTGTTTCACAATGAGTCGCCTGTAATGCGAACCACAAGGGGTTGGAACCGAATCCGGTAGCCACAGATCTGCCTATCACTTGGACGCAACGCGGTACTGAGATGCTTCTGGAGTAGCTGTGCTACTTGGGCGAAATCCAGCTTGATGTTTCGCTAGATCCACATGGGTGAAGCTGCGATTCACGCAACCACACGTTGAAGCAAAAGGCACGACGGCATTTTGAAACAAGCGTGTGATGGCGCAGTAAATATTATCGCGGTGTGTTGCGAGTATGTTGTTCGGCTACTTGACTACCGGGGGCTAATGGGTGACCCCGGCTTTGTTTTCTATATGGGTGGCCATGGAAAGTTGAGCCAATCTAATGCCCGCTTAAGAATTGAATCGCTCGCAAATACGGACAATAGTAAACAAATCATTGAAACTATGGCCAATAACCAACCATACCAAGACTCTAGTCCATCAGATGAAAAGACGAACACAAGTATTGCCAGTACACCCCATACAAAAAAACCGAGCAAAGAATCTTTCCTATCTGAACTTATTGAGTGCCAGTTAAATATATTATGAATCATTTTTCACAATCATCGCATTTTGCTGACTTCACACACAGATGGGGTCAGGTCTTAGATTACGACAATTTCAAACTAAGAAAATGTATGAATGTATGACCTGACCCCAGCTTTGATGACCCCAGCTTTGAATATTATCGCGGTGTGTTGCGAGTATGTTGTTCGACTACTTGACTACCGGGGGCTAATGGGTGACCCCTGCTTTCGCGCTTGACCACCGGGGGCTAATGGGTAACCCCGGCTTTTGTGCTTCAGTAAATAAATCTGGTATCGTTCGTGTTGAGTAAGATGTGTGTATGTCATTTCGGGAAACTTTGACTTGGACGTCTGGAAGTTCGGATGCTACCGCATCTTCCCATTCAAACCAATTTAGCTTCTGTTGCACTTCTTATTTGAACTCTCGAGGTTATTTCGATTAATATTTAAGATGTAAAATTTCCACACTTTATATGCATATTTCGAAAGAAGACACTATTATTGGATGCTTGGTTGGATGCGCAATTGGAGACTCCATTGGGTTACCTTATGAAGGACTTTCACCACATAGAATAAAACACTTCATGACGATGCCTTTAGAGCATAGTTTCTTGGGGCACTTTGGTATGGTCAGTGACGACACGGATCATTCTATTTTTGTCGCTCAGGCTGTTTTGTGTAGCGATGGTGATGTAAATAAGTTTCGCACTCATTTAGCATGGCGACTGCGTTTTTGGCTGCTATGTTTTCCTGCTGGAATAGGTTTATCTACACTGAAAAGCATTTTTCGACTTTGGATGGGGTTCTCAAAAACGAGTGGCGTATATTCAGCTGGCAACGGACCAAGTATGAGAAGCGCAATTATTGGCGCAATATTTTGCAATGACTCACTAAAAAGAAAATCGTATGTAGAAGCATCGACCTTATTGACACACACTGACCCCAGAGCATTAATCGGCGCGCTGGCTATTGCCGAAATCACTGCTAGATTAGTTAACAAAGAATGGCAGGTCAAACCCACGATTGAAGAATTAACTTCACTTTTATCAAATCTCTCTAGTAACATCGAGTGGCAAACAACAGTCACATTCATCGGGAATGCTTGTTCGTCAAAAACGCCAATACTTATTGCCAATCAATTTTTTGGAGGAAAATATGGAGTCTCTGGTTACACATTGCATGCAATCCCATTTGCGATTATTGTTTGGTACTGCAATTACGGGCGTTTCAGGAATACTATCGAAAATATAGTTGAAGCTGGCGGTGATGTTGACACTGTTTGCGCAATCGCCGGGGCACTTACAGGTGCAACTGTTGGGTATCATGGAATCCCTTTATCATGGCGCGAAGACTTGATTGACTGGCCACACAGCATTTCATACATAGTCGGTCTTGCCAAAAAATGTAGTGATACCACCGTGCATGTGTCAACACATTTCTCACCTTGGTTGTTTCCCCGTGGAGTGTTTTTTGCAGTCATTGTCTTACTCCACGGTCTTCGACGTCTATTACCTCCTTATTAGCGATAGTCATATAGTGTTGAAAAATTTTTTTTAAATTGAAAGGCGGATTCAATTTAAATTTAACTTACTGTTTCATAGTCCAGAAACCAACAATCGCCGTAAACAAATAAGAAACAATAATTGCGCCACCTCCGTATAAAAAAACATTCCCAGTTTGGTTTATCCACAAATTTCCATCAGAAAACATGGAAATAGTAATTAGAAAAACCCAAAGTGTAAGTTCGACACCTAATGCCATAGAAACAGAGCGAGGCCCATCTTGCTCATTTACCATTTTTACATTCTTATCCAGTTCCAGCATATAGACTACTGCCACATTCCAAAGCAATTTAGTCAAAAATATGATTGCCAGAAAAATTGAAATTAAATTAAGCATAACTAAATTTTTCTTTGTCCAAAAAATCCTTTCCATGATTCACTGCCATTCGGCCATTTAGGTGTACCTGGTCCGGTAATACAATTACCAAATGGCGGCGGCTCCCAGTGAAATCCACGTCCTTTAGTCCACTTTGGTCCCCAAGTAAACGTTCTTATGTAATTCCACCACGTAGCCTCTCCTGGCATTACCCATCGCCCAGGACCAAGGTCAGGAGTAACACCTTTTGGAGCCCAAGAAGTTACCATTCCAGTACTTCCTGCAACAATTGCTTCGGCTCCCCAAATTCCAACTCCTGCCGATGCTACTCCAACTATAATTATTTGGGATGCAGTCCGTGGATTGTAGTTACTTGGATGATAAACTGCACTATCGCCTTGCCGCGTAAAACCGCCTCTGACATCGTTCCGATCGTAGCGATATGCAGAACCACCGTTTCCATTCGTATGGTTTTTTTGTCCAGCTATACAATTTTCACATAATCCTAAAGGATCAATGTACTGTACAGGCCGCCCATTCACGTAACCATAGGTATTAATTCCGCCATCCAATCCAATCGGATCAGACTCGACATACCTCCCTGCCTGCGGATCATAATCCCTGAAGTAATTGTAATGCAGCCCCGTCTCCACATCATACTGTTGCCCGGCAAAGCGCAAATTGAAGACGAATTTGGCCGTTGCCTGGGTCGGCTGTTCATTCGGCAGCGTCTCCCCAAACGGCGCACTATCCCAACGCCAGACTTCATTACCACTCGGATCTGTAATGACACGTGGTGTGTCGATCTGGTCTGTATGGATATCATAGACCTTTGGTGCACTGGCTGTCACCGCCACGGGTACAACCGCTGAAGTCGTCGTCGCCCCCAGGTTGTCGGTGGCTTTTGCCGTCAGGTTGTAACTACCCTGCGCTACGTTTTCCCAATTGGTTTTATACGGTGCCTGCGTCACGGTCGCAATGCTGTTTGTGCCATTCAGGAATTCCACCTGCGTGATCGTGCCATCGGTATCGGTTGCTGTGGCATTCAGGATAATCGTCGCTGGTGCCGTGGCATTTTGCGGACTGGCTGTCAGGCTTATTACTGGTGCAGTGTTGTTGATGACGTTGACGGCAATCGGTGCTGCTGTTGCTGTCGCATTGTTATTGTCGGTTGCCTTGGCGGTAATGTTGTAGCTGTTGGCCGTGACATTGGTCCAGTTGACGCTGTAGTTATTGCCATTCGCTACTGTGGGTGCATTGGCTGTAGCGATCAGTGTTACGCCCTGGTAAAACTCGACCTTGCTAATGGTGCTGCCGGAGACGGCGGTAGCCGTTGCGGTGAGGCTGATGCCTGCGGGAGCAACGAAGGTGCCGTTGGCGGGTGCAGTCTGGGTACTTTGTTTGAGTGCGGGTGTCAGGCTTACTGTCGGTGGCGTTGTTGGTGCGGCCTTGACCTGAACACTGACTGGGCTACTAGTTTGTGTCAGGCTTTGGCTGTCGGTCACTTTGGCGGTGATGCTGTAAGTACCAATTGCAGCATTGGTCCAGCTGTAGCTGTAGGGAGCGGTGGTGCTGCTGCCCAGCAGTGTGGCGCCGTTGTAGAACTCAACTTTTGTGATCGTGCCTTTGCTGTCTGTGGCTGTTGCGGTAATGGCGATTGGTGTGCCTACGGTGACGCTGGCATTGTTCGCTGGTGCGGTGACGTTGACGGTAATCGGGTTGGTGACGGTGATGCTGACGGGTGTGCTGGTGGTGCTGCCGCCTTTGTCGTCGGTGACCTTGGCGGTGATGCTGTAGCTGCCTGGGACGACATTGGCCCAGTTGTAGCTGTAAGGGGCTGTCGTGCTGCTGCCGAGTAATGTTGTTCCATTGTAGAACTCGACTTTGCTGACTGTGCCATCGGTGTCAGTCGCAGTGGCTGTCAGGCTGATGCTGGCTTTACCTGCGACGCTGCTGTTATTGGCAGGGGCAGTGAGGCTGACAGTGGGCGAGACATTGGTGCTGGCTTTGACCTGGACACTAACTGGCGTACTGGTTTGCGTCAGGCTTTGGCTGTCTGTCACTTTGGCGGTAAGGCTGTAGGTGCCTGCTGCGGCATTGGTCCAGCTGTAGGTGTAGGGACTGGTGGTTTTGCTGCCCAGTAGTGTCGTTCCATTGTAGAACTCGACTTTGCTGATGGTGCCTTTGCTGTCTGCTGCTGTGGCAGTAATCGCTATTGGCGTGCCTACGGTGACGCTGGCATTGTTCGCCGGTGCGCTGATGCTGACGGTAATGGGGTTGGTGACGGTGATGCTGACCGGGGTGCTGGTCGTTGTGCCACTGAGGTTATCCGTCGCTTTGGCGGTGATGCTGTAAGTGCCGGGGGCGACGTTGTTCCAGTTATAGCTATACGGTGCGGTGGTGTCGCTGTTTAACAGGGTGGTGCCGTTGTAGAACTCGACTTTGCTGATCGTACCATCGGCATCGCTGGCATCGGCGGTGAGGGTGATGCTGGCTTTGCCTGGGACGCTGGTATTGGCTGCCGGTGCGGTCAGGCTGACTGTGGGGGCGTTGTTGACCACTACTGCAACTGCCGTCGATGTCTTGACTTCGTTGTGGCTATTTGTCGCTTTGGCGGTGAGGCTGTAGCTGCCGGTGGCGACATTGGTCCAGCTATAGGTATAGGGGGCGGTGGTGGCTGTGCCCAGTAAGGTTGCGCCCTGGTAGAACTCGACTTTGCTGATGGTGTCGCCGGTGTTGCTGGCGTTGGCCGTCAGAGTAATGGATGCTGGTGAGGCGTAGCGGGCATTGGCTGCGGGGGCTGTCAGGCTGACTGTGGGTGCGACAGCGAAGGCCGGGCTGCTGATGCCAGCAAGGCAAACCAGGGCTGCGCTGATGCTTATGCGGCTTAATAATCTTTGTTGAAACAAGTTCTTCTCCCCTGCCCTTGGCTCATCTCTCGTGGGTGAGCGGCGGGCGGTTTTTGAGTAATGGTGTGATGCTGAACTGGATAGGCTTAGACGGTTTAGCTTGTCTGCTTGCCTGTCTACTTGATGACCGCCACAGGAATAGTGTCGAGGTAGATGTAGTCAGTATCCGTCTGCCCGTTGCGTTCGCTGAGGAGCTTGCCATCCATGTCATAGTGATAGATGATGCTGGTGGCGGGGTTGCTGCCATTGGCTGGTGTCATCTTTTGCACGCGCTGGCCCAGGGCATTGATCAGGTATTGCACAGTGCCTATGCTGGTGGTGGCAGAGATCATGCGGCCCCGGGTGTCATAGTTGAACTGGGCTGCGCTATTGTTGGTGATGCTGCCATTAGCGTCGGTGGCAACCGGCTTGACCTGGCTGTCTGTCACCTGGGTCAGGCGATTGCTGGTCGCGGCATAGCTATAACTGGTGGTGGCAGCAGCATTGGTCTTGGTGCTGCGATTGCCGACTGCATCGTAACTAAAACTCTGGCTGGTTTGCGGTGTCAGATAACTTGTGAGGCGGTCGAGGCTGTCGTAGCCATAGGTGGCCTGACGGGCTGGGTTGTTGACTTCATTGATGCTGGCAATGCGCCCACCCGCATCATAGGTGATGGCCTGGACCTTGTTGCTGAGGCTGAAGCTGGCGATACGGCCTTCATTGTCAAAGCCACGGCTGTAGTTTTGACCTGCACTATTGCGATAAGCTTGTATGCCACTGAAGGGGCGATAAGTCGCCTGGCTTAATATGGTCGAGACGACGCCGTCTTTGCTGGTGTCGATCTGGGTGATGCGGCCCAGGCTGTCGCGGGTGTAGCTGATTTGCCGGCCATTGGGATAGGTCAGGCCGCTCAGGCGTCCGGCGTTGTCATACTGGTAGCGGGTGATGTTGCTGGCAGCACCTATGATGCGGGTTTCTGTCAGGATGCGGCCACGTATGTCATAAGTATAGCTGATGGTGCTGTTCTGGTCGCTGATCTTGCTCAAGCGGCCTTTGGCATTGGCACCCTGATCATAGGTATAGGCCGTCGCGCTGGTATCATGGTAGGTGACACTGGTGATACGGTTCAGAACGTCATAGGTGTAGGTCGTAATCTGCCCTTTGGCATCTTTCTTGGTAATGACGTTACCTGCAAGGTCAACTGTGAGTACGGTGTCGCCGGTATCGGGGCTGGTCAGGCCAAGCTGGTTTCCCAGCCCGTCAATTTTATAAGTAGTAGAAAGATTGCGGGCATCAGTCACTTTGCTCAGACGATTTTGGCCATCATATTCATAGAGCGTGACTTTATTGTCGGCATCAGTCTGCTTTGTCAGGCGTCCGAGTACATCATATTCAAGCTTGGTGATGGAGTTGTTGGCGTTGAAGCTTTTGGTGATATTGCCCATGGCATCATACTCAAACTGGCAAATGGTCTCGGCATTGCTTTGCGCAAAACAATTCAACAACACCAGGGCAAGAAGGCTGCGTTTCATCGCTGCAGAATTTTTCATTGCAAACCTCCAGTCACCTTTTGCAGGCGGCCTAGCGCATCAAAGCTACGGCTGATCTTGCGTGTCAAATTGCCGCTGCTGTCTGAAACGGTTTCGTTAATGCGGTTACCCATATTGTCTAGTGTGTAGTTAATGCTGTTACCCAGGCTGTCGCTGATTTTAGTCAGACGGTGGGCGTCGTCATAGCTGTAGTTGATGTAGCTGTTGTCTGGCAGGGTGACCTTGGTCATCTTGCCGACGTTGTCGTAGTCATAGGTGGTGGTTTCCGTCAATCCTTCGCCGCTGCTGGTGCGTTGCTTTAGCCAGCCGCGCGGGGTGTAGCTGAGGGTGGTGACGAGTCCATTGGGGTCGGTGATTTGTCCTACCCTGCCATTGGCATCGTAAGCTTCCAGGGTAGTGACATGCCCCGCAGCATTGGTGACTGTGCTGAGATTGCCTTTTGTGTCGTAGACGTAGATGGTTTTATCGACGACATCAGTACGCGGGCCGGTGACGGTCAATACCTGATCAAAGTCATTGTAGGTATAAGTCCAGATGCGCGGGCTGCCTGTGACGGGCGCTGCTGCTCCCTGGCTACCATTGCTATCGCTGGTAGCTTGCTCTGTCATGGTAAGAACGTTGCCTTTGTTGTCGTAGGTATAGGTGGTGCGCAACAGCGGGGCATTGATTTGCAGCGGGATGCGGTAAGTGGCATGCCAGCTTGTCGTGGTGGTTTGTGCCAGGGGCGTGCCACTGCCATCTACTCGCTTGATTTCGAGATTGCGGCTCAGGTCATACGTGAACGTGGTAACCGCACCGTTAAAGTCTCTTTTGCTCGTGACGTTGCCATTATCATTATATTCAAAGCGATTGTAACTATTACTAGTCCCGGCACCACCTGGTTGATTCACCGACAGGGTTTTGATGCTCCCATCAGGCATGGGGGACAACATATAAGATTTTGTAGCTCCCATAGGGTCAGTAATGTACCTGGAAAAAGGACCACCGAATTCGACGGAATATTTATCAATTCCACTACCGTGTTCACTTGACTGCGCCCAACCATATCTATTGAATGTCCATGTCGCAAAGCGAGCACCATTTTCATCGACGATACCTGTCAGCGCATGGGGGAAGCTGGTGTTCTCATAGACGTAACGCCGGACTTGATTGTCTGGGTAAGTGACTGAGGCCAGGTTTCCATTGGCATCGTAGTCATAAGTAAATATGCCACCATCAGGTGCTGTCATTTGCTTGAGACGGGACAAATCATCATAAGAAAATCTAAGTTGACGTCCAAATGCATCGATCACACTTTGCAGCAAATTTTTTGTATCGTACGTCAAGGTTTGCCGGATACCTGCGAGTGGTTGTACCGCTGTCAGGAAACCATTCACATCATATGTTTCAATCGTGTCAGATGCTGTGGTGTACACCCAGCCAGATGGTGCGCCAGTTGCATCGACAGTTTGCTGCAATCTAGCATCGTCATCAGGGTCACCTATCCACGTTCCATTTACCAATGCGTAGGAATAGACGGCACCTCGTTGACGGGTGACAGTTGCCACTGGCGCTGCGGTTTGTAGTGAGACAAACCTGTGGAAATTGTGTTGCCATCCATATCCCGGCGCAGGTACAGTATTGGCACCATTTCTGATATTTTTTTGTACTATGTCACTTCTGTAATGGCGAGAAAATTCCAGGCCACCTGTTGCACTGGCATAGTCTTTTTCGTTCTGTTTTTTTGTGAAAGTTGAGAAATCTATGGGATTCCCGCAGCAAGTGTCTGGACATGCAGCAGCACCTTCTTTGCAATTATCTTTTATCTGGGGTGGCAAGCTACATTGCCCACTCTTCAGTACATAAGGGCTGGAACATGATGAAGCGTAAACTGCCCCGGTCGACATGAACGCCATTTCATGGACGCGGCCATCAGAACCGATGCTTTTGTAATAGCAATCATATACTAGTGCATCCGGTCGGCTACCTGCATTTGGCATAATACGCTCAAACTTCCAGCCCCAACCGCCGTTCGGGATAGTAGCATCATAATGAGCTTGCAAAGCTCTACATGAAGCTTCGGGAGAGCTTACAAGAACTCTCCCGTCGGGAGCTCCAGACCAGCCCTCAATAACAACCGAAGGAGGGATGGGCGACTTGACTGGAACGTCGACAGCCAGCGCAGATTGACAAAGAGAAATAGAGACCAGAAAAAAATAGAATATTCTCTGCGAAAGTCGCTTGAGGATATGAGTTTCTTGAAGATTCATAGATTGAAATTAATAAATAACGCGACTATGTTCCAAAGCGAGCTGATAATTAACTCACCGGAAGTATTGGACTTGTATGTGCTTGATGTACTGTCACATGGCTAAACGCATGTGCGGAGTAAACTAGACAGTGCGCGAACTTTAAACTACAAATTGCAGCACTAATTAGAAGCCGACCTCGGAGGATTGTATTATGAATACGTACACATTGCAAATTTTTGTGTCTAAAATCAATGCTCTACACCTCATGTCTTCAACTTTCGTCAGAGGCTCAAAACCCTGCAGCCATGTTCTTGCAAACCGCCACTAGTCAGCTTCGGAAGGAGAAATTTTCTGCGGCAAAAATCCAGGTAGAGGCGACTAGCGTAGCTTGATCGCACAAGCCTCAACTAACCTCAATGTTTTTCAGCTAGATCCGATCGATGCGGTGTTGTCGCCTTTTGAAACACGACATGCGTGCAATTGCGCTGCGTCAATCGCACTTGGCTGAATGACAGACTGAGTGCGGCGCAAATCAATATCCACTCATTGCGCAGCTGCTTTCCAGTAGCGGTCTATCCATTGCTGGTGCGTGGGCATGGCGGAGACGGCGTGCAGGAAGGTGGTGCGCATGCCTTCGACGTAGTCGAGCAGTTTGTCTTCGGGCATGTCGTCGACGATGGGGTGGTAGCCTTGTGGTGTGATGCGCTGGCCCAGCATGACCTGGACCCAGCTTGGTAGCGCGAAGAAATCTTCGCCGTTGCGGAAGTAGCGGCCATCGTAGCGGAACAGCTCTATCGCCTCGCGCAGGCTGTCGGGGATTTCCATGGTGCGGCAGTGGTTCCAGAATGGCGTGTCGGTGCGTTCTGTGGCGTGGTAGTGGAGTACCAGGAAATCGCGGATACGTTCGTATTCGGTCACGGATTCGCGGTTGTAGCGTTCGGCCAGCAGCGGATTGAAGTCGCTCTTGGGGAACAGGCTCAACAAGCGGGTGATGCCGGACTGGGCCAGGTAGATGCTGGTAGACTCCAGTGGTTCGAGGAAGCCACTGGCCAACCCCAGGGCGACTACATTTTTGTTCCAGAATTTCTTGCGCATGCCGGTAGTGAATTGTAGCTGGCGCGGCTCGGCCAGAGCCTTGCCATCCAGGTTGGCCAGCAGGCTTGCGGCGGCTTCGTCGTCGCTGATATGCTGACTTGAATAGACGTAGCCATTGCCCACGCGGTGCTGGAGCGGGATGCGCCATTGCCAGCCTGCGGCACGTGCGCTGGCGCGTGTGTAGGGGGTGATGGGGTCAACAGCTTCGCTAGGCACGGCGAGTGCGCGGTCGCATGGCAGGTAATGTGTCCAGTCGAGGTAGCCAGTCTTGAGTGTTTGTTCGATCAACAGGGCGCGAAAGCCAGAGCAATCAATGAACAATTCGCCATCGACGACGGTGCCGCTGTCCAGGGTCAGCGATTCGACAAAGCCATCGTGGGCGCGCTGTTTAACGCCAACCACCTTGCCTTCGATGCGCTGCACGCCACGGCTTTCTGCCAGTTCACGCAAATAGCGGGCATACAGTGTGGCGTCGAAATGATAGGCGTAGGCGATGTCGGCCAGGGGGGAATTGGGTGCAGCATTATGGTCGCGGGGTGCGAACTTGCCGCGTGGTGCCATCACGGTCTGTGGCGAGTAGTCGCCGATGGGTGCGGCGCGGCCAGACAGAAAAAGCTTGAGCCAGAATTGGTGAAATGGCAGTGGGCCCAGTGAGCGACCGATGGCTCCAAAGCCGTGGATATAGCTGTCGCCGATGCGCCCCCAGTCATTGAATTGTATGCCAAGCTTGATGGTGCCTTGCGTGCGTTTGACGAACTCCGCTTCGTCTATGCCCAGCCATTGTCCGTTGAACAGCCTGATGTGCGGGACGCTGGCCTCACCGACGCCAACGATGCCTATCTCTTCAGATTCGACGAGGCGTATGGTGGCACCCTTGCCCAGGTAGGTGGCCAGGGCGGTAGCAGCCATCCAGCCCGCGCTGCCGCCACCGACGATGGTGATATTGCTGATACGCTTGTTGCTTGTCATTGCGCCTCCCAGAAAAAACGGCAGTGGCCGCTTGGTCAGCCACTGCCTGTAAAAACCTTCCCCGGCCTGGCGGCGCGAGGAGGTGGCGGGTAATACTGTTAGATGAGAAACTGATCGATTAGAACTTGTAATTCATCCCTACGTAGAATACACGACCTGCATAACCACTGGAGTAGAAGCGGTCTTTAGTGTCGTTGCCAAGGTGAGAACTTGACTCTGCCTGGGTCAGGTTCAGCACTGAGGCAGTCAGGCTGAGCTGGGCGTTAAAGTTGTACGCTGCGTTCAGGTCGAGCTGGCTGTATGGGTCTTGGTACACATTCAGGCCATTCACCAGACCGCCGACTACTTCACCACGACGGTTGAACGAAGCACGCACCAGGTATTGATCGGTGCTGTAGAACACGGTCAGGTTAGACTGGCTTTTGGCACTGCCAACCAGTGGTGACTTGCCGATTTCCTTGCCATAGGCGAGGGTGATCGCAGCCTGGTTGGTATTGTTATAGGTGTAGTTGAACTGGAAGCCAAGCCCGGATTTGAACGTATGCTGCGCATACAGTTCAACACCCTGGGAGACAGCATCACGGCCACCAGCGCTGGTTGAATAGTTTTGCACGGTCACTGTGTTACCACCAACAACCATGGGCATGCTCAGCACAACAGGCACCGCGAAGTTGCTGACGTTCTTGCGGAAGATGCCAGCACCCAGCACCGAGCCGCGATGGAAGTACCATTCCAGGCCCAGATCAAACTGAGTCGCCTTGTACGGTTCCAGTGACTTGTTGCTGCCCTGACCAAACCAGCCCTGCTGATCCGCACCACCAGTCAGGCGACGGTCATTGACATACTCCTGGCTGTAGTAGTTCAGGCTGCCTGGAGAGGCGATGTCACCATAGCCTGGACGTGCCACTACTTTTGAAGCTGCTGCGCGCACGACCAAATCATCACGGAGATCATAGGCCAGGTTAAAGCTTGGCAAGACGTCGGTGTAGTTGCGGTCAAGCGAGCTGACCACGAACGAGGATTTACGTCCCATGCTTTCTGGCACCGTGGTGTAACCACTCACGCAACCAGAACCCGCCGGAGCGCCAGTGGCTGGCAAGCCACCTGCACGGCATGGTGCCGGTGTGCCGTTGGCACCGTTGAAGAAGTAGTCGTTGTAGTAGTCAACCTGATCGGTAGAATCAGCATGTTGCTTGGTCTGCACCAGTCTCACGCCAACATTACCACGCAGGCGATCGGTTTTGATATTGGCTTGCAGATAGGCAGACATGATTTTTTCATTGACGTTATAGACGAAGTTGTCTTCGTTACGCGTCCGCATGGCGCCGTAAGTCTGGTCCAGGTGAGCAATATAGGCCGGGAAATTGATCGCCGGGAATGCACTGGAGCTGAAGCCGCCCGCAATATTGTCCAGCGATGTCGGGTACAAGAAGCCCGGCTGGAACTTGGACGCGCTGGAGTCACAACCAGCCTGGTAGCGATTGTCGTAGTTGCTGCCATCGGTGCCCTTGCAGGCCCAGTAGTTGTTGCCAGTGCTGCGGTGGGTGCCGCCATCACGGTACTTGGCACCAAACTGCAAGGAGTCCAGCCAGTTGCCGTCGGTATGCCAGGTAAAGTCGGCCTGTGCATATTTTTGTTCGGTGCTGTTCTTGGTCCATGAAGACGAGGTGGAGCCAAGATCGATTTCGCCTATGCCTTTTTGCAGGTTGGCCATCAGTTGCGGCGAGAAGGTCATGGTGGGCGTACCTACCGTGCTCCAGGAACTGGCGTAGTTACCCAGCGTCCAGCTGCTGTCGGCGTTTTGCATGCGCGGTTTGATTGGCATGGTGAACTGCATCTCAGGTCCGCCGCTGGCCCAGGTACGACCGCCCTTGAAAGTCGCGTCGATCGACGTGCCGCGCCATTCGGCTTCGAAGTCGGCAGTCTGCGACAAGGAGCGTTCGCGGTTGAAGCTGCCCGTGATCTGCGGAGTTGGGATGGTGCAGTCATCAGGGCCGAAACCGCCAGTATTTTTGATGCCGCCCGCTGCCGCCGCATTGCCGCTGCAATAGTAGGTCTTGCCTGGGCGGGCGCTGTATTGCGCGCCGGTGACAATGGTGCCGCTGCGGTCAAAAGTCAGGCCGTCAAGCATGCGGCCACCGGGCCAGTTGCCGTCACCGTCATAGCGTGCCAGATTCCATTCTGGAATCTTCAAGGTATTGGTCTGTGAGTTTTGCGACAAATCAAAACGGAAGTAGTTGGCCGTCAGGTTGAGGTTGCGCACTGGTTTGAATTGCAATGTCAATTGCCCGCCCTTGCGTTCACGCTCTTCGGTCTTGACATCGAGATTGACCGAAGTTGGCATCATGAAATTGCTGTAGTACTTGCCACTCTGGTCGTAGAAACCAGACTGCCCCCACCATTTGGAGTTCAGACCTGATGGGCCACCATTGACATCAACTGCGGGGTGGGTTTTGTAGTTGTCTGCATACCATTGCCAGTTTTCTGTGCTGGCACCCATGGTGCGTGCAGTACGGTTTTGCTGGGTGTAGCCAACCAGCACGCCGAAGCGATTGCTTTCATCATGCCAGGCATACTGTCCAGAGATTTGTCCATCGACTTTTTTGGTGGTGTCGGCCCAGGTCCCTTCGGCGGAGACAAAGCCACTATGGGACTTGACTTCCAGCGGACGGCGCGTGCGCAGGATCACTGTGCCGCCTATGCCGCCTTCGTCGAAACGCGCTTCCGGTGTCTTGTACAGCTCGGCACTGGAGAGCATGTTCGACGGCATGAGCATGTAGTTGAATGAGCGTGTAGGGTCGCCGTTGGATTCTGCCGTGGCGATGTAGTTGCCGTTTAACTGTGTCAGCGTCAATTCAGAAGACAAGCCACGCACGCTGACATTTTTACCCTCGCCACCGCTGCGGTTAACGATTACGCCGGGCACGCGCTGCAATGCGTCTGCCACGTTTTTATCCGGGAACTTGCCGACATCTTCTGCGGTGACCACTTCAACGATGGAGTTGGCAGTGCGTTTTTGATCCAGACTTTTCTCGATCGCATAACGATAGCCAGTCACGACCACTGAAGGCGGCTGTTTCGCTTCGGCTGCCTTTTCTGCCGAGTTTTCTGCTGGTTTTTCAGCAGTCGCCGTTTGCGCGTGAGCAGTGGAAAAGGCCAGCAATGCTGCACCCACCGCCATGACGATGGGCCTTACACGGCAATGACGATGGCGTGAAGCGGAATGGGTTCTGAAGCTCATGTATGTCTCCTGGTTGTGCCCAATAGCGGGCTTGTTATATGGCGCTGGCAGGGTTCTCTTCATTCGTGGAGCAGACCGGTACCTTCCGCATCTGTTCGCTTTCACAGAGAGCGTACAACGCAAACTGGTGAGAGTCCCGACGATTTACTAAACGACACAATTTACTTCTGCATGTCGTTGGGCATTGCATTGCACCCAGAGATGTTTATACAAAAGAAAATACGGCACTCAAACAAAATTTCAGAATTAGGCTGAAGTTTAGTTTGATTAGTAAACGCAAGCAGGGGTGAATGTGTGGCGATTCCGCCACAATGGCAAGCCGTCAAAAGGCTGATTTTTCATGTTCCTCATTCTGTAGATTGGCGGTCATCAGGCAAATCGCCACCACATCTGATTTGGGAAATTAAATGGAGAAAAAAATCGTGATTCGCTGGCATTACCCGGCTTAAACCACGATGTCTGGACATAAAGGAAATACAAATATTGCCAGCTGCCTCTGCAGCCGTAAGGCTTGCATGTCAGTGCGCGCCAAGCTGGGTGACCATTTTGTTTAGTGAACTTTATAAACAAGCATGCATTTTTTTGATTCAATTGAAGTAAATAATTTGACGCGTTATAAATATCATGACGAAAAAAACCTGGTGCAAACACAAAAAAAGGCAGAAAAACAAAGACTTTGCGTTTATTAAACCATCACTAAACCAAGGCAAGGAGACCATGAGAACGCAGCAGACAATCTCGCCCACCTCTTCATGTTGGTGTCAGCACGCCCTGACACACATGGTCCCCGCACATTTATTTGAGTATGATCCCTTGATGTTTTTTTTATATTAAGATGTTTGGTTTTTCAGCCAGCCAGCATTCCCGCCCTGGCCTTCATTTCAGCTTGATTGGAGTCTCACAATGTCCTACCAGGTTTTGGCAGTTCTGACACTTTGCAGCGGTATCTTCTGTGTAAACTCATTTGCAGGACAACTGGAAAAGCCTGGCGAAAAATCGCATGCCTTGGCTGTGATTCCCAAACCTGCCAGTCAACAATTGGGTCAAGGTAGCTTTAGCCTGTCTGGTAAAACCCGGCTGTTCGCGAGTGATGCGGCTGCATTGTCGAATGCCAGCCTGTTGAATGACAGGCTGGAGCAAACGCTGGGTTTCAGGCTGGCCGTACTACAAAAACTGCCAGGCAAGGGTGATGCCAATTATCTGCTGTTGAAGACTGAAGCGCAATCGACCAGCAAGCAAAGCCAGAATGAAGCCTATGCACTGGCGATCAATCCACATGCCATAGAGTTGACAGGCTCGCCAGCAGGCCAGTTCTATGGCATGCAAACCTTGCTGCAAATGCTGCCAGCCAAGGCCAGCGCCGTGGCCCGCTTGCCTGCCGCCAGCATTGCTGACAACCCGCGTTTCTCCTGGCGGGGCATGCACCTGGATGTGGGACGGCATATGGTGTCGGTAGAATTTATCAAGAAATTCCTCGACCAGATGGCGTTCTACAAGATGAATACTTTTCACTGGCACCTGACAGAAGACCAGGGATGGCGCATAGAAATCAAAGCCTATCCCAAGCTGACAGAAGTGGGTGGCTGGCGTAAGGAAAGCACGCTGAAGCGTCATGTCGAGCCTTACATTGGTGATGGCAAACCCTATGGTGGCTTTTATACCCAGGAGCAGATAAAGGAAGTGGTTGCCTATGCGGCCGCCCGCCATATCACGGTTGTGCCAGAGATTGAATTGCCCGGCCATGCGCAGGCAGCCTTGGCAGCCTACCCTGAACTAGCCTGTACACCGGGGCCGTTTGAGGTGGCGACCAACTGGGGCATATTTGAAGATATCTTTTGCCCAAGTGAAGCCACCTTCCATTTCCTGGAAAACGTGCTGACCGAGGTGATAGCTTTGTTTCCTGGCCAATACCTGCATATAGGTGGCGATGAAGTGCCCAAGGCGCGCTGGAAAAAAAGTGCGCTCGCGCAGGAGGTCATGCGCAGGGAAGGCTTGAAGAATGAAGAAGAATTGCAAAGCTGGTTTATCCGACGCATAGAAAAATTCATCAACAGCAAAGGCAAGCGCCTGATAGGCTGGGATGAAATTCTGGAAGGCGGCCTGGCCCCCAATGCCACCGTCATGTCCTGGCGTGGTGAAGATGGCGGCATCGCGGCGGCAAGGCAAGGCCATGACGTGATCATGAGCCCGACCAGCCACTGCTATTTTGATGCTGGCCAGGGGCCAAAGGAACAAGAGTCGTGGGAACTGGGAGGCGAGCTGCCTATCGAGAAAGTGTATGCCTACAATCCCGTGCCTGCCGTGCTCAAAGCTGAAGAGCAGCGCCATGTCAAGGGCGTGCAAGCCAATATCTGGACTGAATACCTGAGCAAGCCAGAGATGATTGAATACATGGCCTTTCCGCGTCTGCTGGCAATGGCAGAAGTGGCATGGACGGCGCAACAAGGAAAAGAGTATGCCAGCTTTGAAAAGAGGCTGGAGGCCCACTATCCAAGACTGCAACAAGCCGGGCTGGCCTATCGCATCCCCCGCCCCATTGGTCTGCCAGCACAAGTTAATGCAAAGGATAAGACACATACCCTGGACCTGCACGCACCAGTAGCGGGCAGCAAAATGTATTTCACCGTTGACGGCACAGTGCCGGACACAAGCTCGCCTCAATATATTCGCCCGCTCGTGATTGCTGTCAAGCCAGGCCAGGATAGCCTCGTGCAAGTGCTGACGGTAAGCCCGGATGGCAGACGTAGTGCCGTGCAGCGTAGCGTCATTCGTAGTGCTGGCATTGTGCAAAAATAAGCTGACTGCGTACTGCATGGGATCTCGGTAACGCCCGCCATTTGTACATGGCGGGCGTTGGCAGTGACCGGTCCAGCCTGTCTCCCCCTCATTCCTTTCATTATCGGATTCTAAATGAACACGTCCCGGAATTCCTTCATGCGCTTTGTGCACAACTCATGCATGGCCTTGCTTGCTGCCTCATCCAGTCTGCTCATGCTCGCGCCTGCCGTAGCAGCCTCCACCCGCGTGCAGGATTTATCCGGCACCTGGACTTTTCGTCTGCTGCCCGATGACCCGGCTGCCGCTCAGCATGCGCAAGCCACACAATGGCGTGCCGCACAAGTACCAGGCCATGTGCATACCGATTTGCTGGCGCATCAATTGATTGCTGACCCTTATGTGGGCAATGCCGAAGCTGCCTTGCAATGGATAGGCAATGCTGTCTGGGAATACAAACTGGAATTTGATCTGGATGAAAAAAACCTGAAATCAAAACACCAGGACCTGGTGTTCGAGGGGCTGGATACTTTTGCCGATATCTACTTGAATGGCAAAAAGATCGCAGCGACAGACAATGCCTTCCGGCGCTGGGTTTTACCAGTCAAGACGCTGCTGAAAAAGCGCCAGAATGAATTGAAAATCATTCTGCATTCCCCCATACAAAGACTGTTGCCACAGGTGCAGGCCATGCCCATCAAACTGGCGGGCAACTATCCCTCCCCTTTTGGTGATGAACCGCGCGACGCCATGACTGGCAATTTTGCCCGCAAGCCTGGCTATCACTATGGCTGGGACTGGGGGCCACGCTATGTTACTGCCGGTATCTGGCGCGCAGTAAAGATTGCCAGCTATGACGATCTCTTGCTGCAGGATTTTCATATCCAGCAAGGCAAGCTGAATGCACAAAGCGCAGAGCTGGAAGCAAAGCTTGAAGTGCAAGCCGATAAAGATGGGCAGATAGATCTGGAAGTACGCGTCAGTGACCCGGAGGGCAAGCAGATCATGGCCAGGAGCTTGCAGGCCAGCGTCAAGAAAGGCCACAACCAGCTCTCACTGCCACTACAGATAGAGAATCCACGCCGCTGGTATCCACACGGCATGGGTGAGCAAGCCTTGTACAGCTTTGCGCTCAGCCTTAAAAAAGGCAAGCAACTCATCACCGAAGTAAAAAAACGCACGGGCTTGCGCCAGGTGGAATTGCGCCGTGACAAGGATCAATGGGGGCAGGCGTTTGGCTTTGTGATCAATGGTGTGCCAGTGTTTGCCAAGGGTGCCAATTTGATTCCTTTCGATATGTTCCCCAACCGTGTCAAGCCTGAACAAATGCGGGCGATTTTGCAGTCTGCGAAAGATGCCAACATGAATATGTTGCGCCTATGGGGTGGCGGCTACTACGAAAGCGATGCCTTCTACGATATGGCAGATGAACTTGGTTTGATGCTCTGGCAAGACTTCATGTTTGGCGGTGGTGTCGTGCCTGGTTATGACAAGACTTTCCGTGCCAATGTCGTCGCCGAGGCCAGGGACCAGTTATTGCGCTTGCGATCCCACCCCAGCATCGTCCTCTGGTGCGGCAATAACGAAGAAGAAACAGCCTGGAAAGATTGGGGTATAGGAAAAAAACTCACCGAAGAAAATCCGATTTTTGCAGAGCATGTATGGGCAGGCTATGTTGCCCTGTTTGGCAAGGATTTGCGTGAGCAGGTTGCGCTGTATGGTGCGGGTGTGCCCTACTGGTCCAGTTCGCCCAGCAATGATCTGGGTGACAAGGCCAATGACAGCAACAATGGCGACAAGCATTACTGGGATGTCTGGGCAGGTTCGCAGCCAGTCGAATCTTACTTATCCGAGACCCCCAGGTTCATGTCGGAATTTGGCTTGCAAGCCTGGCCTGTGCAAAGCACGGTCGATGCCTTTGCGCCACGTAGTGAACAAAAGATCGATGGCCCGCTGATCCGCGCCCACCAAAAGTTCCTGGCCGGTGAAGGCAACCAGCGCTTGTTGCACTACATCCGCGCCAATTATCACGAACCAAAAACCTTCGCTGACTTTATTTACCTGAGCCAGTTGATGCAGGCTGAAGGTATAGAGCTGGCATCGCTACATCACCGCAGCAGCATGCCACGCACCATGGGCTCTTTGTACTGGCAACTGAATGATGTGTGGCCAGGTGCATCCTGGTCCAGCGTGGATTATTTTGGTCACTGGAAGGCTTTGCATTTTCATGCCAGACGATTCTTCGCACCAGTGACAGTGGCCGCCTTGCATGACAAGGGAATCACCCGCCTGAGTGTCATGTCAGACCTGTTGCAAGAGCAAAACCTGGCGTGGCGACTGCGCATCATGGACGTACACGGCAAGGCCTTGCGCGATGAAACCCAGGCACTCAAGCTGCCCGCCAACAGCGCCATGGAACTGGCAAAGATCAAGGATGCAGACTTGCCAGCGGGAGCGGATGCCAGCACCGCTTATGTTGTGGTCGAGTTGATGAAAGATGGAAAAAGCATCGCCCGCAGCATTGCCTATCTGCAGGCATCGAAACACATGCAATTACCCAATCCAGGGCTGGATGCAAAGATAGTCGCTGAGGCTGATCATTATCGCCTGGACTTGCGCGCTGACAAGCTGGCGCGTGCAGTCTGGCTGGATTTTGGTGAGCATCAAGCCAGCCTGTCGGACAATGCCCTGACTTTACTCCCTGGCGAAAGCATTTCCCTACGCCTGGACAGTGCGCAAAGCCTGGCGACTTTGCGCGCCAGTCTGCGCATACAGCATCTTGCCCAACTCCAGGCGACACAGCCTTAACCGGACTTCATCAAGAGAAATCACATGCGAAGAAAATTGCCAAATCTAAAAACCGCCCTGTCTATCCTGCTATGCAGTGCCTGCCTGTTGCTGGAGGTGAATCAGGTCTCAGCACAACCCGTCATGCAGGCAGGGAAGCTGACATCCTTTGCGCGCAATGCCAACGGTGTGGCGATAGTCACCGAGCATGCCCATGTGGCACTGACAGTATTTGCCCCCGGCGTGATACGGGTGCGCGTAGACAAGAAAGCCCTTGGGCCGGATTTTTCTTATGCCGTCACTGGCAAACCCGGCAAGACAGATTTCCAGCTCAGCGAGCAGGAAGACAAGCTGGTGTTGAAGACTGCCGCCTTGCAGGTGCAGATACAGAAGCGGCCATTTTCTGTGCGCTTTGAAACGCCGGATGGCGTGCTCATCAACCAGGATGAACCTGGCTTGTCCAATGCATGGATAGGCGATGAAGTCGGCAGCTACAAAACCTTGCAGGAGGGTGAACGCTTTATCGGGCTGGGTGAAAAAACAGGCAACCTCGACAGGCGTGGCAGTGCCTACACCAACTGGAATACCGACGCCTTTCGCTATACCGGAGAAACCGATCCCCTGTATGCCAGCATCCCCTTCTACATAGGCATACATCATGGCTTGAGCTATGGCATTTTCTTTGACAACAGCTACCAGACTGACTTTAATTTTGGTGCCAGCAACCAGCGTTTTTCTTCTTTCTCCGCCCAGGGTGGTGAGCTCAATTATTACTTCATTTTCCAGCCGCGCGTAGCAGACATTATCCGTTCATATACAGACCTGACCGGGCGCATGCCCTTGCCACCCTTATGGAGTCTGGGCTATCAGCAAAACCGCTGGTCTTATTATCCAGAAACAGAAGTGATGCGGATAGCGAACACCTTGCGCGAAAAGAAAATCCCGGCAGACGGCATCACCCTCGATATCCATTACATGGATGGTTATCGCGTATTCAGCTGGGACAAGCAGGCATTTCCTGACCCCAAGGCCATGACAGACAAGCTGGCTGGACTGGGTTTTAAAACCACGGTGATTGTTGACCCCGGCATCAAGATCGACCCGGCTTATGGCACTTATGCACGCGGCATGCAGCAGGATGTTTTTCTACGCTATGCCGATGGCACGCCCTATGCTGGCGAAGTGTGGCCGGGCTGGGTATATTTCCCGGACTTTACCCGCCCTGCGGCGCGCGCCTGGTGGCAGGCTGAAATCGCCAGTTATGCAAAGCAAGGGGTGGCCGGTATATGGAATGACATGAACGAGATATCCACCTGGGGCCAGAAAATGCCCAACAATATTCTCTTCGATTATGATGGCCACCCCACTACTCACAAGCAGGGCCGCAATGTCTATGCGCTGGAGATGGCCAGAGCCAGCCATGAGGGCATGAAGCAGGCAACGGGCGAGCGCCCATTCACGTTGTCGCGCTCAGGCTATGCTGGCTTGCAGCGCTACGCAGCGATCTGGACCGGTGACAATACGGCAGATGAAGATCATATGCTGCTTGGTGTACGCCTGCTCAATAGCCTGGGCCTGAGTGGCATGCCATTTACCGGCATGGATATCGGCGGGTTCACCGGTACACCCACACCTGGCCTGTATGCGCGCTGGATGCAGATCGGTGCATTTACGCCCTACTTCCGCAACCATGCTGCCAGTGACAGCCGCTCGTCTGAACCATGGACTTATGGTGAAGACGTACTCAATATCAGCCGCAATTATATTAATCTGCGCTACCGTCTCATGCCTTATCTGTATTCCAGTTTTTACCAGGCAAGCAACTCCGGCTTGCCTGTCATGCGCTCACTGGCGATCGATTACACCCATGATGAGCAGGTCTACAGCAGGCATTACCAAAACCAGTATATGTTTGGCGATGCTTTCCTGGTTGCGCCTTTTGCCAGCAACAAGGAATTTGGCCGTCTCTACCTGCCCCAGGGTGACTGGTATGACTTGTATAGTGACAAGCTGGAAGCTGGCAAGCAAGCCAGGGCGCTGGAATTGCGGCTTGACCGCTTGCCAGTCTATGTCAAGGCGGGCAGCATCGTGCCTATGCAGTCGCTGGTACAAAGCACGGCGCAGCAACCGGAAGATACCTTGTTCATCCATGTCTATCACGGAGTGCAAGGCAACACCGTCAGCTATTACGAAGACGATGGCAAATCCTATGCCTATCAAAATGGCGATTACTACAAGCGCCAGATCAGCTTTAAACCAGAGCGCAAGGAGATACAATTCGACGCTGTAGAAGGAAAACACGGCTCCAAATTCCGCAAGCTGGAAATCCTCTTGCACGGGTTTCATGGTGTCAACAGTGTAGAGTTAAATGGCAAGACTCTCCCTGTGCAGGCGCGACGTGTTGGGTTTCTTGGCAAGGAAGATAAAGAGTTGAATTTATCTGCTGTCACGACCGCCAATAGTGCTGAAAAAATCACGCTCAGGTATTGATATGTCGACGCTGTTATCAAACCAACTGATCGTCGCGGATGTAGGGGGAACCCATGCCCGCTTTGCCATTGCCGGGCTAAACCCGCACGGCGAACCTGAACTCAGGGATTATCATCGCTTTGCCTGTGCAGATTATTCCAGCCTGGCTGCGATTATTTGTGCCTATCGTGAAATGACTGACAAGCAATTGAGTCAAGCCAACAGTCACGCCAGTATCGCCATTGCTGGTGTGATAGAAGCAGACCAGGTACGCAATAGCAATTTGCCCTGGCCTGTCTCTCGCAAGCAAACCATACAAGAGAGCGGACTTGCGCAATTGCGCTTTGTGAATGACTTTGCAGCACTGGCCTGGTCAGTACCGCTTATCAATCCGGCGAACGCAATTATCCTCAATCAGGGCAGTGGCTCCACACTAACCGGACCAGTGCTGGTGGTGGGACCAGGAACCGGGCTGGGCGCGGCGGTCTGGCTGCCAGGGCCACCTTCTCAGGTACTGGCGACGGAAGCTGGCCATGCAGCACTGGCGGCTGGCAATCCACAAGAGGCATTACTGCTTGCACAATGCTGGAAATCTACGCCTCATGTTGACAATGAAATGTTTTTGTCTGGCCCTGGCCTGTTGCGTCTGTATCGCACACTTGCGCTCATGCAGGGCAAAGCCAGTACCCTGGAAACCCCGGCGCAAGTAAGCGCTGCCGCCATCGCCGGGCAAGATAGTATTGCGCAGGAAGCAGCAGAGACTTTTTGCGCCATGCTGGGCAGTTTTCTCGGCGATCTGGCGATTTATTATGGTGCGCAGGCAGTCTACCTGGCGGGCGGGATACCCGCGCAGATCAGCGAACTCCTGCAAAAAAGCGATTTCAGGAACCGCTTTTTAAACAAGGGTGTGATGCGCGCGGTGGTAGAAAATGTCCCGGTCTATCTGATAGAACCCGGCCATCTTGCCTTGCTGGGTGCGGCCCACTGGTATTGGCAAACAGGAGTGAGCTGATGGCGGGGATCCTGCTGGAAATTGCTGCGAATTCGATCGAGTCTGCCCTTGCTGCCGAGGCCGGTGGCGCAGACCGGATCGAGCTTTGCGATAACCTCGAACAAGGCGGCACCACGCCTTCGCATGGCACGATCGCGATTGCGCGTGAGCGCTTGCATATACCCATCCATGTCTTGATACGGCCACGCTCAGGGGATTTTATCTATACCGAGGCGGAGCGCGAAGTCATGCTCTACGATATAGAACACTGCTTGCAAACGGGCTGCGATGGTGTGGTGCTTGGCGCACTGGATGCGGAAGCAGAGGTGGATAGCACATTCTGCCGCGCCATGCGTGCAGCGGCAGGCAATATGTCATTGAGCTTTCATCGCGCCTTTGATCTTTGTGCCACGCCAGAGCGCAGCCTTGAGGAGATCATCTCACTTGGCTTCGAGCGCATCTTGAGTTCAGGCCTGGCAGACTCTGCCCCTCTGGGCCAGGCACAGCTCGCCAGCATGGTACGCCAGGCAAACAAACGCCTGAGCATCATGGCTGGAGCAGGTATCAGGCCTGAGAATCTGGCTGCCCTGGTGATAGCGAGCGGTGTCACCGAAGTGCATGCCTCGGCCAGTGGAGCGCATTTCGGGACAATACATCACAAAAGAAAATTGCACGGACTTGCAGCGGATTTTTTGGAAACAAAGACGCAGCTTGTACGGGAGTTGCGCCAGGTGCTGGATCAGTTGGCGTAATTCATCTGGTGGGCTGAAACAAAAAAAGCAGGACCGGGGGCAGTCCTGCTTGTAAACTCGTTGAGTGTGTGAAGCTTAATTAGTTTTTATTGTTTATCGAGCGCACCTGGCGGCAGCGCCTGCAAACTGCTCCCCCAGGATTTGGCTTTGTCATCACTGCTCAGGTCCAGGCTGAGTTTACCACCGGCCTGTATCTGCTCCCAGGATAACCATACCCGTGGCAGCGGTTTGCCCTGCCACTGCGCCTGGCGGATATAGCGAATCGGCGTACGTGCTGCTGCCTTGCTTTCTATACTGAGCGTCTTGCCATTTCCCAGATCCAGATCGACCTTGGAAAATTTGGGTGCATGCAGCAAGAACTGGCCGCTGCCCGGCATCCAGGGATAGATACCCAGGCTGCTGAAAATATACCAGGCCGACATGGTGCCAAGATCGTCGTTGCCAGTCACGCCGTTAGGGGCATTGCTGAACAGGGTTTCGGCGGCACGCAGGACCGTGGTGGTTTTCCAGGGCTGGCCAGCCAGGGTATACATCCATGGCACATGCAAATCCGGCTCGTTGTTGGGGTTGTAGCGATACTGGTTATAGTAACTGTATGGCCCCACCACCCAGTCCTTGCGTACTGCCTGGTAATCGTTTTTCTCGATTTCATCAAAGGCAAAGAAGGCATCGAGTCGCTTGGCTGCGGCCTCACGTCCACCCATTTCGGCAAACAGGGCTTGTGCATCCTGCGGCACCAGCCATTGATATTGCCAGGCTGTGCCTTCATGAAAGCCATGTTCGGCACGCGGATTGTAGTGGCCTTGCAGTTCTGAGTACCAGTTGCCATTTTCCAGTCTTGGCCGTGGGAAGCCCTTGAAGCCCAGCTCTTTGTCTACGGCATCCTTGTCCCACAGCTTGCGCCAGTTTTGCGCACGCTGGCGCAATATGGCAGCATCTGCCTTTTCGCCCAGCGCCTCTGCCATGTAGGAGAGTGCGCCATCGGCTGCGGCATATTCCAGGGTTGCAGAGCCACCATGATGCGGATCTACGTCCATGCCCTTGGCCCTGAAGCCTTTATCATATTGCACAAAACCATCGCGCAAATATTGTGGATTGCCTGCCCTTCCCTCAGAGCGCAATTTGAAACTTGGTACCTCAAAAGCGTTCTGCCGCAAGGCTGCATAAGCAGCTTTTTCCTTGCCAGCCAGGGCACCATAGCGCCACAGGTCAGCCATAAATGGCGTGACCGGGTCACCCGTCATGACATTCGATTCAAAATTCGCATAGCCCCAGCGCGGCAACCAGCCTGCCTGCTGTTGTATCTTCAAGACCGAGTCGGCAATATCACGCGCCCTGGCTGGACGCAGCAATGCGATCAGTTGATTCTGGGCGCGGTAAGTGTCCCATAGCGAAAAGAATTCGTAGTAGTTGCCGTTGTCGACCTTGTGAATGACATCGTCATAACCACGGTAACGCCCGTCAGTATCATTGCCTGTCAGCGGTTGTAACAGTGCATGGTAAAGCGCGGTATAAAAGACGGTGCGGTCATCCGTGCTTGCACCTTCTACGCGTATGCTGGAGAGTTCCTTGTTCCACTCGTCCTGCGCCTGCTTGCGCATATGGTCAAAGCTGCGCAGCTTGCCATTGACTTTGCCTTCTGCGCGCAAATTTTTTCTTGCTCCTTCTGCATCGACATGGGAAATAGCACTGATGGCGGTGACTGCCTTGTTCGCTTTCAGGTCAAAACTGAGCCAGGCACCATGCGGCTTGCTGTCGCCTTGCTGGCTCAATTGCATTGTGGCCTCAGTACCGCCGCTTTCATCCCAGATGCCATGAGTACGGAAAGGCTGGTCAAATTCCAGCCTGAACCAGGTTGTGTACTGCGCGCCGCCGCAGAAACTGCGCGTGACTATCTTGCCTTCCAGGGTGTGATTATCGAGCACTTGTAGATGGCTGCCTACGACTGAATGCCGTTCATTTGCCTGACCAAGATTGACCAGGATATGGCCTGTTTCAGTGGTCTCATGAAAAGTGTAACGCTCGGCCCCGGCCCTGGTGACTGCCGTAGTCTCAGCAGTGATGCCACCATAATCGGTGAGCCTGACTTTGAAGTAACCCGCATGGCCTACTTCACCATCGTGGGTGTAGCGGGAACCATAGACTTTGTGGTCGAAGCTGCCCGGCTTGCTGGTATCAAAATTACCGCCAGGTTTGATGCTGCCTGTAACGGGCAGGACTGAGAGTTGCCCGCCCTGCTCCCAGCATCCAGCGCCAGACAAGAACGAATGGCCAAAGCCACGAATTTTTTGATCGGTATAGCGCCAGCCTGAATAATGCTCGCCGATAGGGCTGAGCTGTATCATGCCGAAGGGGGCGACAGCTCCAGGAAAAGTATTGCCGTCATCCTGAGTGCCGATAAAGGTGTTGACCGGGTAGTTTTTGTCTTTTGCTGTATCTGCATAAGCGAGGCTGGTAAATGCGCTGGCACTGGTGCCAGCCAGTAGCGCGATCATGCTGGCGACAGCCATGCGCCTGAAGGTGGATAGAGTATTCAATTTGTCTCCTGTGTTTTTGTCTTGCCGCCACCGTGATGGCGGCAAGGCTCATCTTTTGCTTTATTTCTTTTGGTTCAGCTTGAATGGATGCGCTTCTGTATTGAAAGTGACTGCATCAAAATTGAGAGTCTTCTTTGGTGCGAACAGCAAATAGAAATATTTGAAGGTTTCGGCAAATACAAAGCTTTCCATCGAGTCTTCGCGGCTGGTATTGCGGACATCCTTGAGCGCGGTGAATCCAGCTTCGCTACGGCAGCGCTTGACAAAGTCGAGGAAAAATTCCTTGCCCATGGCGCGGTACTTGTTGTCACCTGTGTAGTGGTACAGGTAATACGCTGACTCGACGATCTCAGGACGCAAGGCATATTCCGGCGAAGTAACTTGCATGGTCTGATAGTTCAAAGCTTCTGGCTCTATGCCATGCAGGCGCCACATTTTCAGATTGGATTCCTGCAGGCGTTTGGCTCTGTCCATGTCACCACCGAGAGCCAGTAAGGCTGGCATGAAGGCATCGAGTGCGCCATATTGCGTGGCGTTGCGGGTGCCCTTGTCCATGTCAGCATGGCCGTACCAGAGTTCGCCGCGTACCTCGTCGCCTAAATACTGGTTAACGCCGGGGATACTTTTTTCCCACATGGTCTTACAATCCTGGTCACCAAACAGCTTCCAGCATTTGTACAGATATTCATAGTAGGAATCGATACCACCGCCGATGTGGGCGTTCTTGTTGACCCAGACACCCGCCTCGACATCGACGGCTGACCCAACCAGGCCCAGCTTGGAGCGCAGATCATAAGTAGCCACCAGCGCCCGCTTGGCTTTGTCATAATAAACCGGGTTGCCAGTCAGCTTGCTCAGCATGCCAAACTCCAGCAGCAAGGTGCCTGTTTCTGCCGGGTTACTGATCTTGCCACGTACCTTGCCAGTGCGCAGATTGACATGGGTGTAAGGCATGCCAGTGGGCGATTCAAATACCGGCAGCAAGCGCTGGCCCAGGTCCGTGGCCAGCGCCAGCAATCTTGGGTCTTCGGTCATCTGGTAGGCAGACAGCAGGCCACCCAGCAAGCGTATGGTGATTTCAAAATTCTGGACATCCATGTCCTGGTCGAAAGAGAGCTTGCTGGCGATCAGCTCACGTGCTTCATCAGCCTCTTTCTTCAAGCCCATCAGCAACAGGGTATCGAGCGCATCCACCGGTGTCATCAATAATGACTGGGCATACCAGTTATGGCCGGTTTTGCTCACCGGTTTCAAGGCATCCTGGCCCCAGGCATAGCGCTTGTAGGATTGCCAGGCATGCTGGGTTTCCTTTTTTACTTGCTGGGCCAGATGGGCAGCTTCTTTTTCCGTGACGGTTTCCTGCTTTGACGCGTGGCTCAGGTTGCCGATACTCAGAGCGGCCACCAGCAGTATGCCGGGCAATAGTTTGATACGCATGTTGTTCTCCTCAATCACTGATATGGATGTTTTTTTGTCAGGGTCTTTGTCTGTGATCTCTGTTCAAGATCTCTATACAGAAGCGTTGTACAGTGCTTCGATTTGTTGCAGGCTTGGTGCCTGCGCGCCTGCTGCCAGGCAAGCTGCCGCACCGGCCGCCAGGGAAAAGCGCAGGTGGCTGGTCTGCTCTCTTTCCGGATGCATGGTCAGGCTATACAGCAAACCTGCAATGCTGGCGTCGCCTGCACCAATGGTGTCAGCTACCGTCACCTTAATGGCGTCGGCCTGCCATACCAACTCTGCTACATGCAATGAAGCGCCCAGTTCGCCACGGGTGTACAAGACGGTGGCAGCAGGGTTAATGGCGCGCAATTGCGTGAATGCCTGATCAGCATCCTGGCAACGGAACAAGCCGCGCAGGTCATCGTCTGAGACCTTGATCAGGTCTGCCAGTTGCCCCATTTCATGCAGGATGGGGTCATAGGCGGCGTTCATGTTGTTGCGGAAATTCGGGTCGTAACTAATCCGCACACCTTGCGCCTTCAACTGACGTGCCAGACTCAATAATTTTCCTGCCAGCGGCTGGCGGGCCAGGCTGATGCCGCCAAAGTGTGCCCATTGCAAGCGCGAACTCCAGCCTGTCGGCAACTGTGCCGGGTCAAAATGCAGGTCTGCACTATCGCTGCCGATAAAGAAGTAACTGGGCGGTGTGCTTTCGCCAACGATGGCCAGCAAAGGCGGGCGATCGTATTGCTGCAGCAAGCGCAAATCCAGCCCGGCATCGGCACTGGCGCGTACCAGTTCCTGCCCGAACAAATCCTTGCTGACGGCACCTGCAAAGCCAGTTGCCAGACCTAGTTTGGCCATGCTGCGGGCGACGTTCCAGGTTGAGCCACCGACCACGCTGCGCCATTGGCCAGGGCCGCAAGCGATCATGTCGGTCAGGGCTTCACCTGCGCTGAGCATGACGGGAAATTCAGCTTCCATGTTGTTCCTCCTTCAGGACTCGCATGATTTCGTAACAGGCACCCATGGTGTGATAATCCACTTTACCCGCCGGGCTTTTCTCATCACTGAGCTTGTTATTTTCGCGCGACAATATCCTGAACCAGGCACCAAACTGATGATCTATCATGTGCTGCCAGCTGTATTGCCACAGATGTTCATAGGTATCCCAATAGCTTTGCTTGCCTGTGCGTTTGGCCAGCAGGGCTGCGGCAGCCATGGATTCGGCCTGCACCCAGAAGTATTTGTCACCATCACAGATGCTGCCATCCGGGGCGAAGCCATAGCAGATGCCA
>Ga0187843_10000043_pt1 | contig 103923 bp, 103 predicted proteins | sample SpaLakP09_SKY_43_FD_134516 | JGI IMG/M metagenome (GOLD analysis project Ga0187843, IMG submission 134516) | Oligotrophic lake water microbial communities from Sparkling Lake, Wisconsin, USA - SP09_SKY_43 | ecosystem: Environmental > Aquatic > Freshwater > Lake | place: USA: Sparkling Lake...
CGCGCCGGCGCGCCCGGCCTAGTCCCTTGTCGGGCTGACCTGGTTTGCGTCGCCATAGGTCAGGGCCAGGAAGACGTCTTCCAGGTCCGGGTCCTCGGTGACGATGTCAGCGATGGTGACGCCCGCGGCACGGACCGCGGCCAGCACATGCTCGACCGACGACTGGCCCTTTTTATAGGTGACGGCGAAGGCCCCGTTGGGGCGGGCGACGGCCTCGAAGCCCTTGAGTTTGGGCAGGGCCTTGAGGGCGGCCTCGGGGGTGACCACGACGTTGCGCGTGTCCAGACGGCGCAGCAGCTGGGGCGTGGGCTCGCAGGCGACCACCTCGCCGCGGTTCATGATGGCTATGGTGTCGCAGAGCTCCTGCGCCTCTTCCAGATAGTGGGTGGTCAGCAGGATGGTCACGCCCTCGGCGTTGAGGCGGCGGACGTATTCCCACAGCTGGCGGCGCAGCTCGACGTCGACGCCGGCCGTGGGCTCGTCGAGGATCAGGATGGGCGGATTGTGCACCAGGGCCTTGGCCACCATCAGGCGGCGTTTCATGCCGCCGGACAGGGCGCGGACATAGGCGTGGGCCTTGTCGCTCAGACCGAGGGCGGCGAGCAGTTCGTCGGAGCGGCGCTCATTGGCGGGGACGCCATAGAAGCCGGCCTGGACCTCCAGCGCCTCGCGCGGGGTGAAGAAGACGTCGGCGACGATCTCCTGCGGCACCACGCCGAGGGCGGCGCGGGCGTCGCGCGGCTGTTTGTCGATGTCGCGGCCCCAGATCCCGGCCGTGCCGCCGGTCTTGTTGACCACACCGGCGAGGATGTTGATCAGGGTCGACTTGCCGGCGCCGTTGGGGCCCAGCAGGCCGAACATCGAGCCGCGCGGAATGACCAGATCGACGCCGCGCAGGGCGACCTTGGGTGGGGCCTTCTTCGAGCCGGCATAGGTCTTTTCCAGCCCGCGGACCTCGATGGCGTTCACGGGCAGGGCGGCGGAGTCGGACATTCGGCGGCTTTCAGTCGGTGACGGGCCTAGGTAGGCCCCCGGTCCGTCGTCGCCAAGGCCAGAGGCGTCGACGTCCGCTTCGATGTGTCAATGACGCTTGACAGGTGGCGCTTTGATGTCTAGCACACTTGTCATTATGAACAGTTTGCTTGACGGAGACCGACCTATGACCCGCACCAAAATGATCGGCTGGACGGCGTTTTCATTCTGCCTGCTCGGCTACGGGACCTTCACCGCCGTGGTGGTTCTGAACCTGATGGGCGAGATCCCCCGGCGCGAGACCCTGATGATCGGTGGTCCGGCCGCGGTGATCGGCGAGATCGGCCTGTGGGTTGCCGCGGGCTGCCTGGGCTGGTCGCTGTTCCGCAAGCGCAAGGCCTTCTTCGACCGGCTCTTCCGTCGGAAATCGCAGACGGTTTGACGCCGTGCGCCGGGGCTTCTAGGGAGTCGGCCGTTATTCGCCGCCACCAGTCAGGGTCGCCCATGCCGCCGCGCCACGCCGATGCGATCATTCCGCCGCCGGAAGCCATCGTGGTCTCCACCAAACGTGTGGCCTGCGACGGGGGCGGCGGCGCGCTCGGTCATCCGCTGGTCTATATGGACATGGGCGGCGAGGACTTCGTCGAATGCGCCTATTGCGACCGCCGCTTTGTGCTGGACGCCCATCCCAAGACCGAAAACGAATACCTCAGCCCCGCCGCGCGGCCGCCTGAGGCGCACTGACGACGGTCAGCGAGGTCCCGCAGACCGTCAGCGGACCTCGACACCCTTCCAGAAGGCGACGCGTCCCCTGATTTCGGCGGCCGCGGACTTCGGGTCGGCGTAGTACCAGGCGGCGTCCCGGTTCTCGGCCCCGCCGGCCTGGACGGAATAGTATTCCGCCTTGCCCTTCCACGGACAGACGCTGGTGGTCGAGGACGGGGTCAGGACGCCCGGCTTCACGGCCTCAAGGGGGAAGTAGTGGTTCCCCTCCACGATGACGGTGTTGTCGCTTTCGGCGATCACCTCGCCGTTCCAGCTCGCCTTGGTCATGACTGTCTCCTCCGGGAGCACAGATGGGGAGGATTGCGCCGGAAGCCAGAGTGGGGGGAGGTCTATCGGCTGTCAGTCCGCGGCGGGCGGCGCCGGCATCAGGTCCCCGAACGGTGCCGCGTCCTCCAGCGCCCGGACGAAGGAGGGCCGTGCCATCAGCCGCGCGTGCCAGGCCCTCAGCCGTGGCCGGTCGCCGAACGGGACCAGCCGGCGGGCGTAGGTCAGGATCGGTGCTGCGCCGCAGTCCGCCAGGCTGAATCGCTCGCCCGCGCCCCAGGTCCGGCCGTCCGACAACCGCCCTTCCAGCCAGTCCCACGCCCCGGTCAGGACGTCTGCGTCCTGGGTGTCGCCGAAAGGGTCCTCATGGCCGGCGGGGCGGAATTTGCGCGGAATGATGCGGTTCATCGGGCCGCCGGCGTAGGTGTCGACCATCCGGTCGACGAGCCGCGCCTCCAGCGCCGCCTCGGGATCGGCGGGGATCAGTCGCCCGCCGCCGGCCAGCCGGTCCAGATATTCGATGACGATGCTGGATTCGTAGAGGGTCTTGCCGGCCGCCATATCGACCAGCGCCGGCATCTTGCCGAAGGGCGACAGGGCGCGGAATTCGGCCATGACCGCCTCGTTTCCGGCCTCGACCAGCCTCTGGTCGAAGGGCAGGCCGAGTTCGTAGAGGGCCACGGAGGCCTTCTGGCCGTAGGCGGAATAGGGGTGGGACCAGAGGGTCAGGGACATGGATCAGACCTTTGAGGCGACGGCCCGCCGGCCGAGGGGCTGGTCGAGGCTTTGGTCGGGTCCGGCACCGAATCCGTCGGCCGAAACGGCGAAGCAATTCACACGCACCTTGCCGGTCATCTCGAGCTTTCCCTGGCCGCCCTGCCTGTGGGGGCCGCCGCAAGTCTCAACTTCCGGAGGCGGGACGCAACCCCCCGTTAATCGACAGGGCGCAGGCTCTGCCCAACGTCCTTACGGAGCGGTTCGATGTCGACCATCCAGACCACAAGCTATCGTCGCCAGCGCGACCATTTCGAGCCGCAGGACACCGATCCGCACGAACAGCGGCGGCTGCGGGGCCTGCTCGAACAGATCGACTATTCGGCCTTCATCGCCAATCGCGAGGTGATCGGCCAGATGTTGCCGAAGCTCGACGCGTCGATGTTCCAGAAACTGGCCGTGCTGACGGCAACGGCCCGGGCGAAATGGGTGGCCGAGAGCCTCCGGCAGTCCGAATCCGGCGCACCCTCGACACCCGACCAGATCGCGCGCCTCGCCTCCGCGCGCACTGCCTATGAGGAGCTGGCCGAGGCCTATGAGGGCCTGCGCCGCATGGTCGAGCGCGGCTACGCCTCCCTCCGCTAGCCGATAGGCTGCGGCCGGGTCGCGATCGGCGAATCGGGGTCGGTGGACGGCCGCTCGGCCGCGGTCGGCACCGGCTCGGGCGCGATCACAATCACGGGCGGGGGCGTGACCGTCGGCGACGGGGCGACCGCCGCGGGCGAAGCAGGACGGGCCGCGGGCGGCGGCGTCGTGCGCGCCGGAACGGCCACGGTTGCAGCCGGCCTGGCAGCGGGTGCCGCGACGACGGGCGCGGGCGTTTCGACCACGGCTTCGGTCACGGGCGCGGGAGCCGGCGGGCTTTCCGGCGTGACTGTTTCGGCGGCCGGGACCGCCGGTACCGGTTCCGGCGCGGCGATGGCGGCCGGGGCGGGGGCCTCAGCGGGCGTGCGGGACCAGATCCAGCCTCCGAGCGCGAGCACGGTCACAGCGGCGAGCGCGATCCCGGCATAGAGCGGGACCCGGCTGGCGGGCCTGCGGCCTTCGCCGGCGGCGGGTGCCGGTTCCTCAGCGGGTTCCGCGGCGAAAACGACGGGTTGGACCGGCGCGGGCGTGGGAGCGGGCGAACGGGCGGGCTCCGGTTCGGGTGTTGGCAGGGTGCGGACGGTCAGGTCAGGCTCGGCGGCGGCTGCCGGGGACAGGGCCACTTCCTCGCGCGGCTCCGGCGCGCGGGCGACGGGCGCGGCTGCCGCCGGAGCAGGCGCGGGAGCCGGGGCGCGCGACGGGGCGGCGCGCGGGATCATCGAGCCGCTCAGAATGCCCGGCGTGAACTGCATGGGCGAGGATTCGGGCCGGGGCGGAAGACCGCCGGCCTTCGGCAGCGGGCCGGTGCGGAAGACGGTTGCGGGCGGCCGGCCCCAGACCACGGCGCGGCGGAAGGGCTCAGGCGTGCCGTTGAGCTTCTTGTCGGTATCGGTGGGCATCAAAACTCCCGCGCAGGAACCGGCGCGCTACATCAAATGCGGAGAGGGGCCAAGGTGTCCGCCGATCTGGCCCGTTTCGTGACCCCGGCGGAGGACCTCAGTTCTTCAAACGGTATCCCGTGCGGAACATCCAGAAGACGACCGTCAGACAGACCAGGAGGAAGCCCAGCGTGGCCGCCAGACTGGCCACGATGCCGACGTCCCCCGACCCGTAGAAGGTCCAGCGGAAGCCGGAGATCAGATAGACCACCGGGTTGAACAGGGTGATGCTCCGCCAGACCGGCGGCAGCATGTCGATCGAATAGAAGGACCCGCCCAGGAAGGTCAGGGGCGTGACCACCAGCATGGGGATCATCTGCAACTGTTCGAAGCCGTTGGCCCAGATGCCGATGATGAAGCCGAACAGGCTGAAGGTCGTCGAGATCAGGATCAGGAAGGCCAGCATCTCGATCGGGTGCAGGATTTTCAGGGGCACGAACAGGGACGCTGTCGCCAGGATGATCAGGCCCAGCACCGCCGACTTGGTCGCGGCCGCGCCGACATAGGCGATGACGATCTCCAGCGGAGACACGGGCGCCGAGAGGATCTCGTAGATGGTGCCGGTGAATTTCGGGAAATAGATGCCGAAGGAGGCGTTGAAGATCGACTGGGTGAACAGGCTCAGCATGATCAGGCCGGGCACGATGAAGGCGCCGTAGGGGACGCCGTCGATCTCGGTCATGCGGCTGCCGATGGCAGAGCCGAAGACCACGAAATAGAGGGCGGTCGTGATCACCGGGGTGACGATCGACTGCCAGACGGTGCGCAGGGCGCGCGCCATCTCGAACCGGTAGATGGCCCAGACGCCGTAGCCGTTGAAGGTCAGGCTGCTCATGCGGCGGCTCCCGTCTTGTCCCTGTGGACCAGGCTGACGAAGATATCCTCCAGCGAACTCTGGCTGGTGTGAAGGTCCTTGAAGGCGATGCCGAGGTCCGAGAGCTTGCGCAGCAAGGAAGGCACGCCGGTCTTCTCGAGGTTGGAATCGAAGACGTATTCCAGCTCGTTGCCGTCGGCCTTGAGCGTCGGCGACCATTCGGCCAGCTCAGCCGGCACGGCGGCGAGGGGTTCCTGCAGGTTCAGCGTCAGGGTCTTCTTGCCCAGCTTCTTCATCAGGGTGGCGGTCTGTTCGACGAGGATCAGTTCGCCCTTGAGGATCACCCCGACGCGGTCGGCCATCTCTTCGGCCTCCTCGATATAGTGGGTGGTCAGGATGATGGTGACGCCCTTGTCGCGCAGGCCGCGGACGAGGTTCCACATGTCGCGGCGCAGTTCGACGTCGACGCCCGCGGTCGGTTCGTCGAGGAACAGGATGTCGGGTTCGTGGCTCAGCGCCTTGGCGATCATCACCCGGCGCTTCATGCCGCCGGACAGGGTCATGATCTTGTCGTTGCGCTTCTCCCACAGGGACAGTTCACGCAGCACCTTCTCGATGTGGCCGGGGTTCGGCGCCTTGCCGAACAGGCCGCGGCTGAAGGTGACGGTGGCCAGCACCGTCTCGAAGGCATCGGTGGTCAGCTCCTGCGGCACGAGGCCGATCTTCGACCGCGCCGCCCGATAGTCCGTCTGGATGTCGTGACCGTCGGCGATGACCGTGCCCGTGGTCGGGGTGACGATGCCACAGACGATCGAGATCAGGGTCGTCTTGCCTGCGCCATTGGGTCCCAGCAGGGCGAAGATCTCGCCCTTGCCGATGCTCAGGTCCGTGGCCTTCAGGGCCTGAAGCCCCGATTTGTAGGTCTTGGTCAGACCTTGGATGGAAATAACCGGCTGCATACGCGCCCTCCCGAGACGCAGGCAGATATGCGTCCGCCTGTCGCACCTCAAGGGTTGGCGGGGCGCGGGAGCCATATTCCCGGCTGCGGGTTACCGTCGCCGTGCCCGATCTCATCGCCCTCGTCCGCACCCGTCTGGCCGACCTGGGAGAGCGGGGCCGTCACCGCTCGTCGCTGCTTCGGCGCGTGCCGCCCCTGCATGTGTTGCTCGAGTGGGCGGCGCGGGTCGGCTACGGTTCCCTCGGTTTTGTCTATCTGTCGGCGGGGGTGCTGAGCCTGCTGGCCGCCACCGATCGCATAGGCGACGCGGCGGGCTCCAAGGAGGCGACCTTCTGGCTGGCCGACCAGCCATTCGGGCGGGTGTGGCTGTTCCTGCTGGGATTGGGACTGCTGGCCTTCGTGCAGTGGTGCATCCTGCAGTCGGTGTTCGACGCCGACCATGAGGGCACGAACTGGAAGGGTTTGATGAGGCGGGCCAGTCACGCCGCCAACGGCCTGTTCCACGGCGTTCTGGCGGTGTCCGTCTTCGGGCTGCTGCATAACGCGCCGGTCGATCCCAACGCGGTTGAAACGGCGGCCAATCAGGACAAGGCGGCCATGGTGCTTAGCCTGCCATTCGGCGACTGGCTGCTGATCGCGGTGGGATTCGGGATCATCGCCGCCGGGGTCAGCAATGTCGTGAACGGGCTGCGTCAGGACTTCACAAGAAAGCTGTCCTGTTCCGCCGAGGTTTGCCGCCGCGTCGCTCCCTTGGCCAAGGCGGGCAATGTCGCGCGAGGGGTCTCCTTCATACCGCTCGGAATCTTCGTGGTTCTGGGCGGCCTGCGTTCGCAGGCCTCGGAGGTGCGCAGCTTCGGCGCCGCGCTGGACGGGCTGGAGGCGCAGCCCGGCGGGCCGTGGGTCCTCGCCTTCACCGCGCTGGGTTTGATGGCCTTCGGCGCCTTTTCCTTCATTGAAGCGCGCTTTCGTCGCATCCGTCCGCCGCGCGACCTGAATCCGATGGCTTGACGCGTCCGCAAGGAACCGTTGCCGTACCTGCCAGTTCAATCCTTGCCGGAGACCGACCCATGTTGAAGCGAAGCCTCGCTGCCGCCCTCGCCCTGACGGGTGCCTTGTCCCTGTCGGCCTGCGTAACCGCGCCGGGACCCGATGAGGTGCGCGCGCCGGCACCGGTGAGGGCCGTTGATCTCGATCGCTTCTACAGCGGGCGCTGGCTGGAGATCGCGCGTCTGCCGATGGGACTGACGGACGGCTGCGTGGCCGGGGCGACGAACTATGTCGTGGTCAATCCGACGCGGGTCGATGTGCGCGACACCTGTCAGGTGGATACGCCGCAGGGCCGGGAGAAGGCGATCGGCGGGCGGGGCGAGATCATGGATCCGGGCACCAACGCCAAGCTGAGGGTTCGCTATGTCGGCGGCCTGATCACCTGGGACTACTGGGTGCTGGACCATGCCGAGGACTACAGCTGGTTCATCTCCGCCGACCCGACCTTCGACAAGCTGTGGATCTACACCCGCGAGGTTCCGGACGCCGCCGAACGCGCGGCGCTCGTCGCGCGTGCCGCGGCGCTGGGCTATGACGTCAGCCGTCTGGAGTTCCCCGCGTTCTGATCCGCCCATCCAAAGGCCACCCCATGATCCGTCCGACCTTGCTCGCAGCTTCCGCCCTTGTGCTCACGCTCGCAGCCTGCGGAGGCAATGAGGCGCTGGACCCGTCCGCGGGATTCGGACCTGACCCGACCTTGCCGCGGCCGCAGGCGTCGCTGTTCCCGCGGGTCAACATCGCCGAGGCGGTCGGCTGGCCGGAGGGCCGCACGCCGGTGGCGGCGCGCGGTTTCCGGGTCCAGGCCTTTGCATCGGGCCTCGACCATCCGCGCTGGCTCTATCGCCTGCCGAATGGCGACGTCCTGGTCGCCGAGAGCAATGCCCCGCCCAAGCCCGAGGGCAAGTCGGGCGGTCTGCGCGGCTGGGTGCAGGGTCTGGTCATGAAGAAGGCCGGGGCGCGGGCACCCAGCGCCGACCGGATCACCCTGCTGCGTGACGCCGACGGCGACGGGGCGGCCGAGACCCGGACGGTGTTTCTCGAAAACCTGACCTCGCCCTTCGGCATGGCCCTGGTCGGGAACACCCTCTACGTCGCCAATGCCGACGCGGTGGTCGCCTTCCCCTATCAGACCGGCCAGACCCGGATCACGGCGGCCGCGACCCGGCTGGCGGCCCTGCCGGCGGGACGCAACCATCACTGGACCAAGAGTCTGGTCGCCAGCGCGGACGGGACCCGGCTGTATGTCGGGGTCGGCTCGAACTCCAACGTGGGGGAGAACGGTCTGGCCGAGGAGGAGGGCCGCGCCGCCATCCATGAGATCGACATCGCGACGGGAGCCGACCGCATCTTCGCCTCGGGCCTGCGCAATCCGGTCGGACTGGCGTGGCAGCCGGACAGTGGCAAACTCTGGGTCGCGGTCAATGAGCGCGATGAGCTCGGCAACGACCTGGTGCCCGACTACATGACGTCGGTGACGCCCGGCGGCTTCTACGGCTGGCCGTGGAGCTACTATGGCCAGACCGTCGACACGCGGGTCGAACCGGCCAATCCCGGGATGGTCGCGCGGGCCCTGCGGCCGGACTACGCCCTCGGTGCCCATACGGCGTCGCTGGGGCTGACGTTCGGCGAGGGCGGCCTGTTTCCCGTCCGCTATCGCGGCGGCGCCTTTGTGGGCCAGCACGGATCGTGGAACCGGACGCCGCGCAACGGCTACCGCGTCATCTTTGTGCCGTTCACGGGCGGCGTTCCGGCGGGTCCGCCCGAAGACATCCTGACCGGCTTTCTCAACGAGGCGGACCAGGCGATGGGCCGCCCCGTCGGGGTGCAGTTCGACCGCACGGGAGCCCTGCTGGTGGCGGACGACGTCGGCAATGTGATCTGGCGCGTTTCGCCGGCGGCCTGACCCCGATCAGACAAGGGCCCCGGCGGATCGCTCCGCCGGGGCCCTGTTTTCAGACTTGACAGGCGCGATCAGCCGACCGGTTCGACGATGATCACCGGAGGCGTCGGCGCGGGTGCCGGCGTCGCCGGGGGCGCGGTCACCGGGGCGGTGTTCAGGGTCGTGGTCGAAGGCGCGGCCGGCGTATAGGCCTGCGGTCCGGTGGTGACCGCCGGGGCCGGCGCTACGGCCCGGGGCGTGGCGGCCGGGGCGGCTTGACGGGGTGCCGGCGCGGGCATGGCCCGGCGAAGCGGTGCGGCGTCCCGGGCGACCGGTGCAGCGGGGGGCTCGGCGATGACCGGCGCGGGCGTCGAGGCGGTGGTCAGCGGAGCCGCGGCGGTAGCCGTCGGCGAGGCCGACAGGACCGGGGCGGTCAAGGCCGGTTCGGCCAGGGGCGCGGTCGCCTCTTCCGGGCCCTGCATCAGCATCATGGCACCGAGGCCGCCGAGCGCCACGACGGCGACGGGGGTCAGAATCATCCAGGTCCTGATCTTGCCCTGGCCGCCGCGAGCCTTGCCACGACGGGCATAGACGGGGACGAAGGGCGCGTCCTGGGTCAGGTCGGCGCGGGGGGCCTCCAGGCGGTCGTTCAGCGGTTGCGTTTGGTCGGGATAGGTCACGGACATTTTAGTTCCTCCAGAAAACTCATGGAAGAAACAGGTCTGTGAGATCGCGGTTCCGCGATTTCTGGATGGCCTTGAAGAAACACCGTTGCCGCCACATTCGGGGCGGCAACGGTGCGACTTTAAGCTCAATCAATACTTAGAAGTTGGTCAGTTCCGAGATCGACAGCACGGCCGGCTGGGGGTCGCCGCTGGCATAGGTGCCGACCCAGATTTCATAGCGGCCGGACACGGAGCCGAGGGTGACCAGCGGGTTGTTGTCCTCGCCGGTGTCGTCGTCGCAGTACCATTCGCCGTTCGGGCCGTTCACCACCAGCGTCGTGTCGGCCTTGGACAGGACCGAGATCTTGATGTTGAGCGAGCCGTTGCCGTTCCACTGGAAGCGGAAGTCGGGCGAATTGGTGATGAAGCCGGCGCAGCCGCTCCCGGCGTTGGAGGCGCTGATGTCGCCGCCGGCGCGCAGGCTGACGAGGTGCGGATCGGGCTGGAAGCCCGGCGCCAGGGTGATGCTGCCGTAGTTGGGCTCGGCGTTGTAGTCCTGGGCCGCGACAGGCCCGGCCAGCGCGAGGGCGCAAACGGCGGTCAGAAGATATTTCATCGTGTATTCCCCCGAGGATCATTCCGGCCCCACGCCGCCAATCCGCGTTCGGTGATTAAGACCCGGCGCACGCCGTTCTTCAAGCGGCTGTCAGACTTCGACAGGTTCACCCCGCATCACCGCCGCATCGGCGCCACGCCGCGGCGTAAACCGGCGGTCTTTTGCCTCTAATCGCTTCTGTGATTCCCCTGCCGGTTGACCGGGACCGGCGGCTTGTCCATCACCAAGGCAAGGGCGGCTTTCCATGGAGCGATGAAGACGATGGGTCTGGTGGCGAACATCAAGCGCAACATGCGTTTCGCCAAGGGGCTGCGCCGTCTGCTCAAGCGCATCAAGCCGATTGAGCTGGATAGCGCCGATCTGGTCTGTGACGACTGGGAAGAGGCCGTTGACCGGTTCGGTGACCGGGTCGCGATTGTCGATGACCGGCGGACGGTGACCTATCGCGAGCTCGACGCCATGGCCAACCGGTTCGGCCACTGGGCCCAGAGCCGCCGGCTCAAGCGAGGCGACACCATCGCCCTGGTGATGCTGAACCGGGCCGAATACATCGCCGCCTGGATCGGCTTCTCCAAGATCGGCGTGGCCACCGCCCTGATCAACACCAATCTGACCGGCCACGCCCTGGCCCACTGCCTGTCCATCTCCAACGCGTCCCAGGTCGTGACGGACGAGGATTGCTGGAAACGTGTCGAGGACGCGCGGGACCTGTCCGGCCGCAACCTGATGCTCTGGGTGCTGGGCCTGCGCGACGAGGATGAGGCCGACGAGCGGCGCGGCCTGGACAAGCCGGTGCGCAGCGGTTCGTCCGTGCGGCCCGCGCGGTCGGCGCGCCTGGGCCTGACCAATCGCGACACGGCGCTGTACATCTACACCTCGGGTACCACCGGCCTGCCCAAGGCGGCGAAGATCACCCACGCCCGGGCCCGGACCTATATGCGCGCCTTCGCCGGGGCGACGGCCGCCACCGAAAAGGACGTCACCTTCAACGTTCTGCCCCTCTATCACTCGACCGGCGGGCTGGTCGGGGTCGGGCCCGCCTTGCTGAACGGCGGCCAGCTGGTGCTGCGCAAGCGGTTCTCGGCGACGAATTTCTGGCCGGACGTAAAGGCCTCGGGCGCGACCCTGTTCGTCTATATCGGCGAGCTGTGCCGCTATCTGGTCAACTGCCCCGAAGCCGAGCACGAGAAGTCCCACACGCTGCGGCTGGCCTTCGGGAACGGCCTGCGGCCCGATGTCTGGACCGACTTCCAGAGGCGGTTCGCGATTCCGAACATCCTCGAATTCTATGGTTCGACCGAGGGCAATGTCTCGGTGTTCAATTTCGACGGCAAGCCCGGTGCCATCGGTCGTGTTCCCGGTTTCCTCAAGAAGCAGATCAATTTCCGGCTGGTCCGGTTCGACATGGACACCGAGGAGCCTGTCCGGGGCGCAGACGGCCTGTGCCAGCTGGCCAAGGCCGGCGAGGTCGGCGAGGCGCTGGGCATGATCGGCGACGACATTCGTCATGCCTTCTCGGGTTATGCCGACCGGGCGGCCTCCGAGAAGAAGATCCTGCGCGACGTGTTCGTGCGCGGCGATCGCTGGTTCCGCACCGGCGACCTGATGAAGCAGGACAGCGAGGGCTACGTCTATTTCATCGACCGGATCGGCGACACCTACCGCTGGAAGGGTGAGAACGTTTCGACCGCCGAGGTCGAGCAACGGCTGGCCGACGCACCCGGCGTGAAGGAGGTCATCGCCTATGGCGTTCCTGTGCCCGGCCACGAGGGCAAGGCCGGGATGGTGGCGCTGGTCGTCGAGGGCCGGTTCTCCGCCCGTCCGTTCGCCGACTGGGTCGACCAGGAACTGCCGACCTACGCCCGCCCGGCGTTTGTCCGCCTGATCAAGTCCGCCGACACCACCGGAACCTTCAAATACAAGAAGATCGATCTGGTCGCCGACGGCTTCGATCCCGACAAGGTCGACGGCCCGCTCTATGTCCGGGGCGGCAAGAACGGCTACACCAAATTCAGCGAGGCGGCGCGCGCGGCCATCATGGACGGCGAAACCCGGCTCTAGAGGTCGCCTGTTCGCAACCGCCCCTTAATCATTAACGGCGAAGGTCGGCGTCTCTCGCGCACAGGATCGCTCGCCCTCCCATGTTCCAGATTATCGGCATTGTCCTGCTGTTCGGCATGGTGTTCGGCAGCTACGCCATCTCAGGCGGCAAGTTCGACGTCATCACCCATGCGGCACCGCATGAGTTGATGGCCATCGGCGGGGCCGGCATCGCCGCCTTCCTGATCTCGAACAGCGTCACCACGATGAAGGGCACCCTGGGCGGTCTGGGCAAGTCGTTCGGGGGGGTCAAATGGAAGAAGCAGGACTACAAGGACCTGCTGTCCCTGCTGTTCCAGCTGACCAAGACGATGAAGTCCAAGGGCGTCATCGCCCTGGAAAGCCACATCGAAAAGCCTGCCGAGAGCACGATCTTCCAGAAATATCCCAAGGTCCTGAAGGACCATTTCGCCACCGACTTCATCTGCGACACCCTGCGGATGATGACCATGAACCTCGAGGATCCCCACCAGATCGAGGACGTCATGGAAAAGCAGCTCGAGAAGCACCACCACGAGGCGCTCGAGCCGGCCCATGCCCTGCAGAACCTGGCTGACGCCCTGCCGGCGCTCGGCATCGTCGCCGCCGTTCTGGGGGTCATCAAGACCATGGGCTCGATCACCGAGCCGCCGGAGATCCTCGGCGGCATGATCGGCGGCGCCCTGGTCGGCACCTTCATGGGCGTCTTCATGGCCTATGGCCTGGTCGGCCCGATCGCGGCCCGGCTGAAGGGAATCGTCGACGAGGAAGCCGCCTACTACAAGATCATCCAGTCGGTGCTGGTCGCCCACCTGCACGGCAACGCCGCCCAGATCTCCGTCGAGATCGGCCGCGGAGACATTCCGTCGGCGGCCCAGCCGTCGTTCGTCGAGATGGAAGAGTCCCTGTCGGCCGCGCCGACCGACGCCTGATCACGCCCGACCGGCCTGTAACCTTTCGCCCCGCGTCATCGAAACCGGTGTCGGGGGCATGACGCCCCATGTCCGGCCATTCCGGCCGCTCATTCCCAGGGGTTCAACATGATCCGCAAACTGCTCGTGGTCGCCGCCGGCGCCGTCGCTCTCGCCGCCTGTACGCCCGCCGCCGAAGAAAAAGCTGAAACCACCGAGGGCGCGATGGCCCCTGCAGCCGAGGGTGCCATGGCTCCCGCAGCGGACGGTGCCATGGCACCGGCGACCGACGGCGCTATGGCTCCCGCCGCCGAGGGCGCAATGGCTCCTGCTGCGGCAGGCGCCATGGCCGCTGACGACAAGATGGCTCCGGCCCACTAGGGATTCGGGCCACCGAACCGCGTCGCGGCCGGCCCTGCGTTGGCCGGGATGCGGTTCGGACCGCTCCTGTCAGAAGGGTCGCGGACGGCGGGGGCACCCTGTCGGCGTCCCTGTCACGCGCGGGTGAGTCTCCCCGGTGCCGATTCGGCCCGGTGACCCGCCGCAACGGTCGCCCTGGCGGCCGCCGGGGAGCGGTCGGCGCTGTCCGGCGAGCCGATGCACGTTGAATTCCGGCCGTGGGGTCACGCCGGTTCACGAATGCGTGAGAATTAGGCTTGGCTTTCGCTCACGTTCCCGTTATCTCCGGAACTGCGAGGAGTTCATGACCTCGTATGACCCTTCTGAAGGAATAAAACTATGCGCATCACCGCTCTGGTCGCCGCTTCGGTCGCCGCTCTGGCCCTGGCCGCCTGCACCCCCGCCGCCGACAAGGCTGAAGAAGCTCCGGCCGCTGACGCCGCTGCTGAAGCCCCGGCCGCCGACGCCGCCATGGCCCCGGCTGCCGACGCCGCTGCCCCGGCTGCCGACGCCGCTGCCGCCCCGGCCGCCGACGCCGCTGCCGCTCCGGCTGCCGACGCCGCTGCCCCGGCCGCCGCTCACTAATACGAGCGACATCATTCGGGCCTTCGGGTCTGATGAAGGAAGGGCCGTCCCGGAAGGGGCGGCCCTTTTTCGTTGTCCCGACCGCTGCGCGCCGCCGAACGTGGGCGCTATTTAACTTGCGGGGGTTCGCCGGCGGTCGTTATCCAGTTCCCCGGGACGCCCTCGTCCATCGAATCCAAGGAGCCCTCCAATGCGCATCACAGCCCTGATCGTGGCAGCCTCCGCCGCGCTTGCCCTGACCGCCTGCCAGAAGGCCGAGGAAAAGGCCGACGGCGCCGCGACCGAAGCCGTTGAAGCCGCCGGCGTCGCCGACCCGGCCGCCGCCAACACCACCATCGACCAAGCCGCCGCTGATGCCCAGGCTGCCGCAGACGCCGCTGCCGCCGCTGAGCTGGCCCCGGCCGCCGCTGACGCCGCCGCCCCGGCACCGGCCGCCGCGGCTCCCGCCGCACCGGCCGCCGCGGCCCACTAGGCCCGGAGATCCGGCGCGCTTGCCGGCGGACAAGCCCGAGAATGGAGGGCCGCCCCCCGGGGGCGGCCCTTTTTCGTTGCGCGACGGCCCGGGCGGTATAGGCCGTGGCGAATGACTGAAGACCGTGCCCCCCGCCTGATCTGGACCGACGACGGCTCGCCGCGTTCGGGACGGTTCGGCGATGTCTATTTCTCGCAGCAGGACGGGCTCGCCGAGAGCCGGGCGGTGTTTCTCGCCGGCTGCGGTCTGCCCGGAGCCTGGCAGGGACGGTCCCGCTTCTGCGTCGCCGAACTGGGCTTCGGCACCGGTCTGAACATCGCCGCCCTGCTGGACCTCTGGCGCCGCGAGGGGCCGGCTGACGGCCGGTTGAGCCTGTTCTCGGTCGAGGGATTTCCGTTGAGCCGCGAAGAGGCGGGGCGGGCGCTGGAGGCCTGGCCGGACCTCGCGGAGGCGACACAGGCGTTGCTGGATGTCTGGCCGGAGCCGACGCCGGGATTTCATCGTCTCGACCTGCCCGGGTTCAAGGCGACGCTCGACCTCGCGATCGGCGACGTCGGCTGGGCCCTGTCGCAGTGGTCCGGACAGGCGGACGCCTGGTTCCTCGACGGCTTCGCGCCCTCGACCAATCCAGGGATGTGGTCGGAGGCGGTCATGGACGGCATCGCCGCCCGCTCCGCGCCGGGCGCGCGGGTTGCGACCTTCACTGTGGCCGGGGCTGTGCGGCGGGGGCTGGCGGAGCGAAACTTCGCCGTGGAGAAGCAGCCGGGTCACGGGCGCAAGCGCGAACGTCTGGAAGCCCGGCTGCCGGGCTCCCCTCTCGCACCAGCGCAGACGCCTTCCGTGGCAGTGGTCGGGGCCGGGATCGCGGGAGCGGCGCTGGCGCACGCCTTTGCGGCGCTGGGCGTGCGATCGACGGTCGTCGAGGCGGCGCACGCTGGCGCGGGTGGCTCCGGTTTTCCGGCCGCCCTTGTGACGCCCCGGTTCGACGCCGGAGACGCGGAGATCGCGGGTCTGCACGCCCAGGCCCTGACCCGGGCGGCGGCCCTCTACGCGGCCATACCCGAGGCCGTGATCGAGACGGGCGTGCTTCAGCTCGAACAGACGCCGCGCGATGCCGGACGGTTCGCCAAGGTCTCGGCCCAGCCCTTCTGGAGCGAGGGCGCGATGGAGGTCCGGGATGCCGGGCGCTGCGCTGCCGACCTGGGTGAGCCCGTCGGCTGCGGCGGACTGTGGATGCGCGACGCCATGGCGATCCGGCCACGCGCCGTGCTCGACGTCTGGCTGGCGAAGGCGGTCCGGGTCACGGCGCGGGTGGCGCATATCGAACCGGCGGGTACCGGCTGGCGTTTGCTGGACGAGGCCGGCGGCCTGATTGTCGAAGCCGACATCGTCGTGGTTGCGGGTGGCGGGGGAACGGCGGGACTGGTCCCCGATCTGGCGCTGTCGCCGGTCCGGGGGCAGGCGGACTGGATAGAGGGCGTCGAGGCCCGGCCCGTCGCCTGGGGCGGCTATGCCGTGCCGACAGGCTCCGGCCTGTTGTTCGGCGCGACCCATGATCGGGGCGAGACTGATGGTGGACCCTCGGAAGAGGCCGGGGCCCGCAATCTGGCGACGGTGGCGGCCCGGCTACCGCATCTGGCCGCACGGATCGCGGCGGCAGGCGAAGCCTCGGCCCGGACGGCCGTTCGGGCCACGACGCCGGACCGGTTGCCCCTGGCCGGAGCCGTGCCGGGGCGCGCAGACCTGTTCGTGCTCGGCGGACTGGGTTCGCGCGGCTTCTGCGTCGCGCCGCTTCTGGCCGAACATGTCGCGGCCCTGGCCCTCGGGGCACCGTCACCCCTGCCGGCGGACCTGGCGGCGCGGGTCGACCCGTTACGAAACGCTACCGTCGGGGCCCTTGTGCAACCGATCAGCAAGGCGGACGGTTGAGGTTCCGGTTCCTCGAGGAGACTCCCCCATGCGCACCCTCGCCTTTGCCGCTCTCGGCGCCCTGACCTTTCTGGCCTCCTGCGCGCCCGTTGAGGGCGTCGGCATGGCGGGCGACCCGCCGGCCCGCGCCCGTCAGTGTTTCAGCGTCCGCCAGGTCAATAATTTCGAACAGGGCCGCCCCGATCAGGTCTTCCTGCGGGTCGGGCGCAGCGACGTGTATGAGCTCAACGCCGCCGGCGGTTGCCCGGACATGGACTTCGCCGTCCAGATGGCCCTGATCCCCGACGGCGGCATGGTCGGCTCGCGCCTGTGCACCGACGACTGGGCCCGGATCGTGGTGCCGGGATCCACATCCCAGACCTCGGTCTGCCGCGTCAGGGTCAGCCGCAAGCTGACCGCCGAAGAGATCGAGGCCCTGCCGGCGAACCACAGGCCCTGATCTTCCCGCCTCAGGTCTTCTGGGCGTAGCCGAGGCGCTGGTTCAGCTTGTCGATCAGATCGATCGCCGTGTCGGCGATGACCGAGCCGGGCGGATAGACGGCGGCGGCACCCATGTCGATCAGGGTCTGGACGTCCGACGGCGGGATCACCCCGCCGACCACGATCATGATGTCCGGGCGGCCCAGCTTCTCCAGCTCGGCCTTCAGTTCGGGCACCAGCGTCAGGTGGCCCGCTGCCAGGGATGAAGCACCGACGGCGTGGACATTGCCGGCCACGGCGTCGCGGGCGGCCTCGGCCGGGGTCTGGAACAGCGAACCGGCCGTGGCCTCGAGGCCGAGGTCGCCATAGGCGGTGGCGATGACCTTCTGGCCGCGGTCGTGGCCGTCCTGGCCGAGCTTGGCGATCAGGATCCGTGGAGGGCCGCCGTCATTGTCGACGAAGGCGGCGACCATGTCGCGGGCGCGGCTGATCTTCGGATCATTGCCGGCCTCGCGGGCATAGACGCCGCGGGCGGTCTTCACCGTCGCCACATGGCGACCAAAGGCGGCCTCCAGCGCATCGGAGATCTCGCCGACGGTGGCATAGGCGCGGGCGGCCTGGACCGACAGCTCGAGCAGATTGGCGCTGCCCCGGGCCCCCGCGGTCAAGGCGTCCAGCGCGGCCTGGGTCTTCGCCTCGTCGCGTTCGGCGCGCAGGCGTTTCAGCTTGTCGATCTGGGCCGCGAGCACGGCGGCGTTGTCGACCTTGAGCATGGGAATGTCGTCGACGGCATCGGAGAGATAGCGGTTCACGCCGACGACAGTCTGCTGGCCCGTATCGATCCGGGCCTGGGTGCGGGCCGAGGCTTCCTCGATCCGCATCTTGGGCACGCCGGCCTCGATGGCCTTCGCCATACCGCCCAGGGCCTCGACCTCGGCCATCAGGACGCGGGCCTTGTTCGCCAGTTCGTGGGTCAGGCGTTCGACATAGTAGCTGCCGCCCCACGGATCGATGACCTTCGTCAGGCCGGTCTCCATCTGCAGCAGCAGCTGGGTATTGCGCGCGATCCGGGCCGAGAAATCGGTCGGCAGGGCCAGGGCCTCGTCCAGGGCGTTGGTGTGCAGGCTCTGGGTCTGGCCGCCCGCTGCGGCCATGGCCTCGACCATGGTGCGGGGCACATTGTTGAACACATCCTGCGCCGCCAGCGACCAGCCCGAGGTCTGGCAGTGGGCGCGGAGGGACAGGGAGCGCGGGTCCTTCGCGCCGAATTTCGAGACCGCCTCGGCCCACAGCAGGCGGCCGGCGCGCAGCTTGGCCACCTCCATGAAATAGTTCATGCCGATGGCCCAGAAGAAGCTCAGGCGCGGCGCGAACCGGTCCACGTCCATGCCCGCCGCGACGCCGGCCTTCAGATATTCGACCCCGTCGGCGAGTGTGTAGGCCAGCTCCAGGTCTGCCGAGGCTCCCGCCTCCTGCATGTGATAGCCGCTGATCGAGATGGAGTTGAATTTCGGCGTGTGCTCCGCGGTCCAGGCGAAGATGTCCGACACGATCCGCATCGAGGGCTCGGGCGGATAGATGTAGGTGTTGCGGACCATGAACTCCTTGAGGATGTCGTTCTGGATGGTCCCGGTCAGGGCCGCGTGCGGCACGCCCTGCTCCTCGGCCGCCACGACATAGAGGGCCAGGATCGGCAGGACGGCGCCGTTCATGGTCATGGACACCGACATCTGGTCGAGCGGGATGCCGTCGAACAGGGTCCGCATGTCGTAGATGCTGTCGATGGCCACGCCGGCCATGCCGACATCGCCCTTCACCCGCGGGTGGTCGGAATCGTAGCCGCGGTGCGTCGCCAGATCGAAGGCGATCGACAGCCCCTTCTGACCGGCGGCGAGGTTGCGGCGATAGAAGGCGTTGGAGGCCTCGGCGGTCGAGAAGCCGGCGTACTGGCGGATGGTCCAGGGGTTGCCGGCATACATGGTCGGATAGGGGCCCCGGACATAGGGGGCGATGCCGGGCAGGCCGTGGATGAAGTCCAGACCTTCGACGGCATCGGCACCATAGGTGGTCTCGACCGTCAGCCCCTCAGGGGTGTTCCAGACGTCGCGGGCCGGGCCGGGGCCGGTGGGGCCGAGGTCGAGGGCGACCTTGGTGAAGTCGGGCGCGCTCATCGGGCCGCCTCCCAGGCTTGCGTCTCGAAGGGGGCGGCGAACCGGATCGGGGTCAGCGGATCGCAGGCATCGCTACCGGTTTGCGCCGGATGGGCGGGCTCGGCCTCGAACGGCGCGGCGCGGGGATCCGGGTCGACGAATTTGGTCACCCCGACCAGGTGTGAAGCACCGCTCGCCAGGGCCGCCTCGCGCTCAGCACGGGCGGCGGCGACGCGATCCTGGATGTCGCCGGTGCGCAGGGCGACGACGAGTCCGCCTTCGCCCTCGATGCGCTGGAACTCGGCCCAGCCGGCCTCGGCCACATCGCGGGTGCGGGCATCGAGGAACCAGGAGCCGGCCGCCGGATCGTCGACCCGGCCGAGGTGGGCTTCTTCCATCAGCACGGCCTGGGTGTTGCGCGCCTGCCGCCGGGCGAAGGCGTCGGAGCGGCCATTGGCGCGTGACAGGCCGTCCAGCACCACGGCATCGGCCCCGCCGACCGCGCCGGCATAGCCCGCCGCCGTCAGCCGCAGCAGATTGGGCCAGGGATCGCGCGCGGCGAGCATCCGCCGCGAGGAGCGGGCCTCGATCACCGCTGGTGTATCGACCCCGAAGGCGCGGGTCAGGGTGCGCCACATCAGCCGCAGCGCCCGGACCTTGGCGAGGCCGTCGAAATATTCCTGGTCCAGCGAGACGCCCAGCACGGTCCCCTTCAGCGCCGCCTCGGCCGTCATGCCCGCCGCGACCGCCGCCTTGACCAGCGCCACCGCATTGGCCGCCGCGAAGCCCAGTTCCTGGGCGATCGAACCGCCCGCCTCGTGCACGACCCGGCCGCTTGCCATGAAGAAGGACGCCTCGGGATAGGCCCCCGCATGGCGGGCCGCCGTATTCGCCGCCAGCATCAGATGCTCGTCGATCGCGCGCGACGCGGTGCCGGCTTCGGCGAAGGCCGAGAGCGGATCCATGTGGAACATCAGCCGGGCGCGCGGCGAACCTTTGGCCGCCACCGCCAGTGCATTGGCCGCATCCGGCCCGTCCATCCCGGCGTCGAGCCCGACCGGTGCCAGTTCCAGCGCCACGCCGTCCAGCGCGCGGGCCAGCGGTTCGGAATCCGCGAGCACCGCGCCCCTGACCAGCACCGAGGCCGCCCCGCCCACGAGGTCAGCCAGGACGGCGGCATTGACGGCGGCCGGGTCGTCGCCCTCGACCAGGGTGCGCACATCCCACGCCCGACCCTCGGCGTCGGACGGACGCGGCGCGGAGACCGGCTGGCCGCCGGTCGCCGCCGCATACAGCGGCCGGATCGCGAGGCCGTCGGGGTCAAGATGGACAAGGCTTTCCAGCGGCCGGTCCTTGAGCGCCTTTTCGGCCAGGACGCGCCAGTCTGCGGGGGACGGGGTCGGGAATGTCATGCGTCTCCATTGCCCGCCCGAAGGCCTCGGGTCCAGTCAGGACGGAACCAGGGGACGGATGCGCCACCAGTGCGGTTGCGGATGGGCCCGGCCCGCCTACATCCATGCCGAACGCAACCGGAGCCCTCCCGATGGCCGACCTTTCCGCCTTTCCGATCACGCAACGCTGGCCCGCACAGCATCCCGAGCGGTTGCAGCTCTATTCGCTGAACACGCCCAACGGGGTGAAGGTCTCGATCATGCTGGAGGAGATCGCCCTGCCCTATGAGGGGCATCTCATCGACATCGGGAAGAACGAAACCTGGACGCCGGAATTCCTGTCGCTCAACCCCAACGGCAAGATCCCCGCCATCCTCGATCCCGACGGGCCGGGCGGCAAGCCGCTGGCCCTGTTCGAATCTGGCGCCATCCTGGTCTATCTGGCCGAGAAGACGGGCCAGCTGATCCCGACGGATCCCGCCGCCCGCTACGAGACCCTGCAATGGGTGATGTTCCAGATGGCCGCGATCGGCCCGATGTTCGGCCAGCTCGGCTTCTTCCATAAATTCGCGGGCAAGGCCTTCGAGGACAAGCGCCCTCTGGAACGCTATGTCGCGGAATCGAAACGGCTCCTGGGCGTGCTGGACACCCGGCTGGAAGGCCGCGACTGGATCATGGGCGACTATTCGATCGCCGATGTCGCGACCCTGGGCTGGGTGCGCAACCTGATCGGCTTCTACGAGGCCCGCGATCTGGTCGGGTTCGGCAGCCTGAAAAATGTCCCGGCCTGGCTGGAGCGTGGGCTGGCGCGCCCGGCGGTCCAGCGTGGACTGGAACTGCCTGCGCGCGGGTAACCCGGGCGGGGCGACGGCAGGCGCAGCCGCGCAAACCCGCGAGGACGGGGTTACTGATCCAGACTGAAGGGAAGGAATGGTGGACGCGACAGGGATTGAACCTGTGACCCCCTCGATGTCAACGAGGTGCTCTCCCGCTGAGCTACGCATCCGCCAAGACGGTTCCGGGGAAGCCCCGGAACGGGAAGGAGCGGTCTATAACCCCTAGGGGCCGCCGACCGCAAGGGCGAAACCGGGGCAAGTCTGTGTCAAATCACGCCCGTGCTCAAACCGTGAGCGGCTGCTTCCCGAGCATCAGCGCCAAAATATTCAGGCGGCGACCATCCGCTCAACCTCGCCGACGAGATCGCGCAGGTGAACGGGCTTGGCCAGCACCTTGGCCTGGGGGCTGGCCTGGGCGGCCGACAGGGCCACGGCGGCGAAGCCGGTGATGAACATGATGCGGATGCCGGGCTGGCGGGCGGCGGCGACGCGCGCCACCTCGATGCCGTCGGCGCCGGGCATGACGATGTCGGTGAGAAGGAGGTCCCAAGGGCCCTGATCGAGGGCGTCGATGGCGTCGTCGCCATTCTCGCAATCGACCACGGAATGGCCCGCACGCTCGAGCGCCCGGGTCAGGAAGCCGCGAAGCGAGTGATCGTCTTCCGCCAGTAGAATGCGCGCCATGTCGTTGTCCGCCCCGGTCGTCTTTCCGAAACGCTACGCCGCGACTGGTAAACTGGCCATGAAAATCAGAGGGCCCTCGCCAGCGCTCGCTTGTGGATGGTTGGCCGAAACAGGTTATGGCTGCCGACATGGATCAGGACGGGGCCGGGGCTGGGAGTAGCGATGACGACGTCGTCGTCGTTCTGCGGCCTCAAACGCCCGGTCGCTTCGTCTTCGCCTCGCCCCATTCAGGCACGGTCTATCCGCCTGGCATGGGCGCGGACCGGGCCCTGCCGGAAGCCAGTCTGCGCAGCGCCGAGGACGCCCTGGTCGACCGGCTGATCGCGCCGGGGTTTGATCTGGGCGCGACGGTGGTTCTGGCGCGGCTGGGCCGGGCCTGGATCGACCTGAACCGCGATCCGGCCGATCTCGACCCCGAGCTGATCGAGGGGGCCGCCGACGGGTCGGTTTCGGCGCGGACGGCGGCGGGATACGGCGTGATACCGCGGCTGACCGGGGACGGTCGGGCCCTCTACGACCGCCGCCTGACGCTGGAGGAAGCGCAGGACCGGATCGCGGCGACCCACGCGCCCTATCACGCGGCCCTGACGGCGCAGATGCAGGCCGCGCGTGCGCAGTACGGCGAGGCCTTGCTGGTGGACTGGCATTCCATGCCGGCGCGGGCGACGCAGGGCGCGGGCGGCGCACGCGGGCCGGATGTGGTGCTCGGCGACCGGCATGGCTCCTCCTGTTCGGCGGCGCTGACGCGGCGGCTGCGGCGGGCGTTCGAGGCGCTGGGCTGGCGGGTCGCCTTGAACCAGCCCTATGCGGGCGGCTGGACCACCCAGAGCTGGGGCCGACCGTCGGAGGGGTTCCACGCCATCCAGGTCGAGCTGAACCGGGCGCTGTATTTTGACGAAGCTGCCCGGATGCCGGGGCCCGGCTGGTCGCGCACCGAAAAGGGCGTGGCCCGCGCCATCGCCGCCCTGCTGGACGGGACATAAAAAAAGCCGCGCCCGAGGGCGCGGCATGAAGTCTATAGGGAGGAAACGCCCAGAAGGGCACGACGCCCGGAGGCGTCGAAAATCAAGCTAGGTTGCAGCGCACAAATCGTCAAGCGGCTATCTCGCAACTGCGTTCACGCAGTGTAACCGTTTTCAGTCCGTCAGACGCGCTCCAGAAGCCGGCGGGCGTTGCGGATGGCGCGGGCAGCCGGCGACCCGGCCTGACGCCAGACCATCAGACAGAACGCCGCCGTCACGCCGATCGACAGCCACAGCGGACCGAACAGCCAGGCCGCTGCCGCCAGGGCAAAATAATAGCCCCGCACGCCCTGGCTGAAGGCGCTGAGGGCGGGGTTCAGCAGATTGGCCGCCGCGTCGCCCAGGGCCACCCGATCCGCCTCTGTATGCACTTCGGGCGCGGCCCCGATCAGGGCGAGGGCATAGTTCAACTGTCTGATCGACCAGATGAAATCCAGCAGGCCACGGGCCAGGCAGACCAGCACCAGCGCCAGCTTGGCCTCCAGCAGCTTCATCGGCACGTCCTCGGCACCGACCGAGGCGAACCCCTGCATCGCCTGTTCGCCGCCGAACAGCACACTGGCCACAGCCGCGATCAGCAGCAGATTGGTCGAGGCGAAGAAACCGCCCGAGTTGATGGTGTGGCCCATCAGATTGCTGTCGACGAGACGGGTTTCCCGATGGGTCATGGCCGTCATCCAGACGCGGCGAATGACCAGCATGTCGTCGTTGAGCGTGCCGCTGCGCCGTGCCAGCAGGGCCAGAAGCGGGCCGTAGCCGAGCCAGCACAGCATGAAGAGGGCCAGGGCCAGCCAGTCGAACAGGGTCATCGCCGTCTCCTCTTCACCGGTACACCGTGACGCGCCGGGAGTGCGCGCTCAAGCAGCGAGCGACCGCGTCGCAAGCGATAGCGCAAACCATCCTGCCTTGCTTCGGGCGCCATGCGAGCCTATCACGCCCGCCACTTTCGTATCGCACTGCACAATAATCGAGCGCGCCATGAATATCGATGCCATTCCCGTCGGCCCCAATCCGCCCTGGGACGTCAATGTCATCATCGAGATCCCGCAGGGCGGCCTGCCGGTGAAATACGAAATGGACAAGGCGTCGGGTGCCCTGTTCGTCGACCGCTTCCTGCACACGGCCATGTACTATCCGGGCAACTACGGCTTCATTCCGCATACCCTGTCGGACGACGGTGATCCCTGCGACGTGATCGTGCTGAACCCGACCCCGGTCGTGCCAGGCTGTATCATCCGCTCGCGCCCGATCGGTGTGCTGAAGATGGAAGACGAGGCGGGCGGCGACGAAAAGATCCTCGCCGTGCCGGTCGACAAGCTGAACCCCTACTACACCGACATCGCCAGCTACCGGCAGCTGCCGACCATCATGGTCGAGCAGATCGAGCATTTCTTCACCCGCTACAAGGATCTGGAGAAGAACAAGTCGGTCACGGTCAAGGGCTGGGGCGACGCCGGCGAAGCCGCCGAACTGATCGCCGCCGGCATGCGCGCGCATCAGGAAAAGCTGAAGGCCGCCGCCTCCAAAGCCGCCAACGCGGCCTGAGCCTTTCGCGACCGATAGCGACCGGCTAGGGAAACCCATGGCCGCCGCCGAGACCCCCGCAGACGTTTTCAAACGCGCCCTCGCCCATGCGGCGCGGGCACTGGCGGAGCAGTCCGAGCTTGAGGTCGTGTTCGGCTCCGACGGGCCGAAACTGTCCAACGGCGTCCTGACCCTGCCGCATCCGCCGCGCGATCCCGGCAGTCCGGAGAGTGCGACCCTGCGTGGTCAGGCCGATCGGCTGGCGCTGCGTCTGGCCAATCACGACGAGACCCTGCACGCCCGCCTTCGCCCCATCGACAGCCGCGCCGCCGAGGTGTTCGAGGCGGTGGAGCAGGCGCGGGTCGAGGCCGTCGGCTCGCAGTCGCTGGCCGGGGTGCGGGCCAATATGGGCGCGGCCCTGCTGACGCGGCTGGAGAAGATGGGCGCCCTGCGCGCGACCGAGGCCGAGCGCGTGCCGGTCGCCGAGGCCGTGGCCCTGCTGGTGCGCGAGCGCCTGACCGGCCAGCGTGCGCCCGACGGCGCGGCGGCCATGCTGGACCTCGTCCGCACGGCGATGGAGGAAAAGGCCGGGGCCAAACTCAACGCCCTCGCCGAGGCTGCCGATGACCAGGCGATGTTCGCCGACCGACTGAAGGACGTGTTGCGCGCGCTGGACCTCGATCCGGGCGACGGCCGCGGCGACGACGCCTCGGACGAACAGGGCGAGGACGAGGCCGATCCCCAGTCGCCTGACGCGGCTGATGATCAGGACGAGGAAGACGACGCCGGCGGCGGCGAAGGCCAGACGATGGACGGCTCGGCCGACGACGAGAGCCAGGGCGACGAGCGCGAGGCCCGGCCGGACGGCTCGGCGGGTGATCCCGACGGGGAGGCCTCGGACGAAGGGCCTGACGTCAATGAAGGTGCCTTGCCCAACCGCCAGCAGACCGCCGACGACGGCCGGACCATCGACGCCTACCACGTCTTCACCACCGCCTATGACGAGGTCGTGGACGCCGCCGACCTGTGCGATCCCAACGAGCTGGAGCGCCTGCGCGCCCTGCTGGACCAGCAGCTGACGGCGCTGTCGTCAGTAGTGTCGCGGCTGGCCAACAAGCTGCAGCGCCGGCTGATGGCGCAGCAGAACCGCAGCTGGCATTTCGATCTGGAGGAGGGGGTGCTGGACACCGCCCGCCTGACCCGGGTCATCACCGACCCGACCAGCCCGCTGAGCTTCAAGGCCGAGAGCGAGAGCCCGTTCCGCGACACGGTGGTGACCCTGCTGCTCGACAACTCCGGCTCGATGCGCGGGCGGCCGATCATGGTCGCTGCGGTCTGCGCCGACATCCTGGCGCGGACGCTGGAGCGGTGCGGGGTCAAGGTCGAGATCCTCGGCTTCACCACCCGGGCCTGGAAGGGCGGGCAGGCGCGCGAGGCCTGGATCAGCGCGGGCAAACCGGCCAATCCGGGACGGCTGAACGACCTGCGGCACATCATCTACAAGGCGGCCGACTCGCCCTGGCGGCGGGCCAAGAAGAGCCTCGGCCTGATGATGCGCGAGGGCCTGCTCAAGGAGAACATCGACGGCGAGGCCCTGACCTGGGCGCATGAGCGCCTGCTGGGCCGGACCGAGGCGCGGCGCATCCTGATGGTCATTTCCGACGGCTCGCCGGTCGATGACTCGACCCAGTCCGCCAACGCCGCCCTCTATCTGGACAAGCACCTCAGGCAAGTGATCGCCGGGATCGAGGACCGTTCACCGGTCGAGCTGATCGCCATCGGCATCGGCCACGACGTGACGCGCTGGTACCGCCGGGCGGTCACCATCGTCGATGTGGAGCAACTGGCCGGGGTGATGACCGAGAAGCTGGCCGAGCTGTTCGAGGGCGAGCCAAAGGCGGCACCCGCACGGCGGCGCAAGGCCGCCTGACGAACGTCAGCCGGCCGGCGGAACCCGCGCGCCCTGCATCTGACGCAGCATCTCGCGGCTGGCGGCGCGATCTTCGTCGGTCTGGACCGCGCTGCGGCAGACACGGCGGCCGAAACGCGAGCCGGTGACAGCTTCGGTCCGGCAGACCTGGGCGGTCTCCGCAGCCGGTCGGGCGGCGCCGGATGCAGGGGCGGCCGCGACCGTGGGTCCCGTCGCGGGCTGGGCCGGCGCGGCGGCGGGGGCCTGCTGGAACAAGGCGACGGAAGCGATCAGAACAGCGGGAAACAACACCGGGAACTCCTGGGGGCTTTGGCCGCATAATGCCGGACGGGGCCGAAGTCGCAACCCCGGCGCGAGATCAGACGCGCTCGCTGATCCGGATGGCGGCCCGGCAGCCTGCCTTGATCACCGCGCTGAGCAGGTCGTAGCCCGGCGCTTCCCGGCTGCCATGGGCGACGGCGTGGTCGTGGTGGGCCAGTTCCTCATCGCGGAAGGCCGACAGTTCGGCGGCCAGGGCCGGATCGCGGTCTTTCAGCTCGGCGATCTGGTCGGCGTAATGTTCCTCGATCACGCTCTCGACCGCCTCGGTGCAGGCGTGGGCGGCCTTCTCGCCCATCAGGGCCGTACCGGTTCCGAGCGCCAGGGCGGCCAGTCGCCAGACCGGGGTCATCACCGTGGGACGCACCCGCTCGGCGTTCAGCAAGGCGTCGAAGCGGGCGAGGTGGACGGCCTCCTGGGCCTGCATCTCGCCCATGTCAGAGGCGACGGCCTCGTGGCCGGCACGACCCTCGAAGACGGCGCGCTGGGCGCGGTAGATGTGGACCGCCGCGTACTCCCCGGCGTGATCGACGCGCAGGATTTCCGCCCTGCGGCGCTGGCTGGCGCCGCGGCCGGGCCGGGACAGCGGAATACGGCGGTTGTCCGCCGTGTCCGTTTCCGGGGCCTCAGTTGCGAGGGGCTCTGGCATCCTTGGGCCTCTTGGCGGCGAGAAGGCTGAACACGGCCAGGGCGGCCGAGATCAGGGCGTTCCACCCTGCCATGGACAGGCCGAGGAAGCGCCACGTCACCGCGTCGCACATGACGACCTTTTCGACCGGGCCGGTGCCCAGGGCCAGGGCCGCGAGGCTTTCGAGGTTGATGTCGCCGCCGCCGGAACAGGTCGCCGGCAGCGCCCACCATTTCATTTCGCCGCCCATGTGGAAGACGGCGGTGATCGTGCCGGTGGCGAAGACGACGGCCAGCAGGAAGGCGGCGATGCGCGGCGTGCCGCGGCTGCCCCGGCTGATCAGATGCCAGAGGGTGGCAACGAGGGCGATGGCGACGGCACCCCAGTAGACCTCGCGCTGCTTGAGGCAGAGGTGGCAGGGCGCGAGGCCGCCGAAGCGCTCGAACGCATGCGCTGCGCCCAGCAGGGCCAGCGAGGCCGCCAGGGCAAAGGCGGTCCACCACCGCGTCAGGAGTCGATACAGGCCTACCATCGGACGACGTTCATAGCGGGGCCGGAGCGCCGCGTCGATGAGGCTCGCCCGATCAGAGCAGCTTCACCGCGGCAAAGGCGGCGACGAGCACCACAATGCCGATGATGCTCCACATCGCCAGCCGCTTCTCGACCATTTCCAGCATGGCAGGACCCCAGCGCTTGAGCACGAAGGCTTCGGCGAAGAAGCGGCCGCCGCGGGTCACGGCGCAGAGGCCCACGAAGAGCGGGAAGTTGAACTGGAAGATGCCCGAGGCGATGGTGATCAGCTTGAACGGGATCGGCGTCAGACCCTTGACCAGGATCACCCAGGCCCCGTGCTGCTGGAACAGGGCCTTGGACGCCTCGAAGGTGTCGGCCTTGCCCAGCCAGGCCAGGATCATCATCCCGACGTCGGTCAGGAAATAGCCGATGGCGTAGCCCAGCATGGCACCGAGGACCGAGGCGACCGTGCAGACCCCGGCGTAGAAATAGGCCCGGTCCGGCCGCGCCAGGATCATCGGCCCGAGCATGACGTCGGGCGGGATGGGGAAGAAGGAGCTTTCGGTGAAGGACACCACGGCCAGCGCGGGCGTGGCGTGTTTGCTGCGGGCGAGGGCGAAGACCCAGTCGTAAAGCTTGCGAAGCATGGATGTCCCGGAAAGGCCGAGCGTCGCATCTAGCAGGCCGGGGCGGCGCGTGCACCCGCAGAAACCCTCCGTGAGTCGCGGTCGCGGCGAAGGGTCGCTATAGAGGCCGCCTCCCGCCTCTCCCCAGGACGGAATTCCTCATGCGCTATCTGCACACCATGGTCCGGGTGACCGACCTCGACGCCTCGCTGCGTTTCTACTGCGACCTGCTGGGTCTCGAGGAGATGCGGCGCATGGAGAATGAAGCCGGACGCTTCACCCTGGTCTTCCTCGCCGCGCCCGCGGACCGGGATCGATCGGACGCGGACCGGTCGCCCGAGGTCGAACTGACCTTCAACTGGGATCCGGACCCCCAGCCCTATCAGGGCGGCCGCAATTTCGGCCACCTGGCCTACAAGGTCGGCGACATCCATGCCGCCTGCCAAAGGCTGATGGATGGCGGCGTGGTCATCAACCGCCCGCCGCGCGACGGCCGCATGGCCTTTGTCCGGTCACCGGACGGGATCTCCATCGAACTGCTGCAGGAGGGCGCCCCGCTGGCACCCGCCGAGCCCTGGGTCTCCATGCCCAACACCGGGAGCTGGTGACCTTGAAAGCGTTTCCGATCGTGGCGCTGGCCCTGCTGGGCCTGACGTCGCTGGGGGCCTGCGCCTCGACCTCCGAGACCTATCCGTCGCGCACCGCCACCGAACAGCTGCTGGTGGCCCGCGCCGCCGACCGCGCCGTCGAGGGCCTGACCCTGCCGATCCCGGCCGGGTCGCGCGTCTTCGTCGACGACGCCTATTTCCGGGCCGACAACGCGGCCTATGCCGTCAGCGCCATCCGCAACGCCCTGTCCGACGCCGGCTACGCCCTCGCCGCCTCGAAGACCGAGGCCGACGCCGTGTTCGAACTGCGCGCCGGGGCCCTGTCGCTGGAGCAGATGCGCCGCGTCTTCGGCCTGCCCGACATGCGGGTGCCCATCAACGACAGCTTCAACGTCGTCTCCATCCCCGAGCTGTCGATCTACAGCCGCCGCGACCGGGTCGGCGTGGCCGAGTTTTCGGGCTTCCTCTACGACCCGAAATCCGGTGCCCCCCTCGGCGCCGTCCTGCCCATGACCGGCGAATTCCGCATCCGCAGCCACAAGCTGCTGATGATCGTGGCCTGGGGCCAGCAGAGCATCGACCCCGGTCAGCGCGACCCGGGCGACAGCTGGCGGGAATTCTAGGCCCCGGGGGGCGGGAAGACACCGTGTCCCGGAAAGGCGTGACGCTGGTCCGGAATTGCGCGGGTTCAGCCCGTTTCCGCTGACCTTGCCTGTCGACCGCTCCTGCGCCGGAGCCGCCGTGAAACCCTGTTGTCAAAGACCCGTGCCGCCCTTCGTGGGGAGCGACGGATCATTTTACCGCGCTCTCCGGAGCCGCTGGCTGATTTCCGGCGGCGGGGGTCGGGAAGGGTGGAATCGGGGTCGGGAGGGGCGAGATTATACGGGGCGGGAAGACACGCCTCACGCGTCCGCCATCGGTGCCTCGATCTGCAGCCGGGGCTTGCGGGGCGGGACGGCGGAGGCTTCTTCCTCGTGGTCCTGCACGGCACCGAAATGGTCGGCGACGGTGCGGCCGTCGTTGACGCGGGCGTCGCGGAACAGGAAGCCCATGATCTCGTGGAACCAGACCCGGCGGCCCATGCGGTAGTACCAGCGGGTGGCGTGGCGGATTTTCGGATCGGGACGCCAGATCAGTCGGGCCAGGGCCTTGGGCCGGGCCTGGCAGACGAATTCGATCGCCTTGACCCACAGGAAGACGCGCCAGGGCGGCATCCGCTTCATGGCGAGGACCTGATGCTTGTAGTCCCAGCGGCGTCGGTCGGGCTGGATCACCGCCCGGTCCTCGGCCAGCCTGTAGTAGGGCGTCCACCGGTGCGGGGTGACGTAGAGGGCCTGGATCTGGTCGGGGTCGTAGTCGACCAGCTGGCGCAGGCCGCGCCAGAAGTCGGCGTCGGTCTGTTCATCGAAACCGGCGACCCAAGTGGCCATCGACAGGATGCGGTGTTGGCGCAGCAGGCGGATCGCCTCGCGATCGACGTTGGCCGTCGCGCCCTTCCTGATCAGTTTCAGGGTCGGCTCGTCGGTCGATTCCATCCCCATCAGGAAGCGTTCGAAGCCGGCCTGTTTGTAGAGGTGAAGCTCGTTGCGATCGCGCACAATGTCGCCGGCGCGGGTCGAGCCGACCAGGGTGATGTCGAGATCGCGGGCGATGACGGCGCGCAGGAAGGCCAGCCAGGGTTTGCGGCCGGCGCTGGGATTTTCGTCGGCGAAGTTGAAGACCTGAACGCCGTGCTCCCGATGCAGCCAGGCGATCTCGTCGGCCAGTTTTTCGGGGTCGCGGTGGCGCCAGCGGGTCCAGAAGCCGCGCTGGCCGCAGTAGTTGCACAGGTGCGGACAACCGCGGGAGAACTGGATCACCACCGCCCGCTTGCCGCCCCAGTAGCTGTAGCGGGCGTGATCGATCAGCTCCCAGCCGACGCGATAGTCGTCCAGCGTCTGGATCACCGGGGCCGGCTGCGTGGCCATGGGCCGGCCGTCACGGCGGAAGGCCACGCCCGGGATGTCGGACAGGTCCGCGCCTGAGGCCAGCGCGGCCATCAGCCGGCGGGCCGTCTCCTCGCCCTCGCCGCGGACGATGGCGTCGACCTGGGGCTCGTCGCGCAGGATCTCGCGCCAGAAATAGGTGGGATGGACGCCGCCATAGACGATGTGGACGCCGGGCAGGGCTGCGCGGATGCGGGCCGCCACCGCGGCAATCACCGGATGGCCGGACGAGGAGCCCGAATGGCCGAACAGCACGGCCTCGGGCGCGCGGCGCACGGCCTCGGCGACCAGATCGTCCAGCGGCACCGGTCCGAACTCGCCGTCGATGAGGGACACCTCATGGCCGTCGTCGATCAGGGGGCCGCCGACCGCCAGCAGGCCGAGGGGCGGCAATTGTTCTTTCGGGATCCGGCTGCCGATCGCAGGATGCGGTACGTTTACGAGAAGAATGCGCATTCAGGCTCAACCGACGGTGTCAGCGCCACCTAAGCGGGGCCGGGACCGCGACGCCAGCCGTCAAATGCGCCCGGGACCAGAAATCCGCCGCCCCCTCCCGACACCGCCCTCCCTTGCGCCCCGGGCTTCGCTCGGGGATGGTCGCGCCCTCAGTGTTTCCGGGGGTTCCCATGCGTCGTCTGCTCGTCTCATCCGTCGCCGTCCTCGCCCTGATGGCGGGCGCTTCCGCCGCTGCGGCGCAGGACCCTCACGCCGGACATGCGGGCCATGCGGCCCCCGCCGCCACGGTCCAGAGCGAGGATGCCCGGCTGGCCGCCTTCTTTGAGCAGGCCTTCCAGGAGCGGATCGCCCTGTCGCCGCAGCAGATGACCTCGCTGGGGCTCAAGACCGACTACGACAAACTGGACGACAACACCGACGCGGCGTCGGCGCGGTCGCTGGCCCTGGCCGAGCGGCAGTTGATGCAGCTGAACGATCAGTTCAATCCGCAGACCCTGAGCGCCGACAGCCGGCTGTCGTGGCGGCTGTTTGAATACGGGGTCGAGCAGGCGCGGCTGTCGAACCGCTGGCGGGACTGGGGCTATCAGTTCGCGGCCAACGGCAATCCGACCACCGGCCTGCCGGTGTTCATGATCAACAACCACCGGGTCGACAGCGTGTCGGACGCCGAGGCCTATGTGGCGCGGCTGGTCGAGGCCGAACGGGTGATGGGCGAGATTTCGGCGACGCTGCGCAGCCGTGCGGCGGCGGGGGTGATCTCGCCGGCCTTCGTGTTCGCGCCGACGATCGCCAATACGGGCGCGATCATCGCGGGGGCGCCGTTCGATGACGGGGCCGACAATCCGGTCTGGGCCGATTTCCAGCGCAAGGTCGGGGCCCTGGACGCCGATGCGGCGACGAAGGAGCGACTGCTGGCCGAGGGGCGGGCGGCGCTGACCGGACCGTGGCGGCGCGGCTATCAGGGCGTACTGGCGGCCCTGACCGAGGTCGGGGCGCAGGCGGAGGCCATGCCGGACAATGCGGGCGGGGTGTGGCGGCTGCCCGAGGGCGAGGCCTTCTACAACGCCCGCCTGCAGCTCTCGACCACCACCGACCTGACGGCGGACCAGATCCACGAGATCGGCCTGGCCGAGGTGGCGCGGCTGCAGGGCGAGATGCAGACGATCATGACCCGGGTCGGCTTCACCGGTTCGCTGCAGGATATGTTCGCCTATCTGAAGACCGATCCGCGGTTCCAGTATCCGAACACGCCGGAGGGCAAAGAGGCGTATCTGACGGACGCCCGCGCCTTCATCGCCCAGGTGATGGAAGCGGCCCCGCGGTATTTCAGCGACCTGCCGGAATCGGCGCTGGAGGTGCGGGCGGTCGAATCCTGGCGCGAGGCGACGGCATCGATCGCCTTCTACAACTCGCCGGCGCCCGACGGATCGCGGCCGGGGATCTACTACGTCAATCTGTCGGACATGACCCAGGTGCTGAAGCCCCAGATCGAGGGCATCAGCTATCACGAGGGTGCGCCGGGCCACCATTTCCAGATCGCCTATGCCCAGGAAATGGAGGGGCTGCCGCGCTTCCGCCGGTTCGGCGGCTACGGGGCCTATGCCGAGGGCTGGGGGCTGTATGCCGAGCGGCTGGGCAAGGAGATGGGCTTCTATGAGGACCCGTATTCCGACTTCGGCCGGCTCTCGACCGAGCTGTGGCGGGCCGTCCGGCTGGTGACCGATACCGGGCTGCACGCCAAACGCTGGAGCCGCGAACAGGCGATCGACTATTTCCGCCAGAACTCGCTGCTGAGCGAGCGCGACATCGTCAAGGAGGTCGAGCGCTATCTGACCAATCCGGGACAGGCGACCAGCTACAAGATCGGCGAACTGAAGATCATGGAGCTGCGGGCGCGGGCGCAGGCGGCGCTCGGAGACCGGTTCGACATCCGCGACTTCCACGCGGTGGTGCTGGGTTCGGGGTCGGTGCCGCTGGATGTGCTGGAGGACCAGGTCGACGCCTGGATCGCGGCCGGCGGCGGTTCGCCGGGCTGAGGGCGGCGCGGCCGCGCGGCGGATCGCCGCGTTGGCGGAACCGGTGCGGCCCCCTAGCTGTACCTCTGGACTGAACAGGAGACACCGATGCCCTTGCTGATGTGCCCCAATGACAACGCCGCCATGCAGACGCTGGAACGGGGCGGCGTGCAGTTCGACATGTGCCCGACCTGCCGCGGCGTCTGGCTGGACCGGGGCGAGCTGGAGAAGCTGATGGATTCGGCGATGCAGGACGGCCGGGCCTCCGCGCCCCAGGCCGCGCCGGCGCCGCAGCCCCAGGCCCAGCCCTATCCGCCGCAACAGCCGCCGCAGCAGCCCTGGGGCGGCCAGCCCGCCTATCGCGACGAGCGCTACCGCAGCCGCGACGACGACGACTACCGCTACAAGAAGAAGAAACGCGACAGCATCTTCGACATCTTCGACTGAGGCCGCGTCGGGTCGAGGAGGCGGAGCCTCCTGACCGCGGCCAGCCAGATTATCAGGCAGCCAGGCCGGCGGCCTTCATCAGCCCCTTGAGCGGGGCGAGGGTCTCCGGCGCGGCCGAAAGGACGCCGCGGGATTCGGGCGCGCGGAAGAGTTTGACGGCCTCGGCCTTGGCGCGGTCGGCGGCGGGCCCCAGCGGTGCCGTCTCGCCCGCGGCGAGGCGCAGCAGCACGGAAAGCTTCTGCACCAGGGGGGCCGGTGAGCGGGCCACCATCATGACGATCCGGGCTTCGGCCTCGACCGTGCCGCCCACCATGCCGATGGCGGCGTTGATCTCGGCATCGTCCCGTTCGGACAGACCGCAAACGCGGACGGACCGTTGCAGGCCGGCCAGGACGCCCAGCTTCTGGGCCGCCGTCTGGGCGGCCGACGGGGCGCGCATCTCGCTCTCGAAGCGCAGCGAGCCGACGCAGGCCGCCAGCCAGCGGGCCGCGGATCGCTTGTTGGCCGTGCCGGTGACGTTTTCGCACAGCCGGGCCAGGGACTCGGCCTCGCACAGGACGGTTTCGCAGCCCTTGACGTAGGCGGCCACGAAGTCGGCGGTGACGATGGCCCTGGACCGTTCGTTGAACGCGGTCTGGACCTCATCGAGGGTCAGCAGTCGCCCGGCCGTGACCGTCAGGGCCATGGCCAGGGTGCGGAGGATGTCGATCTCGCCGGCGGCGTCGTTGGGGCGCAGGCGGCGCGGGCTCATCAGTTCGCGCAGGACCATCCGCGCGAGGGCGGCCGAAAGCAGGGGGAACTGGCCCGCCTCGAGCCGTGCGCCGAGCCGGGCCGCCGGGCCGTCGACGGCGGGCACCTGTATGGCCAGTTTCGGGTCCTGGGCGATCAGGGCGTTGATCTCGCGGGGTGCCACCATGCGGACCACGGCGGCGAGCGAGGCCCCCTGGTCCAGCGAGGGGCCTAGAATGTCGGCCAGGCTGGTCCGGGAGCCGAGCATTTCGCACAGCAGCTGTTCGATCGGCACCATGACCATGGCGTGGGGCGCGCCGTCGGCGGGCGCGCGCTCGGCGAGGTCCATCAGCCGGTCGAGACGTGATCGCCCGCCGCGCAGGCCCTTCAGGGCCCCGCAAACGACGCCACCCATGATGAAGGCGCGCTCCGGCTGGCCGGCCATGCGATGGGCGATGTCGGCGATCGAACAGTCTTCGAGGCTGGGGAAGAGGTTGCGCCGCCCGGCCGTGACGACGCGTTCGACGGCCTGGTCCGACAGTTTCTGATAGTGCCGCATCAGGTCGTGGACCGGCTGGCCCACATCCTGGCTCTCGGGCACCGCGATCTTCTGGATGGCGTGCTGGAGTTCGACGCCCGAGGCTTCCAGCTTTTCGGCCAGGTCGGGGCGGTGCAGCAGTTCGAAGGCGGTGACGCCATTGCGCCCCAGCCAGTCCTCAAGCACCCGGCTGATCGTCTCCCGGGCGTGCGGCGCGTAGAAGTCCTGCGGTGCCGAGCAGCGCGGCCCGGCCTGGTCTTCGGGCACGACGCGCTTGCGCTGGACCTCGGGCGCGCCGCGGGTGAGCACGGTGACGCTGTTGAACTCCATCGTGTCCGGATCGAGCGTCTCCTTGGTCACGCGCACGGCGGCGGCGCGGTTGTCGGCAAGAAGGTCTTCGGCGCTCTGGACCGCCTGGGTGCGATCCTCCGTCGCCATCTGGAGGGTCCAGGGGGCCGGCGCGGTCTTGCGGATATAGACTTCGTAGTGGACGGGCCCGGCCATGAAACGCTCGTAAATTGCCGTTCCACCATGGCGCCAAGGCTTTAAGGTCAGGTTTCGTTGCGCATTAAGGCGGCGCAGCCCATGTTTTACGCCGTAATCTCTCCACGATGTTTTAGAACGGTACCGCTTGCCGCGCGTTGTGATGGCGAACGAACCGTCTGCAAGGAGCCTGACTTGGCGAACATCACCCTGGTCGACGACGACGAGAACATCGTCGCTTCCGTCTCGCTGGCGCTGGAAAGCCATGGCCACAAGGTCACGGCCTGGCACGACGGCGCCTCGGGACTCGAGGCGCTGGAGGCCAGCCCGCCCGATCTGGCCATCCTCGATGTGAAGATGCCGCGCATGGACGGGATGGAGGTGCTGCGCCGCCTGCGCCAGACCTCGCAGATCCCGGTCATCATGCTGACGTCCAAGGACGAGGAGATCGACGAGATCCTCGGCTTCAACCTCGGCGCCGACGACTATATCCACAAGCCGTTCAGCCAGCGTCTGCTGATCGAGCGGGTCAAGGCCCTGTTGCGCCGGACCGGCGCCGACGGCGGCGAGCCCGAGCCCTCGGGCGAAGGCTCCACCAAGGCGATCAAGCGCGGCAAGCTGTCGATGGACCCGGCCCGTCACGAGAGCACCTGGGAAGGCAAGCCGGTCAAACTGACCGTCACCGAGTTCCTGCTGCTGCAGGCCCTGGCGCAACGGCCCGGCTTCGTGAAGAGCCGCGACAACCTGATGGACGCCGCCTACGACGATCAGGTCTATGTCGATGACCGCACCATCGACAGCCACGTCAAACGCATGCGGAAGAAATTCCGGGTGGTCGACCCCGAGTTCGACGCCATCGAGACCCTGTATGGCGTTGGATACCGCTATCGCGAGAGCTGAACCGCCGCTCCCGCCGGGAGAGGCCGCGCCCCGCCGTCGCCTGAAACGCTTCAGCGGGTCGCGGCTGGGCGGGCTGATTCTCGCGCTGAACCTGCTCAGCCTGCTGATCCTGTTTGTCGGCGCCCTGCTGCTCAATGAGTGGCAGCGGGGGCTGATCGAGTCGCGCCAGGAGACGCTGACAGCCCAGGCCGAACTGCTGTCCAATGTGCTCAGCAAGTTGAGCATCACGACGGGCGAGCCCGCGCCGGCCTTCGATCCGGTGGAGGCGTCGCGGCAACTGGTCGACGATTTCATTCCGGAGGGCCAGAGGGCGCGGCTGTTCGACCTCGACGGCCTGCTGGTCGCGGACAGCTATGCGGTCAGTGAAGCCATTCCCGGACAGGCCCTGCCGCCCGCCCGGCCCGCCGGTACCCCCGTCCAGCCGCCAGCGCCCAAGGTCGAAACCCGCAACGCCGCCCATCTGGAAGAAGCCCGCTCCGCCCTCGCGGCGGAGGTCGAGCAGGCGCTGGACGGTGAGCCCCAGGCGGGCGTGCGGCGTTCCGAGAGCGGCGATCGTGTCGTGTCCGTCTCGATCCCGGTCCGGCACGTCCGCCAGGTCCTGGGCGTGCTGACGCTTGAGGCGGGCGATGTGGACGAAACCCTGTCCGCCCAACGCCGCGCCCTGATGCCCTTCGCCCTCGTCGCGCTGGCGGTGAACCTGCTCGGGTCGCTGCTGATGCATCTGTTCGTGGCCCGGCCCGTCATGCGGCTGTCGGCGGCGGCGGATGAGGTGCGGCTGCAGCGGGCGCGGGCCATCTCCCTGCCCGATCTGGAGAGCCGCAAGGACGAGATCGGCGATCTGGCCCGGTCGCTGGAGACCATGACCGAGACCCTGTCGGACCGGATGGACGCCATCGAGGCCTTCGCCGCCGATGTCTCGCACGAGATCAAGAACCCCCTGACCTCGATCCGGTCGGCGCTGGAGACCCTGCCGCTGGTCAAGACCCCGGCGCAGCGCGAGAAGCTGACCAGCCTGCTGCAGCAGGACGTGCGACGGCTGGACCGGCTGATCACCGACATCTCCAACGCCTCGCGGCTGGATGCCGAGCTGAATCGCGACCGGCCGCGGGCCATCGACCTGACGCAGCTGCTGACCGAGATCGTCGGCGTCTATGAGGCCGGGCTGAAGCCGGGCGAGGCGCATGTGATCTTCGAGGTTCCGGCCGGGGATCACGTCCAGATCATGGGTCGCGACGGGCCGCTGGGGCAGGTGTTCCGCAACCTGATCGACAACGCCCGCTCGTTCAGCCCGCCGGGCGGGACGGTGCGGCTGTCGCTCGGTCGCGACGATATCGATCCCGACCGGCCGGTCCGGGTGCGTATCGACGACGACGGCCCCGGCATTCCGTCCGAGAACCTCGAGACGGTGTTCGAGCGGTTCTACACCGCCCGTCCGCGGGGTACGGCGTTTGGAGCCAACTCCGGTCTGGGCCTGTCGATCGTGCGTCAGATCGTCGAGGCGCATGGCGGCCATGTCCGGGCCGCCAACCGTCCGGACGCGGCCGGCGGCGTCGCCGGGGCCCGCTTCGAGGTCGCTTTGCCCGCCGCGCCGGGTGCGGGCCGGCGGGCGTGAGCATCGCCCAGCCGCTGCACGCCACCGCCGTTGCGCAGTGGACGCCGGGGACCGGCTGGCGCGCCATCCTGATCCGCGGACCGTCGGGCGCGGGCAAGAGCGATCTGGCCCTGAGGCTGCTCGGGCGGGGCTGGCGGCTGGTGTCCGACGACTATGTCCATGTCTTCGCCTCGGGCGAGGGGCTGTATGTCACCGCGCCGGAGACGATCCGGGGCCGCATCGAGGCGCGCGGACTCGGCATCATCGGGGCCTGCGTGCAGGGCGTCGTGCGGCTGGTTCTGGCCGTGGATCTGGTCGAAACGGCCCCGGAGCGGTTGCCCGACCCGGAGACGCGCAACCTCCAGGGCCGGTCCGTGCCGCTGCTCCAGGTGGCCGGATTCGAGGCGTCGGCGGTCGAAAAGGTCGCGGCGGCCATTGCCCCGCTTTAACCCGGCGCGGACTTGGGCTATTCCGCCCGGCTTGCGGCGCGCTGAAGGGCGGCCGGACGCGGGGGCGAAAGTCTTGGTGAAGCCTTCATGATCGGGCTGGTGATTGTCACCCACGGGGGTCTGGCCTCGGAATTCCTTGCGGCCATGGAGCATGTGGTGGGGCCCCAGCGCGGGGTCGCGGCCATCTGCATCGGGCCCGAGGACGACATGGAGCGGCGCCGCCGCGACATCGTCGACGCTGCCTCGGCCGTCAACGACGGCGACGGCGTGATCCTGCTGACCGACATGTTCGGCGGCACGCCCTCCAACCTCGCGATTTCGGTGATGGAAGAGACGCGCGCCGAGGTGATCGCCGGGCTGAACCTGCCCATGCTGATCAAACTGGCCAGCGTGCGCGGTCGTGAGCCGCTGGAGGCCTGCGTCGCCCATGCCCAGGACGCCGGGCGCAAATATATCTCCGTCGCCAGCTGGGTGCTTCGGGGCGAGAAATGACCGCGACCGCGACCGCGAACATCTGCAACACCCGCGGCCTGCACGCCCGCGCCTCTGCCAAATTCGTCAAACTGGCCTCGACCTTCGACGCCGAGATCCATGTCACCCGGGACGGCGTGACCGTGAACGCCCTGTCGATCATGGGCCTGCTGATGCTGGGCGCCGGCAACGGCTGCACCATCGACATCTCCGCCGAGGGCGCGGAGGCCGAGGCCGCCGTGGCCGGTCTGGTCGATCTGGTGGACCGGAAGTTCGACGAGGACCAGTAGTCAGTCTTCGGACGGCGTCTGGACGGCCCCGATGTGGGCGAGGCCGCGCCGGGCAGCGATCTCCACCTGTCTTGCCCGCTCCAGATAGCGGGCGCGGTCCGCCTCGGTCCGGTCATCCGCGCAACGGTCACAGCAGACGCCCTCGATGTAGCGGGGCGAGGTCCGCCCCTCGGGGCTGACCGGCATGCGGCAGCCCCGGCAAAGGCTGTGGCTGCCCGGCACCAGGCCGTGGCCGACGGCGACCCGTTCGTCGAAGACGAAACACTCGCCCTGCCAAAGGCTGTCGACCTCCGGCGTCGTCTCGAGATAGCGCAGGATGCCGCCCTCCAGATGGAAGACGTCCTGCACGCCCTCGGCCTTGAGGAAGGCGGTGGCCTTTTCGCAGCGGATGCCGCCGGTGCAGTACATGGCCACCTTCGGCGGGGTCGGCCCGTCCAGCAGGGCGCGGCCCTCGGCGCGGAACCAGTCGGGGAAGTCGCGAAAGCCGCGGGTGTTGGGCTGGATCGCGCCCTCAAAGGCGCCGACGGCGGCTTCATAGTCGTTGCGGGTGTCGATCAGAACGACGCCCGGCTCGCGGATCAGGGCGTTCCAGTCGGCGGGGGCGACATAGGTCCCGGCGTTGACGGCCGGATCGAGGTCCGGCTGGCCCATGGTCACGATCTCGGGCTTGATCCGCACCTTCAGCCGGTGGAACGGCATGGCCGCGGCCTCGGCGAATTTCACGTCCAGGTCAGCGAACCCCGGCAGGGCGCGGATTCCCGCCAGTACGCGGTCGATGGCGGCCGCAGGGCCGGCGATCGTGCCGTTCAGTCCCTCATGCGCAACCAGCAGGGTGCCGCGGACGTCCGGGCGGCAAAGGGCGTCGAGGCGATCACGGACGGCAGCGCAGTCGGCGATGGTCGCGAACCGGTAGAGGGCGGCGACCCTCACCGGCCCGGTGGAGCGCGCTTCGGCTGGATCGGCGGACTGGGTCATGTCGGCGGTGCGGGTGCCTGGTGGAGCCGAGGGGAGTCGAACCCCTGACCCATAATCGAGCAATATCAACAACGGCTTAGAACGCCGGTTCAGCCGTTCGGACGTTATGAGTAGCAGGTGTGCGTAGCAACCCTACTATCAGTTCCCGACGCCTGTGGGCTTCCAAAGGAGTCGAATATCAAGCCCCTGTTCGACGAGATGCCAGGTGCCTATCGCCGACTCGGAGCCGATGGTCAGATCGTCAAGCGAGCGTTCGCCATGATCGACGAGGTAACGCACTCCCATTGAGGCGAGGATCCGTCCGTGGCCGCGCGTCCGTTCCGTTAGCATCCCTTGCGCGAAGGCCACCGCCTCCCCTGCGGACGAAGCCGCTATTGGCTCATATCCAACGAGCCGTTCACCGGACCAAGTGGTCAGATTGTAGTTTTGCATTTCGATTTCTCCGTGTCGCTTCAGTGCGATGACGGACATTATCAACTTGAAAATGATCAGGTTTCGGCTTCTTTGGTTTCGAACAAGGCTTCGCACGCCGCTCGTCGGTTCGACGGATCAACGACATTTCGGATTGTCTCTGCTTGCTCGCAGTGTCGATAGGTCCTGTGTCCTCCTGAAGCGGTGCTGGACGCGCAACTCCGGAGCTTCGGTCCATAGGCGAGCGAGTAGCGAAAACCGCTCCAGCGGACTCCCTGAGAGCCGCCCGCGCGCTTCGTGCGAGTCGAGGATTTTCCACCGCTGTATCCCGCGTGACCAAGGCGATCTTCCGAAGAGCAGGCCACAACATGTTCTGTTTGGGGTGGGAGGCGGATATCAGTCCCGAGCCAAGTAGCGCCTGTCAGCGGGTCAAATGATCGTGGTAGGCGTCAAGCGAAATGAACTTTGAAGCGGCATCACGCACCTCGCGCGCGGCATGGCCCCAAAAAGCCACTTCAACCTTGAAGCCCTCGGAAATCAAGTCGGTGATAACTGGTATAAAGTCCGCATCACCCGACACAAGAAGAAGCTCATCCTTATTTTTGTCAATGACAGTATAAGCATCCTTGGTCATACGGTGACCTATTGCGACATCAACTTTCTTTTCATGGTTCGAAAAGTTTTTTTCGTAGACGGTTGTCTGAAACCCTTTTCGTTCAAGCATATTCCAAAACGAGTCACCAGGGGGAGGAGAACCCCAGAGGCGAGCTACGGCATCGTCACCACACAAAAACTCGTAAAGCCTACCGTAATCCATGTTCCATGCGGGATCTACAATCAGACTTCCCATCGCTTCATAGATATTCTTCGCCATCCCCTTTTTCACCGCAGATATGCGCCGTCCCTCGATAAAGATGTTCGAGTTATCGACGTAGACGTAGGTAGTCATGGGCCTGTTCCATTTTGACGTGGCTAGTCAGATGCCGGCTGCAAGGTAGAGTGGTGGTCGCGCCATTTCCAGAGGCCGATTAAGCACGGCGGAGACGCAGGGAGACATGTCCCGAACGGAAGCGGACTTTCTCCAGGTCGGTTCGGGTCCGTGCCCCCGCCATCAGACACATGCCGAAAAGCAGACATTGGCGTTGCCCCTTCAAACCGGACCCCTCGAAGGGCTTTTCGGGGCGGGAGTCTGCCGCTGGAGACGGCAGTTTTTGGCCGTTTAGCCTTCGCCGCTTGCTCGATGAATATGCGGATAATCGGACATTGGGGAGGGCGTAAGCGGGAGTGAATAGAACGCCTTGCGAAAACGAGCCGATAACCCGTCTATGCGAGGATCTTCGGTGCCACCCCAGACTACTTATATGTAGGCTGAAGCACCCTCCAGTGGGCCCCTTGAAGCCTCTGCGACCTACGCTCGGCGCCTTGGACCGATAAGCGCGGGAAAATGTGCTCTTTCAATGCACTGTGTATGCACTGTGTATGCACTGTGTATGCACAACGAGGCCGGCGGGAGAGCCAGTGGGCCTGCTTCCAGACGTAAGGCAAGCATATCAAAGGAGCGGCTGACATACTCCATCAGGGTGGCGATGGATCGCCGTTCCCTACGACTTCTTGATCTTGTGGACCGCTGCGCTGCAAGGGAGGCCGGAGTGTCTGACCTCTCTGCCGAGCGACCTTTGGACAGGTCATTCGGGTGCCCACTTCCTGTAGCCGGGCTTGGCAGGTGCGCCTTCGGCGCAGGGGCCTGCAGGTTCAGCGCGGCCGGTCGCTACGCTCCCTGCGCATCACCTTCGGCCCTAAATCTGGGAGGATCATCAGCCCTCCCTCCCGGGTATGATTGGAACTGTGGTCGGGAGGATCGTCACCCTTCCCTTTAAGGCATGATCAGGACTGGCACTGAAAACATCAGCACCAGATCAGATCGACCTCAGGTCCACTTCACCCACTCAGGGCGCGACGCACAGCAATGTGCTTGGCCGTTTCACTAGGCGCGTCGTCGCCCCATCGAAGGCGTAGCGACGCTTCACACGACTATGGAAAGTCCACCGTCGTAGCCCCCTGACCACCGGCCCCCGCATGCGGTCGGTTTGGTTTCAGAAGGACTGCAGGCGCATCCTCGGCGGAAGCGCTGCCATTGTTTGCTGATGATGTGTTGGCTTGTTTCAGGCGAGGATGTCGGCGGTGGTCCAGTGGACGATGTTGTCGATCGAGGTCTTCTTGTTGGCGTAGCTGGCGTATCGCGCCGACGTGGTGATTGGGCTCAGGTGAAACGTTGGCTTGGCACCTCTGATTGTGATGAGCGGTCGAGTCGTATTCGAGAGTTCCCAGGGTTCAAGCGGGGCCTCGGCGTCCTCTCCGATGCACTGCCTGAGAAGTTGACGCAGGCCGCGTTCCTCGCCGGGGTGGAGTGCTACGCCGCCATGCCAGTGGGGGAATGACTCACCTGACCGTTTGGTGGCCTCGTAGAAGCCGGCAATCCCAAGGGCACGCGGATCAGTATGGGTCAGCGACAAGGCACGCCGCTTGGGCAAGCCGCGTAGCTTCGTGGCACCCTCGCGGACCAATCTCTTCAGGATAGGCATCAACTCCTCCTCAGGTGAGAAGGATCTGGGGCTGATGCCAAGAGAGATGGTCAGCTGGTGTGTGATGCCCAGGTCTGTCCAGAGATCGGCGTAGGCACCGGCCAGTCGCGGGCAGAACGAACGCGGCATCAGCCAGCTCGCGTTGGGCTTCCAATGTTCAACATTTGGGGGGCCTGATTTGAAATCCCGGCTCAGACCTGGCGAACCAGGGTGAGGGCATCAGAAGGAGCCGATTATCCAAATATTCTAGCCGATTTTAGCATTAAAATCCAGTTCAAACTGCGCCTTGTCGATGCCCGTCCGATGGCTTGGGCGGACTAAAAACCGCGCTCTACGCCCGCCCCTGGAGATCCCGGGGCACCGAAAGTGCGGACATCCTTTCCGCACAAAATGAAAATGTAGCGCACAAATCAAAAATGTAGCTGCTTGACGCGATACATTTGTAGGCGTAGTGGCGTTTTGCGAGAAGCTGGAGGATCGAAAAATGTCACGCGACAAACGAGCGAAGTTCGTGGAGCTGGCCCAGAGCCGGGTGAACAAGGCGCTCACCCACATCCGCTTGGTGGGAAATCTCGCCAATCGTTCGAACTATGAGTTCGACGAGGAGGACGCGAAGAAAATCGTTCGCGCGCTTCAGAAGGAAGTCGATGCCGTGAAGGCGAAGTTCAACGACGCCTCTGGTTCGCAGGGCGCGGAGTTCACGTTGTGAGCATACACCAGGACGGCGAGCAGCCTATTGTTGAGGCGGTAGGGCTGAAGTTTCTCAGCAACGACGGTGGCGAGTCGGAAGGCTTGGGCGACGCAGGGATCGAGACTTTCAAGGACCATCCCTACGCAAGCTGCGGACGTGAGGCCGGTCAGAACGCGCGTGATGCCGCCAATGAAATGCCGGTTCTTCTGACATTTGACGCACTCGATGTTCCCGTAGACGAGATCCCTGCGCATGAGGACCTCTTGGAGGCCGTTCAGTGCTGCCTGGCGGAAGCTACGCAGGAGAAGGAACGGGATTTTTTCTCGCAGGCGGAGAAAATCCTGACTGGCGACACGGTCAAGGTTCTTCGTATTGCGGACTACAAGACGAAGGGGTTGATGGGGCCGCCTGACCAGCAACGCACACCATTCCATTCGCTGGTAAAAAGTTCGGGGGTCAGCAACGACAAGAGCGACACGTCAGGCGGATCCTTTGGGATTGGCAAGAACGCTGCCTTTGCGGTCTCCGACCTCCAGACTGTCTTCTACTCCACGATCTATAGCCCCGAGCCGGGAGAGGCAGTCTTTGCCGCTCAAGGAAAAGCTCGCTTAGTCTCACATACAGGGAAGGACGGCGGCCCACGACGATCCCTTGGCTACTGGGGCAAGATCGACGGGTGCAAGGCTGTTACAGAGATCGACCAGGTGCCCGATTGGTTGCGTCGTTCGGAACGCGGAACGTCGATCTTCAGTCTCGGGTTCAGGATGGAAGAGGGGTGGGCTGAGCACATCGCCTATTCGCTGCTCACGAACTTCTCCACTGCGGTCGAGCAGGGCGAGATGGAGTTTGAGGTCGACGGGCGGATCAAGATCAATGCGAACACGATCACCGGCTTGTTTCAGGACGCGAAGCTGATTGCCGCCGCCGAGAAATCTAACAGGGCTTCGGAGTTCGAGTTCGCCGCCCAGCTTCATCGGTGCCTGACATCTGCGTCCACTACCACGACGGTCTTGGCGGTCGAGGGCATGGGATCCGTAACCCTGAGGGTGCTGCTGGAGGACGGGCTGCCCAAGAAGGTAGGCATTGCGCGAAACGGCATGCTGATCACCACGGGCCTCAAGGATTTCGGTGACACGTTCGAGCGGTTCCCCGGGGCGCGGGATTTCATCGCGTTGGTAACTCCGGCGCCAGATGCGAGCCGGTTGATGAAGACGCTGGAAAATCCAAAGCACGACAACTTCTCGGCTGAGCGCATCAGCGACCCGAAAAAACGTCAGAACGCCGAGCGTGCGATGAAGGCTCTCCGCCAAGCGCTTAGAACAGCAATCCGCGAGGCCACCTCCGTGGCGACCGAGGAAGAAGTTTCTATCGATGAGCTGAGCAGCTATTTCGCGTTGCCACCGTCCGGGCATCAGCCGCCCGACCCTAAGGCTGATCACGATCCGGAAAAATACACCTACACCGTTCCGACGCTGAAGAAGAAGCGGAAGACTGACACGGCTTCCACTGACGGCTCGGATGGCGGGCGACCAGCACCCGATGACCGGGTCACCCCGAACCCAAACCCCAATCCCACCCCAGACGATCCCTCGCCAGGGCCGGGGCATGGAGGCGAGGGCAAGCAGGGCCGTTCGGTTCCGACGGAGGTTCGAGATTTGCGTAACGTCCTGTCAAGCGCTGGATCTCAGCCAACACGCAAGGTGTGGTTCACGCCTACAGCGACCGGGATGACGACTATCCGGTTTGAGAGCCCCGGTCTCAACAGCGCTGTTCGATTGTTTGTCGCATCCGCCGATACGGGTGACGTGAAGGCTGGAGAGCTGAAGCTCGCCCTTGTGGAGGGCGTGAGACAGAAGATCGAAGTGGGATTTGACGCGCCCTACGACGGACCCGTGGAGATCGTCGCGTCGGTCGCTGTTGATGAGGTGCTGCCGTGAGGATAACCGACGATACGCGATTTCCTCATCCCGTTCTCAGCCCCGACTCCGGTGACTACGACCAAGGCGCTTTCTCAGTGTCGTTCATGTGGAGTGAGGATCTTGACAAGGGAAAGGTCGCGCTCGGCTACGAGATACTGTTGGACCACGAACCGATCCGCGACCTGGTGACGAGTGGCTACGCCAAGATCGGCGCATTCATACGATGCCAAGACACCTACTACTCGTCGCTGGAAAAGCTGTCCTGGCCGAAAGGAAACATCGACTTCCCGGAAGGAGCGTTGCTCGGGCGGGTCGAGATCAGGCCCATGATCTGGATGACGCGCTCCCTTCCCTCATGGTCTCCGGCGGGCGTCAACGAAGAGTTCACGTTGCCACTCGCCTTCGTTGAAGGCGACATAATCGCAATCGCTTTGGAGGCCGTCCTGAACGTTGGGAAGGCCAAACTGGTCCCGTTGGAGAGCATCTTTACGGTGAGGCTCAGGAAGGATTTTGCTCCGGAAACGGTCCAAGTGAACCCAGGGCGCGCAAAGATCTTCATCGAGGCGGGCTTCGCGGCCTTTGGCCAGATAAACGCGCTGAGAGCGAACCGGAGCAGTCAATCTGTCGGCCTCGCCGCGATTTATGCTCCGGTTGTGATGGAGGTGCTTGATCACGTTCGATCGTCGCCTGGAACATTCGAGGGCTGCCGATGGCTGCCTCCGTTTCTGGCGAAATGCGAGACGATCGGCATTGATCCGGAGAACCCGAAACTCTTCGACGACGCCCAAAAACTCCTCGGCAATCCAATCCTCGGCATCAAAATCGAAGGGGTCACAGCATGAGCGAGCACCTGAAGTTCGTGTCAGAACAGATCCTGGACGATCTGGTTGACGGGGTTCCCGAAAACCTCGAGCGATACGCCTCCGGAGATTTTTCCGACTTGGCCGAGCAATATGGTTGGGCCATCGAAACAACCACAGTTCAGTTTCACGCCGACAAACTCGCCGACCTGAAGGGCGGTCCCACAACGCCGGAGGGCGAAGTTCACAACTCGCTCGTCGTCCACGAAGCCTTGCAGGGCCTGAGGCCGAGTCTGGCGAGAGAAGAGCGTGTGTGGGTGCGGTTGTGTCATCTCGAAGGGCTCGAGTATGCCCGGTCACGCTGGCTGCACAACGTCAAGCCGGACAATCTGGAACGACAGGTCCGAACCCACTTCTTTGCCGAAACGCTGAACCGGGTCCGGGATGACAACGCCCTTGGACGTCTGTGGTGGAACGCCGAGATCGCCCGGATCGCATGTCCCGGAGACGTGAGGCACGGTTTGGAGATGCTCCTGAAGAGCGCGGACATCCGACTGAGCTTGATTGAGCGCTCGAGGACCGGAGGTCGTCCGACCCTGCTGAGAGCCATCATTGTAGCGCTTGACTCGGATCCGTGGCTCACGTCCGGCGAGGCTCACTTCCGCGAGTTCATGAAAGTGCTCAACCGTGACGGTGGCGGCGTTCTTCTCGAGTCTCTTCCAGCCGTCGCCGTATCGGACTTGATGAAGCGGTCGGTGGATCGAGCGCAACAGGTTCTTGCGAAGGAGGCAGTCGCTACTTGACCGTCTTCAGCGCGGTCCAGAGTGCGGCGGCGATCTGGCGAGCGAGGTATGGAGGGACGGCATTGCCAACCTGCACATACTGCTCCGTGCGGTTCCCCAGGAACGAGTAGTTGTCGGGAAACGTCTGAAGTCTCGCGGCCTCCCTGACGGTCAGGGCGCGGCACTGTGAAGGATCGGGGTGGATGAAATAGTGACCGTCCTTCGCGATGTGGCTGGTCACGGTTGTGGCCGGCGCATCCGATCGTTGCACCCGGAAGCGATCCGCGAACTTTCCAGTCTCCAAGTTGGCGTGAGCGGGAGCCAACTGCGGCGGAAACTCGATCGATTTCGGCGTGCGGTTCATCACCTCGCCAAAGACCGCCACGAAGAAATATCGACCGAGATCGTCCTCCATGTGACTTCGCGCCGAATGGTCGTTCGTAGCATCCAGCAGGCGGTCGCTTAGGAACTCCGCGAGATCGGATGGGCAAGTTGCAGCCGGATCCACAGGGGCAGCATGCTGTCTCTGAAGGGCGTCGGCAGTCTCAAAGTCAGTCTGAAGTTCTAGGATGCGGGTCAACAACGAGGCAGTTGCCGCGCTCGGAGGCATCGCGGCTACCGCCGCCCGCACCCGCTCCATCTGGTGCTTCACGGCCCGCGTCCACTCCGACTGCGAGTCGTTGCGAGTCAAACCACTTCTCAGCCGTGGCAAGCCGCCAATCACATGTCGAACAGTGGCGCCGACAGGCACTGCGCCACCGCTTTCCCGATGCTCGATCCCGTTCATCGTCAGATCAGTCCGCACCCCGACAACGATCACGCGGTGACGCGCTTGAGGAACGCCGAAGCGCTCGGACCGGACGATATAGTCCGAGTGGGTATCCGCACTTTGAAGTGTCATCCTGCCGCTTGGCGAACGACCGATTGCGAAGAGCTTGTAGGTCTCCTTGTCGCTACCAAGGCTCCGAAGGTCGTCGAGCACTTTGTCGAAGATGCGCCCGCCATCAACCGACGACGACAGCATGCCTTTGACGTTCTCCATCACGAACGCGGCAGGCTTCAGAAGGTCGAGGATGTCGATGTATTCTTGGTAGAGGAAGTGACGCGCATCTTCCTCAGGGACGTAGTTTGCCTTGCCAGCATTTCGGGACCGACCGGCAAGCGAGTAGGCTTGGCAAGGTGGGCCGCCGATAACGATGGCGGGTTGGCCGGAAGCCGCAAGTTCCCGAACACGACCATGAATGAGCTTGTCACCCTCCTCGGTGCCCAGTTCGAGGTGCAGAGCTTCGTCCAAGGCGCCTGCCCATTCACCAGGATAGAGCAGCTCCCAGTTCGGCATCTCTCCGCCGTGGTTCAGATAGCTGTAGTATTCCGGGGGATAGTCCCCATCGAACTGGCGCAGGAAAGCCCGCAGCCGGAGCGTCTTGTGCGCTGATTTTTCCTTCTCAACCGAGACGACAATGTTGAAGGGGGCGTGGCCCTCATCATCGGAGAATGAGGAAAATCCCTCTGCAAGACCGCCCGGCCCAGCGAAGAGGTCGACGACCTGGTAGCCGCCCTTCATCGAGACGCCATGTGGAACAAGGTGATCATGGTCGGTCTAATACCAGGTAACCTGAGCATTTCCAGGGGGGGGGGGCATGCCCGACATCGTAAGCGCCGAAACGCGGTCCCGGATGATGTCGGGGATCAGGGGCAAAAACACCTCGCCGGAGATGGTCGTCCGGCGAGGTCTGCACGCGCGGGGATTTCGCTTTCGACTTCATGCCAAAGACCTCCCCGGCAAGCCCGACTTGGTCCTTCCGAAGTGGAACGCTGTTGTCCTCGTCCATGGCTGCTTCTGGCATCGCCATGAATGGTGCCGATTTGCGACCTCACCAGCCACTCGCCCGGAGTTCTGGGCTGGGAAGTTCGCTTCGACCGTCGCGCGCGATCGTCGCAATGCCGATGCTCTTCACGCTGCCGGTTGGCGGACTGCGACGGTCTGGGAGTGTGCGCTCAGGCGGCACCCCCAAGAGGTCCTGAACGCTTTGGAGGGCTGGCTCCGATCAGATGCCAAAGCCATCGAAATAGGCGAGCAGGAGACGTCTCAGACATCACCGAGCCTAATGCGCCTCAGATCGAGCCCTCCCCAGTCGACTGCCTGAACCGCTTCGTTAAGCCGGTCTATCGGTTCCGACCCGTAAGCTTCGTGGACGCCGCCATCCTCGTGCCCGACCAGCGCCGTCCGGACTTCTCGCGGCACCCGAGCCTTCCTCAGGCCCGTGATGAAGGTGTGCCGGAATGAGTGAAACACGACCCCCTTCTGCTGCCCCAGCATCCGCTCGATGAACCGCCCGTAGAACTTGGACGGCTTGTGCGACAGGTATCCACGCGGCCCTGGCATGAGGTCAGGAAAGAGCCGCTCTTCTCCCGCTCGACGCAGCCGATCAACCTCAGCCAACAGGCCCAGGCCGACAAGCGCGGCGTGAACCGGAACCACCCTCTTGGATGACGCGGTCTTCAGGCCACGCTCATCAGACGCCCTGATGTGGAAGAATGGAACGCCGTCTTCTTCATCGAAGTCGTCGAGGCGCAGACCACACAGCTCGTTGAGGCGAGCGCCGGAGTAGAGCGCCATGGGGGGCAGCCAGTAGTGCCAGCCGTCAACCCGCTGGCTTCCTGGCTGATAAAGCCCGACGCCTTGGACCGACGCTGATCCTGTGAATAGCGGAGCCGAGAACAGCACCTGTAGCTCTTCGCCCCGGAAGTCGCGCCGTTCGTCGCCGCCGCCCCCGCTCTTTGCCGTCGAGACGTTGATCCCGGTGAATGGATTTGATTGGACACGACCAGTCCTTTTCGCCCAATCGAAGATGCCCCTGAGCGGGTCGAGATAGTTCCCGTTCGCCGTTTCCGCGCTCAGCGTTGCTGTTTCGGCGGTCTCTCTCGCCTTGGCGATCCGGTCTGAAACAGACAGCAGCCCTATAGGCTGCCTTCTTGGAGGCGTTCGCCGGGTAGGCGATCAGGTCCTCGCGGAAACGGCCCGCGACAGCCGGGGTCACCTCGCCGAGATCGAGATCCCCATCCGCCCACTGGGAGAACAGCTCGGCAGCGCGTTCATATTCAATCAGCCTGCCGTCACTTAGCTCGCCCAGTTTGCGCGCCTCAGCGACCTTCAGACGGGCGGCTTCTTTCACGGTCGTGCCGATTGGCTGCCTCGGTTCGGCTTTCGGAACGGCGGTCTCCACTGGTGATGGAACGACTCTCGCAAGGAGTGGCGCGGCAGGATCATCGTCTAGGTCCGGTCGCCAACCTGCAACGTCACGGCTTTGCACCGCGAGTAGAACGTCCCGGTGGGCGCGGGTCATCCGACGCGTGGCAACCTCGAAAGCCTCCGAGAAACACGTAGGGTCAAAGCCGGCACGTCGGAAAACATCGGCCACATGGCGCTCCGCCAGCGCACCGTCATTTTCCTTGTGCCGGTCGACAGCCCCTTCCAGGCCGCGCCTGAACGCAGCCTGGCGGAGGTGCAGATCGCATACATCGGTGACGAGGTAGCCGTTCGGCCCAATACGGGTCGCTCGCTCGTCGTCAGGCAGGGCGAATAGGTCACGCAGCTCCGTGTCACCGAGGACTTCGATGACCTCGACATTGAGGCCCCCGGGATCACGCCTGAGGATGACGCCATCGTGCCATTCGCCCTCCGGAGCGGTGCGAAGGTAAGCATCCTCGCTCAGTTCGGCGCGGAGCCATTGATCAATGAGGGATTTGATTTCCTCAGGAGACGGGACCTTACGCTTACTCGACATGGCGCGTTCAAGATCGCGCCAGAGCGTCTCCGTCAAGAGGATCGCGACAGACGCTCGCTGACGCGCTTCGCGCGCGTCCGACGTCCGGAGCGACCTCCACAGCTCCTTGCGCTCCAGCAGCAATCTGAAGCGCGCTGGAACACGAGTTCGGACGTAGTAGGAAGCACCGCGTCGGAAGACGTTGGTGACCAGCGACATGGGGCCTCGTGTAGCAAGCGTGCGTAGCAACGCTGCTCCGAGCGACCTAAGTCGTTGTCTGGTAAAGCCTGGTGGAGCCGAGGGGAGTCGAACCCCTGACCTCGTCATTGCGAACGACGCGCTCTACCAACTGAGCTACGGCCCCGTTTCAGGGTGCAGGCGAGGGCGCGACATACGAGGGGCGGGGCGGGGGTGTCAACGGCCATGGCACCGGCACCGGCCTGCGACGCCGGAATCGTTGGACGCGGGACGCGGTCACGGTAGAAGCGGGACAGATTCTGCTTCTGGAGCCCCTTCATGGGTTACGCCATCGTCTGGCTGGTCAATACGATCCTGTCGATCATGACCTGGTCGATCATCCTGTCGGCCATCATCAGCTGGCTGTTCGCCTTCGATGTCATCAACCGCCGCAACCGGTTCGTGAACCAGATCGCCGATTTTCTGGACCGGCTTACCGCGCCCCTGCTGGAGCCGTTCCGCCGGATCATTCCGCCGCTCGGCGGCATGGACATCTCGCCGATCGTGGTCCTGCTGCTGATCAATTTCGCGCGCATTCTCTTCAACCGGATGAGCGCGCCCTATCTGATCTCGATCCTGGGCTGATGAGCATGCGCGACCGCGGTGCCACGGCGGGCCGGGTTCGGGGCACAGGTCGCGTTCCGGCCTTGCACCGTCCGGCAGGGGTCCTAAGGTGCCGCTCCGACCGGGCTTTCCGCCCGCCAGCTATCCGGACTCCATGACCACGATCCGATCCGTCGCCATCGTCGGCGCAGGCCAGATGGGCGCAGGCATCGCCCAGGCCGTGGCCGCGGGCGGCTATCAGGTGTTGCTTTACGACGCCGCCGCCGACCGCGTGCCCCAGGCCCAGGCCGCCATCGCGGCCAGCCTGGCCCGGCAGGTGGGTCGCGGCCTGACCGACCAGGGCGCAGCCGACGCCACCCTTTCGCGCATCACGGCGACAGCCTCGCTGGCCGCCGCCGCCAAGGCGGACCTGGTGATCGAGGCCGCGGTCGAGGATGAGGCCGTCAAGAAGGCGATCCTGGCCGATCTCGTCCCGCATCTGGGTCCGGACACCCTGCTGGCCTCCAATACCTCCTCGATCTCGATCACCCGGCTGGCCTCGGTCACGGACCGGCCTGACCGGTTCATCGGCCTGCACTTCATGAAGCCAGCGCCGGTGATGAAGCTGGTCGAGATCGTGCGCGGCATCGCCACCTCGGCCGACACCTATGAGACGGCCGTCGCCTTCGCCGAGTCGCTGGGCAAGACCACGACCAATGCCGAGGACTTCCCCGCCTTCATCGTCAACCGCATCCTGGTGCCGATGATCAACGAGGCGATCTACACCCTGTACGAGGGTGTCGGGAACGTCGCCTCGATCGACAAGGCGCTGAAGCTGGGCGCCAACCATCCGATGGGCCCGCTGGAACTGGCCGACTTCATGGGGCTGGACGTCGTCCTGGCGATCATGAACGTGCTGCATGAAGGCCTCGCCGACACCAAATACCGGCCCTGCCCACTGCTGGTGAAATATGTCGAGGCCGGCTGGCTGGGTCGCAAGTCCGGGCGCGGCTTCTACGACTATTCCGGCGACACGCCGGCACCGACGCGGTGAGTCCGGCGCGATGATCACGATCCCCGAAAGACCCGAAGATTTTCCCGGTCAGGAGCGGGTGACCTGGCGGTGTGAACCGTACCGCATCGTGCTGGCCTCGCTGCTCGGGGCGATGTGGCCGCCGTTGATCCTGACCCTGCCGATCTGGCCGCCTGCCAGCTGGTTCGGCCTCGAGATGGACTGGCGGCTCAAGGTGCTGGCGCTCGGCCTGCTGGCCGTGCCCGGCGGGCTCTGGCTGCTGGACAAGGAGCGGATGCAGAACGGCCGGCCCGTGTCCCGGCTCGGGGTGATCTGGCGGTTCATGTTCTACGGCGGCCTGCTGTCGGCGGCCCTGGGGGCCCTGTTTGCCGTGTTCCAGGCGGTGCTGCAGTGGTTCAACGCCGCCAATGTCGGCGAGGCGGTGGGGGGCAGCGAGACCTCGCTGTTGATCTACGGCGTCGGCGGGCTGGCGGTCGCCGTTCTGGTCGGCATCAGCTATGCCCTGTGGGCCGGCCTGTGCGCCGCCTTCATCGCCTTCAGGCCCCAGCCTGAGGTTCGCGACCGGCTCGGCCTGATGGGCGACCGCGACCAGGCCTGACCGCCGCGGGCCCTGCCCGTTACACAGAATTCAGTTTCGGAACGGCATCGCTTCCGCCAAGCTGGTCCTCGCCAGATGGGGGGAAATGTCATGGCCGCTGCTGAAATCAACGACGCCGGTGCGCCCGCGCCGCTCACCAAGCTGGGGCCGGTCGCCAGCGGGGAACGGTTGTTCAGCCTGGACATGGTCCGCGGGCTGGCCGTGCTGGGGATCCTGGCCGTCAACGCCATGACCTTCGCCTGGCCCTGGGCCGTCGTGTCCAATCCGCCCCTGCAGACCGGTTTCGACGCCGAGGCCGCCCAGGCCTGGCAGATCATGCACGTCTTCTTCCAGGACAAGATGCGCACCCTGTTCTCGATGCTGTTCGGGGCCTCGATCTTCCTGATCGGCGGCGAACGCGCGGACAAGGCGCGGGGCAAGCTGTTGCGCGGCCGGCTGTTCTGGCTGGCCGTCTTCGGCCTGATCCATGGACTGGCCTTCTGGTTCGGCGACATCCTGCTGCTCTACGCCTGGACCGGGCTGTTCGTGATGCTGGTGCGGTCGTGGAGCGCGCGCAGCCTGCTGATCGCGGGCGTCAGCCTGAACCTGATCTGCACGGCCCTGTATGTGGGCATGATGTCCCTGCTGGCCTTCGCGCCGCCGGAGGCCCTGGCCGGTGCGATGGAGGGCTCCGGCTGGGGCGGTGATCCGGCCAAGCTGGCCGCGTCGATCGCCGCCTTCCAGGGCGACGCCCTGTCGGTCAGCCTGGCCCAGGTGAACACCTGGCTTCAGTCCGCCCCCGCCATGCTCATCTTCTTCCTGCCGGCGACGGCGGCCCTGATGATGATCGGCATGGGCCTGTTCAAGTCGGGCTTCCTGGCCGGCCGCTCGCCGGCCTGGCTCTATGGCCTGTTCATCGCCGCCGGGGCCGGCTCCTTGTGGCTGGTCTGGCAGGAAACCTCGGCCTTCGTGGGCGCGGGCTTCCCCTTCGTCGAGACGATGACCAAGCCCTACAACAGCTTCCTCGCGCCCTTCATTTCGCTCGGCTACGCCAGCCTGCTGATCCTGCTGGCGCGGTTCGGGCTGAAGCTGATCCTGACGCCGCTGGCCTGCGCCGGGCGGATGGCCTTCACCAACTACCTCACCCAGACCCTGATCATGACCACCATCTTCTATGGCGGGCGGGGACTGGGCTGGTACGTCCAGATCGGCTGGCCCGAGATGTGGATGATCATCGGCGGCGTCTGGGCGGCGCAACTGATCTGGTCGCCGCTGTGGCTGTCGGTGTTCCAGATGGGTCCGCTGGAGTGGGGCTGGCGCTGCCTGACGTACAAGCGGATGGTGCCGCTGCGGAAGCCGTAGGGTCGAGGTTCGAGGGGCGAGGGTCGAGGTTGAGGAAAATTTCTGCCGCGGTGCGCCGCACGGACCCTGTCCTTCCTCGACCCTCGACCCTCGACCCTCGCCCCTCGCCACTCTAAAGACGCGGCATGACCGCAGACGCCGCCGCTCCCGCCCGCCCCGAAGCCCGTAATCCGCGGGGGTTCGCCGACCGCCGCGGCCGCGACCTGATCGCCGAGCGCCGGCTCGTCCAGCGCGTGTCCGAGGTCTATGAGCGCTGGGGCTTCGAGCCGCTGGAGACCGGCGCGTTCGAATACGCCGACGCCCTGGGCAAATTCCTGCCGGACGCCGACCGTCCCAACGAGGGCGTCTTCGCCCTGCAGGACGACGACGACCAGTGGATGGCGCTGCGCTACGACCTGACCGCGCCGCTGGCCCGGTTCGCGGCGCAAGGCTGGGAGACCCTGCCCAAGCCGTTCCGCCGCTACGCCTTCGGTCCGGTGTGGCGCAATGAAAAGCCCGGCCCCGGCCGGTTCCGCGAATTCGTCCAGTGCGACGCCGATACCGTCGGCTCGGACCGGCCCGAGGCCGACGCCGAGATCATCGCCATGGCCTGCGAAGGCCTGCGTGCCGCCGGGCTGGACGCCGGCCAGGCCGTGGTGCGGGTGTCCAATCGCAAACTGTTCGACGGCCTGTTCCAGGCAGGCGGGATCGAGGATGCGGGCCAGAAACTGACTGCCCTGCGCGCCATCGACAAATTCGACCGGCTGGGCTGGGAGGGCGTCGCCGCCCTGCTGGGCGAGGGCCGGCTGGATGACTCGGGCGACTACACCAAGGGCGCGCGCCTGCCGTCGGGCGTCATCACCACCATTGAGGGCTTCCTGTCATCGGTGGCGGACGAGGGGCTGACGCGGGCCGGGACGCTGGACGCCGTTGCGCGGGTCGGGGGTCTGGGCGAGATCGGCGAGGCCGCCCTGGCCGAACTGGCCGCCATCGACGCGGCCCTGAACGCCATGAAGGTCAGCCAGGACGCGGTGCGGTTCGATCCGACCATCGTCCGCGGGCTGGAGTATTACACCGGTGCCGTGTTCGAGGCGGAGCTGCTGCTGGACACGGTGGACGACAAGGGCCGGGCCGTGCGGTTCGGCTCGATCGGCGGCGGCGGACGCTATGACGACCTGGTGGCGCGGTTCACCGGCGAGCGGCTGCCGGCGACGGGCTTCTCGTTCGGGGTGTCGCGTCTGGCCTCGGCCCTGCGTGCGGCCGGGCGGGGGGATGAGGACGCCGTGCGCGGGCCGGTCGTGGTCATCGTCTTCTCCGACGCCGACATGCAGCACTATCTCGACGCCGTGTCCGAACTGCGCAACGCCGGGATCGCCGCCGAGCTCTATCTGGGTCGCGCGGGCATGAAGGCTCAGATGAAATACGCCGACCGCCGCGGCGCGCCGGCGGCCGTCATCCTGGGCGGGGACGAGATCGCCGCCGGACAGGTCACGGTCAAGGATCTGGACGCGGGCCGGGCCCTGGCCGCGGGCGTCACCGACAATGAGGCGTGGAAGTCCGAACGGCCGGGCCAGCAGATCGTGCCGCGATCCGAGCTGGTGGCCACCGTCGCACGCATCGTGACGCAGGCGCGCACAGCTGCGTGACTTATCATTGATAACTATGGAAAAACCCGGGTTTTGCCCGCGTCTTCATTGACTTGAGACGGTAAATGTCGTCTTTCTGACGCACTCGGGAAGCGCAGCGTTTCGGCGCAGCAGCGGCCCGGAGGCGTTTCGGGGAGGAAACGTCCGCTCATCAAAGAGCGAAAGAAAGCCCGCCGCGAATGTATCCCCCGCGGCGGGCTTTTTTGCGTCTGGAGCGCGGCGCTGCGCGCCGGTGATTGGTGATTGGTGGCGGATCGCTGCGGCCCGCGCCTGTCCGATCCATAAAGCTCACCAACCACCAATCACCAATCACCCCCGCGCCGGGCAAAGAAAAAGGGCCGGAGCGCGCTGGCTCCGACCCCTCTTCCGTTTCTCAGGCTTGCGCCCCTACCAGATGCGGACCCGGTCAGCCGGGGCCAGGTAGTATTTGTCGCCGGGTTGGACATCGAAGGCTTCGTACCAGGCGTCGACGTTGCGCAGGGGGCCGATGACGCGGAACTCGGCCGGGCTGTGCGGATCGGTGGCGATCTGGTTGCGCAGGGCGTCGTCGCGCATCTTGGACTGCCAGACCTGGGCCCAGCCGTAGAAGAAGCGCTGGTCGCCGGTGACGCCGTCCAGCACGGGCGACGGCTGGCCGTTCAGCGACAGATGATAGGCCTCCAGACCCACCGCCGTGCCGGCGGCGTCGCCGATGTTCTCGCCCATGGTCAGGCCGCCCTGGACGTTGAAGCCGGGGATCGGCTCGAACTGGTCGTACTGGGCGCCGAGACGCGCGGTGAGGGCCTCGAAATTGGCCTTGTCCGCCGGGGTCCACCAGTTGCGCAGCACGCCGTCGCCGTCGGACTTGGAGCCCTGGTCGTCGAAGCCGTGGCCGATCTCATGACCGATGACGCCGCCGATGCCGCCGTAGTTGACGGCGGGGTCCGCGTCGGGATCGAAGAACGGCGGCTGCAGGATGGCGGCCGGGAAGACGATCTCGTTGTTGGTCGAGTTGTAGTAGGCGTTCACCGTCTGGGGCGTCATGCCCCATTCGTCCTTGTCGACCGGCTGGTTCAGGCGGTTGAGCTGGTACTGCCAGCGGAAGACGCCCGCGCGCTCGGTATTGCCGAACAGGTCGTCCGGCCGGATCTCAAGGGCCGAATAGTCGCGCCACTTGTTCGGATAGCCGATCTTGACGGTGAATTTCTCGAGCTTCTCCTGGGCCGCGGCCTGGGTCTCAGGGCTCATCCAGCTGTAGGTGCGGATGCGGTTGCCGAGGGCGATACGCAGGTTGGCGACCAGCTCTTCCATCTTGGCCTTGGATTCGGCCGGGAAGTATTCGGCGACGTACTGGCGGCCGACGGCCTCGCCCAGCATGGCTTCGGCGAAGCTGATGCCGCGCTTGTCGCGGGGACGCTGCATCGGCTGGCCGTTGAGGTCCCGCGAGCGGAACTCCCATCGGGCGTCGGCGAAGCGGTCCGAGAGGCGTTCGGCGGCCCCGTCGGTGGTCTGGAAGGCCTGCCAGGCCTGGATGACCTCGATCGGGGTCTCGGCATAGATGGCCGCGATCAGGGGCATGGCCGTGTCCTGACGGACGATCAGGCGCGGCACATCGCCCACGCCGACGGCGTTGTAATAGTCCTGCCAGGGGAAGCCGGGCGCTTCCGCGGCCAGACGGGCGATGGTGTATTCGTTGTAGGTCTCATCGCGGTTGCGGTTCTGGATCGGGGTCCAGTGCGCCTCGGCGATGCGGGTTTCGAAGGCCACAATGGCGGCGGCGGTCTCGGTCGGGTTCTCCCAGCCGATCATCTCCAGCATGCGGGCGACATAGACCTGGTAAAGGGCCTTCTTCTCGGCCCAGCGGGCTTCGAGATAGTAGTCGCGGTTGGGCAGGCCGAGACCCGACTGGCCGGTCGAGACGACGTAGCGGGTCGGCGCCTTCTGGTCGGTGGAGATGCCGGTCCCGAAGATCGATCCGCCGAGGCGGCCCTGGGTCTGACCCATGTAGACGGCGGCGAGATCGTGGGTGTTGGCGGCGCGGATGGCGGCCAGATACGGCTGCAGCGGCTGGGCGTCGAGGGCCTCGATCCGGGCCGTGTCCATGTAGGAGCGATAGGCGTCGGCGATCTTCTGCTCATCCGAACCGGCGACCAGATCGGTGCGGGCCGTCAGACCCTCGATCATGGCCTTGACCCGGTTGTCCGAGAGTTCGCGAAGCAGGGCGAACGAGCCGTAGGAGGTGCGGTCCGAGGGGATCTGCATCCGGTCCAGCGCCGCGCCATTGGCGTAGCGCATGAAGCTGTCGCCCGGGCGGACGGAGGTGTCGCGGCCGGCGAGGTCGAAGCCCCAGGTCCCGTAGCGCGGCGTTTCCGTGCCCTGGTAACCCATCACCGTGGCACCGTCGGCCGGGGTCTGGAACAGTTCGAAGACGGTGCAGGCCTCGTCGATGCAGCCGTGGTCATGTCCGTCGCCGGCGACCTGGGCCGAGGCCATGGACGCGGGCAGCAGCAGCGCGCCGAGCGCGGCACCGATGAGCAGTTTCTTCATGGGGATTTCCTCGACTTCGCTTCTCTATGGACAGCGTCGGCGGGGACCCTACGCCCCGGTTCCGCCCTGTCGCCTGAATTTTTTGTCATGAACGACGGAAACCCAGACGGGGCGGCGTTTCAGCCTGTAGGCTGACCCCCGACGGAGGACGAATGGCGACTCACGGCGGCGGCGGCGAATACAAGGATCTGGTGGTCTTTCTGGCGGCGGCGGGCGTGGTCGTGCCGCTGTTCAACCGCTTGAAGATCAGCCCGGTGCTGGGCTTCCTCGCCGCGGGCGTGCTGCTGGGGCCGGACGGACTGGCGCGTTTCGCCGACACCGCCCCCTGGCTGTCGTGGCTGACCATTTCGGATGCGGCGCAGATCCGGTCCCTGTCCGAACTGGGCGTTGCCTTCCTGCTGTTCATGATCGGGCTGGAGCTGTCGTGGGAACGGCTGCGGGCCATGCGCCGGCTGGTGTTCGGCCTCGGCCTGACCCAGGTCGCGGTCTGTACGGTCGCGCTCGCCTCGGTATTCGTCTTCATGGGGCAGCCGCTGGTCTCGGCGGCCGTGCTGGGCATGGGCCTGGCCCTGTCTTCGACCGCCGTGGTGATGCCGGTGATGGCCGAGCGCGGCCGGATCAAGACGACGGCCGGACGCGCCACCTTCTCGATCCTTCTGGCCCAGGATCTGGTCGTTGCGCCGATCCTGATCACCGTCACGGTTCTGGCGGCCCTGGCCGAAAGCGGGGTCGGCGGCGGCGATTTCGACCCGGCGGTTCTCGGGCCGGCGCTGTTCACCCTGATCCCGGCGGCGATCGGTCTGGCGCTGCTGGTGGTGCTGGGACGGCTGGTGCTGCGGCCGATGTTCCGCTCGGTCGCCCGGGCCAAGGCCAAGGGCCAGGGGCAGGAGATGTTCATCGCCGCCAGCCTGCTGGTGGTGGTCGGCGCCGGACTGGCGGCCCAGGTGGCCGGACTGTCGATGAGCCTCGGCGCCCTGATCGCCGGCCTTCTGCTGGCCGAGACCGAGTTCCGCCGCGAGGTCGAGATCTCGATAGAGCCGTTCAAGGGCCTGCTGCTCGGCGTCTTCTTCGTAGGGGTGGGCATCGGTCTCGATCTCGACGCCGTGGCGGCCGATCCCGTGGCCGTGTTCGGCCTCGCCGCCGTGCTGACCCTGCTGAAGGCGGGCCTGATCTATGCCGCCGCCCGGCTGTGGGGCCTGAACAACCGCACCGCCATCGAGACGGCCCTGGTGCTGGGACCTGCCGGGGAGTTCGCCTTCGTCATCCTGGGCGCGGGCCTGGTCGAGGGGATCGCCTCGCCGGCCTTCACCCAGACCGTGCTGATGGCCGCGACGATCAGCATCTTCACCGTCCCCCTGATGGCCCTGATCGCGGACCGGCTGGTGAAGCGCGTCGCGCCCGCCGTCCCCGACCTGCCACCCGAGGCGCTTGAGGCACCGTCGGCCACGTCGGGTCAGGTGCTGATCGTCGGCTTCGGGCGGGTGGGACGGCTGGTCGGCGAGATGCTGACCGAGCACGGGCAGGCCTTTCTGGCCATCGATGCCAATCCCGGCACCGTGGCCAAGGGCCGGGCGGAGGGGGCCAACGTCTTCTACGGCGACGCCGGACGGACCGAGATGCTGGAGCGTTGCGGCATCGACACCGCGCGGGCGGTGGTGGTGACCATGGACGCCCCGCTGAAGGTCGACGAGGTGGTGGTCGCGACCCGCTCGCTGCGGCCCGACCTGATCCTGATTGCCCGCGCGCGGGACCACAAACACGCCGCGCGCCTCTATGCCCTCGGCGTCACCGACGCCGTGCCCGAGACCACCGAGGCCAGCCTGCAGCTGGCGGAAAACACCCTGGTCGATCTCGGCGTGCCCATGGGTCTGGTGCTGGCCTCGATCCACGAACGCCGGGACGCCTTCCGGCGGATATTCCAGGAAGCCATGCCGGACGGCGACGCGCCGCGCAGTCCCAGGGCCCTGCGCTCCACCCTGCGTCGCTGAGCCGCACCGACGGAGAACAGGCAGCGAGGCGTTAACCCCATGCCTATCCTGACTGTTAATCCGGCTACCCCATTTTGGTCATCGTTGCGTGATGATTGCCCCGTTCTCGCCTGATAGGCGATATGTTGCGGACCTTCGCGCCCGCCCCGGATTTCCCGTCGCTTCGGCGTCCAGTTCCACCGACGGCCCTCCCCAGCCGCCGACCAGTGAGTACCCGTTCCATGCGAGATATCGCCCTGACCCCCTCCAAGACCAACGAAACCGAGAGCGAGACCCCCCGGCTGAACCGCCGGCAGGCCGCCAAGGTGCGCACCCGTCAGAAGGTGCTGGACGCCGCACGCACCCTGTTCGCCGAGCGCGGCTATGAGCCCGCCACCATCCGCGACATCGCCAAGGGCGCGGGCATGTCGACGGGTGCCGTCTTCGCCAATTTCCAGGACAAGGCCGAGCTGTTCGAGGCCGTGCTGTCGGAAGATCTGGCCAAACTGGCGGAGACGCTGAAGGCCGCGGCCGCCGCGGAGACCGCGCTGCGCGCCCGCCTGCTGGCCGCCCTGACCGCCGGCTATCACGGCTCGCTGGAGCAGCTGCCGCTGGTTCAGGCCGTTGTCGCGCGTTCGTGGTTCCAGCCGGTCGCCGCGGAAATGCGGACCCGCACCGCCATCAAGCCGCTGGTCATGGTCGTCTCCGACGTCCTTCAGGCCGGCGTTCGTGAGGGTGAACTGCGCCAGGACGCGGATGTGCGCCTGCTCAGCGAGCTCATCTATGAAGCCTGGCTGTCGAACTACCGCGGCGCGGCCTACGACGGCTGGACCCTGCAAGAGATGACGACCCGGATCGGCAAACAGGTCGATGTGATCCTGGCCGGGCAGATCAGCCGGCAGTAAGTTTGGGCCGCGGTCAGAAGGCTCCGCCTTCTCGACCCGACGCGGCCCGTGACGACTCCATCGTCAATCCGAATGAAGGCCGCGACCCCGTCGCGGCCTTCAGCTTTTCCAGCGGAGCGTTGCCGCCTTCACAGGATTGGCGAACGGGCGACCTTCGGCGCGGGACCTGGTCCATTCGCGCTTGAGCTGCTGATACCATTTCGCCTGTTTGTCGGCGTCGTCGATCCAGATCAGGGCCGGGTCGTAGCGCAGGCCCTCGTTCTGCAGGTTCACCATGCCGCCGTCCTGTTTGAGGAAGGCGATGACGCCCATGCGCAGGAAGGGTTTGGCGAGGCTGAACACCCAGTGGTCGGACCAGAAGATCTGGGTGATCCGGGTCTTCGTTTCCGTGATGGGGGTCAGGCAGGTCAGGGCCAGCACCTGTTTCTCGCCCACCTGGATATGCTCCCAGCGATAGCCGGGCAGGCGGAAGGTGATCTCGGTCGCCGGCGCGCCGCCGAGGATCCTGTAGGCCCGGCTGTTCGACGAGGGGGCGTGGCGGACCATGGCGAAGCCGTGCTCGCGCGGCTCGAAGGCCTTGGCCTTTTCGTGCATCGACTTGGCCGACCGCCACCACCACTGCTGATGCACATAGGGGCCGTGGGCCGGGTCCATCAGGCCGACGACGGCGTGGTCGACATGGGCGTCGAAATCCATCCATTCGACCATCTTCGCCCCGCCGCCGACCACGCCCGGGAACACCGGCGGCTCGTGGTCGGGCTCGGGCGCGGTGCGCGGGTCGGAAGCCATCCAGACGAAGACCATCCCCTGGCTTTCGCGGACCGGATACGACCGCACCCGGATGCGGTCGGCCTCATAGGGCTGGTCCTCGACCAGCGACGGGATGGCGGCACAGACGCCGTCGGGGCGGAACCGCCAGCCGTGGTAGCAGCATTCGATGGTCTCGCCCTCGCCGGGCTTCTCGACCAGACGGCCGGCCGAGAGGGGCGCCGCGCGGTGGGGGCAGATGTCGCGCAGGGCATAGACCTGGCCCGCCCCACCTTGAGGGCCCCGCGTCCGGCCGATCAGCACAGGCTCGCCGAGCAGTTCGTAACGCTTGAGCGAGGCCGGCGCGACGTCGCGCGACAGGGCGACAAAATACCAGGCGTCGAGCACGAACCCCTTGCCGAACGCGGTCGGCGGGGCCTTGGCCTCGGGCGATTTCGAAGAGACGGGGGCGCTGTCTGCGGGTGTCATGCGTGACAGTTTAGCGGGCTGTCGCGGTGAAGTCTTGACCGGCTGCATCCATTCCCGCCCTGTGTGGCGACTAGGGACAGAAGCGGGCGGATAGCCCGTGCATCGGGATCACAGACCATGAAGACCATGACCGCTCTCGCCGCCCTCGCCGGGGCCCTGTCGTTCGCCGCCGCGGCGCCCGCCTTCGCCCAGGCGCACGGCGATCATGGCCAGGCCCACGGCCAGCCAGCCGCCGCCGCCGAGGCCGGTCACGGCCATGCCCATGCCGATTTCGAGTCGGGCCGGTTCCACGTCCGCGTCGACGGGCCCGAGCATCCGGTCGGCGACGTCATCCTGATCCCGGGCCTGTCCTCCTCGCCCCATGCCTTCGACCTGCTGACCGAAGAGCTGAAGGGCCGCTACCGCGTCCATCGCCTCCATGTGCAGGGCTTCGCCGGCGCGGCGGCCGAGGACAATGCCACGGGGCCCGTCGCCGCCCCGGTGGCCGAGGACCTGGCGCGCTACATCGCCGAACAGGGCCTCAACAAGCCCGCCGTGATCGGCCACTCGATGGGCGGGACGATCGGCATGATGCTGGCGGCGCGCCATCCGGACAGCGTCGGCAAGCTGATGGTCGTCGACATGATCCCGTTCATGGGTGCCATGTTCGGCGCGCCCGGGGCCACGGCCGAAAGCGTCGCGCCGATGGCGGACCAGATCTTTACGGCCATGTCCGCCACGCCGCGTGAGATGTACCAGCAGCAGGCCGACGCCCAGATCGTCGCCATGATCAACACCGAGTCCCTGCGCGCCGGCCCGCTGGAGGACAGCCGCAAGAGCGACCAGCAGGTCTCGTCCTCGGCCTATCGCGAGCTGATCGTCACCGACCTGCGCCCCGAGCTGGGCCGGATCACCGCGCCCACGACGGTGCTCTATGTCCGCTTCAACGACCCGCGGATGACTAATGACATGGTCGACGGCATCTACCGGGCCTCCTACGCCACCCTGCCCGGCGCGACCCTGACGCGGATCGATGACAGCGCCCACTTCATCATGCTGGACCAGCCCGCCCGGTTCGCCGCCGAGGTGAACGCGTTTCTCGAATAGGCGTCGGGCGCGTCATGGTTTCGGCGGAAACGTCCCTCACAGTCACGTGAACTGTGCAGGGGCGTTCCCGTGCGCGCTGCGACCGGCTAAGACCGGGGACGGCTTGATGAGGTTTCGATGGCGGGTTTAGACTTCAGCTTCGGACGTGGCGGCGGCGCGGGCTCCGGCTCCGCGCGCACGCCGCTGCAACGCGTCATGTACTGGAGCGCCGTGCTGGCCGTCTGGGGCCTGATCTTCCTCGTCGTCTTCTTCGCCGTCTTCGCGCGCGACCTGCCCGACACCTCGACCCTGTACAATGTCGATCGCCAGCCCTCGATCACCTATCTGGACCGCAACGGTGCCCTGATCGCGGTGCGCGGGACGCAGCAGGCCCCGCCGGCCGATCTGGACGCCCTGCCGGACTATGTGCCCGCGGCCTTCATCGCCATCGAGGACCGGCGCTTCTATCACCATCCCGGCTTTGACCCGATCGGCATGAGCCGGGCCATGGTCTCGAACATGCGCGCCGGCCGGGTGGTCCAGGGCGGTTCGACCCTGACCCAGCAGCTGGCCAAGAACCTGTTCCTGTCTCCGGACCAGAACATGAAGCGCAAGGTCCAGGAGCTGATGCTGGCGGTCTGGCTGGAGATGAAATTCTCCAAGAAGGAAATCCTCGCCCTCTATCTGAACCGCGTCTATTTCGGCGCCGGTGCCTATGGGATCGAGGCGGCGTCGCAACGCTATTTCGACAAGAGCGCGCGTCAGCTGACCGTCGGTGAGGCCGCGCTGCTGGCCGGACTGCTGAAGGCACCGTCGCGCTATTCGCCGGTGTCCGAGAGCGAACGCGCCGCCACCCGCGCCACCGTGGTGCTGAACGAGATGGTCGATGCGGGCGTCATCACGCCTGAACAGCGCGCCGCCGCCGTGACCGAGCCGGTCCGCGTCTCGCGCACCCTGGCCACCCAGCACGCCCAGTATTTCATCGACTGGCTGGACAAGCAGATCCGCGAACTGGTCGGCGATCCGACCGAGGACCTGATCGTCGAGACCACGCTGGACCTGACCCTGCAGACCCAGGCCGAACGGTCGGTGCGGCGCATTCTGGACCGGGACCGCTCCAAGGGCGTGCAGCAGGCCGCGCTGGTGGCGCTGGACGGCGAGGGCCGGGTGCGGGCCATGATCGGCGGGGCCTCCTACGCCGACAGCCAATTCAACCGCGCCACCGACGCGCGCCGCCAGGCCGGCTCGGCGTTCAAGCCGTTCGTCTATCTGACGGCCCTGGAGAGCGGCTACACGCCCGAGACCATGGTCAATGACGCGCCGATCCGCATCGGCAACTGGTCGCCGCGCAACTACTCCGGCAATTTCGCGGGCGAGATGACCATGGCCCAGGCCGTGGCCCAGTCGACCAACACCATCGCCGCCGGCATGGCCGACCAGATCGGCCGCGACAACGTCGCCCGCACCGCGCGCCGTCTGGGCATCACCAGCCGTATCGGGCTGGAGCCGGCCATGGCGCTGGGGGCCGTCGAGGTCTCGCCACTGGAAATGGCCCAGGCCTATGACGCCTTCGCCAACGGCGGAAAGCGGGTCACGGCCTATGGTATCAGCCGCATCCGCACGCCGCAGGGCCGGGTGATCTATCAGCGCGCCTCGCGCGCCGACGGACCGATCCAGGTCATCTCGAACCCGTTCCTCTACTATCAGAACCAGATGCTGCGCGGGGTCATGCCCTCGGGCACGGGCCGTTCCGCGGCCATCGCCGGGCGGGATATCGCGGGCAAGACCGGCACGACCTCCGACTACAAGGACGCCTGGTTCGTCGGCTACACCGGCGGCTTCGTGACCGCGGTCTGGGTCGGCAAGGACGACAATACGGCCATGCGCGGCGTCACCGGCGGTTCGGCTCCGGCCGCCATCTGGCGCGGCTTCATGGAGGCGGCGCTGCCGCGCCTGAACGCCCCGGCCATCCCCAACGGCCCGGCCATGCCCGAAGGCTGGGTGCCGCCGAGTCCGGTGGAGAATCTGATCGGCCGGATCGGGGACATCTTCGGCGACAGTCCTGCGGCCGAGCCGGATCCGCTGGATGAATCCCTGCTGGAGCCCACGCCGCGCCAGCCGGTTCCGCCGCGTCGCAACGATCCCGGGCCGGCCATCGTGCGCCCGACCGCGCCCCAGCCGCAGCGCGACACCCCGGACCAGCGGCCCGAACCGACGCCGCCGCCGGAGAAGAAGGCCGAGCCGCTGTTCTTCTAGCGGCCGACGGCGTGCAGGGCCGGGCCGTTCTCGCGCAGCCATTTGCGGTGCGGGCGGTGGTCGCCGATCAGCTGCTGGACCACGGACCAGTAGGCCGGGCTGTGGTCGGCATGGACCAGATGGGCCACCTCATGGGCGGCCAGATAGTCGATCACCGCGGGCGGGGCCATGATCACGCGCCAGCTGTAGCGGATCGAGCGGTTGTGCGGGCTGCATGAGCCCCAGCGGGATTTCGGATCGGCGATCGACATCTTCACAGGCCGCTGGCCGAGGGTGCGAAGATGGACATCGGTGCGGGTCTGGAGCGTTTCCCTCGCCACCCTTTTGAACAGGTTCTCGACCCGTCGGGCATAGGCCTCGCCCTCGCCGCCCGAGGCGATCAGGGGCCCGTCGGCGTCCTCGGTCAGGCGAGCTGCCCCGGCGCCGCCGGCGGCGACCAGCCGGGTCGGCTTGCCGAACAGGTCGATGACCGCGCCGGGCGCGATCGGCGTGCCCTGCGGCCGTTCGGCCAACCGTTCGCGCATCCAGTCCGTCTTTGTGCGGGCGAAGGCCACGACATCGGCCAGCTTGCGCTCTGACGGGGCGATCAGCACGGCCTCGCCGGCGCGGGCGTCAATCCGGATCGACAGGCGGCGCGCGCGGGGATTGACCGACAGACGCGCCGTCAGGTCCTCAAGCGGCAGCCGCTGGCCGTTCCGGTACTGCAACAATGGCCTCGTTCTTGGCGATGAAATCGCGCACCCGCGGATAGATGTCGTCGCGGAAGCGGCGTCCGTTGAAGACGCCATAGTGGCCGACGTCGGGGTGAACATACAGCACCCTGCGGTCGTCCGGCAGGCCTGTGCACAGGGTATGGGCGGCCTGGGTCTGGCCGACGCCCGAGATGTCGTCCTGCCCGCCCTCGACGCTCATCAGGCCGATGTCGGTGATGCCGGCCAGGTCGACCTTGCGTCCGCGGTGCTCGAGCAGGCCGCGCGCCAGCAGATGCTGCTGGAAGACGATGTCGATGGTCTGGAGGTAGAACTCCTCGGTGAGGTCCAGGACCGAGAGGTATTCGTCGTAGAAGGCCTCGTGCTTCTCGGCGGCGTCGCCGTCGCCCGAGACGAGGTGGCCGAAATAGTCGCGGTGGGCGTCGACGTGCTTGTCCTCGTTCATGGACATGAAGCTGTAGAGCTGGACGAAGCCCGGATAGACGCGCCGTCCGAAGCCCGGATAGGGCCAGGGCACGGTGTGGACCATGTTCGATTTGAACCAGGTGAAGGGCTTTTCCTCCGCCAGCTGGTTGGTCACGGTCGGGGACAGACGCGCGTCGATCGGCGAACCCATGTAGGTCATGGAGGCGGGCCGGTTGGGGTCGTTGTCCGCGGCCATCAGGGCGCAGGCGGCCAGCACCGGCGGGCCGGGCTGGCAGACGCCGACGACGTGGGCGCGCGGGCCGATCTGGCCCAGCATGGTGCGGACGTGGTCGATATAGTCGAAGAAGTCGAACCGGCCCTCGAGCATCGGCACCTGACGGGCGTTGACCCAGTCGGTGACATAGACGTCATGGTCCTGCAGGAAGCCCTCGACCGTCCCGCGCAGCAGGGTGGCGTAGTGGCCCGACAGGGGGGCGACGAGCAGCACGGCCGGGGCAGACGTCGGCTTGCCCGCCCGTTTCAGGTCGCCGAGGTGGCGGGCGAACCGCACCAGCCGGCACCAGGGCGAGGACCAGATGACCTGTTCGGTCGTGCGCACGGTCTTGCCGCCGATCTCGAGGGTCTCGAGGCCCCAGGCGGGTTTGCCGTAGCGGCGCGTCACGCTCTCGAACAGCCCGGCCGAGGCGAAGGCCGTGCGGCCGATCGCGGTGTCCGAGGCCGGATTGAAGGGAGAGGTCCAGAACTGGCGGGCCAACTGGGCCCCGAACCGGAACGGCGTCGCCGAGTGATAGGCGAGCTCGTGAAGCGAATAGAGCATGGAATCCTTGAAGCGGCCCCCGCCGTTACGCGGCAGAGCACCATAGAACGCACCGCACTGCAAAAAGATTTATGCGTTCTCCCGCGCCATGGCCTGTTCGATGATCCGGGCCGCGTTCGCGGGGCCGAGGTCGTGGCCGAGGGGGCTGCGCAGGCGGCCGTCGGGCCCCATGAGATAGATCGTCAGCGAATGGTTCATCGTATAGGCCTCGCCCTCGCCGACCTTCTGGTAGACGGCGCGGTAGGCGTCGGCGGCGGCCCGGACCTGGGCGGGCGTGCCGGTCAGGCCGATGACGCCCTCGGGGAAGCCGTCCGAGGACAGATAGTCCTTCAGCGCCTGGGGCGTGTCGCGCTCCGGATCGATCGAGATGAAGATGATCTGGACGTCATCGGCCTTGTCGCCCAGCGCCGTCTTCGTCGCCTGGAGCATGCTGAGGGTGGTCGGGCAGTAGTCGGGGCAGTAGGTGAAGCCGAAGAAGACCAGCGACCATTTGCCGTCCAGCAGGGTCTGGTCGACGGCCTGACCGTCCTGGTTGACCAGCTGGAAGGGGCCGCCGACGTCGGGCTGGCCGGTCGAGCCGATCTGGCGCGAAGCCGATCCGGCGTCGCCGCGGTTGTTGACCACCATGATGGTTCCGACGGCCAGAACGGCGGCCAGGACGATACAGGCCCCGGCGAACAGAAGGATGGAACGACGCGGCATCATGGCTCCCCTCGAAAACGCGCACGCCCGCGCGTGACCGGTCTATAGAAGAGACGTGAGCCCGTCCCAAGAGCCCCAGAAGCCGCAGCCCGCGCCGGCGTTTGCGCCGGACGATGCCGGCCGTTTCCCCGGCTGGCGCAACCTGCCGCGCCGCAGCCGGGGCCTGTCCCTGCGCACCCTCGTCATCCTGCGCTGGATGGCCATCGCGGGGCAGAGCGCCACTATCGGCATCGCCACCCTCTATTTCCATTTCGACCTTCCCCTGTGGGGCTGTATGGCCGCCATCGCTGCCAGTGTGGCGATGAACCTGAACGCCACCGCGCGACTCAGACGCAGCGACGGCTCCCTGCCCGACGGCGGTTTGACGGCGGCGCATCTGGGCTTCGACATTCTGCAGCTGTCGGTCCTGCTGGGGCTGACGGGCGGACTGCAGAACCCCTTCTGCCTGCTGCTGGTCGCGCCGGTGACGGTGGCGGCCGCGTCGCTGCCGGGCCGGCAGGCGGCCCTGATGGGGCTGCTGGTGCTGGCCGCGACGGTCAGCCTGTTCTTCGTCTCCCTGCCGCTGCCGTGGCAGGCGGGGACCGAGCTGAACCTGCCGCCGCTGTACAAATTCGGCATCGGCCTGGCGCTGGTGACGGGGGTGATCTTCACCTCGGCCTATGCCTGGCGCGTGGCCGCGGACGCCGAGAAGCTGGAACTGGCGCTGGCCACGACCCAGGACGTGCTGCAGCGCGAGCAGCGGCTGGCGGCCCTGGGCGGACTGGCGGCGGCGGCGGCGCATGAGCTGGGCACGCCGCTGGCGACCATCCAGGTCGTGGCCAAGGAGCTGTTGCGCGCCTCGGCCAAGGACGGCGCGGCCGCCGAGGACGCGGCCCTGATCCTGCAGCAGGCCGAACGCTGCCGTGAGATCCTGAAGCGGCTGTCGCAACAGCCGGAGGAGGGCGAGGCCGCCTTCGCCGAGGTCGGGCTGAAGGCCCTGCTGGAAGAGGTGGTGGAGCCGCACCGCGGTTTCGATCTGGAGTTCGACGTCTTCGTGCGCACGGCCTCGGGTGAAAAGGCCCCGCGCGTGCGCCGCCTGCCCGAGGTGGTGCACGGCCTGTCGACCCTGGTCGAGAACGCCGCCGATTTCGCCGGCTCCAAGGTTCGGGTGCGGGCCATCGTCGACGCCGGCTTCATCGAGATCGAGGTCGTGGACGACGGCCCCGGCTTCCCCGCCGACATCCTGCCGCGGCTGGGCGAGCCCTATGTGACCAGCCGACCGCAGGGCAAGGCGCGGCGGGCCCTGTCGGCCCAGATCGCCGCCTCCGTCGCCGCCGCCACCCCGGGCCGCAAGGGCAGGAAGGCGACCCGGCCGGAGCCCGCGGTTGAAACCATCGCGCCCAGCCAGGGCGGCATGGGCCTGGGCTTCTTCATCGCCCGCACCCTGCTGGAGCGGACGGGCGGAAAGGTCTTCGTCGGACCGGGCGACGGAGGCCAGACCCCGGCCAAGGGGCAGCCGCCCAAGGGGCTGGCAAAGGGTGCCCGGGTCGCCGTGCGGTGGTCCCGGTCGGCGCTTGAGGTCTCGTCGTGATTGTCGCACCCCCCGTCTGAACCTTGACCGCACCCGTACAGTTAACGACTTGACCCCCAGGAGAACGCCGATGCCCGATGCTGAAGACCGGATCGCCGCCCTGGCGGACAAGACCCTGCTGGTGATGGACGACGACAATGCCCTGCGCACCCGGCTGGGCCGCGCGCTGGAGAGCCGCGGGTTCGAGGTCACCCTCGCCGCCTCTCTGGCCGAGGCCTTCGAGGCGCTGAAGACCGCCATCCCCGCCTTCGCCGTGCTGGACATGCGGCTGGAGGACGGCAACGGGCTGAAGGTGGTCGAGGCCATTCGCGACCGGCGCGAGGACGCCCGCATCATCATGCTGACCGGCTACGGCGCCATCGCCACGGCGGTGGCGGCGGTCAAGGCCGGGGCGGTCGACTATCTGCAGAAGCCCGCCGACGCCGACGACGTGGTCAAGGCCCTGCTGGCCACCGGCGAGGCCCCCGAGCCGCCCGACAATCCGATGAGCGCCGACCGGGTGCGCTGGGAACATATCCAGCGCGTCTATGAGCTGTGCGACCACAATGTCTCGGAGACGGCGCGCCGCCTGGGCATGCACCGGCGGACGCTGCAGCGGATCCTGGCCAAGCGGGCACCGCGCTGACACCTGCTTTCTCCCTCCCGGGTGCGGGATGGAGGGGCAGAAAAGAGGGCCGTGGCTCTTCCATCGTCACCCGCCCGGGTTCCGGTGTGACGCCGCGGCCGCGCTTGATCGGGTCATGAAGGCGACCTATGGTTGAGTGATGGTCGCAACCTTCCTCGTAGCGCTATCGCTCCAGCTGGCACAGCCCGACGGCCTCGCGGTGGAAGGCGAACGTCTCGGCCGCTTCTCCACGCTCTTCGCCGTCTGCGAGCCCTATTACGCGGTCGACATCGAGGCCGGGCGCCGCCTCGCGGATGAGTTTGCAAGGCGGTCCACCGGGTCCGGCTGGACCGCCGCCCAGCGCAATGCGGCCTATGAGCGGGGTCGCACCCTGGAGCGTGCCGAGATTGGCATTGTGATGGAGTCCGCCGACGTGACGCCGCAGGAGGCCCGTCGTCATCTTCGCCAGATGTTCCCCCGCCTGAAGCAGCGCTGTCAGGACCTCGCAAGGGAGGTTCCGGGTTCGATATCCGACGTTGAGGCGGGCGATCGGCGACTGGACGCTGCGGCCCGACGCCTCCGCTGACTGCCTTGACGGCACCGCAGCGAGATGGGCTCGCTGGGGGCCGATACAACCGGAGCTAGCTATGTTGCTGACCGCCTTGATGGCAGGGATTGTCGCCTACGGCGGCCAGGTTCCCTATCCCGCGACCCCGCAGCAGTTCGAGGGGCGGCGGTCCAGCTTTGTGCAGGGAACCCTGAACGTCGCCGCGGGCGAGCGGGCGACCCTGCGCCAGAACGCTGACGGGACCTATGACCTGATCGGCGTTGACCGGATCGAGTTCCGCGAAGTCCTGCCGCCCGCGGAGGGATCACGCGATCATCCCAATTCCGCCGCGCCCGGAACGGTGCGGTTCGGTCTGCATCTGCGGCAGGATGTCGGCTCGTTGCTCAAGGTAGAGAACGGGCAGGACGAAGGGCTGAAATATTCGGGCTTCATCGTGCGTTATGTCGGCGGCCAGGCGCGAGGCCCCGCTGCGACGTCCGTCTGCACAGTGCCGCCGGGGATGGCGAATTTCGAGCGCTGGCCGGAGCCTGTGATCCAGATCGTGATCGGCGGTCTGGAGCCATCAGACGACGTGGTGCCAACCTGTCCGCCTCACGTCGAGGATTGAAAGGAAAAGGCCCCGGTGTTTCCACCGGGGCCTTCTGCTTTTCAGACGTGACGTCGCGTCTTAACGACGGCTGCGACCGCGGTCGCGATCACCGCCGCCACCTTCACGCTTGGGACGGCCGCCGGTGTCGTCGGACAGCGGGGCTTCGCCACGTTCAGCGCGCTCAGCGTTGATCTTGTCGGTGATGTCCTCGCCGGTGGTCTGGTCGACGACCTTCATCGACAGCTTGGTCTTGCCGCGATCGTCCATGCCGAGGAATTTGACCTTCACTTCCTGACCTTCGGTCAGGACGTCGGCCGGGTTGGCGACGCGTTCCAGGGAGATCTGGGACACGTGGACCAGGCCGTCCTTGGCGCCGAAGAAGTTCACGAAGGCGCCGAAGTCGACGACCTTCACGACCTTGCCGGAGTAGATGGTGCCGGGCTCGGGCTCGGACACGATCGACGAGATCCAGTTCTTGGCAGCGTCGATCTTCTCCTGATCCGAGGCCGCGATCTTCACCGTGCCGTCGTCCTCGATGTTGATCTTGGCGCCGGTCTTTTCGACGATCTCGCGGATGATCTTGCCGCCGGTGCCGATGATGTCGCGGATCTTGTCGGTCGGAACCTTGATCGACTCGATCTTGGGCGCGTACTCGCCCAGTTCGCTGCGGGCGCCGTCGATGGCCTTGTCCATCTCGTCGAGGATGTGCATGCGGCCGGCCGAAGCCTGGGCGATCGCCTTGCGCATGATCTCTTCGGTGATGCCCGCGACCTTGATGTCCATCTGCAGCGAGGTGATGCCTTCGCGCGTGCCGGCCACCTTGAAGTCCATGTCGCCGAGGTGATCTTCGTCACCCAGGATGTCAGACAGGATGGCGAACTCGCCCGAGGGCTCGAGGATCAGGCCCATGGCAATGCCCGAGACCGGGCGAACCAGCGGCACGCCGGCGTCCATCAGCGCCAGCGACGAACCACAGACCGTGGCCATCGAGGAGGAGCCGTTGGACTCGGTGATCTCCGACACCAGACGGATGGTGTAGGGGAAGTCTTCCGACGACGGCAGCATGGGACGGATCGCCCGCCACGCCAGCTTGCCGTGACCGATTTCCCGACGGCCCGCGCCGCCCATCCGACCGGTCTCGCCGACCGAATAGGGAGGGAAGTTGTAGTGCAGCAGGAACTTCTCTTTGTAGGTCCCGGCCAGGGCGTCGACGTATTGCTCGTCCTCGCCGGTGCCGAGGGTGGCGACCACGATGGCCTGGGTCTCACCGCGGGTGAACAGGGCCGAACCGTGGGTGCGCGGGAAGACGCCGACTTCCGAGACGATGGCGCGGACCTTGTCGAGGGCGCGGCCGTCGACGCGGTGGCCGTTGTCGATGATGTCGCGACGCAGGACGTGGGCTTCACATTCCTTGAAGGCCGCACCGAACTTGGCGGAATCGACGCCGTCCGGGTTTTCGTCGGTCTTCACCAGCTTGGCGGCGGCGGCCTTCTTGGCCGTGTCGACGCCCGAGCGGCGCTCGTATTTGCCGGCGTGGGTGTAGGCGGCCTTGATGTCCTCGCCGACCAGCTTCTGGATGGCGGTGACGACGTCGGAGTGGTCCTCGGCGGTGAAGTCGAAGGGCTCCTTGGCGGCGTGTTCGGCCATTTCGATGATGGCGTCGATCACCGGCTGCATGCCGCGATGCGCGAACATCAGGGCGTTCAGCATGATCTCTTCCGACAGCTCCTTGGCTTCGGATTCGACCATCATCAGGGCGTCCTGGGTGCCGGCGACGACGAGGTCGAGCTGGCTGTCGGTCATCTGGTCGAGGGTCGGGTTCAGGACGAACTCGCCGTCGATATAGCCGACGCGCGCGGCGCCGATCGGGCCCATGAAGGGCACGCCCGAGATGGTCAGGGCGGCGGAGGCGGCGACCAGGCCGAGGATGTCCGGGTCATTTTCCATGTCGTGCTGCAGCACGGTGACGACGACCTGGGTCTCGTTCTTGAAGCCCTTGACGAACAGGGGGCGGATCGGACGGTCGATCAGGCGGGAGACGAGCGTCTCCTTCTCGGTCGGACGGCCTTCACGCTTGAAATAGCCACCCGGGATCTTGCCGGCGGCGAAGGTCTTTTCCTGGTAGTTGACGGTCAGCGGGAAGAAATCCAGGCCCGGCTTGGGCGCGCGACCGTAGACGACGGTGGCGAGGACGACGGTCTCGCCGTAGGTGGCCAGAACGGCGCCGTCGGCCTGACGGGCGATGCGGCCCGTTTCGAGGGTCAGCGGGCGTCCGGCCCAGTCGATCGTCTTGCGTTTGATATCGAACATATTCGTCTTTCATATCCCGCGGGCGGATTCCGCGCGGGGTCCCATCAGTGGGTGGAGCGTCGGGCGTTCAGTCCTTCGGTCCATGGGTCCCCGCGCCATCGCGGAAAACCCGGGAGAAGAGGACCGGTATGGCCCTCGCGTCAGCGCCGTACGTCCGGCGGCGCGCCGGTCTCTGGATGCGGAAAGAGGCGCGGACATGGCCCGCGCCCCAAATCTCATCCGCGTTCTGCGCCTAGCGGCGCAGGTTCAGCTTGCCGATCAGAGCGGTGTAGCGCTCGCGATCAACCTTGCTGAGGTGGTCCAGAAGGCGACGACGCTGCGAGACCATCTTGAGCAGGCCGCGGCGCGAGTGGTTGTCCTTCTTGTGGGTCTTGAAGTGGTCGGTGAGGTTGGCGATGCGTTCCGAAAGGATCGCGACCTGGACCTCGGCCGAGCCGGTGTCGCCGGCGGAGCGGGCGTTATCGGCGATGACTTCGTTCTTACGCTCGGGCGTAATCGACATCGGGTGTACTCCTAAAGGAGGTTAAAAACGCGGTCGGGTTCTAGCCGGCCGGCCCGCAACTGACCGAGAGCGACGAGGGTCTGACCCTGAAAGGCTGAAACGGTTCGGGAGCCGTCCCGAAGGCGGCTCTTGAGCGTTTCGACCTGTCCGGGGAGCAGAACGATCGGTCGTCCCTGACGAAGCGAGAAGGCGTCCTGGTCCGTCACGGCCAGCTCCGGGATGTCGTCCAGGGCGGTCGCAACGGGAAGCAAGCCTTCCGAGGCGGCGTCCCTATGCACCAGATCGGTCAGGAAATCCAGCGATACGGCGTTTTCCGTCGAGAACGGTCCGACCCGCTCGCGCCGCAGGGCCGAAACATGCCCCTCGGCGCCGAGAACCGCGGCCAGATCGCGCGCCAGCGAGCGCACATAGACGCCCTTGCCCGTCCGGATGACCAACTCGACGTGGTCGGGGTCGGGCGCATCGCTGACCGAGGCCTCGTGGATCGTCACCCGGCGGCTGGCCAGTTCGAAATCGGTGCCTTCGCGGGCCAGGTCATAGGCGCGCTGGCCATCGACCTTGATGGCGCTGAACTGCGGCGGGATCTGATCGATCTCACCGACAAAGGCGGGAAGGGCCGCGCGCACGGCCTCGATATCGGGGCGGACGTCCGAGCGGCCGGTGATCTCACCCTCGCGGTCGAGGCTGTCGGTCGAAATCCCCCAGTTGATGGTGAAGCGATAGACCTTCTGCGCCTCCATCATGAAGGGGACGGTCTTGGTCGCCTCGCCCAGCGCGATGGGCAGGATGCCGGAGGCCAGCGGATCCAGCGTGCCGGCGTGCCCGGCCTTCTGGGCATCAAACAGGCGGCGGACCTTGGAGACGGCCTCGGTGGAGCCCATGCCGAACGGCTTGTCGAGACAGACCCAGCCGTTGACGATCTCGCCCTTCTTGCGGCGGCCCATCAGGCCTGGCCGTCGTCTTTGTCGTCGTCCTCGAACGGCGAGACATAGACGTCGGCGCGGACGCGGGGGTCATCGAGCAGGCGGTTGAGGCGTTCGGCGGCGGCGAAGCTCTCGTCGTGGCGGAAGCGCAGGTCGGGGGTGAAGCGCATGTCGATGTGCCGACCCAGCGCGCCGCGCAGGAATTTGGCGTGGACGTTCAGCGCCTTGATGATCTCGTCGATATGGCCGGCAACCGGCGCGGTATCGACCCCGGCGCCCAGCGGTTCGACGAAACAGGTGGCGTGTTTCAGGTCGGGCGACAGCCGGACCTCGGTCACGGTGACGGAGACGCCGACCAGGGCCGGGTCGCGGATCTCGTTCTCGCGCATGACCTCGACGAGGGCGTGGCGGATCATTTCGGAGGCGCGCAGCTGGCGCTGGCTGACCGTGCCGGCCTTGGCGGCGGGCTTTTTGGGTTTGCGGTTGCTCATGGCTTTGTCCTCGTCGCCTGTCGGGGATCGGACCCGGCTCTCAAAAGCGAAGGGGCGCGGTCTAGTCCCGTGGGGCGTCCGTGTCCAATTCGGCCCGGTCGAGGCTGGCGATCACCTCGCCCGCCGTAACCGCGCGCAGCGGCCGTACCGGCACGCCGCCCGCGTTCAGGACCCGCGCCATCCAGCTGTTGCAGATGTAGCCGATCCAGAAGGTCTCCCGGCTGGCGAAGAACCGGGCACCGGCCCCCGGTCGGGCGGTGGTCAGGCGGGGGCGACCGTCCTCGAGGGCGAGGGAGGTCTCGATCCGCGCTCGCAGGGCATCGAACCGGGCCTGTGACAGCCGCACGGTCCGACGGCGATCAGGCGGAAACCGGTGCCCCGGGTCTCCCGCCTCGGGGTCCAGCATCACCACCGATGGGTTGCCGGGCATGAAAAAGGCCCGGGCACCGTCGAGCAGCCGCCCCTCCATCGGGCTCTCGTCGACGAAGAATTTTGCGTCGCCCCAGCCAATCAGGACCCAGTCGCCCTGGCCAAGGGTGCGTGTCGCCTGCGCCAGCGGCCCTGCGCCCGCCTCGAGCTGCGCGCGGGGCACCGCCAGATCGGTGTGAAAGCCGTTGTTCAGAACCTGAATTTCGACCCCGCCGGTCCCCGTGGCCGGGAACCGGGACGGGTCTCCAGGAAGGGTCCAGGTCCACAGGGCCGCGATCGCCCCAAGAGCGCCGGCCAGTACGAACGGCGCGAGCGATCCGGGTCGCCTGCCCATCACGGTGCCGGGGTGGGCGCCTTCTCGGGCGTCTCCGCCGTGGCAGGGGCGGGCGCTTCGGCCGGCGCCGCCTTTTCAGCCCGCTCCGCCTCGGCCTTGGCCTTGCCTTCGGCCATGCCCTTTTCGAAGCCGGCCTTCATTTCATCGCAGCCGCCGAGTGCGAGGGCGGCCAGACCGAGGCCGGCGAGCACAGTAATCCGCTTCATGGTCGTCTCCGTGGTTCAGCAAAGCTTAGCGGGCCAACCCGGTCTGGCAAGACCGCCCGCCGGATCGATCTAGCGGGCGCGGAGCCGCCATGCGCCGCACAGGCTGGCGACCGGCGCGTCCGGTCCCGGCCGTCCGGGGGCGCGGAACAGCATCAGGTCGACGCGGTCCCGGCGATGCAGCAGGGCGATCAGCCCCGGCGTCTCGCCGCCGCACAGGGCGGAGGGCTTCACCGGCTCGCCGGGTGAGACAGGGAGGATCCGGCGCAGTTCGATCTGGGCGTCGGCCGGGGCCTCCAGCCGGTCGGCGAAGGTCTGGCCGAAGACGAAATTCTCGCGCCCGGCGGCGATCCGCAAGGGCTGGGTGCGGAAGCTTTCGCCTGTATCGGACCGGACCATGGCACCGGCGAAGGTCACGCCGCCCAGGGCCGCGCGCGCCGCATCGTCGGCCGGTCCGAACTCACCGGCGAGGACGGTGTCGGTCGGGGCGGCGACGAGGGGATTGCCGTCATCGGCGAGGGCGGCCTTGAGCCCGGTCATGCCGTCGCCTTCGCCGGAGGCCTGTCGGCCGGCCCAGTCCGCGACGCGTCCGGCGGCCGGCGCCGCGTCGTCGCGGATCGTGGCCCAGGCGGCCACGGCCTGCTTCTGTTCGATGGCCAGCAGGAACAGCACCAAGCACAGGAAGGCCAGAACCCCGGCGAGGCTCCTGAGGCCCGTCTGGCGCGGGGCGGTGCTGCGGATACCGGCGACCGTCATGGCCGCAACCCTAGCGGGGGTCAGCGGCGGCGGGAATGACTATCGCGCCACAGGTGCGTCAGGGAGTCGGGGCGGCGTCGCCGGGGGCGGTCACGGGCGGCATGGCCCACTCGCCGCGCCAGTTGTAGGAAAGCTCGACACAGTGGCGATAGCCGCCGTCCGGCCAGCGTCCCACCGCATGCACGGTCAGGGGGCGCGCCAGACGAACCCGGCCGATGACCATCCAGGCCTCGTCCGCACCGGGGCAGAGGGCGCGGCTCAGGCCCCGGCCGCCGCCCTCGGGCGTGATCGTATAGACGGCGGTTTCGCGGGATCCGGCGGGCAGGGCACGGCGCACAGCGTCGGGGCCGCCGCGGCGTATGTCGGCCGAGCCGCGGTTGGAGGTGGAGATGATCCGCCGCACGCTCATCGCGCCGAACAGGCCGCGGTCGGCCTCGAGGGTAATGCCGCGCGTCATGGCCTGGGTGACGCGGTCGGAGGCGTCATAGGCCAGGTAGCGGGTCTCGGCCGCGGCCGGTCCGGCGACGGCGGAGAAGGCGAGCAGGGCGATCAGGAAAGGACGCATGAGGCGTTGATCCTCGACGGATAAGGCGAAACGGCGGCGCTTTCGCGCCGCCGTTCCAGTCTTCTCGTTAGTCCAGCGTGCGCTTGATCTCTTCGACCGTGAAGCACTCGATGTAGTCGCCGGCCTTGATGTCCTGGAAGCCCTGGAAATGCATGCCGCACTCCTGGCCCGAAGGGACTTCGTTGACCTCGTCCTTGAAGCGTTTGAGCGTGGTGAGGGTGCCCAGTTCGAGGACCACGACGTCGTCGCGGATGATCCGGACCTTGGCGCCCTTGCGGACCACGCCTTCGGACACCCGGCAACCGGCGATCTTGCCGGTCTTGGAGATGTCGAACACCTGCAGCACCGCCGCATTGCCCAGGAAGGTTTCCCGCTGGAGCGGGGCCAGCATGCCCGAGAGCACGCCCTTCATGTCGTCGAGCAGGTCGTATATGATGGCGTAGTAGCGGATCTCGACGCCTTCGCGCTCGGCCAGGTCGCGGGCCTGTTTCGAGGCACGGACGTTGAAGCCGAGGATCGGCGCGCCGGCCGACTTGGCCAGCTGGACGTCGCTCTCGGTGATACCGCCGGCGCCCGAATAGACGGTGCGCGCGCGGACCTCCTCGTTGCCCATCTTCTCGAGCGAGCCGACGATGGCTTCGGCCGAGCCCTGGACGTCGGCCTTGATGAGGACCGGCAGTTCCGAGACCTTCTTGGACTGCAGCTTGGACATCATGTCGACCAGGCTGACCTGGTTGATGCCGCCCGTGGCCTTCTCGCGCTTCACGCGGTCGCGGTATTCGGTCAGCTCGCGGGCGCGGGCTTCGGATTCCACGACGGCGAGAGGCTCGCCGGGGCTGGGGGCCTCGTTCAGGCCGAGGATCTCGACCGGAACCGACGGACCTGCTTCGGTCAGCTGTTCATTGCGCTCGTTGAGCAGGGCGCGAACCTTGCCCCAGGCCGAGCCGGCCACGACGATGTCGCCGCGGCGGAGGGTGCCGCGCTTGACCAGGACGGTGGCGACGGGACCGCGGCCCTTGTCCAGCTTGGCCTCGATGACCACGCCTTCCGAGGAGCGTTCCGGATCGGCCTTCAGATCCATGATTTCGGCCTGCACCAGGATGGCATCGATCAGGCCGTCCAGGTTGGTGCGGTTCTTGGCCGAGACCTCGATGATCTGGGTGTCGCCGCCGAGGCTTTCGGCGATGACTTCGTACTGCAGCAGCTCGTTGACGACCTTGAGCGGATTGGCGTCCGGCTTGTCGATCTTGTTGACCGCCACGATGATCGGGGCATTGGCCGCCTTGGCGTGCTGGATGGCCTCGATGGTCTGGGGCATGACGCCGTCGTCGGCAGCCACGACCAGAACCACGATGTCGGTCACATTGGCACCGCGCGCCCGCATCGCCGAGAAGGCGGCGTGGCCGGGGGTGTCGAGGAAGGTGACGCGATCGTCGCTGGGCAGGCGAACCTGGTAGGCGCCGATGTGCTGGGTGATGCCGCCGGCTTCGCCCGAGGCGACGTCGGTGGTGCGCAGGGCGTCCAGCAGCGAGGTCTTGCCGTGGTCGACGTGGCCCATGATGGCCACGACCGGCGCGCGCGGCGTGGTCGCCTCGTCGTCGATCGCGTCGGACAGGAAGCCGGCCTCGACGTCGGATTCCGAGACGCGCTTCACGGCCATGCCGAACTCGTCGGCCACCAGCTCGGCGGTGTCGGTGTCGATGACGTCGTTGATCTTCATCATCAGGCCCTGCTTCATCAGGAATTTGATGATGTCGACGCCGCGCACGGCCATCCGGTTGGACAGCTCCTGCACGGTGATGACGTCAGGGATGACGACTTCGCGCGGACGGTTGGGGGCGTCGGTGGAGCCGCCCTTGCGCTTCTCTTTTTCACGTTCGCGGGCGCGGCGGACCGAGGCCAGCGAGCGCATCCGCTCGGCGGTGTCACCATCGCCGGCGACCGACTGGATGGTCAGGCGGCCTTCGCGGCGCTTGGGCTCACCGCGGGTGCGGCTGACGGCCTTGCCGGCGTCCGAGAAACGCTTGTCGCGATCATCCTCGGGCTTCAGCGGGCGGGCGAAACCGCCGCCGGGCGCACGGCTCGGACGGGCGACCTCGGCCTGGGCCGGGGGAGCATTCGGGGTCGGACGACCGCCGGGGCCGGTGCGCGGCCCCGGACGGGCGGCGCCCGGCGCGGGGCGCGGGGTCAGGGCGGAATAGCGGACCGGCTCGGCCGGACGACCGGTCGGGCGGGCCGGCGCGGCGGGACGGTCCGAATAGGCGCGTTCACCGCCGCCCATGGCTTCTTCACGGGCCGAACGGCCGCCGAAGGCCGGGCCGGCGGGGGCGCGGGCAGGGTTCGGAGCCTTGGGCACGCGTTGGCCGAAATTGACTACGGGGCGTGCCGGCGGAGCCGGACGGGCCGGGGCCGCGGGGGCCGGGGCCGGAGCGGCGGCCTCGACCGGAGCCGGGGTCGGCGCGACCGGGGCGGCTGGTGTCGGGGCCGGAGCGGCGGGCGCGCGCTTGGCCGGGGTCGGCGCGGGCGCGGCGGCGGTCAGCTTGGCGGCCTCGGCGCGGGCGGCTTCGGCAGCGGCGCGGGCCGCGGCGGCTTCGGCCTGGGCGGCGTTGGCGGCCTGGGCGGCGGCGGCGGCCTGCTCATGGGCGGCCTGGTCGCGGCGCGCCTGTTCGGCGGCGGCGGTCTGGGCGCGCTGGGCCTGGGCCTGGGTGGCCAGCTCGATGGCGCGGCGACGGGCTTCCTGTTCCTCGTTCGACAGACGGCCGCCGGCGGGACCGGTCGGCGCGGCCGGACGGGGCGCCTGGGGCGCAGCAGGGGCGTCGGTGCGAGGACGCGCAGCCACATCGAAGCCCTGCGGGCGCTGATGGCCCGGCACGGCACCGGCGCGGCGCTTGGTCTCGACCACCACGGTCTTGGTGCGGCCGTGGCTGAAGCTCTGGCGCACGGTGCCGGTCGAAACCGATCCCGCCTGCCGGGGCTTCAGGCTCAGCGGTGCCCGCGGACCCGTCGTGGACGGGGTTCCGGTGGGCGCCTGCGGTGCGCCGTCGTTGGTCTTGTCGTTCTCGTCAGTCATCCGGTCGCTTTACTCGTGACGGCGGGTGATCCGCCGTCGTCTCGTTCAAACACAAAAAGCCGCGCGTCGCCCGGCCCCCAATCAGGGAGCAGAACCCCGCCCGTCCAAATCCTTGTTCGGCATCTCAGCCGGCTCTCCGCCCCACTCCGGGGGCAGAAGCGGTCGAAATCCCGCCAGTCGTTCGACCTCTATGGTCCAGCGATCGGCCCGCCCGCTTTCAAGCAGGACGGCGTGTATCGCATTTTCCAGCCCAAGGGCCAAACTCAAATCGTCCGCCGTGAAGACGCCGCAGACTTTCGGAGGCGGCGTCATGTGTTTCGCCAGTGAAAGAAGCTTGCCGCGACCGTCAGCGGAACCGTCCGCCGCCTCGATGATCCATGCGGTCTTGCCCGACCGCACATTGGCCAGGGATTTCTCGAAGCCTGAGATAAGCACGCCTTCGCGCCGGGCAAGCCCCAGCTGGTCCAGACAGCGCCGGAACAGCAGGCTTTCGACCGTGTCCGCGAGGTCCGCGGCCGGCTTCATCGGGGCCTTGGCGGCCCGCGAGAACAGGTTCTTCTTCACCGCCATCTCGATCGAGGCGCGGTCCGCCGCGACCCAGAGGCCGCGGCCCGGCAGCTTGCGCGCCAGATCGGGGGCGACCGAACCGTCCGGAGCGGCGACGAAGCGGATCAGGCGAGATTCATCCATGACCTCGTGGGTGACGAGGTCCCGGCGTTCCCTATCGATCGTCGCTTCGCGCAGACTCATGAACGATCCGGCTTCCCATCACGCGTCGGGGGTTTGTTCGGGGTCCTCGGCGAGGACCTCGTCGGCAGCGGCTTCGGCGTCCTCGCCTTCCGGCGCGGCGGCGAAGACGGCTTCGGCGTCGTATTCGCCCTCGGCCAGCTCTTCCTCGTATTCCGGCTCCGGCGGCTGCGGCAGTTCCGAGGCGTCGATCCAGCCGGCCGCAACGCGGGCCTGGAGGATCAGCATCTCGGCCTCTTCCTGGGCCAGGTTGAAGCTTTCCAGAACGCCCGGGACCTTGGTCCGTTCGCCGTTTTTCACTTCATAGCCGCCGCGGATCTCGTCGGTGGCCAGATCGGCCAGGTCCTCGACGGTCTTGATCCCGCCTTCGCCCAGGGCGACTGCGATGGCGCCGGTGACGCCAGGCACGGTCATGACCTCGTCCAGCACGCCCAGTTCGACGCGTTTGGCATCGAGGATGGCGGCCTGACGGTCGAGGAAGTCGCGGGCGCGGGCCTGCAGTTCCTCGGCGGTATCCTCGTCGAAGCCCTCGATGTCGGAGATTTCGTAGGATTCCACGAAGGCCAGGTCTTCCACCGTGGCGAAGCCTTCGGTGACCAGCAGCTGGGCGATGACCTCGTCCACGTCCAGGGCTTCCTGGAACAGGACAGTGCGCTCGCTGAACTCGCGCTGGCGGCGCTCGGAGTCCTGGCTCTCGGTGATGATGTCGATCTGCCAGCCGGTCAGCTGGCTCGCCAGGCGGACGTTCTGGCCGCGGCGGCCGATGGCCAGCGACAGCTGTTCGTCCGGCACCACGACCTCAACGCGGTCGGCTTCCTCGTCGAGGACGACCTTGGAGACTTCGGCCGGGGCCAGGGCGTTGACGATGAAGGTGGGCTCGTCCGAGTTCCACTGGATGATGTCGATCTTCTCGCCCTGCAGCTCGGCGACGACCGCCTGGACCCGCGAGCCGCGCATGCCGACGCAGGCGCCGACGGGATCGATGGAGGAGTCGTTCGACAGCACGGCCATCTTGGCGCGCGAGCCGGCGTCGCGGGCGGCGGCGCGGATTTCGATCACGCCGTCGTAAACTTCCGGGACTTCCTGGGCGAACAGCTTGGCCATGAAGCCGGGGTGCGAGCGCGACAGCATGACCTGAGGGCCCTTGGCCTCGGCGCGGACGTCATAGATGTAGGTGCGGATCCGGTCGCCGATGTTGAACACCTCGCGCGGGATGGAGTCGTTGCGGCGCATGATGCCCTCGCCGCGGCCCAGATCGACGACGGTGTTGCCGTATTCGACGCGCTTGACGGTGCCGTTGACGATCTCGCCGACGCGGTCCTTGAACTCTTCGTACTGGTTGGCGCGCTCGGCGTCGCGGACCTTGCCGGTCACGACCTGGCGAGCCATCTGGGTCTGCACCCGGCCGAATTCGAACGGCGGCAGGTTCTCGATGTATTCCTTGCCGACGAAGGCTTCCGGATCGCGCTTGGAGGCGTCGGTCAGGCGGACCATGGCGGAGTCGTTGAACTCTTCCAGCTCATCTTCCGGCTGCCAGTCGTCGGCCACGATGGTGACGTGACGCGTCAGGGCCATTTCGCCCGACTTGATGTCGATCTTGGCGCGGATGTCGTGATGGGCACCGTAGCGCGACTTGGCGCCCTTCTGGATCGCTTCCTCGATCGCCTCGACGACGATCTCCTTGTCGATGTTCTTTTCGCGCGCGACCGCATCGGCGATCGTCAGCAGTTCGAGTCGGTTAGCGGAAACGCCGGCAACAGCCATGGTCTAGTCCTCGGTCTCTTCAGAGTTGTCGTTACGGGCGGCGCGCTTCTCGGCGCCCGCTTTCATCAGTTCGTCGGTCAGCACCAGTTTGGCGTCGACCAGCCAGTCGAAGGGAATGAGGGCGGTGTCCTCCTCCCCTTCCAGATCCATGGCGACATTGTCGCCGTCGGTGCCGGCGATCATGCCCTTGAACCGCTTGCGGCCCTCGATCATGCGGTCGCTTTCCAGCCGCGCCTCATAGCCCTCGAACAGGTCGAAGTCGGACAGGCGGGTCAGCGGGCGGTCAACGCCCGGCGACGACACTTCCAGCAGATATTCGCCGGCGATCGGGTCGGCGGCGTCGAACACTTCCGACACGGCGCGGCTCAGACGGGCGCATTCCTCGACGGCGATGTCGTGATCGCTGGGCCGTTCGGCCATGATCTGCAGCCGCCGGCGCAGGGTGCCGCCCATCAGACGCACGCGCACGATATCGAGACCGAGGCTCTCCGCCACGGGTTCGATCAGCTCCAGCAGAGCGCGGTCTTCAACGGTCTTGGCCTTCAAGGGGCTCGGTCCAAACAAAAAGCGGCGGACCAAACGGCCGCCGCTTCAAACGGCGCCGTTAGGACGCCGGTCTAACGATGTGAGGGCGCGTATAGGCCAAAGTCGCCGGGGTGGGAAGTCCTTCCCGGCGACGGCCTCGCCATCAGGCCGGGGCGGGCCGGACTCAGATCAGCTCGATCTCCCCCAGGAAGTCCCGCTTGCCCAGCGGCACGCCCAGATGGCGCAGGATGGCGTAGGCCATCGACAGGTGGAAATAGAAGTTCGGCAGGGCGAAGCTGGTCAGATAGCCCTGGCCCTCGAAATTCAGCTCGACGCCGGGGAAGCGCAGCTCGATGCGGCGGGTCTCGCCGCCGGCGAAGGCCGCCGCCTCCACGCCCTCGATGAAGGCGATCGACAGGGCGACGGTGGCCTTGAGCTCGGCCAGGCTGGCCTCGGCATCGTCGGTCTTCGGCCAAGGCTGGTCGGTCAGGCGGGCGATGCAGCTGCGGGCCGAGAAGCTGGCCATGCGGACCTGATCGGGGAAGGGCCGCATGTCCGGCGCCAGACGCGCCTCCATCAGCACCGCCTCGTCCAGACCGGCCTCGACGGCCCGATCAATGAGGCCGGACAGGACCTTCAGTCCGCGCAGGAACATGGAAGTCGAGAGGGTGTCGACGGCGAGGCTCATGGGTCGGTCCTTCGGTTCAGCTTCGGAGGAAATCGAGGAAGATCGGCGGGGTATCGCCCAGCTTCTTCTCTTCATAGCGGGTAATCACATGGTCGGCCGGGGCCGTGCGCCAGTCGTCGGCGGCCTCGGCCTGCCAGACCAGACCGGGCGTCTGCTCGAACTTCTCAAGCGCCCATTCGGCATAGTCCTTCCAGTCGGTGACGAAGCGCAGCCCGCCACCGGGCTTGAGCAGGCGCGCAATCTCGGCCGCGGTCTCGACCTGGACCAGCCGGCGCTTGTTATGCAGCGCCTTGTGCCAGGGGTCGGGGAACAGGATCATGACCCGGTCCAGCGAGGCGTCGGGCAGGGCGGTCATCACGTCGCGGGCGTCGTCGGCATGCAGCCGCACATTCTTCAGTCCGCCCTCCTCGATATGGCGCAGGGCCGAGGCGACGCCGTTCAGGAAGGGCTCGCAGCCGATCATCAGCGTGTCGGGATGGCGCGCCGCCTGGGCCGCCAGATGCTCGCCGCCGCCGAAGCCGATCTCGAGCCAGACGGCCTTCGCCCCGGGCATCAGGGCGTGCGGATCGATCGGCCCGGCCTTGGGATCGGGCAGGGCGATGCCGGGCAGCAGGGTGTCGAACAGGGCCGCCTGCCGCGGCTTGATGGCGCGCGACTTGATGCGACCGAACGAGCGGAGCGGGCGGTGGGCGGGGTCGTCGGAAGTGGACATGGGCGGCCTTATAGGCGGTCGTGCTGGCAGAGCGAGTCCTTCACAGCGTGCGCTGTCTCCCCATGTTCTGCGGGCGCAGGGAGCAGGGCATGGCGGACATCATCGGCTGGGGCGTGGGCCTCGCCCTGATCGGACTGATCGTCTGGGCCACGCTGGCCATGGCGGGCGGCGGCGGGCGGACGGCCTCGAAACGGCGCGGGGGCGGCGTGCAGATGATGGCGGCCATGCTGCTGGGCTTCGGCGCTGCCCTCGACCCGCCGCAACGCCATGTGGCCGAGGCCAAGGACGAAACGCCCAGGGGCTCGCCGGAGACCGGCGAGCCCGGGCTGGACGACTAGGCCAGAGCCTTCAGCTGGTCGACCAGATCGGTCTTCTCCCAGCTGAAGCCGCCGTCGGCGTCCGGCGCGCGGCCGAAATGGCCGTAGGCGGCGGTGCGGGCGTAGATCGGCTTGTTCAGGCCCAGGTGCTCGCGGATGGCGCGCGGCGTGGCGCCGCCGATCAGGCCGAGGATATTGGCCTCCAGCACCGCCTCGTTGATGGCACCCTTGCCGGTGCCGTGCAGGTCGACGTGGATCGACTGCGGCTTGGCCACGCCGATGGCGTAGCTGATCTGGATCGTGCAGCGATCGGCGAGGCCGGCGGCGACGACGTTCTTGGCCAGGTAGCGGCAGGCATAGGCGGCCGAGCGGTCGACCTTGGTCGGATCCTTGCCCGAGAAGGCACCGCCGCCGTGCGGGGCCGCGCCGCCGTAGGTGTCGACGATGATCTTGCGGCCGGTAACGCCGGCATCGCCGTCCGGTCCGCCGATCTCGAAAATGCCGGTCGGATTGATGTGCCAGACGGTGTTCTCGTCGGTGAAGCCCTCAGGCAGCACTTCGAGGATATAGGGTTTGACGATGTCCGCGACGTCGGCCGAGGACAGGCCGGCGGCGTGCTGGGTCGACAGGACGATCGAGGTGGCGCGCGTCGGCACGCCGTCCTCGTACTGGATGGTGACCTGGCTCTTGGCGTCGGGCTCAAGCCGCCGGTCGCCGGCGTGGCGGACCTCGGCGAGGCGTTTGAGGATGTTGTGGCTGTACTGGAGGGTCGCCGGCATCAGCTCGGGCGTCTCGTTCGAGGCATAGCCGAACATGATGCCCTGGTCGCCTGCGCCCTCGTCCTTGTTGCCCGAGGCGTCGACGCCGACGGCGATATTGACCGACTGGCCGTGCAGACGGTTGATGAACTCGAACGTCTCCCAGTGGAACCCGGCCTGCTCATAGCCGATGTCCCTGACCGCAGCGCGCACCGCCGCCTCGATCTCGGCCTCGATGCCCGGTTCCCAGGTGTCCCGCCCGGCGTTCCATATGCCCTGGCCGCGGATCTCGCCGGCCAGAACGACGAGGTTGGTCGTCGTCAGGGTTTCACAGGCCACACGCGCGAAAGGATCCCGGGTCAGGAACAGGTCCACGACGGTGTCCGAGATGCGGTCCGCGACCTTGTCGGGATGGCCTTCGGAAACGCTTTCCGAGGTGAACAGGAAGGACGAACGGGACACGGGGGGGACTCCGGGCGAGGCAGGAAGGCCGCCAGACATATAAAGATATGTTTATATGTTCAAGGTGCCCGGTGTCGCGAGCCGGGCCTTGCGGCGGGCGGCGACCGGCTGTTCGCCCGCCAGCCAGCGTTCGCCGACCCCGGCCAGAAGCGCCAGAACGGTCAGGAGCGTCAGGCCGAGACGGGCGGAAAGATCCGCCCGTGTGTCCAGCTCCGGGACCAGGATCATCGCCACATGAACCACGTCAGTCAGGAACAGGGACGCCGCTGCGAGGAAGGGCCACCAGCGGTCGCCCTTCAGCGACATCCACAGGAAGATCGCCAGCAGCACCAGGTCGGCGATCGCGTCGATCAGCATCAGGTCGCCGGCCACAAGCAAGGGGGGAGCCGTCGCCGACAGGACAAAGGCCGCCGACAACAGCAGTGCGCCGAGGCGTTCAGGGTGGCCGCCCTTGATCCAGGCGAGGACGAAGACCGACCCGCTGAACCCGAGAAAGATGTAGCTGAACCACGTCATGGGCGCGAAAACCTTTCGGGTCGGGGTGCGCGGTTCAGGTCGGTGCCCCGGGACGCTGCCCCGCACTGATGATGCGGTCGATGGCCCGCGCCTGGGCCGTATAGGTGACGACCATGTCGGCGACCGCCTTGACCATGACAGCCCCCAGCACGACGATCGCGAGGATGATCAGGAGGCGGAGGCCTCGATCGCCTGGCGGGGGGCGGTAGCCGAGGCGGCGGTCTGGGCGCCCACCTGGGCCATCACCCAGCCCGCGCTCAGAACCTGCTGCAGCAGTTCGCGCGGCGTCGCGCGTTCCGCGTCGTCCGCCAGTCCCCGCATCAGATGGGCCCGCACCGGATCGTCCGCGCCCAGCGGGCTGAACCCGTCCAGGGCGGCTTCCAGATCTTCCCACGTCCAGTGGGGAAGCGGGCTCGACTGATGACCCATGGTCTGACTCCGTTACTACGGCACCAGAAAAGGCGAGGACATCCGGCGCGGCTATGGGGTCTTTCGTGGGGTCTGGTACGTTTCGTTCCAGACTCGCGAGCGCCGCCTTGCGCCGGTTGACGCCCAGCCGGCGGCAGGCCTCGTGCACATGCTTCTTGACCGTGGCCTCCGACAGGCCGAGCCGCGCCGCGATTTCCTTGTCGGTCAGGAAGGCGGTCAGCCTCAGACATTCTTCCTGACGCGCGCTGAGCCGCTGTGCCATCGACCGCTCCGAATACTGCGATCTAGCTAGGGCGTTCGGGACGGGCCGTCCAGATCAACCGATGGTCGATGTTGGATCGGGAAGGAAGGTGATGCCGCGACCGACGGCACCGCCGACCGCGCGATCTCTCCGCAGGCGGGCACCCGAGGCGCAGCGAGCGTCTGCCGCCCGAAGGTGACAGTTGCGGACAGCACTCCGCATCCCGGCCGACGGAGCGAAATTAACGCTAAGCAAGCAAGAAGGCTCACAAAAACAGCCATTTCTGGCGATCGTTGTTGCACAACGGTGTTCGCCAGAGTTACAGAAGATCTGTATCTCGGGGGAGCCTTGCATGATCTCGTTGGCGAAGCGCGCTGCGGCGTGGGCGCATAAAGCGCTCGGTCGTCCCATGGCAGCGATGTCGCTGCTCTTCGCCTTGTTAATGGTGATGTTCGGCTCTCTAGTGCCGCAATCAGCACAAGCGCAGACGTTGATAGGCGCACAAGTAGTATACGCCCAGAATTACCCGAATATAGGAAACACTTTTTACATTACGGGGCCGGTTTCGGTAGGCGACGGCATTGAGTTTGGTTCTGCCCAAGCCGGACTTATGTCAATTGATGTTTCCGCAAACCAGATTGTTATAACCGGAATTGGTAGCGCGACATTCAGCGGTGGGATAACTCATAACGGACCCGTACTAACCTTCAATACGACCATTAACTCAGCCAGTATTGACTCATCGAGCACCATGGGGCTCGGTATTGCTGTTGTAACGACAGTATCTGATGCTGTTCGTATCAATATGAATGGCGTCGCCGTAGCTCCAGGTCGGCGACTGGTGATTAACGTCAATGGCGGGTCCCCTGCGCCGACGATCTCTTCGCTCAGCGTGGCTGAAGGGCTCGGCAGTGCGAGTACGGCGCCGGCAAACGTCGTCATCACGGGGACCAATTTCTCCGCCAGCGGCAACACCGTGACGTTCGGCGGCAGTGCTGCGACCATCGTCAGCGAGAGCGCCACCAGCATCCAGGTCACGCCGCCGGCGCGCGGCACGGCCGGACTGGTCGATGTCGCGGTCACCACGGCGGGCAGCCAGACGGCCACGCGGGCCAGCAGCTATCGTTATGTCGTGCCGCCCACGGTTACGGCGGCCTTCTCGCCGACCACCCTGAACGGCAGCAATGCGACGGTGACCCTGACCGTCACCCTGACCAACCCCAATGGGGTTACACTGCCGAACATCAGTCTGGCCAATGAGCCACTCCCCGACGGTTTCAGCGTTGTTCCCGGGTCGTTTGGCGGCACCTGCGGCGGAGGTTTCAGCGCCTCCTTCGGCTTCGCCATGTCGTCTGTTTCACTCGCCGCGGGGGCATCCTGCACCAAGTCGTTCGGCTATCAGTCGTCGGTCAGCGGCAACTACACCTATACGACCGGTGCCGTCACCGCGACGGGCACGGCGACCAACACCTTCACCCTGAACGGCGGCACGGCGACGACGGGCGTGCTGACCAGCAACGCCACCCCCACCGTCACCGGCGTCAGCCCGAACAGAGGGGCCGAGGCGGGCGGCACAAGCGTGACCATCACCGGCACGAACCTCACCGGTGCCACGGCGGTCAATTTCGGCGTCACGCCGGCGACCGCTTTCACGGTCAACAGCGTCACCTCGATCACCGCCACGGCTCCGGCCGGGACCGGGACGCTGGATGTGCGCGTGACCACGCCCGGCGGAACCACCGCCATCACAGCGGCGGATCAGTTCACATACGTCGTAGCTCCGGCCGTGACCTCGATCGCTCCCGCCACGGGCCCGGGCTCGGGCGGCACGTCTGTGGTGATCACCGGCACCGGCTTCACCGGCGCGACGGCCGTCAGCTTCGGCGCCACCCCTGCGACCGCCTTCACGGTCAACAGCGCGACGCAGATCACCGCCACGGCTCCGGCCGGAACCGGCACGGTTGATGTGCGCGTGACGACGGCAGGCGGGACCAGCCCGACGGCCGGGACCGGCAACGACTTCAGCTATCTGGCGGCGATCGGCGCGTCGGTGTCGTTCGCGCCCGATCCGTTGAACGTGGGTGCCAGTGGCGTCTTCACCATCACCCTGACCAACTCCAACGCGACCAGCTCCCCGGCCGTCAACATCTTCAGCGCGACCGACGCGGTCCGCACATCGCGCATTCTCGGCGCAGTCGGAGGCACCTGCACCCGTGCCGGCGCCTCTATCCCCACCACCAGTTCGGTCCGGTACACCTCCGTCGTCGTCGCGCCGGGAAGCTGCACCCTGACCCTGAACTACCTCGGGGTGTCCACCGGCAACGCGACCTTCAGCATCGATCCCTTTACGCCGACCGGCTATCCGCAGACGCCGACCACCTCGGTCACCTTCCAGGTCATCCCGGCCGCCCCGACCATCACCGGGGCCACGCCGAACGTCGGATCGAACGCGGGCGGCACGTCTGTCGTCCTGACGGGCACCAACTTCACCGGTGCGACCGCCGTCACCTTCGGCGGGACCGCTGCGACCAGCTTCACGGTCGACAGCGCCACGCAGATTACGGCCACGGTGCCCGCAGCGGGTGCCGCCGGTGCCGTTGCGATCGCCGTCACCACGCCGGGCGGCACGGCGACCCAGGCCTCGGGCTTCACCTATTTCATCCCCCGCACCGTCAGCGTGACGGCACCCGCCACCATCAACGAGGGCGACACCGGCAACGGCTTCTCCACCTGGGGGGTCGCCCTGGACGCGGCATCCACCGTGCCGATCACCGTCAACTTCCGGACGGTGGCGGGGTCGGCGACGGCACCGGCCGACTTCGGTGCCGTGACCTCCGGCAGCGCCACCATCGCTGCGGGCGTGACCGGCTTCGGCGCCAACGTCTTCATCGTCGGCGACACCCTCGACGAGGATAACGAGACCTTCTCGCTGGAGATCGTTTCGGTCTCGACCGGCGGTGTGATCAGCTCGACCGCGGGCACCGCGACGGGCACGATCATCGACAATGACGCGCCGCCGGCGCTCAGCATCAATGACGTCAGCCTGGCCGAAGGCGCTGCTGGCACGACCAGCATGACCTTCACGGTCAGCCTCGGCGCGGCCAGCGGCCGCACGGTGACGGTCGACTATGCGACCGCCAACGGCACGGCGTCGGCCCCCGGCGACTTTGTGGCCGCCTCGGGAACCCTGACCTTCGCGCCCGGCCAGACCTCCCAGCCCGTCACTGTCACCCTGAATGGCGACACGACGCTGGAGTCCAACGAGATCCTGTTCGTGAACCTGACGGGTGCCGTGAACGCGACCGTGTCCGACGGGCAAGGCCTCGGCACGATCGTCAATGACGACGTCGCCGCCCCGGTCGTGACCTCGGTCTCGCCCACGGGCGGCCCCGCCCAGGGCGGCAATACGGTGACCATCACCGGTGCCAACTTCACGGGCGCGACCGCCGTGACCTTCGGTGTCACCCCGGCGACCAGCTTCACCGTCAACAGCGATACCCGGATCACGGCGACGGTCCCGCTCTACGCCAGCAGCCTGATCGGCTCGATTGCCGGAACCGACGTCATCGTCACCACCGCGGGCGGCGACAGCGACACCAGCGGGACGGGCGACAACTACAGCTATGTCGGCGTCCCGAGCGCACCCGGGCTGAATGGCGGGACCGGGTTCACCACCGGCGACAATACGCCCGAATTCTCGGGCGCGGCCCAGGCCGGCTCGACGGTCGAACTGTTTATCGACGGCCAGTCGGTCGGCACGACCACGGCCGCCGGCAACACTAACTGGCTCCTGACGGTCCCGACCCTGGCTGACGGCTCCCACACCGTCTACGCCACCGCCTCGAACATCGGTGGCCGCTCGGCGCAGTCGGACACCTGGACCTTCACGGTCGACACCATCGCGCCGTCGACCCCGGTCATCATCTCGCCGACTTCGGGCGTCCTGCTGCAGGCCGTGACCACGGTCTCCGGCACGGGCGAGCCGCTCAGCCAGGTGGTGGTCTATATCAACGACGGCAGCCCGGCGGTGTCGGCTCCGGTCGAGGGCACCGGCGCGGAGGCTGTCCGTCCCGGCTTCAATCTCTTCGGCTCCACCGAGGTCGACGCCAACGGCGTCTGGACGATCCAGCGCCGCACCCGGCCCGGCAACGAAGGCTTCGGACCGCAGTCCATCGTCACCGGTTCCGTCGGCGAGACCGCGGTCCAGCTCTATGCGGTCGGTAGGGACAACGTCGCCAACCAGTCGGGCGAGTCCGCCACCGTCACCCTGACCACGGACATTGTGCCGCCGGCCCCGCCGGTGATCACCGGCCCGACCCCGGGGCAGACCTTCCAAGGCGGTACGCCGACCTTCTCGGGCACGGCCGAGCCCGGATCGACCATCGACGTCTATGTGGACGGCAACCTGAACGGCCGGACCACGGCCACGGGCAGCGGCAGCTGGTCCTACGCCTTCACCGACCCCGCGCCGGGCGCTCTCGCCGCGCCGTCGGGCGATGGTCGCCAGTCGGGCCTGTCGGCTGGTTCGCACAGCGTCTACACGATCTCGACCGATCCCGCGGGCAACAGCACCACCTCGGCGACGGTCACCTTCAACGTCGTGCTGCTCTCGATCAACGAGACCAGCCTGGCGAATGGCGCGGTGGCTTCGGCCTACAGCGCGACCCTGACCACCACGGGCTGCACCGGACCGTGCACCTTCTCGGTAACCGCGGGCGTGCTGCCTGCCGGGATCACCCTGTCTTCGGCGGGCGTCTTCTCGGGGACGCCGACTGCGGGCGGGAGCTTCAGCTTCACTGTTACGGCAACCGACGCGGGCGCGGGCGGGATCATGGCCAGCCAGGCCTTCACCCTGTCCATTTCGGCCCCGACCGTGACCTCGGCCTCGACCCTGCCAGCGGCCTCGCGCGGCTTTGCCTACAGCCAGACCCTGACCGGGTCGGGCGGCACCGGTCCCTATACCTTCGCCCTGCAATCGGGTGCGCTCCCGGCTGGGATTACCCTGACGGCGGGCGGTGTGCTGTCGGGCACGCCGACCGTGGTCGGCAGCTTCCCCATCACGGTGCGGATCACCGACAGCTCCACCGGCTCGGGCCCCTATTTCGGCGACGTCGCCCTGACGCTGGTGGTCAACTCGGCCACGCTGACGGTGACGCCGGCGACCCTGCCCAGCGTCATGGCGGGGGCGGCGTACAACGCGCAGCTCGCCTCGACGGGCGGCTCGGGTGCCGTCACCTTTGCGGTGACCTCCGGTGCCCTGCCGACGGGGCTGACCCTGTCGACCGCCGGCCGGATCTCGGGCGCGTCGTACCAGGTCGGCCAGGCCAACTTCACGGTCACGGCGACGGACGCCTTCGGCAACACGGGTTCCGTGGCCCTGAGGATCGTCATCACCGCCCGTCCCGATCCGTCGCAGGATCCGGACGTTCGGGCCCTCGACGCAGCCCAGGCCGAGGCGGCGCGCCGCCTGAGCTCGGCCCAGATCGACAACTTCAGCCGTCGACTGGAACAACTGCATGACGGTGCCGGCAACCAGCCCCTCAGCATGGGCCTGAGCCTGGGCGTCGGCGTGGCCGATCTCGCACGGCAGGCCGACCAGCGGACCCAGCTGGGCGGCGGGCGGGTGTTTGATCAGCAACAGGTCGATCCCGACCGGGCCGAGCTGAACGCCATGCTGTGGAGCGACGCCGGCCAGGCCGGGGCGATGGGCGGCAGGTCTGCTGCGCTGGGCCTCGGCGGGAACGCCGGGTCGGCCGTCGGCGGGCTGCCGGCGACCACGACGCCGTCGGGCGAAGCAGCTTCCGGCGGCGTGCGGGTCTGGACGGGCGGGGCGATCACCCTCGGTGAACGCGACGCCGACACGGGCCAGGCCAGCTTCTCGGTCCGCTCCAGTGGCATCAGCCTGGGTGCCGACGTCGCGTTGACGCCGAACTTCGACCTCGGCTTCGGGGGCGGCTTCGGCAAGGAGAGTGCCGACATCGGTTCGGCCGACACGGCCGCCGACAGCCAGCAGTTCACGGGCGTGGTCTACGCCAGCTACCGTCCGCAGCAGGGGGTCTATATTGACGCCATGCTGGGTCACGGCTCGCTGGAGTTCGACCTGCAGCGGCGGGTGACCGCCGACGGCAGCCTGGTGCTCGGCGAACGTGACGGCTCGGCCACCTTCGGCTCCATCGGCCTCGGCTATGACCAGCCGGTCTCGGCCGGTCGCCTCAACGCCTACGGCCGGGTCGAGAGCCTGAACGCGACCCTGGACGCCTATACCGAGACCGGTTCGGCGCTCTGGGCTCTCAGCTACGACGAGCGTGACGTGGAGAGCCTGCAAGGGGTGATCGGCGCGCGCTACGTCTGGAGCCACGAGGAACGCGACAGCGTCTGGGTGCCGGGCTTCCGCGTGGAGTACCGGCATGAGTTCGCCGACGGCGGCGTTCAGTCCCTGCAGTACGCCGACTGGCTGACGGGCCCCACCTATGAGGTCCGTTCCACCGGCTGGGACCGCAGCGAGTTCAACATGGGCCTCAGCCTGAACGTCAGCACGTCCGATGGCTGGAAGGTCGGCTCCGAACTCGGCGCCCGCCTGTCCTCCAACCAGACGGCGGGGACTCTCAGGCTGACCCTGTCCAAGACCTTCTAGGGCCCGGACGGGATCACCACTGACTGACCAGGAAGCCGGCGGGGGCCATGATCCCCGCCGGCTTTTTGCTGCTTGGGTTCAATGTCAGGAAGGTCCGCTTTCCACCCCCGGGCGACAGTCGGCTCCGGGTCGAAAGCAGTCCCTGGCTTCTGTGCGTAATGCGGTCCCCGGACGGAGGTCCAGCTTCGCTCCGGAGCATACCCCCTTGCGGAAGGCTACCCAGCCCTGACCCACGCGCCGACCCGGCGTTACGGCACTTCCGCCGATCGCCCGCCGATGTCCGGGTTAGAGTGTCATTGGAGTGGTGGTGCCGCTTAGGTGACTCGAACACCTGACCCCCGCATTACGAATGCGATGCTCTACCAGCTGAGCTAAAGCGGCCTTGGCGCAGCGGGTGGGTTGTCCCGCGCGAGAGGGGCTCTTTATACGCGGCGCGAGGGATTGCCAAGCGCCGCGAGCAGGGCTGATTCATCGGGTGTGCGGGCGAGGCGGATTTCGAGGTCGGAACGGTCCGCGAAGGGCGCTGCCGCGGCCGCGGACAGGGCCACGGCGGTCTGTCCCGCGAAGGGGCCCCGGGCGGCGAGGGCGCGGCCGGCGCGGGCGGAATGGATGAGGACCGCATCGAAGGCGTCGGGCGCGGCGACGGCGGTTTCGACGGCCTCATAGACCGGCAGGGCGCGGCCCTCGACATGCCCCTGCAGCAGGGCGGGCAGGTCGCCGGCCGGCTCCCGGGCACCGGGGACCAGCAACGGGCCGGCGCCGGATCCCTGCGCGGTGATCAGGGCGGCCAGTCGGTCCAGATCTCCGTCGGCGGATTCCACCCGGGCGAACCCTGCCGCGCGGGCAGCCCGGGCCGTGGCGTCACCGACCGTGAAAACCGGGCGGCTGCGGTCCGGGGTCAGGACGGCGAAGGCCATGACGCCGTTGGCGCTGGTGAAGGCGAGGGCGGCGACGCCGGTCAGGTCGGGCGCGGGCTGCGGGATCGGTCGGATGGCCAGCAGGGGGGCGACAAGGGGCTCGAAGCCGAGGGCGGCCAGGCGGTCGGCGGTGCGCGCGGCGCCGGGCTGGGCGCGCGTGACCCAGACGCGGCGGATCGCCGTCAGGGTTCGACCCGCTGGTCGCCGGCGGCGGCGTGGACCTCGGCCCCGAGCCGCAGGCCGAGGGCGCGGGCCTGATCCATGACGTCTCCGGCGGACAGGTCGCCGAGCTCGCCGGCGCGCCGCCAGCGGGCGGAGCCGTCCGGCACCAGCATTTCGGTGGTCAGGCGCAGCTGGCCGTCGGCAATCATCGCATGCGCCCCGACGGCGGTGCGGCAGGATCCCTCGAGCGCGGTCATCGCGCCGCGCTCGGCCGCCACGGCGAGCGTCGTCATCGGATCGTTCAGTGCCGCGACCCAGTCGGCGCCGAAATCTTCGGCCCGGGTCTGCAGGGCGAGGGCCCCCTGTCCGGGGGCGGGCAGGAAGTCGTCCAGCGAGAGCCGCTCGCGGATCACCGCCTCGAACCCCAGCCGGTTTAGACCGGACACGGCCAGCAGGATGGCGTCGAACTCGCCGTCGGCCAGTTTGCGCAGGCGGGTGTCGACATTGCCGCGCAACATTTCGATCCGGAGGTCCGGCCGCAGGGCCAGGGCCTGGGCCTGTCGCCGCAGCGAGGCCGTGCCCAGCCGCGCGCCGACGGGCAGGTCGGCGAAGGTGGCGAAGGCCTCGCTGACAAAGGCGTCGCGGGCATCCTCGCGTGGCGGGACGGCGGCGATGCACAGGCCGTCGGGCTGGTCGGCCGGGACGTCCTTCATGGAGTGGACGGCCACGTCGACGCGGCCTTCCAGCAGGGCTTCCTCGATCTCTTTCGTGAACAGCGCCTTGCCGCCGATCTCCATCAGCCGGCGGTCCTGCACCCGGTCGCCCGTGGTGACGATCTCGACCAGGGGCACGGCTTCGAGCAGATCGGCGTCGGCGACGCCGAGGGCCCGGCCGATGGCACGCTGCATCATGCCCGACTGGGTCAGGGCCAGTTTGGAGCGGCGCGTGCCGATGCGGACGAGAGGGGCCATGAGTCGTTGCGCCGGGAGAACAGGGTCGCTACCTCGACCCGATGGAGAGGTCCGCCGACTATAGCAGCGAGGAGAGCCGGGCAACCGGCCCGCTCACCGTGCTCGGCCTCGAGACCAGTTGCGACGAGACCGCGGCCTCGGTGGTGCGTCTGTCGCCGGAGGGCGAGGCGACGGTCCTGTCCTCGGTGGTGCACAGCCAGATCGACGACCACGCGGCCTATGGCGGCGTCGTGCCCGAGATCGCGGCCCGCAGCCATGTCGAGATGATCGACGGCGTCGTGCGTCGGGCCATGGACGAGTCCGGGCTCGGCTGGGCGGATCTGGACGGCGTCGCCGCCACCGCCGGGCCCGGTCTGGTCGGCGGCGTCATGGTCGGCCTGAGCTTCGGCAAGGCGGTGGCGCTGGCGCGCGGCCTGCCGCTGATCGCGGTCAATCATCTGGAGGGCCATGCGGTCTCGGCGCGGCTGGGCCAGCCGGTCGACTATCCCTTCCTGTTGCTGCTGGTCTCCGGGGGGCATTGCCAGCTTCTGGAGGTCCGCGGCGTCGGCGAGATGACGCGGCTGGGCACGACCATCGACGATGCCGCCGGCGAGGCCTTCGACAAGATCGCCAAGGCCCTGGGGCTCGGCTATCCGGGCGGTCCGGCGCTGGAGAAACTGGCCGAGGGCGGCGACGGCGCGCGCTTCGACCTGCCGCGGGCGCTGCTGGGCCGCAAGGATTGCGACTTCTCGTTCTCGGGACTGAAGACCGCGGCGGCCCGACTGGCCCAGACCTGCGAGACCGACCAGCAGCGCGCCGACCTTGCCGATGCGGTCCAGACGGCGATCGCCCGCCAGCTCGCCGAACGCTCGGACCGGGCGCTGAAGGCCTATGCCGAAGAGCATCCCCACCGTCTTTTCGTCGTGGCGGGCGGGGTGGCGGCGAACCGGACGGTTCGCGCGACGTTGCAGAAGACGGCGGAGAAAAACGGATTCGCCTTTCTGGCCCCGCCATGGCTTATTGCACCGACAATGCCGCCATGATCGCACTGGCGGGGGCGGAGCGGTTACGGAAGGGTCTGGTGTCGGACATCGACACCGCGGCCCGGCCGCGCTGGCCGCTCGACGAATACAGCGCGCTCAACGACCCGACGCATGCGCCGGGCCGCAAGGGTGCCAAGGCTTGAGGGAGTGACCATGCAGTTCAAGACCGCGGGCGTGATCGGTGCCGGTGCCTGGGGCACCGCCTTGGCCCAGGTCGCCGGCTCGGCCGGCCTCGAGGTCCTGTTGCAGGCGCGCGAGCCCGAGGTGGTCGAGAGCATCCGGGCCCGCCGCGTCAATGAAGCCTTCCTGCCCGGCATCGAGCTCGACGACCATGTATCGGTGACGAGCGACCTGGCCGATCTCGGTGCCTGCGACCTGATCCTCGCCGTTCCGCCGGCGCAGCATATGCGGTCGACGCTGACCGCCTTTGCGGCGCACCACCGGGCGGGCGTGCCGGTGATCCTCTGCTCCAAGGGGATCGAGCGCGGCTCGTTGAAGCTGATGACGGATGTGCTGGCCGAGACCCTGCCCGCGGCGCCCGCGGCGGTCCTGTCCGGGCCCAGTTTCGCCGGCGAGGTGGCGCGTGGTCTGCCCAGTGCCGTCACCCTCGCCTGCGCCGACGAAGCCCTCGGCGAGGCCCTGATGGAGACGCTGTCGGCACCGGCCTTCCGGCCCTATCTGGCCACGGACCTGATCGGGGCCGAGGTCGGCGGCGCGATCAAGAATGTGCTGGCCATCGCCTGCGGCATCAGCGAGGGCCGCGGTCTGGGGCGCAGCGCCCACGCCGCCCTGATCACCCGCGGCTTCGCCGAGATGACGCGGATGGGCGTCGCCCTGGGTGGACAGGCCGAGACCGTGGCGGGCCTGTGCGGCCTCGGCGATCTGGTGCTGACCTGCTCCAGCCCGCAGTCGCGCAACATGAGCCTGGGTCTGGCCCTCGGTCAGGGCCAGACGGTGGAACAGGCCCTGGCCGGAAAACGCTCGGTGGCCGAGGGCTATGAATCCGCTCCGGCTGTGCGCGAACTGGCCCGGAAAATGGGTGTCGACATGCCCATCTCCCTCGCCGTCGCGGCGCTTCTGGCCGGTGAGACCACCGTGCAGGGCATGATCGACGCCCTCCTGTCCCGCCCGCTCAAGGTCGAGCGCCATTGAGCGAGACCGCCCCGGCTGATCGCAAACGCGTCTGGACCACGCCGCCGGGCGTGGCCCTGTGCGTTGAGGCCGACATCGCCGACCCCGGCGCGCGCGGTTTCGTGCTGCAGATCGGCGAGGCCTTCTTCCATGGCTTTGTCGTGCGGCGGGACGGTCAGGTGGCCGGCTATGTCGATCGCTGTCCGCATCAGGGTTTTCCGCTGGCGCTCGAACTGGACCAGTATCTGGTGCCGGACGGGTCGCTGATCCTGTGCGGCTGGCACGGGGCGGTGTTCGAGCCCCTGTCGGGGGCCTGTGTCGGCGGTCCCTGCGCGGGTGCCCGACTGACGCCCTGGCCGGTCGAGGCGACGGGCGGGATCATCCGCACCGCCTGAACCGGTCAGTCCGGATTGCGCAGCAGATAGAGGCCGAAGCCGATGTAGTCGCGGCCGAACTCCGTAATGGCCTGGACGCGGTCGGCGTTGAACAGGATCGAGGCGGCCTCGGGCGCGTCGGGATGGGCTTCGACCCAGGCGCGGGCTGCGGCGACAGAGTCGCAGGCATAGGCGTCGTAGACATCCTGCGGTGAAATCCGGCCATCGACGACCTCGAACCCTGCGGCCGCGGCCGCCGCACGCCAGCCGGCGTCGTCCGTATACTGGTTGGTGACTTCTGTGATCTGGCGCAGCGGGGCGGGCGGTTCCGCCAGCCAGACGACGTCGCCCCACAGCAGCCAGCCGCCGGGCTTGAGGCTGCGGCGCAGGGCGACGAAGCCGGCCTCGGGCGTCGGCCGGCCCTCGCCGCTGACATCGGTGGTGCCGAGGGCGACGATCAGGTCGACCGGTTCGGTATGCGCCAGCATCTCAGCCGCGCGGGCGACGGTCAGCGAGACCAGACCCGTCGCATCCGCCGCCTCGATCCGGCTTCGCGCCAGCTCCGCCATCAAGGGGTCCAGTTCGATCGCCGCGATCACCAGGCCGAAACGCTGGGCGAGCCGGATGGCGACGGTCGCATTGCCCGTGCCGATGTCGATCGCCGTCGCGCCCTCGCCCAGGCCGGTGCGGGCGACCGCCGCCTCAAGCACCGACAGTTCGACGCCGTTGCAGACCTCGCGCACCTCATAGGCGATGCGCTGGAGACTCATGGGGAGGCGGGAGGACATGGGCCGTTTGTCCCGCGTCAGGGCGCGGTGGGCAAGCGCCCCGGGGGGCATTGGGCTGTGGTTGAAGAAGTACTTTACATATTAAAGTGTCTGTGACATAAAGGGGAGACAAATGGAGACGCCCCCATGACCGCCGCCGCCTTCACCCTTGATACGCCACGCGCCGAGCCGGGCGTGACGGTCTGCGCCGGACGCCTGCTGGTGCTGGCGGGATCCGTCTTCGGTGCCGCCAACCTGTTCCAGTGGGGCGTGCTGAGCGGCGCGCTGGACCTGCATCCGGCGTTTCTGGGCCTCAACTGGGCCGTCGCCGTCGCCGTCTTCATGACCGGCCTCATCCGCCTTCGCCGGATCGGCGGCGAGGCGGCCCGCAGCGTCGCCGGCTGGTCGCGCGCCTTCGTCGTGGCCCTTGTGGGCGTCGCCCTGGCGCTGGCCGTGGTGTCCTACGCAGCGGGCGACTGGGGACTGATGCGCTGGAATTCGGTGGCCGGCCTTCTTCTGTACGCCACGGGCTGGGGGATTGCGGCCCTCCGCACCCGGACGCCCAATATGGGCGCGCTCTGCCTGGTCGGCCTCGGCGGTGCCGCAGCGGGTGCCCTGCTGTTCGGAACGCCGGACCAGTACCTGGTCCAGGCCTGTACACTGGCGCTTGCCGCCCTTCTGCCCGGCCTCTGGCTGGCCTTCGGCCGCCGACTCTGAAAGGACCCTGAACCCATGACCGAGCACAACGAAGACCCCGTCGCCGACATCGCCTGGATGCGTCGTCTGGCGGAAGAAGGCGCCCAGGCCCCCATGCAGGGCGCGCCCATCCTGATGGCGGCCGGCCTGACCTTCGGCGCCGGCAGCCTGGCCTTCTGGGCCGAGCTCAACGGGATGTTCGAGGTCCCCGGGATTATGGGCGTGAGCTGGCTGGCGGCCACGGCCCTGTTCCTGGCCGTCCTGACCCTCAACCTGACCGGAAGTCGGCGTCGCACGGGGGTGCTGACCGCAGCGAACCGCGCCATCGGCACGGTCTGGGCGGCCGTCGGCATGGGCATCTTCGCCCTCTTCGTCGCCCTGATCATCAATGACTATCGCATGGGCGCATCGCAGGGCTTTACCGGCTTCTGGCTGGTCCCCTCCATCGTCATGGTGTTCTACGGGCTCGGCTGGGCGGTCACGGGCGCGATGCTGAGATCGCGACCGCTCTGGCTGCTGGCGGCTGCGTCCTTTGTGGCGGCGCCCCTCATGGCGCTCTTTACGGGTCAGGCCGAACAGTATCTGGCCTATGCGACCGCCCTGTTCCTGCTGATGGCCCTGCCCGGCTGGATGCTCATGCGGCAGGCGCGGGCCTGACCCATGACCGACGCGTTCGATATCAACCGCATCGACGATGTCATCCATGGACGGGTGCGCCTCGGGATCATGGCCGTCCTGTCCGGCGTCGAGTCCGCGGACTTCAACACCCTGAAGGCGCGGCTGCAGGCGACCGACGGCAATCTGTCGGTTCACCTCCGCAAGCTTGAAGACGCCGGCTTCGTCGCCGTGAGCAAACGGTTCGAGGGCCGCAAGCCCCTGACCGAGGCGACGATGACGCCGCTCGGCCGCACGGCCTTCGTCGCCTATCTCGACGCCATGCAGGGCCTTGTCAGCAAGCCGTGACAGCTGGGCGGTGGTTCGCGCCGACAGGGTCGTCTAGACAGGGCGAATGACTGGCCGCATCCATCGTTTCGACGCCCTCGACAATTTCCGCGACTACGGCGACTACGCCACGGCGGCGGGACGACATATCGCGCCCGGCCAGTTGTACCGCTCGGGACACCAGGCCAGGGCCAGCGAAGCCGATCTGGAGCGACTTGGCGCTCTGGGTCTCGGCACCGTCGTCGATCTGCGCCGCCCGTCCGAGCGCCGGGCCCAGCCCTCGAAGCGGCCGGCCGGCTTCCGCGCCACGGTGATCGAGAGCGACCATGACGATGGTGGCGAGGCACCGCACCTGACCTTCCTGCGAACCGCCGATCTGACCCCTGACTCGGGCCGGCGCTTCATGACCGAGACCTACCGGCAACTTGCGTTCGAACCGTCCCATCTCGACCTGTTCGCCCGCTATTTCCGTGCCCTCGGAGAGGCGGATGGCCCGGTCCTGATCCATTGCGCGGCCGGCAAGGACCGCACCGGCCTGCTGGCCGCCCTGACCCACCATCTTCTGGGGGTCCATCACGACGACATGGTCGCCGACTATCTGCTGACGAACACCGCCGTCGACCTGGAAGGCCGGGCGCCCGGC
>Ga0187843_10000044_pt1 | contig 103701 bp, 106 predicted proteins | sample SpaLakP09_SKY_43_FD_134516 | JGI IMG/M metagenome (GOLD analysis project Ga0187843, IMG submission 134516) | Oligotrophic lake water microbial communities from Sparkling Lake, Wisconsin, USA - SP09_SKY_43 | ecosystem: Environmental > Aquatic > Freshwater > Lake | place: USA: Sparkling Lake...
AATAAATCCATGTTGATCACTCCTCATCCCCCCAACCGGTCGGTCAGGGTGTGGTTCAAACATGGGTCAAATCTCAGTGAAAACTTATGCCGCTAACGGGTCACTTCTCAACGACAATCAACACCATGAGGACCGATTGTTCGTTGGTCATGACCTCTTTGAGGATGGCTGCCAGTGATTTGCGTTTGGCAAACCATTGGCGGCGTATCCGGCTCAGGAGTTTTGTTGCATCGGTCTTGTCGAGCATGATCGCGCGCGTGGACCAGCGGTAGGGGAAAGCCATGGCGTTGAGTTCGTCGAGCAGACCAGGAAATGTGGCTGTGGGAAAACCGGTAATGGTGAGGGTTCGCAGATGATGGTCGCCCAGCCGGGGTTCGAGGCCACCGGTCAGCGCTTGGTCGGTGAGTAAGGCATCCAGATAGACCGGCGTTTCGGGGACCCGCACCTTTTGCACTTTTGTCGAGATAGTGCTGTGGAGATATGTCAGTGTCTGTTCGTCGCCAAGCCACTGTGTCTCGGGCATGAAGCCCTCGATAATATCCAGAAAGCGCCCGGTGCGGTCAGCAAAACCCTTGAGCAGTTCGGCTGAATTCGAGGCCTGTCTGGACCTGCCTTCATAAAGCCAGCTTTCGGCGCGCTCGGCCTCTTCGGCTGGCGGCATCCAGAGCAAGGTCAGATAATATGCGCTTTCGAAATGTGCACCTTCTTCGCGGAACTGTTCGCGTCGTTCGGTGTCGACGAGCGCTGAAAGCGGGTCTGGGAAAGTCGATTGCGGATAGCCAACTGCGCTGCGTCTTTGTGCTTCCACAAATACGGCCCAGCCAGATCCAAGGCGGCGAAGCGCATTGTTGAGCCTTGCGCTAACGGCAATCAATTCTGCGGGCGTGGCGCTGTCGAGATCGGGACCGCGAAACCGCGCGGTTCGCTGGAAAGATCCATCCTTGTTCAGCACCACGCCCTCCGCCACCAGCGCAACCCAGGGGAGGAGGTCGGCAAGGCAGGCGGAATTCGGACGATATTCGGAAAGGCTCATCATGGCCGCATCCAGTTCGGGAATTTGAGGTGGCGGCGCGCGACATCGACAAATTGCGGGTCACGCCGTGCAGCCCATACAGAAAGCGCGTGGCCGATTGCCCAGATCGCTAGGCCTGCAATCCAGAGGCGAAGACCCAGTCCGATCGCGCCTGCGAGCGTGCCATTCACTATCGCCAGGGCACGCGGCGCTCCGCCCAACAGGATCGGCTCGGCAAGCGCTCGGTGAACCGGGGCAAAAAAGCCTGGAATGCTGTCACCGTCAGTCATCAGATCAGGGCTCCGCCACCAAACGAGAAGAAGCTCAGAAAGAAGGAGCTGGCGGCAAAGGCGATGGAGAGCCCGAATACGATCTGGATCAGTCGGCGAAACCCACCCGATGTGTCGCCAAATGCCAAGCTTAGCCCGGTGACGATGATGATGATTACGGCCACGATTTTTGCGACCGGACCTTCAATCGATTCGAGGATCGACTGGAGTGGTGCTTCCCACGGCATCGAGGAGCCGCCAGCATAGGCGGGACGAGCGGTTGCCAGCATGACAAAGGCGGTAACCGGAATAAAAGCGGCATATTTGATGCCTTGTTTGACGGAATGGATCATGGACGGTCTCCTTGATTGAGGTGATGGGGAGTGAGACGGTAGTCGCCGGTCGCGGGATCAAGCCCGTTCACAAAGGCAAGTTCGCAGAGCCTTCGTCCGGTTCCGTCACGCACGAGCACAGCGATGAGGTTGATGGTTTCGGCGATGAGTGCGCGCGGAACTGCAACGACGGCTTCCTGGATCAGTTGCTCCATGCGGCGAAGCGCGCCTATTGCGCTGCCTGCGTGAATTGTGCCGATGCCCCCCGGGTGCCCGGTTCCCCACGCTTTGAGCAGATCGAGCGCTTCGGCTCCGCGCACTTCGCCGATCGGGATGCGGTCGGGACGCAGGCGCAGCGAGGAGCGGACAAGGTCTGAAAGTGACGCGACCCCGTCTTTGGTGCGCATGGCAACAAAATTGGGCGCCGCGCATTGAAGCTCGCGTGTATCTTCAATCAGGATCACACGGTCTGCAGTCTTGGCGACTTGCGCCAATAATGCATTGACCAGTGTCGTTTTGCCGGTCCCGGTTCCGCCTGCGACAAGGATGTTCAATTTTCCGGCGACGGCCGACCGCAAGCAGCTGGCTTCGAGAACCGACATGATTCCGCAATTGCTATAATCAGTGAGCGTGAAGACTGCGACGGCAGGTTTGCGGATCGCAAAGGTTGGAGCTGTCACCACAGGTGGCAACAACCCTTCGAACCGCTCGCCGCTTTCCGGCAGCTCCGCTGACACGCGGGGTGCCGCGGCATGTACCGCTGCGCCGACATGATGGGCGACCAAGCGGATGATCCGTTCACCGTCCGCGGGCTCCATATGCTCGCCTGTTTCGCAAATTCCATCGCCGAGCCGGTCGACCCACAGACGGCCATCGGGATTGAGCATGATCTCGATAATCGCTGGATCTGCAAGCCAAGCGCCGATTGATTTGCCCATCGCTGAACGAAGCATGCGAGCTCCGCGCGATAGTGCTTCCAGCTGGACCTGTTCTGCGGCCATCATGATCCCGTTTCAAAGGCCGGACGGGCATGTCCGGTTCAACGGGATGATTAAGAGACGCAGAAAATGCCGAAGCTCAACAGGAATTTTCCGGGATCGCAGGCTGGCGTAGAATGACAAGAAATAGCGTAAGGCGAACTTTTGAAAGTGGAAATGTTTCGCGTTTTTGACTGACCATCGCGGCTTCAACTGCGGTGAATCGACTAGCCGATTCTATGGCTGGCCGTTGATCTGTGCCTCCAGCGCAGCAAGTGATGCCATCATGTCATCAAAGCCGGGCGGGGAAGACATGAACATTTCTTGCATGGCGAAATAATCTTGCGCCAGCTGCGCGCGCAGATCGCCGTCTGGTAAGATTTTGAGCGTTCCAATTGCTGCTGTTCCATAAGATGCCTTGGCGTCGGCAAACATCAGGCTCTTGTTGAGCACCACTCTTGCCAGCAATTCAGGATTTTTCATCGCGACATCGGCAATGCCTTTTTCAGCAAGTTTGAGCGTGTCATAATAATGGCGCGACATTCCCGGCCTCAATTTTCCGCCATGATGGAGAGCATGCAATATTGTCACTTTCTCCCAAAATGTCCGTTCGGCGGCTAAGGTGGATATCGCAATCTGAGCGTCGGGAAGCTCGTCTGGAAATTCCTGCGCCAGATAGGAGGTCATTGTCTGGATCGTAGAAGGCTCACCTTCACCGCGTGCACCAAATTCGAGTTTGATGCGCGGAAGGATATAGCCATTACCGCCTTTTTGATTGGCGGCTGCATCGACGGCGGGATATTCAAACAGGATCGTCTGTTCATCTGGATCGTCGGCATCGATTGTGACCGACCACCCTTCTGTTGTACCCAGCGAGACAGCGATGGCCTTGGTCAATTCAGGCATTGCGATGGACTGGACATAGGCTTTTGCAGCAGCTTTGAGGGCTTTGGTCCGTCGCTGCCGTTCATTCCCGCTTATGCCTTCTTCCATGGGCGATGCGACTTCGCCAATGAGCGGCGCATTCTTGCCGATGGTCAGGTCGATATCTTCGGAAAAGCGCTCGATGACCGCATAGGCCTTTGATAGCGATGTTCCGCCTTTGAAGGTCAGGTTGTCAGCAAGGACGGGGATTTCCATCATCCGGCGCAATGTCCAGCAGACCCAGAAGTCCTTCTCGATGATGATGGGCGTTACATCGCGCCGCGCGGCTGCTTCATTGATGAAAGCGAAGCGATCATCTTGCGGCCTGCGAGCAAAATCATCCATGCCTCAACATCCCCATTTTGAGAACGGCATCGCTCATCCAGCCCGGCATAAGTGGCTGTGCTTTTTTCAAGGCTCCCAGATCATGATTGGACAGGCGCGTTGCACAAAGGCGTATGACATCATCATCGATATTGGATTTGCCGAGATGCGCGAGCAGTTGCAGAACGGCATTGGCATCGGGTGACGCGTCATCAAGTATCGGTGCTCGCGAGCGTTTCAGCGTGATGCTGCGCCCGGCGACATTTTTAACGCGTGACGGACCACTGGTTACATAGCTTGGCTTTGCCGGAACCTGTGTAGACAGTCCGAAGCGGTTGGCAGCTTGGGCGCCAGAGGCAAAGACACTGTCTCCGCTCTGGGTTGCGACCGCCTGAACAATGCTATCGGTATCAGCTGTGAGTGCGCCCAGCTTGTTATGGAGCTTCGGGAAATCATAGATGCCACGTCCGATACGGCGGATATGTCCCGACTTATGGAGGCGGGTCATTGCCATATCGACAGATGCACGGGTGCCCAGATCGAGGAAATCCTTGGGCGTAAATGCCCATCCTCGCCCTTTTCCGCGCACGCGTTTGATAATCTTATCTGTAACAGCAGACATTTCTTGGCTCCAATCTGTTAGATAATAACAGCATTATTTCTAACAAGCAATTAAGCAGGAGCAATAAAATATGAAGCATAAATATATGCAAAAATGAGATAAAAAAATAGCATACGAAATTTTGTCAAAAAAGTGCCTCTAATATTTCGTACACGCATATCGTTCAAATATGACGTAATTCAACCCGGAATATCGCGATTCCAGTGGTTTCGAGCCATTTGCCCAATGCGCTGTCACCAGCAGCGCCATAAAGCATGTGCGGACGGTTAGACCCGAACATCGCCGTCTTCGGCTATCTGGGACATTTCCTCTTTGAGCTTTGGCCCCTGATCCATCCGGCGCGCCAGTGTCGCGACAAACGCTTCCCATCTTTTCTTGCCCGAAGCCTGTGCAGCTTTGATGGTGCTGTCGGGCAGCGGGGCATTGTTGATAAGCCAGAAACGCACGAACAGCGCATAAGCTTCGTTCGACAGCTCGATATGCCATTCGAGCCGGTCTAGCTGGCGTGATATCCTGTCTAGGCGCCGTGCAAGGACTGCTTCGATGCGCTGTTCGTCATCGGGCGATAGTAAGGATGAAAGCGCAGCCTCGACAACTTCGGTCTTTGACACTCTGCGGCTCGATGCACGTTCGGCCATTTTGCGCGACAGATCGGCTTCGAGCCGGAAGGTGTGTTTGATGTGCGGCTTTTTCACAAGGCTATCCCGTCATCGGGATCGAGCGCAGCGTTACGCGCGTTGCTAGCCATGCGGCGCTGACCTGTTTCTGCGCCGGGCGGTGGCACCGGATCGACGCTATCATCTTCAAAGCTGAATTCGTTGACCACGGGAAATGGACCGGGTGCAATATCTTCATGTGCCGGAAGCTCGGGTTCCTGCCGAATTCCGGAATTCGCGCTATCCCCGGTGTCTTCTAGGCCGGTGTCGGAAACATCGCCGGCTGTGGAGGATGACTGGAAAGCCGGTTCCACAAGATCATTCCAGTCGCCTTTTGCGTGCGCGACCGCACCGTCTGCCACAATCACTGGGGGCGTTTCTACTCGTGACGCCAGCCTGGTATCGAGAAAATAACGGGCCTTGCGCGCTCTGATCGGCGGCGTGCCTGCCAGCATCACGATTTCTTCATCGGGCGGAAGCTGCATGACTTCGCCCGGCGTCAGAAGAGCGCGCGCAGTCTCGGTGCGCGAGACCATGAGATGGCCAAGCCATGGTGACAGCCGGTGTCCTGCATAGTTTTTCATGGCACGCATTTCGGTCGAGGTACCCAAGGCGTCTGAAATCCGCTTGGCTGTGCGCTCGTCATTGGTCGCAAAGCCGACCCTGACATGACAGTTGTCCAGTATTGCGTTATTCTGCCCGTAAGCCTTTTCGATCTGGTTCAGTGACTGGGCAATGAGGAAGGCTTTGATGCCGTAGCCTGCCATGAAGGCAAGCGCGCTTTCGAAAAAGTCGAGCCGACCCAGCGCCGGAAATTCATCAAGCATCAGCAACAGGCGGTGCGGACGCTTGGCAGGGTTCAACTCTTCGGTGAGCCGCCGCCCGACCTGGTTGAGGATGAGCCGGATCAACGGCTTGGTCCGGCTGATGTCGCCGGGCGGCACAACCAGATAGAGCGAGGTCGGATGCTGGCCGCTGATCAGGTCGGCGATCCGCCAATCGGATGCGCCCGTCACTTTGGCAATCACCGGATCTCGGTAAAGACCCAAAAAGGACATGGCGGTCGATAGCACGCCAGAGCGCTCATTCTCCGACTTATTGAGCAATTCCTGGGCTGCTGCTGCAACGACTGGATGTACGCCTGCTTTCCCCAGATGGCGGGTGGACTTCATACACTGCAATGTGGCTTCGATGCGGCGCGCCGGGTCCGACAGAAATGCAGCAACGCCAGCGAGTGTCTTGTCTTTTCCGGCATAAAGGACATGCAGGATAGCACCAACCAGAAGTGCGTGGCTGGTCTTTTCCCAGTGATTGCGCCGTTCAAGGCTGCCTTCGGGATCGACTAATATATCGGCAATATTCTGCACGTCGCGAACTTCGCGTTCGCCGCGCCTGACCTCGAGAAGCGGATTGAATGCGGCTGAAGCTGGGTTTGTCGGGTCGAACAATAATGTTCGACCATAACGGCTCCTAAATCCCGCCGTAAGCTGCCAGTTTTCGCCTTTGATATCATGGATGATCGCAGATCCCGGCCATGTGAGCAGCGTTGGAATAACGAGCCCCACGCCTTTTCCCGAGCGTGTAGGAGCAAAGCACAGCACATGTTCGGGGCCGTCATGACGCAAATAGTTTTTGTCAATGCGGCCAAGGATAACGCCGTCGTCGCCGAACAGTCCGGCCTCGCCAATTTCGTTCAAATTTGCCCAGCGTGCCGATCCATAAGTTTCTGCACGGCGCTTTTCGCGCGCACGCCAGACTGACATTGCGATGGCGACGATGATCGACACGAGCCCGCCCGATACCGCGATGGCGGCACCTTGCATGAAGATATGCGGTGCATAAGCATCGAACGCGAACCACCACCAGAAAAAAGCAGGCGGGGGATAGACGGGATAGCCGGCAAATAGGAACCATGGGTTTCCAAGCTGGGGCTGGTATCCGAGCAACGCGGCCGTCCACTGCGTCGCTGCCCAGATCGATAGCAAGACGATACCAAAGACAGTGGCGAGCTGTCCCCATAGTATCTTGTCGTTCATGCCAGATCCTTTGCAGTCAAAGTCCGATCCCTTTTTGTCTGCCCAGCGTCCAGTCGACCGATCCTGCCGACGACATCGTTCCCGTCAACTGCCGACCCATTTGACGCTCGAGTGCAGGCCGCCACGGGACCAGCTGAAAGCCGGTACCGTCGTCCAGCATCGCAAAGCGCCCGGAAGCCAGGGTCACGCGCTCGCGGTAAGTGCCACTGAGGAGTTCGCCTGTGCCTGATGGGCGGTGGGCAAGGCCGGTGCGCGCAGCGATGGCGGACGCGGCTTGCTCAAGATCCTGGTTTTTCAGCTGGTCGATCAGATTCTTGGCAAAGATGAACCGCTGGCCAGCGCGCCGCGCAAGTCCGCGACTTTCGAGATGCAAAGCCCGTTCTTCCATGGCTTGACGGATTTGAAGACCAAAACCGTTGCCGGTCGCGACTGTTTCTCTGGCCACCAGCTGGCGATCAAGCCATGTTGCACCGGTGGCGCTGGACTGCGCTTCGAGAGACCAATCCGACCGCACGGCTAGCGAATGCCGCAAGGCACCGCTTGCGTCTTTCCAGCCTCGAAGTTCGACGATCGCCCCCGTACTTGCGTCGCTGGTCATCGCAAGGTCGTCAAACTGCAGATAATGGGTGCGGCCGTCGGCACCGTCGACAATGGCATAAGCATTGCCTGCAAGTTCATTGTGAAGACCGCGATCAACCAGACGGCCGACGACCGGATTGTCAGGCACATCCCGATGAAGCGCGAGCGCAGACATATCGAGCCGCTCGCCGCTTCGCGCTGCGGCCTGGTGCATTGTCTTGATGATATCGTTGCGGGTAGCAAGGCCGCGCAAAGTCTGTTCGGCGTCCGGTTCGAGTGCCCAGACTGCGGTGCCGACAGCTTGCGCAATGCCCAGCTTTTCAAGAGTTGCTGCGCGACCGAGCAACAGCCCTTGCATTTCACCGTTACCGCCCGGTCGTAAATCGACAATGCCCGCCATTTGGTCGGCAATCGTGCGCAGCTGTTGGTCGAGGCTGGTCCAGCGTTCGGCCCCGACTTCATTTACCAGCGCGGCCTGGATTTCATGTTCGCTGCGCGGACCAAGTTCCAATGTTGCGATTTCCTGCGCGCGCGTCCGTATGCCGCCTGCAACATACTCACGGTCGATGACGAGGTCGTTGCCGTCATCGGCGACGCCGCGAACGAGAATATGGATATGGGGATTATCGGTATTCCAGTGGTCGACGGCGACCCAGTCCAGCTGGGTATCAAGGTCTCTTGCCATTCCGGCCATCAGACTGCGCGTATAATCGCGCAGATCTTCCAGCTCGGCTGCATCCTCCGGACTGACAATGAGCCTGAAATGGTGACGGTCGTCGCCGCAGCGATCGGCAAATGCATTTGGGTCGGCCTGGTCGCTGCTCGCACCGAACATCGATGCCTCACGGCCGTCGCGCGTGACCCCGTCGCGCTCAAGATATCCGATATGCTTCGATAAAGGTGCGCTGCGAAAATGGGCACCCTTGTGACGCACGATACGCGCCAGAACGGTGACGCGTCGTTGCCCGCTTGCGGAACGCATTGCGGCCAGTGCACGGCGGCCGCGCCCGTTGGCGGTAGATCCGCCGCGCGAACGCTGCCCGGAGCGGCGGGAGCGCGTATAGCCTGAACGCACAGAGGCCTTCTGTACCTGGGTCGCAAGCTTGGCAGTGCGGCGTTCTACGCCCGAACTGCGGTCGCCAATGCGTCCGGGCTCGATCCGGAATTCATTGTCATCCGCGCTCATAAACGGAGTGCCATACACAGCAACGGCTCAATTGCGGCAGTTCTGTTCCAACGACATGGCAGTGCCAAAGAAGTGCCATACAAAAATATGCTGATCAAACAACCATATGCGCGCCACAAGCTGGCAGCGCTTTTATCTTGCCCTCCAAACTCTCTGAATTTGAACGAAATACCGAAGTCCGTCATTTCCTTGCTGCACATATCCACGACACGCTGTTCTGCGCCAAAATACGTCACGGTGCCTGTTTGACCGATATACGGACAAAGAGGGAATTCTGCGGCGCGTCGCCGGGCCGAATCTGTGTCCCAACTGCGCTCTGGGCGCGCAATACAGATTCCTTGGCAGCGGCAATGTCGGCATCTTTATGCGACCGGCTTTGCGCCACAAAAAGTGCAGAATCATGATGTGAAGGAGCGCTGGACCGAGGCACGGCGGCGCGCGGAGCAATGCCGGATGTGCCGAGGCCCGGCGCGATTTGCGCTATGTAGTTGATCGTTTCCGTAGGTAGTCGGCGCCGACCGGCGGCGTAGGCGTCGGCGCGCCCGGGACCTGCATTATAGGCAGCCAGCATGAGACTGACATCCCCGTACCGGTTCCACATGGCGCGCAGATAGGCTGTGCCTGCAAGAATGTTTGCGCGGACATCGAAGGGATCCGAACCAAGACCATGTTGGGCCGTCAGCATAGCCCAGGTGCCGGGCATGATTTGCATCAGGCCCATAGCGCCCACAGGAGAAACAGCACGCGATCTGCCGCGACTTTCGGCGTGCATGACACGCCATATCCAGTCTTCGGGAATATCGAAACGCTTCGATGCTTCGCTTACATGTTGCGCATAGGGATGCACTGCAACAGCAGCATTTGCGCTGGCAACTGCTTTATCGCAGATACTGCAGCTTGCAACGAAAAGCGCCACGGCAATGGCCTTGCCGGCGCCCTGAAGAGGCATGGAAAGCCTGTGCAAGCGACCGGCAAGGAGAGATTGCGGCATAGCCTATTTCGCTTTGCGCGGCGCGGGGCGTGACCATAAGAGCTGATATTCGTGCGGCTCGTGATGGCTTCGGACAAGATTGGCGCGCAGTGCTTTGGGCAGTGTCGGATCGTCGATCTGGACCGCGATATAGGCACCGGCGCGCGCGCCGGTGCGATTCCAGCCTGCACCGATTTCGATGGCAAATTCGCCTTCGCCGAGCATCACACGCCAGTGCGGCGCATTGTCGGTATCGCTGGGCTGGGCCGGCACAATGTTCAGTTCTGCATCCACTTGAAGTGTCTGGAGGCGGCCTGCATAGCCATCCTGCACGCATTCAAAATGTCCGATAATCATGATCAATGTTCCTTTTCTGCTTTCATGTTGGAGAGGAAATATCTTGTGCCTTGCCAGCGGAGCGGCTGGCCGGGGGCTTCGCGAATGAACAGCGGATGCGCGCGTCCGGTGACGCCGGAGGCAGGCAGCGGGCCGAAATAACGACCATCGAGGCTGTCATCATTGTGGTTCAGAAGAAAAATGTCGGCGTCACCAATGCGCGTGCAGCCCGTCCAGACCGGTAGCGCGCGGCCGCGCCGGTCGCGCATTTTTGCGGTCGCGACAGTGGTGCCGTTGACCGAAACCGACACGCCGGTACGGCACAATGTGTCGCCGGGAAGTCCTGTAACATGCTTCATCAACGGCACGTTGATGGGCAGGTAGCGACGGTCGGCCAGAAAGCGGGCGATGCTTGGCGGTGGCTGTATGATGACAAAATCGCCGCGTTCGATGTGCCTTATCTGCGCCACCCAGTAGAGCCCTGTGGGCGCGCTTTCTGACCCGTTCCAGACAAGTCGGGCTGCGGGTTTTGACCACAGCACGAACAGGCATGCACACACCAGAATGCAGGAGGCTGTGAAAACTGGCCGCGGCAGTTGTGACCGTTTCATGCCTCGAGCGCCTTGCGGCGGAGCCATGCAAGGTGGCGCTCGGGCGTGTAGGGCCGAAACGGGAGGCTGGTGATGAGCCGGTTGCACACATGGCGCCAATGATCGGGAGATGCATCGCAAGGATCGATTTCGGCGGCTTCAACCGCGTCTATCGCTTCAAGCACGCGAGCCACTTTTGGCCAGCCATCAATACTGAGCAGGATATCGCCGCCCGGTTTGATGTACGGCATGCTTGTAAACGGCGCGCCGGGCATGGCTGCCTGCACGATCATTATGCTGGAATGAACCGTGCCGTAAGCGTTGGACTTCCAGTCGACAAATGCGAATATGGCGCCGGGCCGGAAGGACATTATGCGTTTCTTGCGATCGATAAAGCGCTCGGCGGCAACGCGGCCAAAGCGGATCCATTGCTCGCACTGCGCCTCGATCCAGGTGCATTCGACGTCGGTCAAGGCGTATGAGGCGGTGCTCATTAGCGGCGTACCGGGCGGGCTGGATGAACGGTGCCGCTGCCCGGATCGGAGGTCGAGGTGCGCCGACCGATTTCGGCCCAGGCGTCCAGGTCGCTGATCGCATAGACTATCCTGCCGCCAAGCTTGCGGTAGATCGGACCGGTTCCGTAACAGCGGTGCTTTTCCAGGGTTCGCGGCGAAAGCCCCAAATGAACGGCGGCGTCGGGCGTCCTTACGTATCGCGGCGCAACCGGGGTTGGAACAGAGGTCATTTACGTCAACTCTCATCAAGGAGGCCACCGCAAGGGATTTACAGCGACTGTTGGCGACCTTTGGCGGAGAAGCGTGAGGGCAGGGGAGCGACCAATTGGCGTCGCTATTTTTGTCGCACCGCTATTTTGGTGCAAAGGAGCGCACGGTAGCCGCTGCGCATCAGCGTCAGGGCTTCGTCGATGAGGCGCTGCGTTTGGCGCCGTTCGCTTGAGGATTTCCACTCCGCACTGCTGCAATCCTTCATGCGCGGATAAACCAGTTGGCGCGCAACCATGTGGGTCGTGGCTCCTTCGGTTCCGGGCAAATTGACCATGTCGAGCACTGCCAGAAGGAGCTTCAACCGGTATTGCTGATAGGTGGTTGGCTTGAATATTTGCGACCGCCGTGCAGGCGGAGCGCCCATGAGGCGGCGACCAAGACGCGCGGCGGCCTTGTGCCGCAGGTCCGCCAGACCGTCGCATATGATGGCAAAAGCGAGCGGCTCGGCAGGGTCGGTGCTGCGCAGCCAGAGATGATGCGGACCGTCAATATCGCCAAGCACGATGTGTCTGCCGTCGGGCAATAAGCGGTCGGCAAGAATGAGCGGCCAGGACGACGGGTCGAAGGGTGCTGCATGATGAAAGCTGCGAGGTGCAGGCTCCAATATCGCGGTGAAGGGCGAGGCACTGGCTGACCATAAGGCTGGTGCATCAGTCGCCGGAATATCGGGGCAGCACGGGAAAGCTCAGGCCCCAATTTTGGGCCATGTCCTCCTGTGCCCTAAGCGACGCATCTGCGGCCACATTCGCGTTCATCTGCCGGTACTGCGCGATATATTCGGGGTTGCGGCGCAGGAACTCCTGTGCAAATCCGGCAAAATCGAGTTCGCTCAATCTTGTGCTGGCCTGCGCGGCATTTCTGGTCATTGCGATGTCCCCATTCGACCTGGCACGCAGTCTGGAGTCTTTGGTCTGTCGGAAACATTCCATGTTCAGATGATGGCCATCCCCAGAAATGGGGAGATTTCGGCAAAGGCCATTTGCACAGGTGACGCCGACTTGCCGGTCGCTGGATGCTGGCTCAGCAGGCAAAGGGGTCATATTCGCGGATGATCCGGTCTTGTTCGCCGTCATATTCGTGAAGCGGCAGGACCGAATATCCTTGTGCCGTTTTGATGAGGACGATCACGGTCATCAGGGTTCGGGCGAGGTTCCATGCTAGCGATTGGGCGGTGGAAAGTGGCATGTCCAAGGCTCCTGCGTTGGAGCGGAGCGGCTCTGCTCCAGTGGAAGCAAAAAGCCCCGCCCGAAGGCGGGGCCAGTGGGACCGGTCAGGCGGGCGGGTTCCAGATGATCACTTTCTTGGTGGGATCGTCGCCCGGCGCGTTGGCGATATTGCCGTAGATCGTTCCGAATTCTGGAGCCGAGAGCGATACCGACACATATTCAAGGCCGGTTGTTTGCGAAACGCGCTTCCAGCCTGCACCGAGTTCGAAGCCGTTCTTCTTGCTGACGATGCGGTAATCGGGTTCGCTGTCCTTGGCCTTGCGATTATTCGGCAGGATCGAGATCGGGGCAGTGACATTGAGCGTGGCAAGAGTGCCTTCAAAGCTGTCGTCCGATTTTACATTGAGATTTGCGATAGTAGCCATTTCATTTACTCCTGAAGGTACCGGGGACCATCCCCGATGGCACCAACCGGAGGGCCCGGGAGCCGCCGTCACCGGAGCGCAAGCGGAGGGCGAACCCCGTATGGGGTTGACGGCTTAGGCGATGCGAGGACCGCAGAAAGGTGACAAGGAGGGGGTGTCCCCGGGGTGCATCCGGGTTTGAAATGGCACAGCACAGATCTTTGACAGGAAATCCGGATCTTTGAGTGGCAGCTGCCGCTTCGGCGTACTGCCGGGTCATCCTGCTATTCGCCGCCAGAAAGCGATCTGTTATCCGCAATTACGCGATATGACGCGTCTCATGCAGGCCATTTGCGTGTTTAGAATATAATCATAAATTGACATATGTGTATATTTCGTACATAAAGGCGGCCTGAAAGGACGATTTATGGCAATTGCTGCCTCCAAGCCGGCTACTGACCGCAAGGATTTGACGGGACCTGCACTCAGGACATTTTTCCGCATTGCCGACGCATGGGGGTTGAAAGAACCCGAGCAGATGCAGTTGTTGGGGCTTGGCAGCCGTTCGACCTTTCAGTCCTGGAAGCGCGGTGCTGTCGCCTCTATTCCCAAAGATGCAATTGAACGCATTTCTTATGTCATGGGGATATATGCAGGACTTCAGATATTGCTGCCAAAGACGGCCGATGAATGGCTGCGCAAGCCCAACAAAGCGCCGTTATTTGGGGGACGGTCGGCACTTGAGCGCTTGATGTCCGGCAATGTCGCCGATCTGTATGTCGTTCGGCAATATATCGACAGCCAGCGCGGCTGAAGATGGACATCACCATCAGCACGGTCGCGTGGAAGCCGTGCTACCGGATCATTCCAAGCCGTTTCCCGCCGGTCTCGGTGTTCGAAGCGGTTGCTGACCCGGCTGATCTGGAAGCTGTCTTTGCAATCGAGGCCATGACCAACGACCGGCTCCGCGAAGAGGCGGGCGATCTGTCGCTTGTACCGCCTGGCGAGCGTGTCTCGGGTCCCGGCAGTACGCCGATTATGGCGGCCTTCACCCATCTCAATCCATCAGGCAGCCGGTTTTGCGATGGCAGCTACGGCGTGTTTTACGCAGGCCTTACCCTCGAAACTGCGATTGCCGAGACAAGGCATCACCGGTCGGTATTTCTTGCAAGCACAGACGAGCCGCCGCTCGAACTCGATATGCGGGTATATGCGGTCGATCTTGACGCGTCGCTGCATGACCTGAGGCCTATGCGCGAAACGCATCCTTTACTGTATCACCCCTCTAGCTATTCGGCATCGCAGGCCGTGGCCCGCGAACTGCGCGATGCAGGGTCTGACGGCATAATCTATGAAAGCGTGCGCCATGAAGGCGGCGAATGTGCCAGCATATTCAGGCCGAAGCTTTTGTCGAACCTGCGCCAGGAGCGTCATCTTTGCTATGTGTGGGACGGCAGCATTATCAGCGATATCTATGAAAAGAAGAGACTTGAATGAGATGCCGGTCTGACGCGCGTCACTCGCGTGCCTTTCGGAAATCCCAGAGCGGAATACCCATTTTGCGGGCTTTATCGGCAAGATTGTCCTGAATTCCGGTACCTGGAAATATGATGAGGCCGCAGGGCAGGGCTTCGATCAGCCGGTCATTGCGCTTGAAGGGTGCAGCCTTTTTGTCCTTGTTCCAGTCGGGGCGGAATGTGACTTGCGCTACGCCGCGCGCATCTGCCCAACAGGCGGCTGCGCGTTCAGCGCCGGTCGGCGTCGCACCGTGGAGGAGGATCATGTCGGGGTGGCGGGTAAAGACCCGGTCGAGGATATTCCAGATCGTCTCGTGATCGTTACAGTCCGACCCACCGGTAAAGGCGATACGCGTGCCTTCCGGGATCAACAATCTGGCTTTTTCGCGAAGGCGCTTGTCGAGAAAATCGCGGCTGTCGATCACAGCAGACGTCAAGGTCTTGTGGCTGATCCGCGATCCGGAAGCGGGGGTCCACGGCTTGCGGGCATGGATGCGGAACTGGTCGGCGGCGGCTTCGCGGAAAAATTCCATCGTATCGCGCCGTTCGATCATCGAGATACCTTCGGCGATGGCGCGTTCGAGTTCGACGGACCGGATCTCGCTGCCATCCTGTTCCTGTTGGAGCTTCTTTTGCGACTGTTCGTTGCGGTCGAGTTCAAATTCGATGCGCGCGGCGGCACGGTGGAAGATATTGACGACATTCCAGAGCAGGTCTTCAAGATCGGGTTCGATACGTGTCTCGTGGAGACTGGACACCAGGCCGTCGAAGATATCAGCGACCGCAGCTGCTGCAAGGCGGGGTTCGGGCAATGGCCGTGGATCGGGTTCGTCGTCAAAGGGCCGGTAGCCATGGAGCGCGATTTCATCGAGAAGATAGGCTGTGGAGCCGGGTTGCGATTGCTGCCATGCCTGTTGGAGTTCGGGATCGTTTTCCATGATGCAGTTCCTTTGTGCCGGGCCGCGCCTCTTGCGGCCTTCGTGGCGACGGACCGCGGGAAGGGGGTACGGGACTGCACCGCGCGCCTGCGCGCGGCCGTAGCGCCAGCGGAGGATGGGAAGACAAGGCTATTTTGTTTCGCGGTGCAAAGGCCCTGAAAGGGCCGGCGGAAAATAGCCGCAGGCGCCCCATTGCGGTTCCCGGGCTCCCTGCCGCAGTCGCCCCCATGCGAAGGCCAAAGGCGCGCCTTCACCGGAAGCAGGATGGAAAAAAGCCGAGAAACACAAAATGTGCATCTTCCTTCTTTCCGGCCACGCTTTCATCGTCGCAGAAATGCCAGTGCATCGGCGGCTTCGAGCTGCGACGATATTGTCCTTGCCAGTTGCGCGCGCCCCAATATCCGCAGATCGCTGTTAAAATCGTCGAGCACGGGGTGGAGCGGCAGAACTTCGACCCCGCTGCTTGCTCCGCGTTCGGACAATGTTGCAAACGCGCCAGTCCCCGCAGGATCATCGTCGCACGCAACATATAGACGGCGCAGGCAGTGCGGGAACAGGATGGCAGCCAGATGCGCTGCCGACAGGCCAGCGATTGCTGACATGCTGACCAAGATCTGGCGCACCGACAATATGGTTTCGATGCCTTCGCCTGCTACCATGACAGGTGCTGCAGGGCCGAAGCGGACACCGTTACCGAGCAAATTGCCCATTGCCCGTCGCGGACAGGTAACAGTCGCTTTGTCGACACCGGCAGGGTCGAGCCAGGTGCGGTGGACGCCCGTGACGGTACCTGCCTCATCGGTGATAGCTGCAATCATTGCGGGCCATTCCGTTCGAACATCTGGCGCATCGTCGGACGAGCGCCGGTAATAACAGCGCGGATGAAAACGCAGTGGTCCGCGGTGCGGCAGATCCTGTAGCTCGCGCAATTGCAAATAGGATTGGACGACGGTGCCAATGACGGGCTTCGATGCGTTCCACAGCCTTGATGCTGCTTCACTCGACCCGGTGTCGGCTTTAGCTGCAGACTTTACCGATCCACTGGCAGACTCCGGCAATGGCTGTTTCAGGAACTGCCGGGCTTCATCGAGTGTTTCGCGCAACGTCGCGTGCATGCAACGTGCCGCGATGATATCGAGAAGATCGCCATGTTCGCCGCTTTGCGCGTCGGTCCATTTGCCGGGCTGACGCTTGCCATCGGCAGATGCGGTCAGCCGGACATACAGGCTTCGTCCCGCGATGTTGTTCACATCTCCGACCAGCCAGTAACGGCCATCGCGCCGTCCATTGGATAGATAATGCGCGCAAACAGCTTGCGCATGTGCAGCAAGCTGCCGCGCAATCGCGCGGGCAGGGCTTTCCATGTTTCGTCCTCTTTTGAAGCGTTCTGTAGGCGGCACGGCAAAATATGCATCGCCGATGCTTTTCGACAAAAAAAGGGGAGCGACATGATGCCGCTCCCCTGATTGTCATTCGGCAGCTACGGCATATTCGATTGCCTCTGGTGCCGCTTGTTCGCCGTCACCTTCGTCAACGGGTTCAATGACCGGCGTTCGCAGTATTTCGGGCAACCATGCGCTGTCCTCGAGAAGCTTTTCGGCTTCACGCGCCATGTCGCCCTTTTTGAGATGGTCGATCATGCCTGCAAATTCGGGCCCGCGCGCTGCGGTCACATCTGCAATGATTTGCGTCTTGGTCACGCTCTGGAAATAACCGGCTGCAGTTGGCCTCCAACCGGCGGTGACCAGATCAAGACCGACGGCCCGTGCCAGAACATGGCTATGGGCCAGCCTTTTTGCGACGGAATGCACCGAAATCCTGCCATTATCATATTTGGGGATGATCTCGGCTTGGGCATTGAGGGCAAGCGAAGCGCAGTGCGCCAGCAGGGACGCCCGTTCGCCTTCATCAAATGCCAGTAGCGCTTCCCACAATTCGTCAGCCGAGTCCGGAAGCCGCGCTTCCCACTGCGCATTACGTGCAGCGATCGATTGGGCAGGTGCACTGTCCCGCAGATCATCGGGCTGGACGGCAAAGGACGCCCGGTGCACATTGATCTGCAAGCAGCTTTCGCGCGACATGTGATAGAAGCTGTCGAGCACGGCTGCGTGCAGGACGGCAATATATGCAGTCTCGGGCTCTTGCGCGATGGCATCCTGCAGCGCCAGCGTCCGCCATGCGGTCAGTTCGGCAATGAGGCGATCGGAAAGCGGCTTGTGGCCATCCTCGTCGTCTTCCTCGCCGCCATCCGGCTGACCCTGGTCCGGTCCGGACGAGCCGGAAACCATCCTGTCGGAATCGTCACCCGTCTCTTCGGCTCCTGCACCGTGTTCGGCTTCTTCGCTTTCGACCACAGGCTCATCGTCCGGCTGGACGTAGCCACGCTCGATCGAAAGCGATCCGTCATAATCAATCGAGACAAAAGCGCCTGCAATGGCCACTTCGGCTGGCTCGAAGATGATCGGACGTTCGGTAATCGCCTTGATTTCAGCCGCGATTGTTTCCATGCGCAAATGGACTTCGTCCGGAATGCTATCTGCTTGCGACCACTGCTCATCGAGCGCATCTGCTTCTTCCTGAAGTGCAACGATTTGCAGCTCTTCATCCTCGGTCATGGGTACTTCTTCGCCTGCAATTTCGCGCATTCCGCTGGTAGCGCTCCAGGGCAGGTCGATTGCGGTTGTCACCCATTTCCAGCCTTCGGCGCCGACGCGTACTGCTTCCGACGCAAGCTTTTCGTCAACCAGGCGGTCGAGCAGAGCTGAATCGGTAAGCCATCCGCCATCATCGGCTTCGAACAGGTCACGGGCCACGCCGCCGCCTGCTGCAACATATGCGTCGATGGTGACGAAGCGAACGCGCTTGTCCTGCGCGCGCACGGTATTTTCGGTAAGTCGTTGGCGAATGAACGCTGCCGAGCGGTTGAAGCTATGTCCCAGGAGCTCCCAGACCTGCTCTTGCCGCGCGTGATCGTCCGACACCGTGAACGCCATCAACTGGTCGAGGGTCATGCCGTCTTCGGCATAGATCTCGTGCAGCTTGGGCGAGACTGCAGCCAGCTTCAGGCGCTGGCGGACAACGGCTGGTGTGGTCATGAAATGGGCTGCAATGGCCTCTGCCTTGTTGCCCTTGTCGACCATATTCTTCATCGCGCGGAACTGGTCGAGGGGGTGCAGCTGTTCACGGAATGCATTTTCCGCATAGCTGTCTTCTTCGGCGCAAACCGTTTCGCCGACCCGCTGGACGATGCACGGGACAGGCGCATCCTTGGCCAGACGCTTTTGCTTAACTAGCAATTCGAGCGCACGAAAACGCCTGCCGCCAGCAGGGATTTCGAAGCGCCCAGTTTCCTGGCCCTCTTCATCGACGATTGGCCGGACGTTGAGACTTTGCAGAAGCGTTCGCCGAACGATGTCGTCGGCAAGTTCGCCGATAGACACGCCTGCTTTGATGCGCCGGACGTTTGATTGGGAGAGTTCCAGCAGGTCGAACGGAATATCGCGTGACGGGCTGAGGGATAGTTTTTTCGGGCTTTTGGCCATGACATTTACTCCATGACAGGCCGCCGCGAGACACTCTCCCGGCTCTTGAACCTGTCATGAAATTTTTGCTTTCCTCTCACTCTTGCGCCCGCCGCAGGTGGGCGCACACAGCCGGGCAGGCACAAGTCATCGGCGCGGGGCAGAGCGGCCAAGCCGGTGTTCGGCCAGCACAATCGATCCCGCGGCCCGCGCCGCTGCTGCATAAACAGATAGCGGGAAACGGCCTTCGAATGCGATATCGCGCTCGATTCTGAGCCCCAAGGGAAGCCGCACCGTTTCAAGTTCATCCAGCGAAAAACTGCCGAGTTCGGGACAACCAAAGCCCAGATCGGCCAGACCGAACAGGATATTGTCGTCGTCAATTTCGGTGGCAAGCCAGGTGGCACTGCCAACAGGATTGAAGAACCGCACGACCGGTACGGGATCGGGCTCGCGCCTGTTCTGCCGCTGGGCATCATATCGCGCTTCGCAGTTGGCAACGAGCTGTGCGCGGATTTCGGATGTTACGAGGATCATGCTGCCATCTCCTCTGCATATTCAGGCTCGGACACGTTGGCATTGGCAGGTGCTGCTTGCCCTGGTCCGAATGCCAGCAGAAAATCGGCAGCTTTTGAGGCAGCGCTTGCCGCCCGCACGATTGCGCGATTGTCCTCGCGCATGATCTGGAGCCAGGAGCCCAGATAGTCGGCGTGCCGGACGGTTGGAACGATGCCAAGCGCCGCACAGACAAACGCCCCTGCCATTTCTGCAACAAGTTCTTCGCGTCCGTAATTTTGCGAACCGAATGAGCCGCTCTGATCGCGGTCGAGCCGGGAGACATGGCCTGTCCAGTGCCCCAGCTCATGAAATGCGGTTCGGTGCCAGTTTATGGGTTCGGGATAATCATCGGGACGCGGCACCTGCACAAAATCATATGTCGGACTGTAAAAGGCGTGCGCGCCGCCGATCCGGAAGTCGGCGCGGGTTGCTTCGATGAGCATATTTGCGCGCGGCAGGATCAGTCCCAAAGGAACTGGCGGTGGCGGCTCGGTCATATGAGCAGGCAAACCATCGCATTGATTTACGGAAAAGACGGTGAACTGCTTCAGGAAAGGTATGCTGCCTTTAGCCTCGCGATTTTCTGCTGCAGCTTTCAACTTTTCAGCGCTCGGAACGAAACGATGGGCGTAGACCACCTGCGTCCCATGTTCTCCCCGCCGCACATTGCCACCCAGGCTCAGCGCCTGTCTGAACGTCAAAAAGGCATGTGATGTAAAGCCGCAGGCAATGACGGCATTCCACAAGGTCAGGATGTTGATGCCGCTATAGGCCCGACCGGTTGCCGCATTGTGCGGCATGCCAAGACCAGCTCGCGCAACGGTCCAGGGCTGAACCCACGGGACCCTGCCTTCTTCCAGTTGGGCGATGATCTGGTCGGTAATTTGCTGATAGAGGTTGTCGCGCTCGGCTGGAGCGCGAACTTTGCGTGATTGATGAGCCATTTCAGTTCTCCGCTGCCGGGCCAGCGGAAAGCCTCTCTTGCCGCTTTCAGCCCGTCACGAAGGACCAAAGGTTTCCTCTTGCTCTAGCGGGGCGTTGCGGGGCGGCAGCCCCGCTCGAAGGGGTAGGGCGTGCCCGCAGGGCGCGCACTCAGGGGAAGGCTTTCCCCTCAATATTACAAAGATACCAGATTAGGTGCGTTCTGCGGCTCCCCAAAGAATGCCCCTAGAGCAATGTGCCTTGCCCTTCATTTGCCCGTGCCCGGCGCTTCTGTCGCCGTTTGAATGTCCATGGCGGCTCCGGCTCATCCATCGCCCACAGTCCACGCCTGTGTCGCCTTGCGTCGTCTTGTGCTTCAAAATACTCGGCCTCGCGTTCGAACGTATATTGCTCCAGTACCCAAGCCCAGCCGTTCACGATCATTTCCAGCTCGATATTTCGGGTAGCGGGCCGCGGACTTTTCAGTGAACCCATGTTGCACGAGCCATTCATATAATAGCTGATCGGGCCTATCTCCATCTGTTCGGTCAGATAGCCCACGCACAGTATCCGTTTATATGGGTCGATCGGAACACCTCCGGTTGACGACTTGCCGACTGGATCAAGGCGCAGCGTTTTCCCCGCAATCAAACTGCTCAGAAAATCCCTCGATTCTGCACCAAAAGGTTGCTCCATCTCCGGTGCATCAATGAACGCAAACCGGAAAGGGATGCGCGGAACCCAGATTTCCCGGAATGGATCCCACACATTTGCAAGGAAGCCGTCGCCGTCAAATATCTTCACCACGCTAGCTGTAAAGACTTCGTCTGGCGCAGCTACGCATGGATTATCCGGAACGATGAACATTTATCTTGGTGCCATCATGTCACGAGAGTGCCCGAAGCTTTGACCGCATCCATGCGAAGCGATCCGGATCCTGTGCAATCAAAAATTCGCAAATCCGCCGTTGCTCCGGTTTCGAAGCACGGGCGATCAGCGCCCGTAAATCGTGATCGACCGCGCGTGTGTCTGCACCCAATTTCTCGGCTTTCACATACCAGGCATGACCTGTTGCCAGATCGCCTTGCTCGATGTGAACCGCGCCTAGCAATGTACATGGTCTGAAATCATTGGGGGTCAAATGATGTGCGCTCAATCCAAGCGCTTTTGCTTCGTCCAGGAGGTGCAAATCGCGATATGCTCCCGCGCGCGTCGTTTCTAGCGCCGACCGGATCTTCGGAGATGTTCCGCCTTTTGCCAGTGCTGACTCAGTCAAGGACAATGCCAGTTCCGGCTTTCCCGCCTTTCGGTAGTGACTGCTGCCATTGACTGCGTCCCAAGGATCTCCTGTCTTTTGCCAGGCTGCAGCAAGCGCCTTGGCCTCGAGTGCGTGCCATTCTTTGCGAAGTTCATCGGTCCAGCAATCATCAGCCTCTGTTTCGAGCCAGACTATGTCATCTACCTGAAGGCGTTCGCCATTCGATATGCGCCGAAGCAGCGCCATGACGCGGGGATAATGTTCGGGTTCGACATAGCCGATTCCAAAGCGCGCCCGCAGTTCCTTGGCTTCTCGCTGCCTGCGGAGCTTGGGGTCACGCGCCATAGCCGCAAAATGTGCTTTGACTGCCGCGTTTCGTTCTGCGGTCTGTATCGCAAGCGTCGCAGCCATATCGGCAGCTCGCGCACGTGCTAGCTCGGTACGCTGCTCGCGTTCGATTTGTGCCAAGTGCTCAAATTGCCCTCGATCAACCGAGCCGCTCGCCAAAGCATGCAGTGCCTTGAAGCCATGCGTTGCCAGAAAGTCTTGCGACAAGCGGCTCAATGGCCCGCCAGCAGCAATCGATACGAGGATATTGTGGAGGCGAGCACCTGTTTGTACCGCGCCGGGCACATCACCAACAAAGTATATGTTTGCCAGAGTGTTTTGTGCTGCTGAATTCATATGATCTCTGCGGACAGCCGATACCGCAAAGTTCTTACAAATTCTATACTTTACCCAGTATCGCTAACATTGCCTTCGTTGAAAATGTCGATGGTACAATCTCAAAATTGTACTTCGTTCAGACTTCCCCACCATATGACACGGGAGATATGATCAAGTTAGATCGATCCCAACGACATTGATGCGCAATGAATCGCTGAGTTCGCTCACCAAAACCTTTGCGCGTTCCCGCAAAGCGCTGATGACCTCGGCGAACGGTATTTGGGCGCCGGTGTCAGGATCGCGCCACGTACGTTTTTTATTCATTGTGATGAGCAGGCAACCAGCGCGACAGTTTTCGTGCTTCATATATCGCCCGACCAACTGGTCTTCTAGTGCTCCGTAAAGATCGGTCAGAGTGTAACCGTTATTGGCAAGTTTGACCTCGATCACGGCCTGCTGATCGGTGCGGACCGACAGCAATCTTATGTCAGTTTCCTTTGCGTTGACCACCATGGCCTCGCGATCGACGCAATAAGCGCCATTGGCCTTCTCCTGCAGTCTTTTCGCAAGCCAAACCTGCATGTCCGCTTCTCTGTCTATTCGGGCGAGCAGCGGCTTTTCGGAAAACTCATGCGCTTCCAAGTCGTGCATGAGGTCAGTCAGTCGATCCATCATCAGTCTGAACATGCCATCACGGTCCGCTTCGGGGGCCTCGCCATATTTTTCAATGTTGGAAAGGTCGGTATCGCGAAGTGACGGCCCCTCGGCTTCCGTGGCGGCTGTCTCGCGGGCATATTGATCGAGACGATCCTTGAAATGCGCAAAAAGGGGATCCTTTCGCATCTCTTGCTTCACCTGCCACGCATCCGGGCCTTGGCTTGCGAGCAACGCACTGAGTACGGCGTTACGACCATCTTGCGCGTCATCGCGGGTTGTCGGGCTGTAAGTGCCTTTTCCGGCACGATCAATGTCCTCATCGAGTTTAATTTGGGAATAGGCTAACCGTAATATTCTGAGCAATATTTGCGGCGTGAACTGCGGATTTTTGAGGTCAGGAGCGAAACGCGCATGCCGTCGTTCGCCAATGGCTGCGAATAAACGTTCACAAAATTTATATCTGTCACCGTACGAAAGCCGCTCAAGTCCGGAATCCAGCGCATCGATGGCAGTTTCCGGGTCCAGCCTGAGCAAAGCGGTCAGCCAAAGCAGTGCGAACGGACCCGTCAGATCGCCATTCAGTTGCCGCAACGCCAATGCTTTGAAGATATCGGCGCTACTCGCTCCGCTGTGCCGAAATCGGAGTTCAATCGCCCGCTCGATGTGCTCGTGCATTCGCATTTTTTCGACTTCGCCATCAAATGCAAAATCTGATGTAGACAGCCAATCGCAAATTCTCGGCGTGAAAAAGCGCTGAACGTCGTCTGCGGCGTGGGAAAAGTCGGAAATCAAATCCGGGAAATTAAAGCTGACAGCATCGGCAAGCTGGGCACTGAGTTCGGCACCGAGAGTGTTGTCCGCTACCTGTGGTTTATACCTGACGATATCATCGACCCAAGGCGGAACCCCGTTCAATTCCAGCGGCGCATAGCGCAAGGCATATTCGGCATCCTGATCGGATAGTTTTTTTGCCCATTCCGAACCGCCGTCAGCTTCGGCATAAACGCCCGCCAAGCCGACATGCCAATGCGACCAGGATTGGTTGCGATCTTCAACAGGGCGCTCGCTTCGAAGTGGAATTTTGATTGTTCGCCAATATTCGCCGAACGCGCTTGCTACACGGTCGGCAATGTCCTCAGAGAAGAACTCGACAATAGCGGCCCGACTCCAGTGCGCGCGGGTTGTGAGGCGATCATCAGCGCGTTGCAGAACTTCATAGAAATCATGAGCAATGCGCTCTATTTTGGTTTTCGCAAAATAATCATCTGGATTTGCGATCACATGCTCGCGCCATTTTTCCCAACTGCGAGTAGCCTTGCGTTCGGCTGCATCGCGCGCCTTCTTTTCCTTGGCCCATCTAGCTTCGCGCGCTTCGTGATCCAGATCTGGGGTCGGCGGTGCAAGCCATATTGCCAGCCTCTTGGACCAATTCTCCTGATCCGAAGCCAAATTAGTCATCTCCGCGACACGGCCTTCAATGGGTTTGCCGGAGTTGCGCATAAGATACAGCGCATTCCGGAATGCACAGTCGCGGGTCAACTGAGGCAGAGAAGAATCACGGCAAATCTCTACAAGCCACGGATAATCGTTATGATCGAGCGCACACAATGAACCGCCCCAGATGACATTGTGGGGTAGATCGTCGTCTTTCGGCGGTAAGTAATCAATGCAGAAGGCGCACTCTTCAACATATAGGATTTTGCGAATTGGCATGCCGATATTCTGGATCTGAAGAAGCAACTGTTCTGTCGGCTTATCGTCGCCATATTCACTCACCTTAAATCGCACAGCCTTCACTACAGAGTTGGCCAGATCGCTGGAGGGTGAATGTGTTTGAGCCAATTCTTTCGCGCAAAGCGTTGCCAATGCAGGGGACAGATGTTGAAACTTGCTGGCATAACGCGGCCAATGCTCGGTGTTGAATGCACCGTTTGAGATCAGCTGCGTTAAAGCTCGCCGGAGGTCAGTTATTTGGGTTGGATTGAGCTTCATCCCAGCAACCAGCCTCGGCAAAGTCCAGCTGACATCCCCCACGCGGCTGTGGTCAACATTGATCTGGCTGAGCAGAATGGCAAATTTTTCAACGGAAATATGTTTTGGGAAAAGTTCGCCGATAATGCCCTCTTTCACTTCGGAAGGCCAAGACTGATCGGGATCGATAAGAGATTGCGTCAGTTCATCAAGCCCGCCCGCATCGGTCATTTCCGCAAGTGCCGCAATTGCAGTCACACGGTCAGTATGCCTAGCGCTATCGTCGCGCGCTATTTCTTCAGCAATGTCCAAGCAGTCAATCATCCGCCCTATTTGGATCAGATCAATCAGAAGTTCTTTCACGTCCGGGCTTGTCAGGTCTGGTCGCCATAGTTTTCGCACGGTTGGAGAAAGCTCAGGTGCAGCAAATCTCATAACTTGAGGATAAGGGATTCGCACACCGCGCCATCCGCTATTTTGGTAGCGTTCTACATAAGCAGTTAGGATTCGATTCCGGGTGCTAATCGAGAAGCTTTCTGGATCGCCTTCGTCCATTAGCGCTTCAGGTTCTCGCGCAAGCATTTCATCACGGACGGCCTCGTTATTAAGCGATAGCCAAGTCGCGACTGCACGCATGGAGGGGAACACGAGCGTCTCGCCATATCGCTCGCCGAACAGCAGTCTAAAAAGCGCACTTCGGGGCATATGCTTTTCGGTCACAAAATGCTGCAGCCTCTGCGCTGCAAGATATTCGGTTGCTGAGCGATGATGAAAACGTACTCTGCCATAGCTTGCAAAGCCGAACAGCGGTCGTTGCAACAGTTCTGCCCTTTCGGGTTCAGTCCAGTCAGACAGGATTAGCGATGGATCGAGAGGTGCTTCCTGTTCCAGATCATCCAGAGAAAGGTCGGAAAAACGTATTGACCTTTTGCGTGTCAGCATCAGGGCAAGTGCCAATCGTTCTGCGCCCTCAAGCGTACGAGCTTCCGAAAGTTTGACATGCTTTTTGCGTGATCCAACCTCCTTTAGCTTTCGCCTGATATCTTCTGCAACTTGCTGAGCACGGTTGCCGAGGACGCCATGTTCCTTCCAATAAGAGCAAATTTCGATGAGCTCTTGCGGTCGCCGCGCCAGCTCCCACGCACGTTTCCGCTCGATTTCGTCGATTAGCTTTGTTCCGTCGCTAATTCCTTGTGAGGAGATGATAGATTTAATCTGATCGCTGGATAGCGGCGTCAACGCGGCAATTCGGACGCCGTTTGCGTTGTCATCGGTCATCCAGTTCGGTGCCGGCTTGCGTGCTTCCCTCAGTAACTCGCCTTTGATCAGCTTACGGAACCGGGCTTCTGTTTCGATCTTTATATCGCCTTCCGGCTGCGGATCGACTTTCGGCAATTCTGTACAAAACGTTTCAAGGTCGACGGGCAAGGGGCGGCTTGTGACGATGATCTTGGCCCGATGCAGATGGCCGTTGATGGCGTCCGCAAGTCGCCGGAGTGCGCCGCGAAAGCTGCCATGTGACAGTTGGAGTTCGTCGAATGAATCGAGGAAGAAGTAAGCTATAGAATGACCGTCACGGTTCCATGATCGGAAGCGTTCGAGCTGCGTACGTTCCAGGGAGCTTTCCAAGTCGGTGCTGGCCAAAGCCTCAAGCGTGAAGAAGAACGCAGGCTTTCCTTCAGCGAAAAGAGTGGTAGCTTTGGATTGGCATTCATACGTCTTTCCAGCGCCCGCTGGCGATAGGATCAAAATGCGATCCGATTCTAGCAATTGCTCCCATTCGAACGAACCAAGCCATCCGTAAGATTCCATCGATGTGAGCAGTTCCGGATCGTCGATTTCTTTCGGTGTCAAATTACGGAACGAGCGCGCAACTTTATATCTAGCCGTGCTGTCGATTGCCTTTTTCATTGCTAAGAAATGGTCTTGCGGACGCGGCTACACAAGCCCTTAATCTGAATCGAATTCTTGTTCGTCCAACCTGCAGACACAAGCCTATCGGTAATCGTCTAGTATCCGTGGTAATGTTGAAATTAGCGGGCATTTCTACCTTACCGACATGCTCTTGTGACGCCAAAAGCAACCGCCCGTCCACGCGTTTGATAAGCGCTGGAATGATCTTGAATTGCGTGTCGTCCGCCGTCAGTTCCGACACGCACAATCAGACGTTGTTCGCACCACGGTTTAGGCCAATCGCCATATGGCGTGATGCTTTAATCTATTGTGGCGGACTCCACCTCTCGGCGTCCGAAATCAGTCGATCAGCGATGACGAGCATTTCCTCGACTGAATGGGCAAATTTCTGGTCGGGACCAAACGCGGTGTAGGTTGTGGGCAGTTCTCCGTTGAGCGCATCATCGATTACCATTGTGAGAAAGGCTATCTTTCCTAGCGGCTCCATTGTGGGTGGATAGAATTCATCGTCGTAATGGGATTTCTTTAAGGCTCGAAGCTTACTTGTTACATTGTGTATGCGGAGATGAAGGCTGGCTACTTGGGCCGCAATGTGTCGGTCCCCAACCGTGCTTGCCAAATCAGCCAAGCTAGTGAGCGTTATGTTGCACTTCTCCGCCATTCGTAGCGCGCCCGACTGAAAGCCAGTTTCCGAAAGCAAAAAGCCTCGATCTGCACCGACATCTTGAAGGATGGCAGTTAGTGCTGCTACTTTCTCTTTCGGTATATTGGTCTTCCAATTTTTACATTCGACAACCCACGTAAACGCAATGCCCATGTAGTCGCCTTCAACATAAACATCGATTTTATGAACGCCGCGTGCGCCCGTGACGGCCTTCTCAATTGTCGCGGTCAAGCCAAGACCGCAGAAAAACTCGGCGGTTTGTTGCTGATAATCTTGCCAAGTCGGCATCTCTGCGCTTTCTGTAATCGGTACTTAAGAGTCACATAGCGGACCGCACTACTTGCCGATAGGTAGGCAATTGCACAGGAGTGTTCGGGAATGAACCCGAGGGAGATTTAGCGTTGCGCCAGACGATCAAATATGACCTGCGTGAACTGATAAAACTATTGGTTCTTGAACAACCAGAAATTTCAGAGATCTACATTTTTGGTTCTCGTGCCTACGGAACACTGAGCCCTAGGTCCGACTGCGATATGATAATTCGCGCAGCAGCGAATAGCCCGATCAAAGCCGGTGATCTGCGAGAATTTAGCAGCGCAAATTGCCCGCCGCTCGATCTATTTTTATGCACCGAGTCACGCGCAACCAGTGTAGCCAATGATAGCTTTGTTTATGATGCGACCTTTGATGCGCTTATTTCAAAACTTGATGCGCAGCCGCTGTGGTGTCGTAATGAAGGGTTTGCCGACTTTGCGTTCAGAGGATCGGGGAATTGGAGCTTCGAGGTCTCGTCACATGTCGATTTCGTAGCGTCCGCTTTACCAGATTCATTGGTAGGAGACATGTCGTGGCAATATAAGTTGAAAAAGGTCGAGGCGCTTGGTCTGCCGTCTCTGCCATATATCGGCGACAATTTGCTCAAAGCTACGACACAAATTATAGAAATTGCGCGGCGTATGGTGATGAGGCCGAGCGCCCTTGCTCCGCGCGGTGCCGCAAAGTCGGGATGGACGGTCAATCTCGCATCTGAATATGATTGTCAGAATCTGTTTTTCACGGTCGTGAAGCCTTGGTTGCCGGGACTCGGACGTGAGGAGGTGGCTATCCATTTTGATGAGCAGCAGAAGCGCTCTGACTTCAGCCTGTTTGAGGGCAAGCTCGTAATTGAAATGAAGTTCATAGACGGCACCGGCAAGAAGGCAGAGGTCGTAAAAACACTCGACGGCCTTTCGCGATTCTACACCCGCAACGCAAATGTTGGAGCCTTAGTATTTATAATCTACGTCAAGGAAGGAGTTGAACTTGATGACCGGCGATGGGAACAGGATTACTCGACTGTCGCAACAACTCCAACGGTGACAACAGTGGTCGTGCGCATTCCGTAAACCAACCCAACAGAAGGGTAAAATACAGATTGGTATAAATCCTGAAAGGCGGAAGTTTCGTTTCTTGCCTTGATTTAATTTACTTTCAAGAGCAGCTATTTCACTAACTATGATTATTGAAGGGCGATATTTGGATGAAATCCTGCGCAAGCTCTACAGCGAGCTTGTGCAGAGCACTGACACTTTTGAAGCAGGTAAAGGGAAGGGACAAGATCTCTTAGCTTCAAAGATTCTTCTTCGAAATCCCCGCGCGCGTATCAGCGCAACGGCCACGCGTGGACGTCTGGTTTCCGCACTTGCTGAATTTTGTTGGTACATGAGTGGAAGTGCCGACCTCGATTTCATCCGCTTTTATCTGCACGATTACCCACCTGCGAATGGGACAGGATCCATAGAAGAAGCGTACGGACCGCGGTTTATTGGGACTGGCGAGTTCGGTCGATCTGTAAACCAGATCGAGCGTGTGATCGAGCGGCTGAAGGGAAAACCCGATACACGCCGCGCTGTCATTGTCTTACTCGAACCGAGCGACCTTGAACCTGAAAAACAAGAGGCTCCCTGCACGGCGGCCCTCCAATTCATTTACCGACGAGGGCATCTCCATCTTGTTGCAATGATGCGGTCGAACGATGCCTATCTTGGATTTCCTCATGATGTGTTCTGTTTCACCATGATGCAGGAGCTAATTGCGCGTTCGCTAGGTGCCAGAGTAGGAGAGTACCACCATTTTGCGACTAGCCTTCATCTTTACGGAAGGGATGTAGATAAGGTATGGCGATATTTGGATGAAGGATTTCAAAATCCGACATTTGCTATGCCGAAGATGCCTAACGGCTGCCAGCTTGCGAACCTTCAGCGCTTTCTGGCTATAGAAAAGGCTATTCGGGAGGCTAGAATAACGCGCAGTAGCGAGATTGCGTTAGACGATTACTGGCGCGATCTGGCGCTGATATTGCTCCGTTTTGCGGACACTAAAATGCAGAGGGGGGCAGCTGCAGCTGAGGAAAATTTTTCTGCAATTTCAGATGGATTTTACCACAGTTTCTACCTCAAAAAGCCTTCGGTTGCCATCTCTGAGGAGAAAACCGCTTTTGTCCAAGAAGAACTCGACTTAGGGCCAAGCGATGACCCATAGAATCAAGGATGCCAAGCTTCACGCCAAGTTTCTTGGGCTTCTGAATACGTTGCCTGCGAACCTTCCTGCAACAGTCGGGTTGACGAACAATCTTCGCAAATCAGTTCTGGCTGCACAGATCGTCGACAGCGCGCGGCGAATTGCGTACTTAAACCTAGTTTCCGCACGATCAAATTCTCCAAATCTACACACGCCATATTCGGGAAGCTTTCAACCACTTGGCGGAGCGGCCGTATTTTTGCGGAGTGGCCAAGTCGATGACGCCTATTGGTTGATTTATCTCGCAACTCATTTTGGCAAGCATGTATCAGACGGCTGGAACCTTACCGAGGATTTCTACGGCCGTTTTGGTCAAGGTGGAGTTTGGGACTGGGCTAACGCATCGCACCAGCCGCAGGCCATTGAGAACTGGCTTGCCTCGAATTACCCGGCGATTACCGGTGCTGGTCGGCCGCGGCGGTTTGGAAATCATCGAAAGTTTGAAACACTTAAGCCGGGACCGAAGGGCACTGGTTACGCGCTTCGGTCTTATATCGATTGGATTTCTGGGTACGGCTCCCATCAAGCTTTAATTAGTGCAGCTCAGCAGCAAGTTGGACAAAATCCGAGAGAGGTTTTTGCGCATCTCTATCGTGAGCTTGGCAATGTATCGAAACTCGGCCGTCTCGGCAAATTTGACCTGCTTTGCAACTGGAGCAATCTTATGATAGCCCCGATATTTCCTGATAAAGCCTACATTTCTGAATCTACCGGCCCGAAAATCGGCGCAAAGCTACTTTTTGGAAATCAGTTGAATAGCGCCACGTTGGAAGCAGCTTGCACAGACTTGAGCGAGTATTTCGACGTAAGTGCACAGGTTATCGAAGATTCGCTCTGTAATTGGCAGAAAAGTCCAGAGAGATATATCTACTTTCGAGGCTAGTTTTTCCAAACGAAACGTCGTTTCAAATGCTGCATTTGATTGAAGCGGAGTAGCCCATCGTGCTGAAGGCGCCCTACGATAAGCCCGGGTGCAACTCCCACTTTTTTTGCGAAGGCAATGATCTGAAAGCGAGAGGCTGTCAGATCGTGAAGTTCGTCCACGAATTCTGTCGGCACGATCATGTTTCCAGCACAATCGTCAGCCTCTTGCTCGATCTCGCTTTCACCTCCATCCGGCTTTTCAAGTATCGGCATACGGTCAAAATGAAGGAGCAGATGTGCTATCTCGTGGAATAAAGAAAACCAGAACTGGTCATCCGCTAGGTACCGGAAACTCAATTGAATATGGGGCGTGTCGTCGGGCATGACGCGTACCGCGCCGCTCGCCGTGCAACCCTTGGGCGCTCGAACAATCGCAAATTTCACACCAGCTTTTGCAAGCAAACCCTTAACTTTAGGAAGAAATAGCGAAGGACTTTTGAACCAAGTCAACTTTCTCAAATGCTCGATCTGGTCTTGCAAAACCTCGGAACTCCAAGCCGCCACGACCTCTTGTTGCGTTTCGATCTCTCCCTGACGAAGCCAAGCCGTTGTTGCGATCTCACAGGAGTTGTGGACCGTGGATTTGCGATAAGCAGCCTCGTGAAAAGCATTCTCGTAACGCCCCTGCCACTGAGCGAAGGTAGAAACGCCAAAAAATTCGAGGCACGATAGAGCTTTATTCTCAGCGGATTGTGAGGGCTCTATCCAGCCGAAACTTTGCATGTCACTTATCGGCAGTTTGGCCATTAGCTGAACGATTGTCTCGACACGCGTGTTTTTAGGTGGTGACACCGCTGCCCGATAATCATGTTCTCTTGCAATCCAGAATTGTTCCGTCGCACCAAGTGTAGCGGCCAACCGCTGGGCTAAGCTTCGATCGACCGCGCGAGAACCGTTTATGAGTTGTTGGGCGCTTACTTCACTCAGTCCGATTTGCCTGGCAAACTCTTCGAGCGAGAGTTCGCGTTGCTCCATGATGCTGAGAATAGTGTCGCCTGGCGCAGAGACCCATTTAGGTCCGTCTGCCAACACGCTATTCAACATTATTGACTCTCATGAGCTTTACCCTTCCTACAGTTGACCAATCAAGAACGGTGCCTTCGTTGGCGACCGCGTAGTTGGGAGATATCAAGATGGAAAGCACATTCGACACCGTGAGCGTGCAGACGTTTTGATTGACGGCTATTTCGCCAACCGGAAGTTCAAAGATGCAAGTAGCCGCCTGCATGTCAGCATGCCTAGCTTGTAACGACCCTGCAGCCTCTTTCCCCAATATCTTAATCGCGATTGCGGGATAAAAGCAAATCTCTTGAAGAGCCTGGGAGTTGTAAGAAATTAACAAGCTACCCCCGACATTGATGCATTAGTGTAGTTTGTGGACAGTTAGTGTCAACGAGTTATAAACATACATAATACTTAAATCTGTGACAGGGCATTGGTGTCTAGGTTTCGCTTATTAGCAAAAAATGTACTTCGGATGCCTTATGGAAAAAGCTCAGCGGCGAGCTTCCGGTTTTACAATTCATTTAACCCTGCGCAAACTTCTGAGGAGTTAGCCGAACGGTAGCAATCGCTGATCTATCTTGAAAAGCGCACGCCAGCACCACCCATTATTTGAGCCAAGATTTGCCACGTCGACTTATTCGCAACCGATCCCGTCGCCATCCCTATCAAGATGCCTGCCATATCCGGCTTGGCCCAATCGAACGGGAGCAGCGCCTGCGGCGCGAGCTGCTGCGCAGTTTGGGAAATACAGCGATCCGCTAAATGCTCTTTGAGGCGGTGGTGGTGTGCCGCCATCGCCGCGATGACAATGGCGCCCACCGTTTTTCCGGTCATTATGGCAACCATCTGCCGCCAGCCCGCCGCCATGCGCCGAGAGGCTCGCCGGAGTCACAGCTACGGCAATTGTAGCAATCAGCGCCAGGTAATGCATGTTTGCGTGCCCCTTTGGTACGATGATGCAGTACAGATTTGGGAGAGTCGAGTCAGCAACGTCAAATGCAACATCGCCAGATACTTAGTTGCTACTTGCCATCGCAAATATTGCTGCTTAGCTGTCTCCATCTTTGAGGGGGATATTATGAAAAAATTGATTCTTATCGGGCTACTTGCGTCTGCAACTTCGGTTCATGCTGAAGACAAGGCTACGATAGTATCTCAACAGACTTCGACAATCACCGCAGCTCCGCTGGTCGTTGAGTCTGGGCCGGATGCAGCTACTCGCGTGCTAAGGGGCGGCGCACAAATTCGGGTGAGCTTTCTTCACGAGATTACCACTGAAGACAAAGCATCAAAAGTTGGTGACCGGCCGCGTTTGGAAGTTGCCGAGAATATCGTCGTTGACGGCATAACAGTGGTTCCGAAAGGCACGCCGGTCACCGGCGAGCTGACTGCAGTTCGCAACAAGGGTATGTGGGGCAAGTCGGGCAAGGTTGAAGGGCGCGTTTTGAATATGTCGCTCAATGGCCGCACCATTCGCATGTCCGGCGCATTTGACGATAAGGGTGTCACGGGAACGGCTGGCGTTGTTGGCGCAATTGCACTTGTTCCCCTCGTCGGGTTCTTCGTAACCGGCACAAGCGCGCGTATTCCGGCGGGCGGCCAAATTAGCGCTTATCTGGATGAGGATATTGTGTTCACGGTTGCGCCTGCTGCTGCACCAAAGCCAATTGAGGTTGCTGCACCGGTGGCCGCTGAAGTTGCTGCTGCGCCAACGACCGCAGGATGATATGATTATCGTCGGGCGCGGCCAAAGTTGGCGGCGCCCGACTGTTTACTGAACCAAGCCGGCTGGTGCCATGCGCTGCAATTCTTCAATCCGTGCTAAAATGGCTTTGAACATATTGTGGCCATCAAGATCGCCTGCTTCAAACAATGCATCAGCGCGCATCGAAGCATGGAACCAAGCATCATCGCCGTGTTGCTGGATGAGCGTATTGGCGCATGACCAGATGTGACGTTCGGGCGTCATGGACAATTATGCCCGCGCCAGTATTTTTGCCATTTCGCAGCCCATCCGCCAGCAATCATATTGCACGATACGTCGCCTGATTGGGGTGAGTAACAAAAAGCCGCTGTCCGGTTGCCTCCAGCACCGCCATCGGAAACACAATTCATGCGCGGTCCGCTGACGAGGATATGCCCCTCGCGTGCGACACCATTGGACTTCCCGATAAGCCGCACAAGAGCGTCGCGCGCTTTGTGCGGGTCGGCATCCGGACACGGATGACCGAGTTTGCAAGAGCCATCCATTTCCCGGGCTGCAATGCCCGAGAGCCGGACATGCGGTCCCTCCGCACACCATATCGGTCCATCTCCATCCCAGACGCGAACTGGCGTGCACGGGAATGATTGTCCCGATGGGACAACAGCTGCGGCAAGGAGCAGCGCTGACAGCATCAACCGGTTAGCCAGTTGTATAGCGACCAGGCAGTTATAAGCCCCCAGAATAAGATCATCAGGGCGCCAAACTCTATTTTCAGGATGAGTTGCTTCAAACCTTTGCCTGCAATTTTCTCGTGCAGCGGCATTTATAGATAATCCGTCAAAGGCATGCCCAATGGGGCGAATTCAATTTGCAGCTGCAATCTTCGCCTCCAACTCACCAAGCCGCTCAAGGCAAATGGCATGCACTACGCGCCCAAGCTCCTCCACACATGCCCCGAGCCAAGCCAGTTCATCCTCGCTGATGCGGTAATGTTTCGAATAACGCGCTTTCACATACGCTTCTTTGAGCTTCTCGAACTTCGCCCGATCGGGTCGCAACTCACGCGGCCAACAATCAACCAAGCGCATATCGAGACGTTCGGCTTGCGTTCGCAAGAAACCGAGGTTGTGAACGTGCGGGGTATAGAAGGTGCATACGAGAAGTACGCAGTGGTAGAGGCTCTCGGTTGCTTGGTGGAGCAGAAATGCTGCGCGCTTGTATCGACCTTTCTCGATCAAATGCTTTGCACCATCTGCGAAGTCGTTTGCGCCGGGCAGCCACTCTTCAAAATACTCCTTCGCCATTGCGAGCGCTTGCTGCGGCGTCTTGGGCTTGGGAGTATGGAGTACCCGTTCATCCGCCTCGTAAAGCGCTATGCCGTCCTTCGCGACGTCCATGAAGAAATAGCGCCCATGCGCCAATCCGTCATTCACTTCCTGCAACGTGTGCACGATGAAATTGACGGGCGTGTGCAGGGTCTTGTCGATAGCCAGCTCGCGGATGAGCCGGTCATCAAGTTTCAGCCAGTAATCGACGCGGTCTGTCAGCCTTTTGTCATTGACGATAATCAGCAGGTCGAAATCTGAACGATAGCCTTTGGCAGTGTGGGGTTCATCTACCCAGCCACCACGCGCATAGCTTCCGTACAGGATGATCTTCTCGATCTTGCCCTTCTTCTTCCACTCATGTTTGGCCAGCGCCAACGCATCTTCGAACTCCTCGAAGATGATGGCGGTCACACGCTCAAGTTCGCGCTGCTTGTTAGCTGGAAGGTGGTCGAGATCATTGCGCATGGCCTTATCACTCTGTCGCCTTGGCCCAACATTGGCAAGCATGTTTGCTCAAGGATTTGTCCCCTGAATGGGGTTAGAGTTTCGTTGCCGATGTAACTTGCCCCGTCTTTCCATCCCATTGAATTTCAAAAGCAACTTTATCGCCTTGAACAATCCCCTTTAGTGTTGCCGGTTCAGCTTCAAATTCCATCGTCATGGCTGGCCATTGAAGTTCTGGAATTGGGCCGTGCTCAAGTGTAATTGTTCCTTTTGCCGGATCGACGGCAACGACAGTGCCGGAACCTTTGCCCATCTTGGCGTCTGCAGGCATTGCCATAGTGCCCATGGCATCTGATTGGGCTTCGATCTTGGGGGTCTCGACGGGTTTCTCGCAGGCAGACAATCCCAGCGGCATTGCGGCCAAGGTCGCAATCATCAATGTCTTCTTCACGTCATTTCTCCTTGGTGTTGAATTTGGGCTCGCGGGCGACGCATCAATAGATAGGCCGCGGGAATGATAAGCATCGACAAAAGCGGAGCGGTTAGCATCCCGCCGATCATCGGTGCGGCAATCCGGCTCATGACTTCCGACCCTGTGCCGCCACCAATCAGGATGGGGAACAGGCCAGCGAGGATCACTGCAACCGTCATTGCCTTTGGCCGGACACGGAGCAGGGCGCCTTCGCGGACAGCCGCTTCGACATCTTCGGTCTTATGTTCGGCAAGCGCATGCTTAAGATAGATGAGCATCACCACCCCAAATTCTGCGGCGACCCCGGCAAGTGCGATAAAGCCGACGCCGGTTGCAACCGACTGGTTGTAGCCGAGCAGGTAGAGCAGCCACACACCGCCGGTCAGCGCAAACGGCAATGTTGCCATTATCAGCGCAGCTTCATCGAGACGGCGGAACGTCGCGTAGAGCAAAGCGAAGATAATGAGGAGTGTAGCCGGGACCACAATCTTTAATCGCTGCGTCGCGCGTTCAAGAAATTCGAACTGGCCGGTATAGGAAACACTTATTCCCGGTGACAGCTTGACCTTCTCGGCAACTGCGCGTTGCAAATCACCAACGATCTCGGTCAAGGCGCGACCGCGCCCGTCCACGTAAACCCAAGTGGCCGGACGCCCATTTTCGCTCCTGAGCATTGGCGGGCCGTTGGTAATGCGGACATCGGCGACAGTCCCCAGTGTGATTTGCGCACGCGAAGGCGTTAGCACCGGCAGGTTGATCAGTTTATCCAGACTGTCACGGATTTCACGGGGGTAGCGCACGTTGATCGGATAGCGCGCAAGGCCCTCAACCGTTTGTCCGATCACCTCGCCGCCAATTGCACCAGACACGATGGCCTGCACATCGGCGACATTCATCCCGTAGCGAGCGGCCGCAGCACGGTCGATATTGACGTCGATATAGCGCCCGCCGGTCAATCGTTCGGCCAACGCCGAGCTGATCCCCGGCACGGTCTTTGCCACCGCTTCGATCTCGCGAGCAACTCGGTCAATTTCAGCGAGGTTCGCGCCCGATACCTTCACCCCAATCGGGCTTTTGATGCCCGTTGCGAGCATATCGATGCGGTTGCGGATCGGCGGTATCCAAAAATTGGCAAGGCCGGGGACTTTGACCCTGTCGTCGAGTTCGTCGATAAGCTTTTCCTGCGTCATCCCGGCGCGCCATTCAGCTTTCGGTTTGAACCGGATCGTGGTCTCAAACATTTCGAGTGGAGCTGGATCGGTCGCGGTATCAGCGCGGCCTGCCTTACCGAACACGCTTTCCACCTCTGGCACGGTTTTGATCAGCCGGTCGGTTTGCTGGAGGAGCATCGACGCTTTGGCGGTTGATATTCCCGGCAAGGCGGAAGGCATATAGAGCAAGTCGCCTTCGTTCATCTGCGGCATGAACTCGCCGCCGGTCTGTGTGATCGGCCATAGGCTTGATGCGAATATAAGCCCGGCAACTAGCAAGGCTTGCTTGGGCTTTGCTAGCACCCAATCGAGCGCGGGGCGGTAGATGCGCGTGAGGAAGCGGTTGATCGGGTTCGCATCTTCGGCCGGAATCTTTCCCCTTATCAACCAGCCCATCAACACTGGAACCAGCGTGATGGAGAGGATTGCCGCCGCCGCCATGGCATAGGTTTTGGTGAATGCGAGCGGAGCGAATAGCCTGCCTTCCTGACCCTGCAATGAAAAAATGGGGATGAACGAGAAGGTGATGATGAGGAGGCTCAAAAACAGGGCAGGGCCGACTTCCGCAGCGGCATCGGTGATCACGCGCCAGCGCTCTTCGCCCTTCAATTCTTTGTCTGGATTATCATGCGCCCAGCGTTCGAGATGCTTGTGCGCATTCTCGATCATCACAACCGCCGCATCGACCATAGCGCCGATGGCAATCGCAATGCCGCCGAGCGAAAGGATATTGGCGTTCAGCCCTTGCACGCGCATCACAATGAACGCGATCAATATGCCGAGCGGAAGCGTGAGAATTGCAACCAAGGCCGACCGTGCATGCCACAGGAACAGCCCGCAGACGAGCGCCACAATCGCAAATTCTTCAAACAATTTGGTGGTGAGATTCTCGACAGCACGGTCAATCAGACCTGAACGGTCATAGGTCGTTACAATCTCGACGCCTTTGGGCAGACCCTGTTTGAGTTCGGCGAGCTTACCCCGAACACCTTCGATCACTTCGCGGGCATTTTTGCCTTGGCGCATGATGATCACGCCGCCCGCAACTTCGCCTTCGCCGTTGAGTTCGGCAATCCCGCGCCGCATATCGGGGCCGATTTGCACGGTTGCGACATCGCCGACGGTGACAGATATGCCGCCTAATGCGCTGCGCACCGGTACTGCGCGAAAATCGTCAAGTGTTTTCAGATAGCCCGTGGCGCGAACAACATACTCAGCTTCCGCCATCTCCACGACTGCGCCGCCGGTTTCCTGATTGGCGCGCTTAAGGGCGTCGCTTACGTCGGCAGCGGTTACGCCATAAGAGGCGAGTTTCTGTGGATCGACGATCACCTGATATTGTTTCACCATCCCGCCGATGCTGGCGACTTCGGCGACGCCGGGAACCGCTTTCAGTTCATAGCGCAAGAACCAGTCCTGAATACTGCGCAGTTGCGCGAGATCATGCCGTCCGCTTTTGTCGACCAGCGCATATTCGTAGATCCAGCCTACACCGGTTGCATCGGGGCCGAGCGAGGCAGTTGCACCTGCGGGCAAGCGCCCTTGCACCTGGCTGAGATATTCGAGCACCCGACTGCGCGCCCCATAGAGATCGGTGCCATCCTCAAACAGCACGTAAACGAAGCTATCGCCGACAAAGGAATAGCCACGCACAACGCGTGCACCGGGAACCGAGAGCATCGTTGTCGTAAGCGGATAGGTGACCTGATTCTCGACAATTTGCGGCGCTTGGCCCGGATAGGTCGTACGGATGATAACCTGCACGTCCGACAGATCGGGCAGCGCATCAACGGGCGTTGTCCGCACCGCGCCAATGCCGATGATTGTCAGCACAAGTGCCGCAACAACGATGAACCCGCGCGTCTTCACCGACCAACGGATGATCGCTTCGATCATTGGTCACCGCCGAGGGGGCGAACGGCAATGCCGGTCAGGCTGCCTTCGGAATCAAGCAGGAACTGACCCGACGCCACCACTTTTTCGCCAACAGCGAGCCCTTCCAATATCTCGGTCTGTCCGCCGCCTTCGCGGCCCGCCCGCACTTCGGCGGGATGATAGCGGCCATCGCCCTTTGCCAGCATCACGATACTGCGTGTGCCGGTGCGGATGACCGCTTCGCTTGGGACGAGCAATGCTGCGCGAGCGTCACCGCCGAGTGCAACGCTTGCAAACATTCCGGGGCGCAACCGACCACCGCGATTGGTCAGCTCGATCCGCACGGTAAGCGTACGGCTATCGGCTTGCGCAGTCGGAAGGATTGCAATGATCCGCCCGCCAAATGTCTCTTCGGGAAAGGCAGTAAGTGTAGCGGTCGCACTTTGCCCGATCCGTACTGCCCCTGCTTGTGCTTCGGGAACCGCCGCATTGAGCCAGACGATGCCAAGCCCTGTAACCTGCGCGAGCGTTTGCCCCATAGCTAGCGTCACGCCAGCGCGCGCATCGAGGGTCTGGATTACGCCTGAAATCGGCGAGGTGATGGTGATCGTGCCATTGGTGCGACCACTTCGCTCAACCCTGGAAATCTGAGCGTCAGACATTCCCATCAATCGCAGTCTTTGGCGCGCGGCGGATGTCAGGTCAGCTCGATCGAGGCGTTTCACACTCAGAAACTCGGTCTGCGCACCGCCCCATTCAGGCAGTTGCACATCGGCAATCGGCGCACCTGCGCGCACAACATCGCCGGGCGCGCGCGCATAGACACGGGACACAAAGCCGCCCGATCGCGCTTGAATGACCGCCACATCGCGCTGGTTGAAATCAATGGTCCCGGTGACGTTGAGCGTTGCAGCGAGGTTCCCCATTTGCGCGGCGACAACGCGGATGCCGAGATTCTGCATGGCCGAGGGGTCAATACGCACGCCAGCGCCCGCACCCGGCACAGAGCCACCTTCATCGGCATATTTGGGTTCAAGCGCCATATCCATGAACGGCGATTTTCCGGGCTTTTCGAACTTTTGTTGCGGAAACATCGGATCATAATAATAGAGGACTTTGCGGCCATCGGAGCTTGTGGCGGCTGCGGGTGTCGTATCACCACCGCTTTGCCCCAGATAATATCCGCCGCCGCCTGCGATCAGTGTCGCGGCCAATATTCCCGCCCGCCAGCGCGCTGCATTTGTCGTTGCATCCGTCATAGCTGCTCTCCTGCATAAATCATGTTGATACGCACGGCATCGCGTGCGACCTCGGCCTCGCGGTCGAGCAAATCGCCTTCGGCTTCGGCAACGCTCAGCGTTGTGAGTAACGCTGTGCCAAGATCGACCGTGCCAGCGCCGTAGCTGTCAAAATCGAGTTTCGCCCGCCGCCGTGCGAGTGGCACCAGGTTGTCGCGCGCATTTTCGAGTCGCGCGTGGTGCATGGCATGTTCGGCCAAATCACTCTCCAATGCTGAGATAACTTCACGCTCGCTTGCCATGCGGTCGAAGCGCGCGCGTTCGGCCTCGCTCGCCCGCGCATCGATCTTGGGATCTTGGCGGTTGCGGCCAAAGAACGGCAGGTCAATCGAGACGCCTACCGAAAATAAGTCGCCAAAGCGTGGTTCGCGCCGACCGTAAGACGCCGTGACTTTCCAGTCGGGTTTCTTGTCAGCGCGGGCGAGGCGGGTTTCTGCGTCCATTGCCACTGTTTGCGCATCGAGCGCCTTCAGGCTGGGAAGGTCACCGACATTGGCCAGTAATTGGCCCCGATTGATCGCGAAATCTGGTGGATTGCCTGCAACCGAGACCTCGGGATCGCCGGTAAAGCGCGCAAGCCGCGCGCGCGCCTTGGCAATTTCCGCTATCAACATGCTGCGGCGGTCGCTCACCTGCGCGCGCAATTGTTCTGGTTCAAAAGCTTGTGAGGGCCGTGCGCTGCCCGATGTCAGCCGCGCTGTCACGGTTTCCTGAAGATCTCCCAAGCTGTCATCAAGCAATTTCAACTGGGCGAGACGCCGTTCTCCATAATAGAGATCGATCCAAGCGAGCGCGGTTTCAAGCAGGACGGTGCGCGCCTCAACTTCGACCTCGGCTTGCGCAATGCCAACGTCAGCTCCTGCCCGCGCCGCGCGGGCATGACGTTTGGCGGGATTGATGAACTGTTGGCTCACACCAATCGTCGTCATCGTGAAATCGTCGCGGTTGAAGCTGCCTGCATCCGGCCCCGTCACTGGAAAATCGCGGATACCGACGTCGAGCGTAGGATCGGGCAGCTGGTCAGCCGCAATCGCCGCCGATTGGGCTGCTTGCACAGTGGCAGCACGCCCTTTCAGGCTTGGTGCATCGTTCTTTGCGTGTTCAAGCGCAGCTTGAAACGTGAGCGGCTCGGCTGCAAGCTGCACTGGCAGCACGAGTAGCGTTAATAAGGTGATTGAGTATTTCATGAAGAATGTCCCCCAAATATGGACTGTAATAGGCTGCCCCCGGCTGGCGGTTGGGCCAGCCGGGAACATCCAACATCATCCTTTGGAGTGGCCCGCGCCGTTGTTCCCCATGTCCATGCACGCGGCCTTCGTCGTCTCGTCGTGCATCATCGCACAATTGCAAATAGCGACGGTGGACGCATCTTTCACCCACACACGAACGCGCGAAGGCAAATTGGACTTGTTAGGTCCGGGTTGCGCGCGATTTTGCCATTCATAATGGCCGCCCGATGCTTCACTTGCCGAAGCAGCAGATACCGAGGTGAACGCCGCAAGTGTTGCGGCAATTGTCGGTAAAATTTTCATGTTGAATATCCTTGGTTGAATCAAGTTTGCGCGCGCAGCGGCATCAAAGCCACCGAACGCTTGTTGGTTCAGCCAAAGATTGAGGGAGGGTCAGGTATCGGGGCTATGTTGCGCCCGGTCAGAACCGGACTTGTAGCCCATGTAAAGCAAAAAGGGCCGCTTATTGCGGGGTCAACCGCAACCGGGACTACAGCAAGCGCCGCCAGTGAAGTACAGCCCACCATTGCGAAGCAGCCAGCTTTCATGTCCTTGCAGGGAAGCGTGCTATCGCGGGACTGCTCCATTGCATCCATGCAATCGGCCATTCCCGCCATTGGGGAAGATGCAGCACTCTGTCCGTGCTGCATATCCGCACAAGGCGGCGACGCATAGGCCACGCCCTGCCACAAGAGGCCGAATATGGCCCCAAGCAGCAGAAAATGTCGAATAAGCGTGTTCATTAGAAAACCGAATTGAACTTTGAGGTGTTAAAAGTCAATTCGTAGGTTAGCACGTTTACGTTACACGCTACCGAAGCCGACCTGAATGCTGCCGGTCCGGCACAAAGCGCGCGGTGATAATCCCGCGCCACACTTCATGGCGAAAACATCGTGACGGCGCGGCATGCTTTACCTGCTACATGCGACTTATGATTTCTTATCGGTTGCTAAGCGTTGGTCAGAACTTCACACGCGCCGTAAACCGTGCATTGATCGGCGCGCCCGGCGTGATGTTGTTATTGTTGTGCGCGTCTGAGAAATATTTCTCATCCAGCAAATTCTCGACGTTGACTTGTAGTTCAATCTGCTCGCTGGCCTTGTAGAACAGCGCGGCGTCCACGCGGGTGAAGCCGGGTAGGCGCGTGGTGTTCGCCGCTGTCCGGATGGCGGCAAACTGGCTAGACTGGCGGACTACGCCAAGCCCCGCACCGACGCTGTCATTGAAATCGTAGCGGTTCCATAGCGCGAACTGATTTTTGGGTACCTGCCCAAGCCGTACAAAGTTATTTCCGCTCAACTGCGCGTCCTGATAGGTATAGCCGCCGCTGATCTGCCACTGCGGCGTGATTCGCCCGGTCAGCGCAATCTCCGCGCCTTTGGTGCGCGTCTTGCCGATATTGATCGTGGTGGTGACATTGTTTGGATCGGGGGTAGTGGCGTTGGTCCGGTCAAGTTGGAATAGTGCCAGTGTGACATTGAGGTCGGGATGGATATCCCACTTCGCGCCGAGTTCGTAATTGGTGAATATTTCCGGCGCCAGATTGGCTTGCGTGGCGGTCATCGTCAGGAACTGGTCACCCGAACGCGGCAGGAACGACTGGCTGTAGCTGCCGTAGATAGACATGTTTTCGTGCGGCTTGACGATAAGGCCAATGCGCGGGCTGATTTTCTCGTCTGTGCGCGCGAACGGGCGCGGCGTACCGATCAGGTCGGTGCCCTTGATCTCGAACCGGTCATAGCGCAGTCCGACCACCACATCGACATGATTGCCAAAGCTGACTTGGTCTTGTGCATAGGCGGAAAAAAACTGCACATCGGATTCAGTGTTGCGGGCCAGTGTGCCGAAATTTACCGTTGGATAGACGATATTGGCAAGGTTTAGCGTGGTGCTGGACAGCGTGCCGTTGCGGCGCTGATTGGCAGAATCCTGATTGCCGTATTCAAGGCCGAGCAAGATCTTGTTGTTCACCGAACCGAAACTCACATCCCACACCAGATTGGACTGGGCGATGAAGTTTTGCCGCTTGGTTGGATCGATATAGCTTGAAAGTGCAACCGTTCCGTTCTGGCCGGTGGCAGCGCCGTTGGCAAAGACATTGGTATAATATTTGTCGTAATCGCCGTAGAGAATGGTGGTCGACCAATTGAGACCATCGGCCAGTTCGCCATCGAGGCGCGCCTTGGCGATGTGCGCCTCAAGTCCAGCGCGGTTTACACCGGGCGTTCCGAAGAAGGTGCTATTATAGCCTGTGATGGGGCGGTTGGGTTGGCCGACCGCAGTCGCAATCGACGGAACGCCGCGATCGGTGACACGGTCATCGTTCACATATTCGTAGGACAGACCAAGCTTCCACTGCCCCAGATTGACCGCGAGATAGGGATTGATGGCGTAGCGCTCGCCGCCAAAGAATTCCCGGTGGTTGTCCAAGCTCTCGTAGTTGGCGTTGAGGCGGAAAGCTGCATTGTCGCTAATCGGCGCGTTGATGTCAGCCGCAACGTCCCATGCACCGAATGTATTGACGCTGGCGGTTCCGCCAATAGAAAGTAATTCGGCCGTGGGAGTTTTCTGCACGCGATTGATGATGCCACTGCTGCCGCCGCGCCCAAAAATCAGCGCGAAGGGGCCTTTCAGGATTTCGACGCGTTCGATGTTGTATAGGCTGCGGTAATATTGGACGTCGTCGCGCACGCCATCGAGAAAGAAATCGGCGGTGGTGTTTTGGCCGCGTAGCGTGATCTGGTCGCGGTTGCCTTCTCCCTGACCGATAGTGGTGCCGGGCACATAGCGTAGGACGTCGGCCATGCTGCGCTGCGCCTGGTCGTCTAGCCGTTCGCGCGTGACGACCAGAATTGACTGCGGGACATCAAGAAGGGGCGTGTCGGTCTTGGTCGCCGTGACCGAATTGTCTGCCTTGTAACCATCCGCAGTTCCGGTGACGATGATGGTTCGAGAGTCATTGTCGTTGGTCTCGGATGCAACAGCAATGTTGGGCAGGCAAACAATGGCAACAGACGTCAGCAACAGCTTTTTCACGAAATTCCCCAAGATCAGTATTTTTAGAAGCAGTCGCGTTATCGGTAATGCGAGTGAGTTGCAATAGTAAAAGCTAAATGAGTACGCTTTGGCGTTAGGGAATTGCGAGCTCAGATAATGGCCGGCATATTGGCGGGATCAAATCATCGACCATTTGACGCTGGTAATGTTGCTGGCGCTCTATCGGTTTGGTCATGGCCGCTAAGAGCCCAGTGCTGTTACGGGCGGTGAGTTAATCGATGAACGAAGCGCGCGGTCAGAGTATGTCTTGTCGCTATGTCCAACAAGTGCTTAACTTTTTCACCAGAGTGCTTGGATTTTTTGCATTTACATCTGTATAGACGGATGATGAATTCTTATTCGCTCTCGTCGGCAGAGGCCGACAAATCCAATGGTTCGGGACAGCCTCGGAAAATCGAATCCGATACCGGGGAAGACCGCATCCCTCCACGTTATGCGGCCATCAAACAGAGCATTTTCGACGCCGTCCGGGATGGCCGACTGAAGGCTGGGGACCGGGTTCCCTCCGAAGCCGAACTGGTCGTGCAGTTCGATGTGTCGCGTATGACCGCCAACCGGGCGCTCCGCGAACTTCAGGCGGCGGGCGTTCTCGTCAGGCGCGCCGGTAGCGGATCCTTTATCGCCGAACCAAAGCCAATCGGGCAGATGATCGAGATCCGCAATATCGCGGAAGAAATCCGTGAGCGTGGCCATGCTTACCGTGCGCGCGTCATCCAGAATCGCGAAGAGCGCGCCAATATGGAAACTGCTCCGATGCTTCAAGTTCCCGTCGGAACGAAGCTGTTTCATTCGATCATTGTTCACCACGAGGCCGAGTTCCCGATCCAGCTGGAAGAACGGTTCGTGCTAGCATCGATTGCTCCCGATTATGGCAAGCTCGACTTCACCCAGATGACGCCGAACGAATATTTGACGCGTATCGCACCTCTTGAGCGGGTTGAGCATCGCGTTTGTGCCGTGATGCCCGACGAACGGATGCGCGGAATGCTTGCACTGCCAGAAGGCGAACCGGTACTCCAGATGACACGCCGAACCTGGAGCCGATCACGTCTCGTTTCTCATGCGTGGCTGACACATCCCGGTACGCGGTTCGAATTGTCGGCTGCTTTCTCGATCGACGACTGACTCAGGTCAGTTGTTGCGTTGACTTCACAACCGGCTTGCGCCGTCTGCGCAACCAACGGAAATCGGCACGACTGAAGCTTTTGAAGAGCAGATAGAAGCCTGTTCCCGAGAGCCATAGCACACCGATAGCGACGAAGATGATCAGCGGATGATTGAAGCTCTTGCGGTTCACATAATCCATATTGTGCAGCATCCAGAAGAAATCCCAGGTTCGCCATGTGTCGCCGCGCATTACAAGAAAGCGGGCGGTATCGAGCGAGACATAAGCGCTGCTATTCTCGGCATCGTTGAAGTCGATGCGCCACATAGCACCTTCATGATCGCGCGATTCGAGGTTTGATTTTGCGAGGACGCTGACCTTTCGTATTTGCGCGTCGTTCATCATCGATGCGACGTCGCGGGCCATTTCCTCACCGACACGAATGTCCTCACCGGTCGTCGCATCGACGAGCCGGGTCCCCTTGGCCGTGCGCAATTCGTATACGGGCCTAGCACCGAGATCGCGCAGCAATATGCCAGTGACTGCTTCACCGTGCGGCAAAGCCGCGATATTGAAATAGTCTCCTTGCGGAAGAGGGTGTGCATGGCTCATGGCAGCGTCGTGGCCGCCGACCTTGTCCTTGTCGAGCAGCGCCATCACAGAACCGCTTAAAGCCCAAAGCAGGAACTGGATCCCAAGGATTAGGCCCACCCATTTGTGAATGCGCCGAAAGAATAGTGGCGTCAGCCGGATGCGTTTCATGCCTTTTTCCTTTTGCGGCGCTTGAATGACCAGATCAGCAGCCACGCTCCGGTCAGGGCCATGGCAAAGACGCTCCAGGTCGCGACGCGAAGCAGCGGATTGTTGACGTCGGTTCGTTCGTCATAGTCCATGATATGGAGCATCCATGCGAAATCGAAGACGCGCCACAATGCGTGACGACGCGAGATAAGCTCACCAGTTGTCGGTGACAAATAGAGTGTCGGGCGGTTCCATCCCTCGAATTCGATCTGCCAGTAAGGCGGTTTGCGCGATTGCATTTCCTGCGGGGCCTTGGTGAGCAAGTGCACTGATACAATCTTGCCCTCGCCGGCATAAATGCGCCGCGCCTGCTCGCGGACCTGGAATTCGGTCAGGGCTGGCAGCGGTGTACCCGAGCGGGCATCGAATAGCCTCGGGCCTTGAGGGGTCTCGGCCCGCCAGACCGGCTGATCGAAAAGTCGTTGGAGGCGAACCTCCGATGTGCCGGAGGCCGCCGCGACGATTTGCGATGGCGGTGCAAGCCCGGCAAGGTCGAACGGTTCGACTTTGGGCGCGCGCACCAGATGGTCGCCGTGGATGATGTCGATATGAACGACTACCATATAGAGGCCGGTAAGCGTCCAGAGCAGTGCCTGGACGCCGACCACCAGGGCCAGCCATTTATGCGTTCGCCGTATAAGTAGCGGCCAGCGGATTGCCATGACGGTAGCCTCAGAACGCCGTGCGGAAACCGGCGTAGAAGCGCCGTCCGAGCAGGTCGTAGGTCATCGTATCGGTATTGCCGTCTGTAAAGCTCCGGATATAGGGTGCCTTGCGAGCGAACAGATTGTCGACGCCCAACTGGAAGCGCGTCTTCTCGCCGATCTCGTAAGCGAGCTGGAGGTTGTGGTAGAAGACATTCGGGGTCGAGTAGCCGATTTGGCCAGGCAATGCATTAAAGTCTGTCGCCTTACCGATCCACTGCGTCGACCAGGTTGCGCTGATACCGTCTTTTTCGGCAGTCAGCACGCCATAGCCGCGCCATTTCGGATAGCCACCATTGCCGCCGCCGATGAACCCGTCGAATAAGATGGGTGCGCCGCCCGGGAAGGGATTGACGACATATTTGTTGAGGTAGGTGGCATTCATGTCAAATGTCACCGAGACCGAGCCGATATTATTATTGTAGACCAGCCCTAGGTCGAGGCCGCTCATTTCCTCACGGCCGGTGTTGATCGGCTGCGCCGACAAATAGGTCACCTCGCCCGTCAACGCACTGCGGGTAAAATCGTCGCAGAAGGGATGCGAGAGAGTCTGGCTCGCGTAGCAGACCGACAGCTTGGTCGAACCCGGAATGGCACGGATCGCGTCCTTGATCTTGATATCGAACCAGTCTGCAGTCAGAGAAAGACCCGGGACCAACCCCTTCGGTGAGAACACAGTACCGACCGTCCAGGTCGTCGAGCTTTCGGGCGTCAGATTCTGGTTGCCACCGACAGTCGTCAGGATCGTGGTACCGAGTTGGACATAGTTCGCCGGAACGCCCGACGCCTGACAGTTGGCGATCAGCGTTGCATTGCCGCTTGTCGAATAGCGTGAGCAGGGATCGCTGGTGGTCAGGTTGCCCTCCGATACGCCACCGAACAATTCGGGGACATTGGGGATGCGGAAACCGGTGCCATAGGTACCGCGCAGACGCAGACTGTCGTTGATGACCCAGTCCAGACCCGCCTTGTAATTCCAGTCGTTGCCGAACAGGTCATAGTCCGAATAGCGGACGGCACCGTCGAGGGTCAGCGCCTGAAAGAAGGGCTTATCTGCAAGGATTGGTACAGAGAGTTCGAGATAAGCTTCTTTTGCGGTGTTTGATCCTGAAATCGGACTCTGCTGGTTGGTGTTGGCGACGCCGAGCACGGTCAACGGATCGGGATCGCGCCAGCCCTTTTCTTTGCGATAGACGACGCCGGCCGCGAAAGAGACAGGTCCCGCTGGCAGCTTGAACAGATCGCCGTTGAGGTCGGCGGTGACTGTCGCAAGCTCGTTTCCGCCGCGATCACGCGAGGTGAAGAGAATATAATCGAGCACCTGCGGCGTCAGGTCGCCGAAGCCGAGATAGTCGCCACACGGAATAGCGGCACCCGGCGTGGTGCTGCAGATGCTGGTGTTGATCGTGTTGCGGACGCGTTCAAGATTGGCGATGTTGGTCGAGCCGTCGACAGCGGTGTTGCGGCCGAAAGCGCCTGCGACTTCCCAGCCCCAATCGTTGGCCAGCTTTCCGCGCACACCGAATGTGCCCTGCCATGTGTCAGTTTCCTGGAAGAACTGCCGCGGACCGGGTTCGGCGAGACGCCGCTGGACCAGAACGATATTCTGGCCGGTCGGGTTTGTCGGGTTGCTTGCGGCAATCGACAGGTTGCGCAGGGTACCGGGCGTCGCGATCTGGTTCGACTTGCGGAAGGTATAGAGGAACTCGCCGAATGCCTCGATATTGTCGGTCAGGTCATAGTCAGCAAAGAAGGCGGTACTGATGCGCTCGACCGGGCTGACTGCATTGAGGAAGGGGGCCGAATTGAAATTGTGCTTGGCGGCATTGTACGGTTCGAAAAAGTTGCCGTTTCCGCCCGGAACCTGGTTGAAGTTTATCTGCTGGCCATTGGGCAACACAGCACGGCCACCGATTGTCGAGGCGCTGTTAACGCACGTGAGCGTGCCGGGCGTCGTTTCGGCGAGCGAGCAGGGAGCGCGCGATGCCATGTTGACTGCTTTGGTTTTCTGGTAGGTCACTGCCGCCATGAAGCCGCCGCGATCGTTACGGATGCCCCAGATCAGGTCGGCGGTAAAATCGGATCCGTCCCCCTTTTCAGTGATGCCCTGGCGCAAGCTGATGCCGAGGCCTTCATAATCGGTGCGCGTGACGAGGTTGACGACGCCAGCCATCGCATCGGCGCCGTAGATCGCCGAGGCACCATCCTTGAGGACGTCGGTGCGGGCTAATGCAACAACAGGGATCATGTTGAGGTCGGGCGAGGAATTGGCACCGGTGCCGCCTGCGACGAGACGCCTGCCATTTAGCAGTACCAAGGTGCGTTTGATGCCGAGGCCGCGGAGGTTGACCTGCGCAGTGCCATAGCCGTTGCCTGTCCAATAGGCCGATGTCTGGTTGCCAGCGAAGCCGGCGTTGGCTGGAAGACGCTGCAGGACGGTTTCGATGTTGACGAGACCTGTATTTTCGATCTGCTCGGCCGAGACGACGGTCGCTGGGCCTACGCCCGCAAGGTCCTGTCGGCGAATGCGCGATCCGGTAACCACGATAGCTTCGCTACTGCCTGAATCGCTTTCGTTGTCGGCGATGTCTGCGCCTGGTGCCGAATCGCTCTGTGCGAGAGTTGGAGTGGAAAAGCTCGCAATTGCTGCGGCTCCGGCAAACAAAACTGTCCTGATCTTCATGGAAATACCCCCTTCTGGCTGCGTTATTCACCCAGAAAGCATCAATTGTATATACAGGTCAATTAGAAATTTCGTTTTTAGATCAATATCTTGACTATCAAGTCGATGCATAAAAATAGCAATGATAATACGCACCTGAAATAATTATCCCTCACTTTTGCGGCAATTTTTCTTGTGAACGATTTACACGCAATCAGGACATTCGAAAGGCGCTCGAAGGGACAGTGCTTTGAAATACTGAAAAACGGGACTGTGGCTGGCGACCAGCGGCCTCAATCGCGCTTCGATGAGCCAAAGCGTGCAATTAGATCATAAGCAGACCCGACAAAATACTGGCGTACAAGGGTGATACCCTCGTCACCGCGCCAGGTCCGCCGTTCGATAAAGAGGCACGGCGTGCCTGCTTCCACATGGAGACAACTGGCGGCGCTTCGGTCGGCCGCTACTGCAGCTATTCGAGTTTCTGCCTCGGTCCACGGGACATGTTTCAATAGCCATGCGCCGGGTGATTTGCCTTCAAGCGTCAGAGCCGCCATTTCCGGGACAGCGGACAGACTGACGAGCCGCATCTCGAGCGCCAGCGGCACGTCGTCGGCATGATGCACGCCTTCTATATGGAGGAGTTCGCCCTTACCCGCCAGTGCGATTTCACCGGTTGCTGCGGGATCGGGCAGGCGAACCTCGCGGCGCAGTAGCTGATAGCGGTACGTTTGCCCGCGCTGTAGAATTTCCTGCTCAAGATCGGGGATGTCGAGGACCATCGAATGGACCTTTGGCCGCGCGACAAAGGAACCAGCACGCTTGCGCCGGTCGATGAGACCGACCGACGCGAGTGCCGAGAGCGCCTTGCTCACGGTCATGCGGGCGCAGCCATATTGATGCATCAGTTCATGTTCGATAGGCAGGCGCGCGCCCGGCCGCAATTCGCCCGACAATATCGCAGCCTCAATATCGCTGCGGATCCGTTCGTGGAGCGGCAGACTCATGCGACCAACGCCGTCAGGGCCAGGCGGTAGCGTTCGGCCAGCCGGTCGCGCGCATGGTGACGGCCAGCCGTCACGAGCTTTTCGCCCCGTCTCCATACGCAGTCGAGTGCGCTACGCCCGCCTGCAAACAGAAAGGCGTCCAGTATTGCGCTTGTGGATTTGCCAGCGAGCGAAGGATGCCGTGCGTCGAGGCTCAACATGTCGGCAGGTCCACCGACATTCAGTCCGCCGATCACACCAAGAGCTCTTGCCCCACCATCTACTGCGGCTTCGAATATATCCTGTCCCGATGATCGACCCGGCCCCGATGCCCAAATATTGCGCGCTTGCCGGACAAGCCGCTGACCATATTCCAGCCAGCGCAGCTCTTCTGTCATGTCGATCAAAATATTGGAATCAGAACCAATGCCAAAACGCCCTCCTGCTGCAAGGAAAGGTGCGGCGGGAAATAGCCCGTCGCCCAGATTGGCCTCCGTGATTGGACACAGTCCTGCGATTGCACCGCTTCGGGCGAGCCTCGATGCCTCCATGTCGGTCATATGCGTGGCATGAACCAGACACCAGCGCCCGTCGACCGGCATATGGTCGAGCAACCATTCAACGGGGCGGGCTCCACTCCAGGCCAGACAATCTTCCACTTCGCGGACCTGCTCGGCGATATGGATATGGATCGGTGCCTCGCCTGCCATATCGCAGAGATGACGCAGCTCGTTTGCAGTGACCGCTCGCAGGCTATGCGGCGCAATGCCAACAACCGCGTCGGGAAGAGAGGCAGCCTCTGACCTTGCCGCCTCGAGCAATTGCGCAAAACCGTCCAGATCATGGACGAACCGGCGTTGGGCATGGCTGGGTTCTGTTTCGCCAAAGCCCGCATGTGCGTAAAAGACGGGCAGGTGGGTGAGGCCGATCCCGCTCTCTGCTGCTGCAGCGACGATCGATTGCGACAGGCGCGCGGGATTTGAATAGCGTTTCCCTGCGGCGTCATGGTGAAGATAATGAAATTCGCCTACGCGGGTAAAGCCGGTTTCGAGCATTTCGGCATAAGCGAGCGCTGCGATAGCCTGCAATTGCTCCTCATCGATCCGGTCGACGAAGCGATACATGGTTTCACGCCAAGTCCAGAAACTGTCGTCGTTCGTGCCCCGCGATTCGGCAAGACCAGCCATGCCACGCTGGAAAGCATGGCTGTGAACATTGCACATTCCGGGCAATCCGATGGCATGGCGTTCGTCACCCGGTTGGGGAGTTTCACCCGTAGTGATCGCACGGATCAGCCCGTCTTCTGCGGTAATCCTCACATCGGCTGCCCAGCCGCCGGCCAGCAAAGCCTGCCCGAAATGCAGGGTCCGTCCCGCGCTTATTTCTTCCACCATGCGCAATCTCCATCGATTAATTATGTCTATACATTATTAGCGATCAATGCAATGTATCCCGGCAGAAGGGAGATTCGGATAATGCGATGCGACCGATTGTGGCGTGATGCGCGACTGGTGACAATGGTCGGCGACGATATGGGCGTGATAGAGCACGGCCTGGTTGCCGCCAGCGATGGTGTCATCACATACGCTGGTCCCGAAGCCGATGCCCCTGCATTCGATCCTGTCGAAAGCATTGCGTGCGATGGCCGCTGGATCACCCCGGGGCTGATCGACTGCCACACCCACCTCGTATATGCTGACAACCGCGCCCGCGAATTCGAAATGCGTCTCGATGGTGCTTCTTATGAAGAGATTGCCTGCGCGGGAGGCGGCATAGTGTCGACGATGCGCGCGACGCGCGCGGCCAGCGAAGACGAGCTGGTTGCAAGTGCGCTGCCCCGCCTCGACGCGTTGATAGCGGAAGGCGTTACGACGATCGAAATCAAATCGGGCTACGGTCTTGATACCGAGAGCGAAATCCGGATGTTGCGCGCAGCGCGACGGCTCGAGACCGAACGGTCTGTGCAGATCGCCACCACCTTTCTTGGCGCGCATGCGCTGCCGCCCGAATATGCCGGTGATAGCGATGATTATATCGCGATGCTGACCGATCATATGTTACCCGAGATCGCACGCCTCGGTCTTGCGGATGCCGTCGACGCTTTCTGCGAGGGCATCGGTTTCACGCCTACGCAGACCGAGCGCGTGTTCATTGCCGCAAATCGCGCCGGACTGCCGGTCAAACTGCACGCCGAACAATTGTCGAACCAGCATGGCGCGGCGCTAGCAGCACGGCACGGTGCACTGTCGGCCGATCATCTCGAATATCTCGACAATGCAGGTGTTGCTGCGATGGCGAAGGCCGGCACTGTCGCGACGCTGCTTCCCGGCGCTTATTATTTCATGCGCGAGAAGCAGTTGCCGCCAATCGACGCGTTGCGCCGCGCCGATGTGCCGATCGCGCTTGCGACCGACTGCAACCCCGGCGCTTCGCCGCTGACCTCGCTGTTGCTCGCGATGAACATGGGCGCAACTCTGTTTCACCTGACCGTCGCTGAATGCCTCACAGGGGTTACGCGCAACGCGGCGCGGGCACTGGGCCTTTCCGACCGCATCGGGGCGCTGGAGGCAGGCAAGCGCTGTGACCTGGCTATTTGGGACATCGAGCGTCCCGCAGAACTTGTCTATCGCATGGGGTATAATCCGCTCCATGCCCGTATCTGGAGTGGTCGATGACCGACATCTTGCTTGTACCCGGCGCGGCATCGCTCGCCGATTGGCGCGCCATATATCGCGGTGCAATCCCCAGGCTCGATCCCGCATCGGGCCCTCGCATCGCGATGAGCGCCGCCGCGGTCGGCCGCATTCTCGCGCATGGCGAGCCGGTCTATGGCATCAACACCGGCTTTGGAAAGCTGGCGAGCGTCCGCATCGACGATGCAGACCTCGCGACGCTTCAGCGCAACATCGTGCTTAGCCACGCAGCTGGGGTTGGCGATCCATCGCCGGTGCCAGTCATACGTTTGATGATGGCGCTGAAGCTCGCCAGCCTCGCGCAGGGCGCCTCAGGCGTGCGGCCCGAAACCGTCGCGCTGCTTGAAGCGATGCTCGTGTACGGGTTGACCCCGGTGATCCCGGCACAGGGGTCGGTTGGCGCGAGCGGCGATTTGGCGCCGTTGTCGCACATGGCGGTGACGATGATCGGCATGGGTGAGATTTTCGTTGGCGATGAGCGGCTGCCTGCCGCCGATGCTCTTGCACGTGCTGGCCTCGTGCCGATCGAACTTGCGGCCAAGGAAGGCCTCGCTCTGCTCAACGGCACGCAATTTTCGGCCGCCAATGCACTCGCCGGATTGTTCGAGACTGAATTGCTGTTCCAGTCGGCGCTGGTGACCGGCGCACTTTCCACCGAGGCCGCCAAAGGTTCGGACACGCCATTCGATCCGCGCATCCATGCACTTCGCCGCCACCGCGGCCAGATCGAGGTGGCGGCGGCACTGCGCGGGATGATGGTGGGATCACCGATCCGCGCCAGCCATCTGGAGAATGATACGCGCGTCCAGGACCCTTATTGTCTGCGTTGCCAGCCGCAAGTGATGGGAGCTGTGCTTGATATATTACGTCAGGCGGCCACGACGCTGGAGATCGAGGCGAATTGCGTTTCGGACAATCCGCTGATCTTCCCTGAAACCGACGAAGCACTATCGGGGGGCAATTTCCATGCCGAGCCGGTCGCCTTCGCTGCCGATATGATCGCGCTCGCGATCTGCGAGATCGGGTCGATTTCCGAACGCCGCATCGCAATGCTCGTTGATCCCGCGCTGTCGGGTCTTCCTGCCTTCCTGACACCGAAGCCTGGGCTCAATTCAGGTTTCATGATCCCGCAGGTGACTGCTGCGGCATTGGTCAGCGAGAATAAGCAATGCGCCTATCCGGCCAGCGTCGATTCGATCCCGACCTCGGCTAACCAGGAAGATCATGTATCGATGGCGGCGCACGGAGCGCGCCGTCTGCATGCGATGGCCGCCAATGGACTTGCCGTCATAGCAATCGAATGGCTCGCAGCAGCACAAGGCGTCGATTTCCACGCGCCGCTGCAATCGAGCCCTGCGCTTGAGCGCGCGCACCGGCTGCTCCGCGAAACGGTCCCGACGCTCACCAACGACCGGCATTTCCATCCCGACATCGCGGCTGCTATCACGCTCGTCCGATCGGGTGAGCTGGCGGCGACCGCAGGTGACCTGCTTCCCGGCATCGCATGACCGGTTGGCTCGACATAAAGCGCGGCGAAGCGCCGCTGGTGGTTGCTTTCCCCCATACAGGGACAGATCTGGTCGATGCAGCCGGTAGCTTCCGTTCCGAATGGATCGCGCGCCGGGACGCCGACTGGTGGGTCGACCGGCTCTATGATTTCGCGACAGAGCTTGGCGCGACGACGATCCGCACGGGCATTTCGCGCAGCGTCGTTGACGTCAATCGTGATCCTTCAGGAGCGTCGCTCTATCCAGGGCAGGCGACGACCGAGCTTTGTCCGACGACGACTTTTGACGGTGAACCGCTGTACCGCGATGGCGGTCCCGACGAGAGCGAAGTCGCACAGCGGCGGTCATTGTGGTTCGATCCCTATCATGCCGCAATAGAAGCAGAGGTTGCACGGCTGAAAGCCATGCACCCGCGCATCGTGCTGTATGACGCCCATTCGATCCGCAGCCATGTCCCGCGCCTGTTCGAAGGCGCATTGCCGCAATTCAATATCGGCACCAACGATGGTACCAGCTGCGACCCCGATTTGACCGAAGACGTCGTCGATGCGGTAACCGGTTATGACGCGCCTAACTGGTCATTGGTTGTCAACGGCCGCTTCAAGGGCGGCTGGACTACGCGCCACCACGGCAGGCCCGAGGATGGCGTCCACGCAATCCAGATGGAGCTGTCGATGCGCGGCTATATGCGCGAGCCTGCCGAACCGACGCTCGACAACTGGCCCGCCCCCTATGATGCCACTTTCGCCGCACCGATGGCCGCTGCCCTCAAGCAGGTACTTGGTGCCTGCATCGCTTTCGCCCAAGGAGACAAGAATTGACCCGCCTCGACAACAGCCGCATCATCAAAGCCCCCACCGGAACCGAGCTGTCGGCCAAAAGCTGGTTGACCGAAGCGCCGCTGCGCATGCTGATGAACAATCTCCACCCCGACGTTGCCGAGCGGCCAGAAGAGCTTGTCGTCTATGGCGGTATCGGGCGCGCTGCCCGAGACTGGGAAAGCTATGACAAGATTGTCAAGACGCTGCGACGGCTGGAAGCGAACGAGACCTTGCTGGTCCAGTCGGGCAAGCCAGTCGGTGTTTTCCGTACCCATGAAGATGCACCGCGCGTTCTGATCGCCAACAGCAACCTGGTGCCGCATTGGGCTACGTGGGAGCATTTCAACGAACTCGATAAGCGCGGTCTTGCGATGTACGGGCAGATGACGGCAGGATCGTGGATATATATCGGCACGCAGGGCATCGTTCAGGGCACCTACGAAACCTTCGTCGAAATGGGCCGCCAGCATTATGGCGGCGACCTTTCGGGCAAATGGCTGCTCACCGCCGGCCTCGGCGGCATGGGCGGTGCGCAACCGCTCGCCGCCGTCATGGCTGGTGCTTCGTGCCTCGCGATCGAGTGCCAGCCGAGCCGCATCGAAATGCGCTTGCGCACCGGCTATCTCGACGCTGCCGCCTCGACAATAGAGGAAGCAATGGCGATCATCGAAAAGAGCTGCGCTGATAAAAAACCCGTCTCTGTGGGGTTGTTGGGCAACGCCGCCGAACTCCTGCCCGAACTCTTTTCCCGCGGCATTCGTCCCGACCTGCTGACCGACCAGACGAGTGCGCACGACCCGTTGAACGGCTATCTGCCTGCAGGATGGACCGTTGCCGAGTGGGTAGGTAAGCGTGAAAGCGATCCCGCTGCGGTTGCCAAAGCTGCCAAGGCATCGATGGCAGTGCACGTTCAGGCGATGCTCGATTTCCAGGCGGCGGGGGTTCCGACCACCGATTACGGCAACAATATCCGCCAGGTAGCAAAGGACGAGGGCGTCACTAACGCCTTTGATTTCCCTGGCTTTGTTCCCGCTTATATCCGCCCGCTCTTCTGCCGCGGTGTCGGGCCGTTCCGCTGGGCCGCGCTGTCGGGCGATCCCGAGGACATTTACAAGACCGATGCTAAAGTGAAGGAGCTGTTGCCCGACAACACGCATCTTCACCGCTGGCTCGACATGGCGCGCGAGAAAATCCAATTTCAGGGTATGCCTGCGCGGATCTGCTGGGTCGGGCTTGGCGACCGCCACCGGCTTGGCCTCGCCTTCAACGAGATGGTCGCGAATGGCGAGCTCAAGGCCCCTGTGGTGATCGGCCGAGACCATCTGGATTCAGGTTCGGTCGCCTCGCCCAATCGCGAGACGGAAGCGATGCGCGATGGGACCGATGCGGTTAGCGACTGGCCACTGCTCAACGCGCTGCTCAACACAGCAAGTGGCGCAACCTGGGTCTCGCTGCACCATGGTGGCGGGGTTGGCATGGGCTTTTCGCAGCATAGCGGTATGGTGATCGTCGCCGACGGCACCCCTGAAGCTGCGGCGCGGCTCGAACGGGTGCTGTGGAACGACCCGGCTACCGGCGTCATGCGTCACGCCGATGCGGGCTATGACATCGCGCTCGATTGCGCCCGCGAAAAAGGCCTCGATCTGCCTGCCATTACCGGGTGAACAGGCAGAGAATATTGCTTGCCGACGCGCGACTGGCACGCGCTTGGCGGAACGGCGGCGGGACGACGAGCGACGTCGCCGTTTTTCCCCACGGTGCGGGCGATGACGATTTCTACTGGCGAGCAAGCATTGCGACGATCGCTGCCGAGGGGCCTTTTTCGATATGGCCTGGGGTTGAGCGCACCCTCATGCTGCTGCGCGGCCGGGTGACGCTGCAAATCGGCGACCGCGAATTGCGGCTGGAAACTGGCGATACGGCGATTGTCTTTGCGGGAGAGGAGAATGTTGCGGCACGCCCCGAAGGGGAGGCGTGCACGGTTCTCAACATCATGACCCGTCGCGGCCACATCCAAGCGCGGTTGGAACGCTGGATGACGGCGCGCCCGAGCGCCGCCGGATCATTGTTGATGTTGGCCGAACAGCCGATGGCGGTTCGGTTTTACGGCGAAACTGCCAATCTCGCTAAGGATGACGCATTGCTGCTCGCAGCGGCTGCCGCAACCGAATTACAGTTCGATCATCCGCTTATCGTTGCTGAGTTGTTCGCGTAGCGACGTCGGCTTGTCCACCGCCCTCCTACATTTTGTCCATGTCGTGCCCAGCGTGCGGGTCGGGCTCGGCTGGCTTGGGTGCTTCAGGCGCTGACTTTTTCTGTTGTGGCGGTGCGGCCTTTGCAGGTGCTGCTTGCGGCGGGCGGGGGTTGGCAGGCTTGATCGCGGGTTTGTCCACTTCAGCTGGTGCCGGGGCGTCCGAAGTCGTTGGCGCTTCGTTTGCAACTGGCGCCTCGCCTGCTGATTCGTCAGCCTGGCTCACAGGCATCTGATCCTGTTGGACAATTGCTTCGCTATCCTTCGCTGGTTGGCCGCCGCATCCCGCGAGCAAAAGCAACAGAGCGGTGGTTCCCGGTGTAATGAAAATCTTCTTCATAATTGTCTCCAACTTTCTGTTACCGCCTAAGCGCGGAAAACCGATACTTTGCCTTGCCTGTCGAATGACATCACATCAAAGGCATCAACGCTACCATCCGGCATTTCCATACCTGGCGAGCCACGTGGCATACCGGGCACTGCGATTCCGGCGATGTCGCGCGGCTTGTCGCGGAGCAGTTTTGCGATATGCCGCATCGGCACATGGCCCTCGACGGCATAGCCATCGACAAGGGCGGTGTGACATGATGCAAGCGTGTCGGGGACGCCGTGTTGCGCCTTCACCGCAGCCATGTCCGCACGATTTTCGACGGTCACTTTATAGCCTGCGGTACGCGCGATATCGGCCCAGGCCTCGCAGCAGCCGCACCCGGGATCACGGTAAATGATAATGGCCTTCACATTCTTCTGGTTCACCGGCAAACCTGAGCTTCCGGCTTTGTCCGCCAAAATGGCAGCAGACGGTGTGCGATCACAGCCAGCTAGCGCTGCACCGCTGATGGCGGCGAACAGCTCCAGAAGGTTTCGACGGCTGTACCTGGAGGCAATGCTCATTTCTGGTCCAATATCTTTTCTATCTAATCGATCTCGGGTCTCTGTCTGACATGCAGCTAAAACCAGGCCTTCACTCCCAATACAAAACTGACGCTGTCGGCATCTTCGCCGGCCAACCTTGCAAAGCGTGCCGTGTCACCGACTTTTCGCGCCCATTCGACGCCGACATAGGGCGCGAACTCCTTCACCACTTCGTAGCGCAGTCGTAGTCCGAGCTCCATGTCCGACAGGCCCGACCCAATGCCCGTTTCAGGCACGTCCTGAAGCGCGAAATTGAACTCTGCCATCGGTTGCAGGATGAGCTTCTGGGTGATGCGCTGGTCATAATAGCCTTCAAGGCGGCCAAGCAGATCGCCCTTGGTCGACAGGAACAGCGCGCCTTCAACCTCGAACCAATAAGGTGCAAGCCCCTCGAAGCCAATCGTCGCATAAGTTCGGTCTGGACCCGGACCAAAATCTTGCCTGATGCCGGCTTGGGCATTGAAATAAGGCCCGACCGCGCGGCTGTAAAGCAGCTGCGTTTCTGTGCCTTCGATGCCTTCGCCCGAAACGCCTTCACCTTCGCTCTTTACGGTCAATCGGTTGATATCGCCGCCATACCAGGCCTCGCCGTCCCACCGATAGCCGTCGCGGCCCTTACGCGCCTGATATTCGGCAAGGTTGAAGCTGATGAAGGCAATTTTTTGTCCGCCATTTTCTTCCATCATCGCGTGACGCGACCGGCCCATGTCGTCATTTGCAAAGATGCGGTCGGCATACCAATCGCCCGGAGGTGCCGGTGCCGGCGCGTCGCCAGCCGGCAGGTCTGTTCCCGTGGCGCCAGCCATTTCTGCAACTGGCGTTTTGTTGTCCATTACCCTGGGCTTGCAGTGGCCCATGGCGGCATGTTCGGGCGGACAATCGGGATCGTTGGTCTCAGGCGATGGCATTGGCTCTGGAGAAGCCATGTCAGAATCCTCTGCCTTGCAATGGCCCATTGCTGCATGCTCGGGGAGGCATGTCGACGCGGCTGTCTTCTCGGCAGGCGCGATCTCGCCTTGGCTTTCATGATCCATTCCCTCCATGTCCGCTGGCGCTTGCTGCGCAGTCGGCACGGGTGTCGGAGGGGGGGAGGGGGTCTGTTGCATGCCGGGCATCGTGCTATGATCCATGCCTTGCATAGACTGAGCGGCAGCCGGCACCGCGATTGCAATAGCCGACAGGCTGGCGAGCAGCGTCCAGACGCGGATCATGCTGCGTCTCCGCGCGGACGGACGCTCACGACACGCATCATCCCGGCGTGCATATGATAGAGGAGATGGCAGTGGAAGGCCCAGTCGCCCAGCGCATCGGCAGTGAAATCGAAGGTTGCGATTCCGCCTGGCTGGACGATGACTGTGTGTTTGCGGGGGGCCCGGTCGCCCTTGCCGGTTACGAGTTCGAAAAAATGGCCGTGCAGGTGAATCGGGTGGCTCATCATCGAATCGTTTATAAGGTTCACCCGCACACGCTCGCCTTCAAGAAATGGAATGGGCTCGTGATAATCGGACATTTTCACTCCGTCGAACGACCACATGAAGCGCTCCATATTACCGGTCAGGTGAATGTCGAGCGAGCGGTCGGGAGCGCGAGTGTCGGGGTTGCGCTCGAGTGCTGCGAGGTCGCGATATGTAAGCACCTTGTGGCCGACATCTTCGAGCCCCTGTCCCGGTTCTCCCATCCGGTCAACCGGCATCGGCGAGATGGTCTGCACGCTGGGATCGCGCTTGACTTGCGGCGCGACGTCGAAGTCCCGCATATTATGCTTCATAGCGCCGGCGCCATGCCCCATGGCAGCATGATCCATGCTCGCGGGATCGGTGCCCGCAGGCGTGCAATGGCCCATTTTTGCATGTTCAGGCGGGCAGGCTGGGTTGGCGCCCGGTATTGGCATCTTGCCGCCTTCCATGCCTTCACCGGAACCCGCCGACATATTCATGTCGCCCATGCCCATGTCCTTCATTGTCACCAGCGGGCGCTCGCGTAGCGGGGGGACCTCGGCAGCCATGCCTGCGCGCGGTGCCAGCGTTGCGCGCGCCATGCCCGAGCGGTCATTGACTTCGGCCACAAATGTGTAAGCGCGGTCGTCTGTTGGAGTGATGATGACGTCATATGTTTCAGCAACGCCGATCTGGAATTCGTCGATCTCGACCGGAACCACATTCAGCCCATCGGCCTGTACGACCGTCATGCGAAGACCTGGGATGCGAACGTTGAAGATCGACATCGCCGACGCATTGATGATGCGCAGCCGGACGCGTTCACCGGGACTGAACAACGCCGTCCAATTGTCGCGTGGTCCGTAGCCGTTGACAAGGAATTGATAGGTCGACCCGTTGACATCTGCGATATCGGTCGGGTCCATACGCATCGCACCCCATTCAACGCGATCTTTGAGCGGCTGGTCCTTTCCCGCGAGCAGCCCGGCGAGGGTTTGGCGCTGCATATTGAAATGTCCGGGATTGACCTTGAGCTTGCGGAAAATTGCTTCGGGCGAGAGTTGGCTATGGTCGGATAAGACCACCACATGCTCGCGGTCATAGCCAATCGGGTCGGTATCTTTGGGGTCAATCACGATGGGCCCATAATGGCCAAGCTGTTCCTGGAGACCCGAATGACTGTGATACCAATAGGTCCCGGACTGCAGAACGGGAAATTCATAGACGAAGGACGAGCGCGGCTTGATTCCCGGAAAGCTGACCCCTGGCACGCCATCCATCTGGAACGGGACGAGTAGGCCGTGCCAATGGATCGAACTGTCCTCGTCAAGGTCGTTCACAACGGTAATTTTCGCTGTCTGCCCTTCCTTCAGGCGAACGAGTGGAGCTGGAACGGTGCCGTTGATCCCGATCGCACGGCTGACCTTGCCATCGATCCGCATCGTCTGGCGTGCGATGCGCAAGGTGATGTCATTGCCCGAGACCGTTGGGAGGGGGGAGGCGATGCCCGCCGAGACCGGCTGCGCCCAGGCCGGAAACCATGAAGCAAGCGCTGCCGCTGTCCCGCCACCTATTGCTCCGCTCACGAAACGACGCCTGTCCATCTTCATAAAATTCCCGGAAATAGTTGATTAACTCTAATGGACATACGCGGCACAATCCGTTTCCCCTCATGGCTGTCCGGATATTGATCATCGTCAGGTCGCGCGTTGATATCTGATGACTTCGACTAACTTGCCTCGTCGACCGATGTTCCGTCCAGCAGCGCCTTCAGCTTCGCCCGGGCGCGGTAAAGCCGAGTTTCCACCGTTTTCTGGCTGACTTTCAGTATTTCTGCGGTTTCTGCCTGGCTCAGCTCCTCCAAGCCGCGAAGGATGAGAATCTCTCGAAGATTATGCGGTAGTCGGGCCATCGCACCGCGAACGCGTGCTAACTCGGCCCGGTCGGCTATTTCGGCGTCAGGCGCCGGGATTTCGCTAGCGACATGATGCGCGCTTTCGAGCGGCAATGCGCGAGCGAAAAAGGATCGCACGGTACGCCGCCGCGCCCAATCGCGACACTTGTTGAGCGCGATACGGGCAATCCAGACCCGAAACGGTCGTTCACCATCATAGCGGCTGAGCGCAGCAAAACCCGAGACGAAAGTCTCTTGGGTAAGGTCCATTGCTTCGTCCGTATCGCCGATATTGTTGCGGATCAGGCGAAAAACCGGCGCCTTGTATCTTGCAAGGAATTCGCGATAGGCGTTTTGCTGGCCGGAACAAGCGAGGGCGGCCAACTCGTGATCGCTACATTGCGAGAGGTCGAGGCTCACTGTGCATCGGCGGTCAGTGCCTTGACCACGCTCTTGTCGAACATCGTCGCCTGTTCGCGATTGAGCACTCCGCGCATGGCAAACAAATGCTTGAGCGTTTCCTTCTGCAACTCACCCATCACCATATGAGTCTGGTCGATCGCTTGTGTGACTTGTGGTCCATAGCCATGCTCGGCTTCGATCGCGTCGGCCAGCCGGATGTTGGCGGCACGCATTTCGAGTTCCAGTGCTTCGCGCCGCACCTCAAATTGTGTTTCGATCCGATCAATTTTCAGCTTCTGATCGGCCGATAGGTCAAGTTCGCCATGCAGGAGTGCATGCAGTTCGGTTTCGCTGGCTCGCGGCGCATCGGCGACCACCCGACCGATCAGCACACCGGCTAAAGCGGCGATAAATGCGACGATTCCGATAAGCAACAAACGGCGAGAAGAATTCATCAACGCGAATCCAGTAGCGATGATGGTGCCAGCGGTGTGGCCGGAATGAAAGGTGAAAGCGGGCTTGCTGCTACTGCAGGCGGAATGAAGGCGCTGCCAGCGAGGAAACCGCCACCAAGAGATACGAACGCGGCAAGCGCCATTATCCGCCGCGTTGCCGAGGATTCACGTTGCCGTCCGGCAAGCGCGTGCAGAACCCGGTCATCAAGTCCGTCGAGCAACGCCGGCATCTCAGCCATATTCAAAATCTGGAGTTCGTCATCCATTGGTATTCCGCCAAGTCCTTTCAAGCAACTATACGCACTCTAGCACGTCATCCCTCATCAACTATCCGATTTTGCCAGGACTGATTTTATGAGGGCGATTACGTTGCCATGCGTATTAGCAAGGACTGACATTCAATTGGAGTTTTTATGCGTAACTTTTTTCTCCCTTCCGTCGCAGCCGCTTTTGCGCTGCTTCTGGCACCCTCCATCGCGCTGGCGCACACCAAGCTCGTTGGCTCTACCCCGTCGGCGAATGCGACTGTCTCGAAGGTGACGTCGATCAACCTGCGATTCAATGAAAAGGTTGTTGCATCGACCATGAAGGTAGAATTGGTGATGACCGGAATGCCCGGCATGGCCAATCATGCACCGATGAAAATACCCGCGTCGTCAATGATGGGGAAAGACGGAAAATCGATGATGCTGATGGTCAAGAGGGCGCTCGTTCCTGGCACCTACAAGGTCAAATGGTCAGCGGCAGGTGCCGACACGCACCGCATGGGAAGCGAATTCAACTTCACGGTGAAATAGGGCTGTGGCCGACCTCATGCTGATGGGTATCAGGTTCGCGCTTTTCGCGGACTTGATGCTTATCGTCGGGCTTGCTGTTTTTCTTCTCTATTCGTTCGGGCCCAGCGAACGGGGTGACCCGGAGATGGTTGCCATTTTCGCCTGGCCTCAAGTCTGGCTCTGCGGTGCAGGCCTCGTAATTTCGGCGTTAGGCATGGGGGCACTTACCGCCAGCATGCACGGCGTCGATATTTTTGCCGTCGACTGGACAATGTTTCGTGCGATGGTTCGCGACACCGACGTTGGTGCGGCCTGGATCTACCGCATGGCCGCGCTGCTTGTCGCCTTTGGGGCCGCGTGCTGGCTTGGCAGGAAACCTGCTCTGGGTGCCGTGCTTCTTGCGGTAACGGGATCGGTTGCCCTAGCGACGCTTGTCTGGTCGGGTCATGCTGGTGCGACCGAAGGCGATGTCGGGACGGTGCACCGTGCAAACGACGCGCTGCACATGATTGCGGCAGCGGTCTGGTTCGGCGCGATCGCCGCCTTTCTCTTGCTACTGCGCTCAAGCGGATCATCAAAACCCGGACGTTTCGGCTTCGCTACAAAAAGCCTCGACCAGTTCGCACAGGTCGGAACAATATGCGTACTCGTTATCGCTGCGACGGGACTTGTTAACAGCCAGATCATCATCGGTGTGGAAAATGTCGGACGATCAATTGCCTCCCCTTATGGGCAGCTTCTTGTCGCCAAGCTGGCACTGTTCGCCCTGATGCTCGCGCTTGCTGCAGCGAACCGCTGGCGCCTCACTCCGGCGCTGAAAGCCTCGGTCGATGCAGCTGATCCTGATATGGCAATTCGCGCACTCCGGACGAGCCTCATTCTGGAGGGTTTGGCTGCTGTAACAATTCTCGCGCTCGTCGCCTGGTTTGGCACTCTCGAGCCCTTTTTGTCACCCGACATGCTTTGAATGAACCCCGCGTGCCCTCGGTTGGTTCGATCATGCTCGGCGTTGGCTGGGCGTTGGTCGACGCCCGCATTGGCGATAGCCGACCGCATCGACATCTCGCCCATCAATTCAGCCTTGCCATTGACGGCGACCTGGAGATTTCGTGCGACGGCTCTGAAAATTTGTCGAGCGGAGCAGCCTGGTTCATTCCCGCGCACGCAATACACCGGCTTGGGCCGACAGGTGCGCATGTTCGTTCGCTTTATCTCGAACCATGGAGTACGGGCGGCGCGCTGGTCCGCCAAGCTGCGATCATCGAACGCCTCCCGCCCGCCCAGGTTGCCGCGCTTCGAGCAATTGTGGATGCCGCTGACGCCAGGTGTTGCGCCATGTCCTTCGCGCGCCATTCCCCTTCCAGAGATCCCGATGGTCGTCTGTTGGTAGCCTTGTCGCGGGTCAGACCAGGAGCGACGCCCAGGGATCTCGCGTTAGCGGCAGGAATTTCCGCTTCGCGCCTGCGCGAGCTTGCGATCCGCGATTTCGGTGTTCCGCCAGCGAAACTCCTACAATGGTTGCAGCTTCAGAAGGCCCTGACGGAGTTGCGGGAAACGAGCAACTTCGCAAGCGCCGCAGCAGCAGGCGGTTTTTCTGATCAATCACATTTTACCCGCCGCTGTGTTCAATGGTTTGGCGTGACACCCGCCGCCGGCCTAGGCTCGCTGTCGATCCATATTGGCGATTGAGCGGTACTGGCAGCTCGCGACGGTTGTACCGAAATTTTGTGAGCACGAATATCTCCGTTGAAACATTCAAGACGCGCTATGTTCAGGCGATCTATGAATGCCTTGGCCGCTCCGCCTGACGCGCGCGGTTCCAACAACGGGTCGGAAATGATGACGGAAGACAAGGTTAAATCTTACACGCCCGCTGCGGGCTACCACTGGCTCACGCCGTTTTATGATTTCGGTGTTGCTATCCTGACGCGCGAAAAAGTCTGGCGCAGCAGCCTGTTGCGCCACATAGCGCCTGCGCCCACGGATGTATTTCTCGACGTTGGAGCCGGGACCGGCAATCTTGCAGCAGCGATGGCGAAGGCCGAAATGGCAGGGCGCTATTTCGGCATCGATCCCGACCCTGCCGCGACTGCGATTGCTCGCGAAAAGCTTCGTAACAGCAAATTTTTTGCTGAATTTCGCGTGGGGTATTTTTCGGCCAGTGCGGTGTCCGACTGGCCCCGACCGAGCAAGGCGACGTTATGCCTTGTGCTCCACCAGGTCTCTGACGCCGAAAAGGCGCGTATTCTTGGTGAAATCTGGCACAGCCTTGCCGACGATGGCGAGCTTTATGTGGCCGATTATGGCATGCAGCGCACGCAGTTGATGCGAGGGCTGTTTCGCCTCACCATCCAGCAACTCGACGGCGTCCGCGATACGCAGCCCAATGCCGATGGGATGCTGCCTTTGATGATTACGGAAGCGGGGTTTGTGGAAGTACGCGAACTGGAACAGTTTCGCACTGTGACAGGCTCCATTTCGATTCTCGCGGCAAAAAAGACCAATGTCCACAAAAGGGCGTGAAGGCATATTCTGTTGAGGGATGGTCGCAATTGGCGCGTATTAACAGCATAGGGTAGCGCAATGACCGGTAGATCCCGGTTTGGCTCGAGATGGCGTGCGGTTCCGCAATTAAGACTCTTCGCGCACCGCAAGTCCTGGTTAAGGCGCTCGACACAGGAGGCTCTGGACGATGGACCATAAGCATCATGCTGCGACAGGATCGCATACCGCCGTCGATCCTGTGTGTGGTATGAGTGTTGATCCGGCGACGACAAAGCATGTCGCCACACATGACGGCGTTCATCGTTATTTCTGCAGCGAAGGCTGCAAGCGCAAATTCGAAGCTGATCCCACCCGCTACCGTGGCGCTGACAAGCCTAAGGTGGCTGTCGTGGCCGATGGTGCAATATGGACTTGCCCGATGCATCCCGAAATCCAACAGCCGGGACCCGGAAGCTGCCCGATTTGCGGTATGGCTCTCGAACCAACCGTACCGTCCGCAAGGTCTGGCCTTAGCGCCGAATATAACGATATGCGCCGACGCTTCTGGGTAGGGTTCATTCTTGCCGTTCCGGTGCTTGCTCTCGAAATGGGCGGACATTTGACCGGTCTTCACCTTTGGCTTGGCCGTCAGTCGGGCAACTGGATCCAGATGCTGTTCGCCACCCCCGTCGTGTTGTGGGCGGGTTGGCACTTTTTCAAGCGTGGCTGGAAGTCGGTGCTCAACCGAAGTCTCAACATGTTTACGCTGATCGCGATGGGGACAGGGGTCGCATGGTTATACAGTATGGTCGCGGCGCTGGTGCCAGATATCTTTCCAATAGCGTTTCGCGCCGCTGACGGGTCGGTCGCCGTCTATTTCGAGGCTGCCGCCGTGATCACCGTCCTCGTTCTTCTTGGCCAAGTGCTCGAGCTTCGGGCGCGCGAGACAACGAGCGGCGCAATACGAGCGCTGCTTGACTTGACGCCCAAGCTTGCGAGGCGCGTGCGCGGTGATGGCAACGATGAAGAGATTGCCCTTGAGGAGGTCGCGGTGGGCGACATCTTGCGCATCCGGCCCGGCGAAAAAATCCCCGTCGATGGCTTGGTCATTGACGGGCGCGGAACGGTCGATGAGTCGATGGTGACAGGCGAGTCCATGCCCGTCACTAAGGATGTCGGCGCCGCGCTTATCGGCGGCACAATCAACCAGACAGGTGCTCTCCTGATGCGGAGCGAAAAGATTGGGCGCGACACCATGCTGGCGCGCATCGTTCAAATGGTGGCGGACGCCCAGCGCAGCCGAGCTCCGATCCAGCGTCTTGCCGATGCGGTGTCTGCCTGGTTCGTGCCTACCGTGATAGCGATGGCAGCCGTCGCGTTCGTGGCCTGGTCGTTAGTTGGTCCGCCGCCTCAAATGGCCTATGGTCTGATTGCTGCTGTCTCCGTCCTCATCATCGCCTGTCCGTGTGCGCTCGGCCTTGCAACCCCGATGTCGATCATGGTTGGAGTGGGCCGGGGCGCCGAGATGGGCGTTCTCATCAAAAATGCTGAAGCGCTAGAGCGCATGGAGAAGGTCGACACGCTCGTAGTTGATAAGACGGGCACGCTCACCGAGGGTAGGCCATCGGTTATTGCGATCGAGGTCGCGAAAGGATTTGCCGAAGAAGACGTTCTCCGCATCGCCGCGAGCCTGGAGCGGACAAGCGAGCATCCGCTCGCCCTAGCGATCGTCAAGGCGGCCAAGGTTCGAGGCCTTGCCCTTCACGAGCCTACATCGGTTGACCAGCCGGTGGGCAAGGGCATTGTCGGAATCGTCGAAGGTCAGACGGTGCTCGCCGGCAATGCGGGCTTACTCCAAGAACATGACATCGACGTCTCTGCTATGGTCAAACCCGCCGACGAGCTGCGCGCCGATGGTGCGACCGCAATCTTCCTGGCAATCAATGGAGTGGCAGCTGGCGTCATAGCGATTGCCGATCCGGTCAAGGAGACTACTCCCGATGCACTGTATGCGCTTCGCGAGGCAGGTATCCGGGTGATCATGCTGACTGGTGACAATCTCAAGACGGCCGAGGCGATCGCCCGCAAGCTTGGCATTTCCGACGTTGAGGCCGATGTCCTTCCTGACCAGAAAAGTGCTGTGGTGATGCGGCTTCGCGGGGAAGGCCATGTCGTTGCAATGGCGGGCGACGGTGTGAACGACGCGCCCGCGCTCGCTGCCGCTGACGTCGGCATCGCGATGGGCTCCGGGACCGATGTCGCGATCGAAAGTGCGGGCGTCACGCTCTTGCGTGGCGATCTGATGGGAATCGTCCGGGCGCGCCACCTCAGCCATGCCACGATGAGGAACATCCGCCAGAATCTATTCTTTGCCTTTGCCTATAATGTCGCCGGAATCCCGGTGGCTGCGGGTATACTTTACCCGGTCTTCGGTTTGCTCCTGTCGCCCATCATCGCCGCTGCCGCGATGGCGCTATCCTCAGTCAGCGTCATCGGCAATTCGCTGCGCCTCAGGTTCGTGGAAATCTAATTATCGCTGTAATCTTGGAAGGAACAACTATGTGGAAATTCAAACCGGCCGCTGTGGCGCTGGCTCTGTTGGTGGCGGTTCCCGCACTGGCGACGGAGATTGGCCCTGACTATAATGCCGCCGCTGTAGTCCTCGCTGACTATAAAACGGCGCTCGAGAATCGCAACCTGTCATCAGCCGACGGACTGTTCGCTGCCGATGCACAAATTTTCGAAAATGGCGGCATTGAGGGTAATTTCGCACATTATCGGGATCACCACCTTGCCCCGGAGCTTCAGGCGTTCAAGTCATTCGCCTTTCGGAACTATCAGGTATCGGTCCGCGGCGAAGGGGAGGTCGCGATCGCGACCGAGACCTATTCCTATTCCATCCAGCTCGCGAATGGCGAGCAGATTGATCGCGATGGAGTCGCGACCTCAGTCTTGAAATGGGTGGACGGTAATTGGCAGATCATCAGCATGCATAGTTCGTCGCGCAAGCCGAAGTCCAAATCCTGACTTCTAGCCAACGCTTTGGACTACATTTTGCCCTACTGGCGCTAGGCGTAGTCGAAGGCAGAGATGATTGGGCAGGGTATTGTGTCGTCGGCTGCACAGCGGCTGGACAGATGCAGCAGTGCCTTACGCGCTTTGTCAAGTTCTGCGATGGTTTTTCCGATAGACGCGATGCGCGCATCGGCAAGTTCGCGTGCACGGGAGCGGTCGGTGGACGCGTCGAGCGCTAGAAGTTCAGCGATTTCGGCGAGGGTGAAGCCAGCGCTTTGGGCCGACCGTATGAAGCGCAGTCGCCTTAGTAGGCCTTCGTCGTATCGTCGGACACGGCTGTCACCGCCGCCTTCACCTTTCGCGGGGACCGGCAGGAGGCCCCGGCGCTGATAATAGCGGATCGTCTCGACATGCACGCCGCCGTTCTTTGCAAGCATTCCAATAGTCATATCACGCAAGGCCTTGACTCCGTACTATGGTACATAACCTATATGAGAGTGAGCAATTGGAAATCAAGGAAGGCAATGCAATGAATATCCCGGCTCAAAATGCTCAAGAAACCGTTAGCAAGGAAGCGAATCAGCGGGCAAGTGGACCGCCCCGAGCGACGATATACCGTATGGTCATGGGACATCATATCTGTCCATATGGTCTAAAGGCGCTTCATCTGCTGCGCAGCCGCGGATATGAAGTAGAAGACAATTGGCTCCAGACGCACGAAGAGATTGATGCCTTCAAGGCGACGCATGATGTGCAGACGACGCCGCAGACCTTCATCGATGACCGGCGCATCGGCGGCTATGACGATCTGCGTCGCCACCTCGGCGTTAAGGTGCGCGACCCCAACGCGCTCACATACACGCCTGTTATCGCCCTCTTTTCGATAACGGCGTTGATGGCGATGGCGGCGAGCCAGGCGATATCGGGCACACCTTTCACTATCCGCGCTGCCGAATGGTTCATCGGCTTCAGCATGGCCTTGCTGGCCTATCTCAAGCTCCGCGACTTGGAGAGCTTCTCGAGCATGTTCCTTAACTATGACCTGCTCGCAAAGCGTTGGGTCCCTTACGCTTATATCTATCCGTTCGCCGAGGCGTTGGCTGGCGTGTTGATGATCTCCGGGGTTTTTAACTGGATTTCGATTCCGGTCGCGATGTTCATCGGCGGCATCGGCGCAGCGTCAGTATTCAAGGCTGTCTATATTGATAGGCGCGAACTTAAATGCGCTTGCGTTGGTGGCAACAGCAACGTCCCGCTTGGTTTCGTTTCACTGACCGAGAATCTGATGATGATCGCAATGGCGCTTTGGATGTTGGCCACGCCGATGGTCATGGTCATGGGCAACTGACAGGCATGGAAAGCTGACTTACCTATTAGACTGGCAGACTGTGACCGATGCAGGGAGACAAATGACGATTCTCAATAAAATCCCCAGACTAAAAGTTGGGACTGCCAGAACTATTGCTGCTAAGTTATTGAATTATTGGTAGAGGCAACAGAATTCGAACCTGCAACCTCAACGTCTCCAGCTACGAGGTTATCAGCGCCTTTGCCGCGTAGCTCCGAGCTATCCACGTATGGGTGCAATGAGTACGCGCTCTGAAATTTCATCGTAACCTTATAGCGTAATGGCGAAAACGTAGTTCTCATCTTCAACTACGGCGGTGCACCATATATTTTAACGGCAGCGTTACGGATGAGCTCGCTCATCCGTTTTTAGAAGCGTGCTGAACACCATGATGAGCGCAGTACCAATCACGTAAACCGGCAATGCCTCATCCAAGGCCTGTCTAAAAACTAAATTTCCACGATTTTTGCGCGGGCGTTCCAATCAGAACGCTGATAAAAACGCAGACTGCAAACCCGCTTTGGGCAGCAGAGGCTCTATCGCCTAAAGCATTGAAAAACTGGAGCGGGCGAAGGGATTCGAACCCTCGACCCCAACCTTGGCAAGATTCGGTTCGACGAAATTTCCGCAATAAATCATGTATTTATAACACTTCTGAACAATCCGAACACGATCCGAACATTTTTAAAAGCAGTGCGCCTAGAATGCTTTGTACTTAATGTTTTGACGGTAACCGCAGAATGCTGGACTATTCCCAGTGCGTCGTTCGAACGAACGCAATATGCGCCACTTGAGGCGCTGTTTTTCTTCTATTTGATCTGAATCAAAGAAGATCACGCTGCGCCGACGCATGACAGCGGCAGAAGCCGTCATTTTGCGGCTCGGGGAAAGACTATGGATAAGCTTGTGACACGCGTCGGCGTGTTGTTCGTCGTTGCGCTTCTGGCCTTTGTCGCAATGGTATTGGGCGTTGATCAGGCCTTTTCTGTTCATATGGGGATTGCCTGTGTCGCCGCACTGATCGCGATGGCAGTGTCGATGAATAAGTTCGATTTTCTAACCCAGCGCTTCCCCGTGCTCAGTGGCCCCTCTGTAGCATCACGCTATGATGATGATCCAATCCGCTGGGGGGTTATTGCTACGATGTTCTGGGGCATCGCAGGGTTCCTTGTGGGGCTGATCATCGCGCTTCAGCTGGCCTTCCCGCTGCTAAACCTCAATCTGGAATATACGACATTCGGCCGCTTGCGGCCGCTGCACACGTCAGCAGTTATCTTCGCATTTGGAGGCAATGCGCTGATCGCGACGAGTTTCTACGTCGTCCAGCGCACGTGCCGGGCGAGACTCGCTTTCCCTGGTCTCGCCCGTTTCGTTTTCTGGGGCTATCAGCTGTTTATCGTGCTTGCCGCCACCGGCTATCTTATGGGCGTTACCGAGGCCAAGGAATATGCCGAGCCAGAATGGTATGTCGATATCTGGCTGACCATTGTTTGGGTCAGTTATCTGGCGGTGTTTGTCGGCACTTTGGTAAAGCGCAAAGAGCCGCATATTTACGTCGCGAACTGGTTCTACCTTGCCTTCATCATCACCGTTGCGATGTTGCATCTGGTCAACAACCTGTCGATGCCGGTCAGCCTCTTCGGCTCAAAAAGCTATAGTGCCTTTGCTGGTGTGCAGGATGCGCTGACCCAGTGGTGGTACGGCCATAATGCAGTCGGATTTTTCCTGACCGCCGGCTTCCTTGCCATGATGTATTATTTTGTGCCCAAGCAGGCTGAGCGTCCGGTCTATTCCTACCGGCTTTCCATCGTCCACTTCTGGTCCTTGATCTTCCTCTACATCTGGGCCGGGCCGCACCATTTGCATTACACCGCTTTGCCCGACTGGGCGCAGACGTTGGGGATGGTCTTCTCGATTGTCCTGTGGATGCCAAGCTGGGGGGGAATGATCAACGGCCTGATGACGCTGAACGGCGCATGGGACAAGATCCGAACCGACCCGATCATCCGTATGATGGTCATGGCGCTCGCATTCTACGGCATGAGCACTTTTGAAGGGCCGATGCTGTCGATCAAGGCAGTCAACAGCCTGTCGCATTACACCGACTGGACCATCGGCCATGTGCATAGCGGAGCGCTCGGCTGGAACGGCATGATTACCTTTGCCTGCCTCTATTATTTGTTTCCGCGCCTTTGGGGACGCAGCCGCATGTATTCGTTGCGGATGATCAACTGGCACTTCTGGCTCTCGACGATCGGTATTGTTTTCTATGCCTCGGCGATGTGGGTTGCTGGGATCATGCAAGGCCTGATGTGGCGTGAATATGGAGCCGACGGCTATCTCGTTTACTCTTTTGCTGAAACGGTGGCGGCAATGTTCCCGATGTATGTCATCCGGGCCTTTGGCGGGCTGCTCTATCTCTGCGGTGCTCTGATCATGGTCTACAATGTCTGGATGACCGTTGCGGGCAGGCTCCGCGATGAAAAGGCGATGACCGAAACGCCACATAATCCCGACGCCGACCGCCCCTACGTCGCCGTTCCGGCCGAATAAGGAGCCATCATCATGACAAGCGACAGCAAAACCGGAATGTTCAGCCACAAGAAACTGGAGCGCAATGTCACGCTGCTGGGGCTGTGTGCGCTGGGTGCCGTGGCGATCGGCGGTATCGTCGAAATCGCGCCATTGTTCTGGATCGACTCAACCGTCGAGAAGGTCGAGGGCATGCGGCCATACACCCCGCTAGAGCTGACGGGCCGCAACATTTACATGCGCGAGGGCTGTTATGTCTGCCACAGCCAGATGATCCGCCCGTTCCGCGACGAGGTAGAGCGTTATGGTGCATATAGCCTGGCGGCGGAGAGCATGTACGACCATCCGTTTCAATGGGGGTCAAAACGCACCGGACCCGATCTGGCGCGTGTTGGCGGACGCTATTCGGACGAATGGCATCGTGCCCATCTCAAAGACCCGCGCAGCGTGGTGCCGGAATCAATCATGCCGCCTTATGCCTTTCTAGCAGAAAGGTCGGTCCAGACAGGCGACATGTCTGCGCATCTTGCGGCGTTGTCGCGCGTTGGCGTGCCCTACACCGATGAGGCTATCAAAGCCGCCGATGCCGATCTGATGGCTCAGGCCGACCCCAATGCTGATGCCGCCGCGCTAAAACAACGCTACCCCAAGGCGCAGGTCCGTGATTTCGATGGAAACCCCGCCAAGGTGACGGAGATGGACGCCGTTGTCGCCTATCTTCAGATGCTCGGAACGCTGGTCGATCGTCAAAAGGCCCAAGCACATGAGCAGCCGCGATGAACTATAACGATCTGCGCCACTTTGCCGACAGCTGGGGGCTGGTTGCGATGGGGATGATGTTTCTTGTCCTCGTCGCGTGGCCCTTTCGCAAAGGGGCAGCCGGGCGAAATCACGACGCGGCGCATATCATATTCAGGGACGATGACGATGACCAAAAACAAACGGATTGATGCTCCAACCGGCACGCAAACAGTCGGTCATGAATGGGATGGCATAGAAGAACTCGACACGCCGATGCCCCGCTGGTGGGTGTTCACCTTTTGGGGAACGATTGTGTGGGCGTTGGGCTATATCGTGCTCTATCCCGCGATCCCGATGGTCAACAGCGCGACCCAAGGTCTGTGGAACTGGTCGAGCCGGGGGCAGTTCGAACAGGAATTGCAAGCCGAAGTAGTTCGTCGCGCACCGATCACAAGCGCTCTTGCGGCAATATCTGTCGAACAATTGGCGGGTGACGAACGGCTGTATCAGGCGGCCGTCGAAGGCGGACGCGCGGCGTTCAAAGTGCACTGCGTCCAGTGCCATGGTTCGGGTGCAGCGGGTTCGGCTGGCTATCCCAATCTCAACGATGATGACTGGCTGTGGGGCGGTGACCTGCCTGCAATTCATTATACGCTGACGAATGGCATAAGGCAGCCAGACCATGACGAAACGCGTTTTTCGCAGATGCCGGCTTTTGCGGGTGTGTTGAGCAATGGCGAAATCGATGCAGTGACATCCTATGTCCGTTCGTTGTCGGGCCTTGAAAAGGCAAGCCCAAAGTCGGCCAGCGGCGCTGCATTGTTTTCCACCAACTGCGCGTCATGTCACGGCGTTGACGGTAAGGGCTTACGCGCATTCGGCGCGCCGAACCTGACCGATGGTATCTGGCTATATGGCGGGGACAAAGCGAGCCTGACGACAACCGTCAACAATGCGCGATATGGCGTAATGCCACGCTGGGACAATCGCCTCGATCCGGTGACGATCAAGATGCTGGCAGCCTACGTGCATTCGCTCGGTGGCGGGGAAGCCAATCCCGCGCCAGCGGCAACACCTGTACCCAAAGCGGCAAAGGTCGCATCCAATGTCCAACCCTAAGGACCGCACGGGCCCGAACCAGCCGCTCTATGAAGCACGCAAGGGCGTCTATCCCAAGGCAGTCGACGGATTCTTCCGTCGGCTGAAATGGGGCATTATGGCGGTCACGCTGGCCGTCTATTATATCACGCCGTGGCTGCGTTGGGATCGCGGACCTTATGCGCCTGATCAAGCGGTCCTCGTCGATCTCGCCAACCGGCGTTTTTACATGTTCCAGATCGAAATCTGGCCACACGAATTTTATTATGTCGTCGGCCTGTTGGTCATGGCGGGCATCGGGCTATTCTTGCTGACCAGCGCGGTTGGCCGCGCATGGTGCGGCTATGCCTGTCCGCAGACCGTTTGGACCGATCTGTTCCTGCATGTCGAGCGCTATATTGATGGCGACCGCAACGCGCAGATCCGGCTGGAAAGGGCACCGTGGGGCCCGCAGAAAATCGCCAAGCGCCTCGGCAAATGGTCGGTATGGCTGTTTATCGCCTTTTGGACCGGGGGCGCGTGGATCATGTATTTCGCAGACGCGCCGACATTGGTGCGCGATTTCTGGTCGGGCGATGCGGCACCCGTGGCTTATGCGACGATCGGCATATTGACCGCCACAACCTTCATCTTCGGCGGCTTCATGCGCGAACAGCTGTGCATTTATATGTGCCCGTGGCCGCGAATCCAGACTGCGATGATGGACGAAAAGTCGTTGCTCGTGACCTACAAGGAATGGCGTGGGGAGAAGCGCGGCAGTTTGAAGGCGGCGCAAGCCGATCCGGCTGCATTCGGCGACTGTATCGACTGCAACCAATGTGTCGCTGTGTGTCCGACAGGTATAGATATTCGCGAAGGGCCGCAGATCGGCTGCATCACCTGCGCATTGTGTATCGACGCCTGCGACAATGTCATGGCGCAAATCGGCAAGCCACGCGGACTAATCGATTATTGCACATTGGACGATGCAGAGGTTGAAAAGGCTGGGGGCACGAGCCATCCCGTGCTGAAAACGCTCTTTCGTTCCCGCACGATCATTTATTTCGGCATCTGGGCGAGCATTGGCCTCGCGATGCTGTTCACTTTGGGCCAGCGCACACGGCTGGACTTGGCGGTGCAACCGGACCGCAACCCGGTCTATGTCCGCCTGTCCGATGGATCGATCCGCAACAACTACACGCTGAAAATCCGAAACATGGAAACGCGGCCGCGTATTGTCGATGTATATGTCGAGGGGCTGCCCGGCGCAGTCATCTGGACACCCGAAGGCAAGCGCGAATTCGCGACGCAGCATATCCATTTTGCTGTGGCGCCGGATGCGGTGCACAAAGTGAAATTGTTCGTAGCCGCACCGGCTGAAGGCCCCGAGCATAGCGCGTTCACGATCAGCACAAACGCACGCACCGGCGACGAAAGCGGCGATAGCGACACGGTTGTGTTCGAAAGGCCAGAACGCGAGGAAGAAGGCGAAGAATGAAAATTTTGGCAAACGGCAAGTTCACCGGCTGGCACATGACCGCAATCCTGGTCAGCTTCTTTGCCATTGTCATGGCGGTGAACTTTTACATGGCGCGCATGGCGCTTGGCACCTTTGGCGGAACGGTCGTCGATAACAGCTATGTCGCCAGTCAAAATTACAACCGCTGGCTGGCAGAAGGCGACAAGCAGGACAGGCTCGGCTGGGCTGTCAACGCATTGCTGACTGCCGATCGTTTCGTGGTGATTGATGTTCAAAAAGACGGTCGGCCCTTACAGGGTGCGACTGCGATTGGTAATGCCGTGCATCCCTTGGGCCGTGCTGTCGATCAGCCGCTGGCGTTTGAAGCCACGCCCAATGGCAAACTGGTATCAACGACCGCGCTGCCCGTTGGACGCTGGAATGTGCAGATATCCGTGCGCCAAAGAGCGGACATCTACAAATTCGTACAGCAGCTCCAATGACAGCCGCAACCTCCAACCGCGCCCCTGTCGCATTGCCGGTGTCGGATTTCGCGATACCGGGCATGCGCTGCGCCGGTTGCATCTCGAAACTGGAGAGCGGGCTGGTCTTGCGACCTGGCATCGTCAATGCGCGGGTCAATTTTACCGCCAAACGGGTTAGCGTCACCCACCTGCCCGAAATGACGATGCCGCAGCTGCTTGAAGCCATATCCGGCATTGGCTTTGAGGCGGTCGCGATTTCGGAAAGTAGCGGTGATAACGACAATCACGAAGCCAAGCGCCTGCTGAAGGCGATGGCGGTGGCCGGTTTCGCGATGATGAACATCATGCTGCTGTCGGTGTCGGTTTGGTCGGGAGCCAGCGGTGTGACCCGCGACTTGTTCCATTGGCTGTCGGCGTTGATTGCGCTACCGACCGTGGCCTATTCGGGGCAGCCGTTCTTCCGTTCGGCATGGAGCGCGCTGCGCAAAGGCCGGACCAATATGGATGTTCCGATATCCATCGGCGTGACCATCACCACCGCACTCAGCCTTTATGAAACCTTTACCCACGGCCCGCATGCCTATTTCGACGGCGTGGTGATGCTGTTGTTCTTCCTGTTGACAGGTCGCTGGCTCGACGCGGTCATGCGCGACCGAGCACGTGATGGGGTGAGCGCTTTGCTCAAACAGACTTCGGCGGGCGCGATGGTGTTGCAACCTAGTAGCAAAACAGCGTGGATCGACGCGAAGGCATTGAAGCCCAACATGGTGATGCTGGTCGCCGCTGGAGAACGCCTAGCTGCCGACGGTGTGGTGACGGAAGGCGTCAGCAGTTTTGATCTGTCGCTGCTGACTGGAGAAACCACCGCGCAATCGGTCGTGGTTGGCAGCATCGTGCATGCAGGTACATTGAACCTAGACGCCCCGGTGCATGTCCGAGTCACCGCAGCAGGCGCAGATACCGCCATCGCAGACATTGCGCGGTTGATGGAGCAGGCGTCGCAGGGCAAATCGCTGTATGTCCGGGTGGCTGATCGCGCTGCGCGACTTTACGCGCCAGCTGTCCATACACTCGCCGCACTCAGCTTTCTCGGCTGGATGGTGGCTGGAGCCGGATGGCATGAAAGCCTGCTGATCGCTGTCGCCGTGTTGATCATCACTTGCCCCTGTGCGCTCGGCCTCGCGGTTCCCGCCGCGCAAATCGTCGTGGCGGGCGCATTGATGCGCGCGGGCATATTGGTGAAAGACGGCAGCGCGCTCGAACGTCTCGCCGAAGTCGATATGGCGATGTTCGACAAGACTGGCACGCTCACCATGGGACGGCCAACGCCGATCAATCTGGCGGACGCAAATGGCGAGCAGAAAGCCGTTCTTTTGGCTTTGGCGCGGGCGAGCCGTCATCCTCTGTCCGAAGGCATCAGGCGGGCGCTGGAAGCTGAAGGTGTTGCCGCCGGCAAAGTCGATCAAGTCCGCGAAGTGGCTGGAGCGGGGGTTTTTGCGACGGCCAATGGCCGCGCCGTATCGCTTGGCCGTCCGGATACGCAGATTTCGCATGAAGTCCTTGCATCCGAACTTCAGATTCAGGGTAAGCCGTCGTTCGTCGTGCATTTCTCCGACCAGATGCGTCCGCACGCAGCAGCGACGTTGGACGAGCTTCAGTCGCTCGGATTGGCCTCGTTAATTATATCAGGCGACCGCGCTGAATCGGTCGCGCCAGTTGCCCGCGCCTTGGGTATCACCGCGCAAACTTCGATGCTGCCGCAAGAGAAACTCAATGCCATCGCGCGGCAAAAGGCAGCAGGGCATAAGGTTCTGATGGTCGGCGACGGCCTTAACGATGGGCCCGCACTCGCCGCTGGCTATGCCTCGATTGCGCCTGCATCGGCGAGCGATGCGGGCCAGAACGCCGCTGATGTAGTATTCATGGGTGACGCGCTAACCCCTGTCGTAACCGCAATCCGTGCGGCCCGCCGGACCCAGCACATCGTCAGGCAGAATTTCATTCTTGCAATCGGCTATAATGCGCTTGCCGTGCCGCTCGCTATAGCAGGCTATTGCACCCCGTTGATTGCCGCTGCTGCGATGTCAGGTTCATCGCTGGTGGTGGTCGCAAACGCGCTCCGTCTTAAGAATGCAGCGAAATGACGGGGCTTGCTCTGCTCATCCCGGTCGCATTGGGTCTTGGGCTGTTGGGCCTCGCAGGCTTTTTCTGGTCGATCAAGGACGGCCAATTCGACGATGCCGATGGCGCTGCCTTGCGCATCCTGATCGACGAAGAGGACGAGCTGTGAAGCAGCCCGCTACAATGCTCGCGATCATGATACTGGTCATGCCGCCAGCGCCTGCGACGGCAAAATCCATCATGATCGGCGTCTGCGGCGCGGGCAATGTGCGTATTTCGATTCCGCTCAAGGCACCGATGCCGGGCGAACGTGGCGATCATGGCTGCTGCAAAAAGGGGTGCCATGCCGCCAATGAGCGCAGGAAAAAAGCCGATGGCACCACCGACGACGGCTGCTGCTGATACAAAAACAGCGGCGCCTCTTCCTCAAGAAGCGCCGCCCGTGGCGTGACGTCTTCGCTGGCTCTCCCTAGAAGCGGAAACCTAGGCCAACCCCGAATACGATCGGATCGAGACTGATTTTAACGCGCTGCGTACCAATCGCCGTGGTCGCCAGCTGCGCGGTCGTATCGATGTCGATATATTTAACGTCGAAGTTGAGGAACATCTTCTCGTTCAGATCAATGTCGATCCCCGCCTGCGCCGCCCAACCGAAGCTGTCCTTCATGTTGACATCGGTTTGCCCGACGGCCGCTTCAAGACCGGCGGAGGGCTTTTCCGAATAGAATATTGTATAATTCACGCCTGCTCCGACATAAGGGCGAACCTTGGCTTCCGGGGCGAAATGATATTGTACGGTCAAAGTCGGCGGCAATACCCAGGTCGATGCGAGCTTTCCGATACCGCCGGTCGTACCGGTCTTGCCCGACGCATCATGCTTGGTGGTTGCGGCGATGAGTTCGAGGCCGATATTGTTGGTCACCATATGCGTAATATCGACTTCGGGCATGATGCTGCTGTTGACCTTAACCTCTTCGGTCGGAAAGGTCGGCAATATTCCGCCCGAGGTTTCGGTCGGCGCAACCACGATGGCGCGCACGCGAACGAAGGTGTCGCCTGCTTCGGCAAAGGCTGGGGCGGAAATGGCGCTCGCGGCTATGGCGACGGACAGCAGGCTGTATTTCAACAATTTCATGACTTTATCCTTTGGGAAGTGGTGGATTATTTTTTGCAGGTACTGAAGCCAAAAGGCAGATATGCAGGGCACCAACGAAAGAGGCCGGTGAAGAGTGGGACAAGTCCAACCCAGCCCCATGCCGACTTCGGACCGACAAACACCATCGCTATCAAGATGATGCCTAGGCTGATCCGGATCATGCGATCAAAACGCCCGACATTTGCGGTGCCCATCTGTGTCACTCCTGTGCAGTTAAACTATGGAATCAGTTACGCGTCACACGCGGGCATGACATTGATCTCGCGCAAGAAACGGCTTGATCAGGATCAAAGACCGGTCGCTGGATTTAATCCATTAAGCGCCGATGTGGCCTTATTATCCCGAATTGCTTGTCGGCAACGTGCCGCGCTACACCAGCTATCCGACCGCTGTCGAATTTCACGATGGCGTGGGCGTGCCCGAGCTTTTGAAGGCGCTGGATGAAATCGGTGCTGACGATCCGATCTCGCTTTATGTTCACATTCCTTATTGTCAGCAAATCTGCTGGTATTGCGGCTGCAACACGGGAGCAGCCAGCAAGACCCAGCGGCTGACATCTTATCTGGAAGCCTTGGAGACTGAGATCGCCCTCATCGCGTCCAGCCTGGCGGGACGCGGTAAGGTGCGGAACATCGCCTTTGGAGGTGGCAGCCCAAATGCGATAGCGCCTGTAGAATTCGTCCGGCTTATTGATCGGATTTTCACGACCTTTTCTTGCGACAGCCCGAATATCTCAGTCGAACTCGACCCGCGTATTTTCACCGAAGAGTGGGCGGCGACGCTTGCACATTGCCGCGTTTCCCGTGTCAGCCTAGGTGTTCAGAGTTTTTCCGAGGACATCCAGCGCGCGATTGGCCGGATCCAGCCTCTGGAAATGATTAGCAACTGTTTGAAACAGCTTCGCAACGTCGGCATCGACGCCGTCAACTTCGACCTGATGTATGGGCTTCCCAGACAAAGCAGCGACGATTTAAGCGAAGCGCTCGATACGGCCGTCGAACTGCAACCCAGCCGGATCGCCTTGTTCGGCTATGCCCATATGCCGCAACTTTTCCCGCGTCAGAAGCGTATCGATGATAGCAACTTGCCTGGTGCGGCCGAACGTTTTGCGATGGCGGACTTGGGGCATCGGCAACTTACCGCGGCTGGCTATATGCCCATCGGCTTTGACCATTTTGCCTTACCCGATGATAGCCTTTCAAGGGCCGCAGCGCAGGGCACTTTGCACCGCAATTTTCAAGGTTATACAGATGATAACTGCCCGACCATGATTGGCCTCGGGGCGAGTGCGATTAGCAACTTCCCCGATCTCATCATTCAGAACGAGAAGCATCCCGGAACATACCGAACGCTTGCGCTTGCGCATAATTTTACAGTGTCGAGAGGCATTAGGCGATCGGCGGATGACAAGTTGCGCGGGGCATTGATCGAAAACTTGCTGTGCGCAGGTACTTCTGGAACTATTCCGGAACATATTCTGGACTCAACGCGATCAGGATTGACTGCATTTATCAAACGGGGTCTTGCCCGCATTGAATCCGATTCCATCATAATCGAGCCGGATGGCTTACCCTATTTGCGCGCCATCGCGTCGTTACTGGACAGGCATCGGGGTCCAGGCGGAAAGCATTTCAGCCCCGCCATTTAGGTCTACTTGTCTGCTATCCCACCCGCTATCCTAATGACGGAGCAATAACGGAACTTTAGTGCGGGCAAGCAGCGTGGTCATCGTGCAGGTCGTTTCCAACCCGCTGATAAGTCTGCTCGGCAACGCAAGGACGGCACGAGAGCGGCAGATGGATCGGGCATCATCAAAATCGTAATATTCGGCGGTGCAGTTATCCCGTTGATCACCGGCGTCATTGCCGACGCAACCGGCGTCTCGCTATGGCGCTTGTCCTTTCAGCTTTCTGCTATGCGATCATCGCTGGATCTGGACTGTTCGCCAGAAGACCTGCGGCGGCATGATAATCAGCCAAGGCAAAGGGTTGGACGGCTGCTTATTGTGCCATGGTGATCAGCCGGTGTGCACCAGATCAGATTTGCGTCGCTGTTCCCGCAACGGCGTACAGCGTCACCAAAATTCCGGCGATCAGCCCGCCTGATCGATAGCTGCCCGTGCGTTGCCACGTGAATGTCGCGATGATGGCGATGGCAATCAGCACTGGGACAAACTGGATCGCAATGACGGTACTGAGTGGATCAAATGCGGTAATCAGCGAACCGGTCATGAACAGCAGGCCGTAAATAACGCCCAACAACAGTATGAAACCCGTTATGAGCGTGCATATTGCCGCCAGATAACGACGCCCGGCGCTGTCGCTGCGCACTGTCGCATTGGCCAGTGATTGGCTTGTCACCAAAAAGGCGAGGGTAATTGGCACGACGTAGATCGCGGCAATCCCCCACTGGCTGGCGCTGGGAAACTTGACCGCGACGACCCAAAGCCGAAAATCGGTCAGGAACAGCATATCGACGAGCAAGAGTGCGGCATAGCCAGCCGCGACGGTCGCCAGAGCCAACAAAATGGACTTAAACCAGTTGGATTGATGCGTGGCAACGCCGCTTCCCATCATGCGACCGATCAACAGGCTCGCACCAGCGCTGGTGACAGCCCAAAGTGTGATTTGCGTCGTCACCGCCTGCGGCAGCCAATGCGATGCCGGAAGCAGAAGATAGGCGGCAATGAACGTCGGAAAGAATAACAGAGCGGGAAGCGCGGTGCTTAACGCGAATCCTTTCCACCACGCGCCATCGCGTTCTGCCGCGGCAGGGACCGCTGTGCCCTTCACCGAAGCGAATAGGGGCAATCGGACCAACGCATCAAATGCGCCGAGCATGATCATCACGAAGCCGACAAGGCCAATGCCCGTGCCAAATTCTTTCCAATACCAAATTTGATCGCTTGCCGGTTTGGGCGTGCCACCGGTCAGTGTCGTTCCAAACCAATCAATCGCATGTCCAATGGCTGCGGTGGATGCATGGTCACCGGGATGGGTTGTTGCCGGCTGATAAAGCTGGCGCGCGGTACCGTCTGCAACGCTGCCATATAAACGGTTTTCGACAACAGGCGCCTGCGTGCCAAACAATGTCTGCAGCTTGCTGCTTGTCGCAACATCCTGCGCACGGGCAACGCCCCACATCAAGTTCGAAAACTCGTCATAACGGCTGAACACTACCGCAGTATTGCGTGGCCAGTTGGGCGATCCTTCCTGCGCGAATGGCGCGCCGGTGGATGACCCCTCCAGAACCATTGAGGAATAAGCGTTGGGCATGGCCTCGGCCGCAGCAAGCACTGTCCAGCCGCCCATGCTGTGTCCTTCCAGTCCGATTTGATCAACATCTACCATCGGCAGGGAGCGCAAATATTTCAAACCATCGGGACCGCCAAAGCCGTTTGAGAATGCAGGCCCCTGACTGTAGCCATGGCCGGTCTGATCAAGCGACAAAACCACATAGCCCCTGCGCGCAAATTCAATCGCAAAACCGTCCTGCGTCTCGCGCGAGTTGATGTAGCCGTGGACGGCAACTATGCCCGGCGCGGGTGTCGCTGGCGTGGCGTTTTTGGGGACGTAGAGCAAAGCGCTCATGACTGTCCCATTAGTGCCTTTAAACCTTATATCGCGCACAATTGTGCCATCTGCCGTTCGAACGCTTTGGGCGAGAAACGCGCCTGCCAGAACGATAGCCAATCCAATCAGGATCAACCACCAGCGCGGCTTTGTGTTTATGGCGTGGCCCATATTTTCCTGTGTGACTGACACCCGCAATACCCCCCGCCCGAATTTGCCTTTTCCAGACTGTATGGCGGCGCGGTTTGCGATGCAACTATTCGCGATATGGGGTGATGAGCGCCGCGCCGAATGATGGCATCTGCGAAGCATTTAGGCATTGCGACAATTCCATACAATTTGCCCATTGCGCATAATGTTGCTCAGCCTATCTTCGTGATTGAACAGGCGATGTTCTGGAGAGAACAAGATGATAGATGCGGCGATAGCAATGAACCGCTTTGGGCTTGGCGCGCGACCAACCGGAAACGCGCCCCCAAGCCCCGCTGACTGGTTGAAATCGCAGATCAAGTCATATCAACCGGTGTTTCCAGCCATGGCAAGCCAGCCAAGTCGTGCCGAGATCGCGGCTGGCTTTCGCGAATATCAGCTCGACCGCAAGGATTTCCGCGCCGCGCGAAAGGACGCCGCGGCCGCCATGGCTGCTGACGACATGCCGCAGATTGACCCTGCCAAAATCGAGAAAGTCGTCAACACGCTACGCCTTCAATATGTGTCGGCAGCTGATGCCCGCATGGATGCCGCGATCAGTAGCGATACCGATTTTGCCGAGCGACTGGTGCATTTCTGGTCCAATCATTTTGCGGTTTCTATCGACAAGCTTCCCGTGCTGGCCCTCGCGGGCGACTATGAATTCACGGCGATCCGGCCGCACATCATGGGCACATTTGCAGATTTACTTTACGCTGCGGTCACGCATCCGGCGATGCTGCTCTATCTGGATCAGGCGCAATCCATCGGCCCCAATAGCCCGCTTGCGACACGCGTGGCGGCCAGACGGAATAAGACGTTGGGGCTGAATGAAAATCTGGCGCGCGAGATTTTGGAACTGCACACGCTGGGCGTGCGCACGGTTTACGACCAAAAAGATGTCACCGAATTTGCCCGCGCGTTGACGGGGTATACGGTTGGCGGGATGGCGAAGGGTCCAATCCAGCGCTTCATGGCGCAGAATGGAAAGGACGGCGATAGCCAGTTTTTCGCCCCCATTCATGAGCCTGGTGATCGTGTTGTGATTGTCCGGCGCTACAGCCAGCAGGGCGGGGCACAAGCGCGTGCCATATTGTCCGATATCGCGACGCACCCCGCCACGGCGAAACATATAGCCACAAAGCTGGCGCAACATTTCGCGGCCGACGTGCCACCGCCAGCACTGGTTGCGCGGTTGGAGAAAAGCTTTCTGGAAAGCGGTGGTGACTTGCCGCACCTCTATCGTACATTGATTGAATCGCCTGAAATGTGGCTGCCGCAGCAAGCCAAGTTTAAATCGCCATGGGATTGGGTCATCTCCTCGCTGCGCGCATTGAATGTCCGGGAACTGCCCAACAGCAGGCAAGGCGTAAATATGCTCGCGCAACTGGGGCAGCCTATCTGGAAACCCGGGTCACCTGCCGGATTTAACGATACGACAGAAAACTGGGCAGGAGGTGCGGCGCTGATGCGGCGGGTGGAGATTGCCAGCCGATTGGCCGAACGCAGCGCCAACCGTGTGGATGCCCGCATACTTGCGCCGCGCATCCTGTCGGGGCAGCTCGGCGTGATGACAACCGAAAATATCGCGCGCGCCGAGAGCCCTTCTCAAGGGCTTGCGCTGTTGTTGTTGTCACCTGAATTTTTGCGGAGATAGGGCCATGCTGAACCGACGCTATTTTGTGGCATCTGGTATTTTGGGTCTGGGTGTTGCGGCATTTCCGGGGGCTGGCTGGGCCGCACCTGGCACCAATAAGAAATTTGTGTTCATCATTCAGCGCGGGGCGGCTGATGGATTGGCTACGTTAGCGCCGACGGGTGATCCCGATTTCTTGCGCGCGCGGGGGGACTTGGCGGCGGAAGCCTTAACGGGGACCAAGCTTGACGATATGTTCACGCTGCATCCGGCGATGACAGAAAGTGCGAAACTGTTTGCGCTGAAACAAGCCAGTTTTGTCCACGCAATCGCGTCGTCTTATCGTGAGCGGTCACATTTTGATGCGCAAAATATATTGGAGTCAGGGGCAGGTCGCCCTTATGGCCGCGATGACGGTTGGCTTGGGCGGTTATTGACACTGTTGCCGCGTGATGATGCCAAAGGACTGGCGGTTGCGCCGTCGGTGCCGCTCGCCTTGCGTGGCCCGATAGCCGCGAACAGCTACGCCCCTTCGCGCATGCCCGACGCCAATGCAGACCTTATGGCCCGCTTGACCAATCTATATGCAGAGGACGCCCAGCTTTCGGCTTTGTGGAGCGGCGCTCAAGCGACTGAGGCCATGGCCGGTGCACCTGCGGATCAGGCGCTGAAGGGCGGCGCTGCGCTGGGGCAAATGACGGCTAGACTGATGCAGGGACCCAATGGTGCCCGCGTGGTGATGTTGGAAACCAACGGCTGGGACACCCATTTTCAGCAAAAGGGGCGGCTAAACGGAGCGCTGAAACAAGTTGATGCGCTCATTGCCGCGCTCCGCGATTCGCTTGGCAATGAATGGCAGAATACATTGCTTATGGTCGCTACGGAATTTGGCCGGACCGTGGCGTTCAACGGTACGGGCGGCACCGATCACGGAACGGCGTCTGCGGCTATGTTGTTTGGTGGCGCGCTCGCCAACGGTGGCAATATTGTCGCGGATTGGCCGGGGTTGAAGGCATCGCAATTATATGAAGGTCGTGATCTCAAACCCACGATGCGGTTTGAACAATTCGCCAGTGACGCGCTGGCGCGGCATTATGGTTTAGATCCTGTCAGGACGAGAACGGCGTTATTTCCCGATTTCGCATAAGGTGACATGACACAAAAAAGCCCGCCGCTGCACGGGGCAGGGCGGGCTTCATGTTTTTTCTAAAAAAAGCCTCTTACTTGGCTTCTTCCTTCATTTCCTTGCCAGCTGCTTCAACAGCAGCGCCGGTCTTTGCAGTTGCATCAGCAGCGGCATCAGCGGTTGCGTCCGCTGCACCTTCAGCAGCAGTCATGGCATTTTCTGCACCTGCTTCAACAGCTTCGCCAGTTGCGTCGGCTGCTTCTGCGGTTTCTTCAGCTGCCTTTTCGCCAGCTTCGCCGCATGCAGCGAGCGAAATTGTGAATGCGAGAGCAGCAACAGTTGCGACAACTTTCTTCATCTTAGTTCTCCTGAGTCCCATGAATTCCTGTTGGGTAGCAAGGCGTAACGGATGAAGGCCTTCACACGCAACTATTTTTCCACGCCCCGCGATATGCCCCATTGGCGGGCAACGGTGTAACCAAGATAGCCTGTACCAAATAACGCATATAGTGGTTCAGGCAGGCCGTTGAGATAGGCATTCATGCCCGCAGCGATGTTGATCGCGGTTTCGGGTTGGGTGGCGGCGATCAGCCCCATCGGAATAGACCAGAGCAGCATTGCATACATGACGTACAAAAAGCTTGGACGCGCTCTGCTCGTCCATGGGTCCGCCGATTGCGCTTCCGCCACGATCGCCGACAGTTGTGTCTTTATATTCTCGAGTTCCTGACTGCCCTTTAACTTTAGCAGTTCAAGCTTGGCCGCATCGCGCGCCTTGGGGTCGGGTATGATTTTGTCGATGATATGCGCAATTGGCCCAATTAATCCGTCAATGAGTGACATAATCCAATCCTTTCAATTTATCCAATACGGTTCGAGAGCCAGCCATAAAGAAAGGCCTCTTGCGACGGCCTCGCCTCGGCCAGCCGGACATAATGGGCGCCCTGCAACGCATCCATTGCCTTCAGCAGAACATTTTCGGCACACGCCCCGCGTGTGTCAAAAAAGGCAGAAAGTGCCCGCAACGTTGCCGGTCCCATTTTGCGATCGACGGCAATATCCGCATAATCGCGCCCATTCCGGTTCAACGCATTCAATGCGCGCTGCAGAAAGCTCGTGGCGGTTCCGGTGCCCATGTTAACGCCAGTATCGAACAGCTCTGCTGCCAAATTTGGCGCAATTCGGGCAACATCTGCAAAGCCGGGGGCGTGCCAATAGACGCGTTTGTAAATCGCGACCGCTTCGTTCCGGGGCAGCTGGCGCATCTTGTCATGATAGCCGTGTCGACGCGCCACCGCTTCGGTAATGCCCCAACGGGTCGGGCCGCCTCTGTCTGCCGGATGATTTACATAATCGCCTTCACGGGCAATCAGGTCATCAATCAGCGCGTCAATATCTGCCATTGTTGCCGAGTCCTCACTTTCACAACAATAATAACCAATATGGTTATTTGTAGGAAAGTGAAAAACGCAAAGCCGCAGCGCTGGCGCGTTGCGGACATGTTTGATGCAAATTTTTTTGGAAAATTGGTCGGGACGACAGGATTCGAACCTGCGACCCCCACACCCCCAGCCGCAGTGTGCGGGTTGCCTCCTGTATCCGGGCCTTTGACGCTTGACAGGAGAGTCGCGGATTCGCCAGATTTTCCGGCAGGTTAGCGTGTCCTAGGGTAGCATTGCGCAGTGACGCACTCACACCTGAAAACTACACTTACCCAGACTAATCCCAGACTAAAATTCACGCTGCCAAAACAGTGTGAAGGTCATAGTGTGAAGGTCCGAATTTGATGAGCGAGTTGATGCTTCTGACTGACAAGGCGATCGCTAAATTGCCGTTTGCGCAAGATGGTCAATATAAGGTCCGCGACGCAGAGATAAAAGGCTTTTTTGTCCGTGTTGGAAAGCGAACGAAAACCTATATGGTGCAAGGCGAGCACTGGCGTGACGGGTTTCGTGAGTTTGCGGCGCAAAAAAAGCTCGGCGAGTTCGGGCGCGTATCCGCTCGCGATGCGAGAGTAAAGGCTAAGGAAGCCCTGGTTTGTTTCACACGCGGCGAGCGGCCAGGGCTGCCGATGCGCGTGGCACATGGTGCGATCACCTTGCGCGGAGCCTGGGAGCGTTATCGCGATGCGCATATGATGCGCAAAGGGCGCGCCGAACGCACTGTCGAAAACTATAGCGATTATATGGAGCGGCATCTGGCTGACTGGCTAGATCAGCCGCTCGCCAAACTGGGGCTGCGGCCCGATCTAGTGATCGAGCGCCATGAACGGTTGACGGTCCGTAACGGGCCCTATGCGGCAAATGGCGTGATGAAAGCGTTTCGGGCCATCTATAATCACGCGCTGAAAGGCAATCGCGACTTACCAGCCTATAATCCGGCATTAGCGGTTGATTGGAATCCTGAGTATCGGCGCGATACAGGGATGGGAGTAGAGGATTTGCCCAGCTGGTTCGCTGAACTGGCGGAGATCGAGAATCCACTGCGCCGAGAGTTCCACCTCCTTTCGCTACTGACCGGCTCGCGCCCAACAGCACTTAAAACGATCCGGATCGAGCACATCGATTTCAAACGCCGTATCCTGCACATACCCAAGCCGAAAGGCGGCGCAGAGAAGGCCTTCGACATCCCCATGTCACACGCGATCATGAAGGCAGTGGTCCGTGCCCTGCGCGCCGGGCGCGAGATGTATCCTGTGCAGTCTTTCTACTGGCTTTTCCCTGCAGACAGCGCCACGGGGCATATTGTCGAGACGAAGGAAGCCCGAACGGTCCTTTCCAAATGGGGCAACGACCTCAGGCAAACCTACCGCACCCTTGCACAGATCGCCGAGGTGTCCGAACTCGACATCCATCTGCTGATGAACCACTCGCTGCGCGGCGTGAATGCGGGCTACATCACGCGTGACAAACTCCTGCGGGGTCACCTGCGCAAACAACAGCACCGCATATCGGCACTCGTCCTGTCTTGTTGGGGGCAGGGAAGCTCGCCGTGACCCGTTGATAGGCTGTTGCGAGAAACTCGCCGCCTTACAACTTCTGGGGATGGCAACCCCTTGATCTTGGTAAGGAACGTCATCGCTATTTTCTTTAGCACTTCGCTGAAACGCAGAGGTGCGAACAATGCCAGCAGATGCGAATAGATGCTTTGATGATTTTGATTTTCTTGATTTCGCGCAGGAGTTTCTGAGGCGTAATGCGCATTACCAATCGGAATTTGTCAGGTTGTGCAACGGGATACAGCCGAAACTAGAGTCAAAAGATTTTATGAAAATGGCACGATCTTGGGGGTTGGAGTTTCGCGTTTCCACCTGGTCTTCCAGCACCGGCGCATCCCGCAATCTGGCTTGCCTCTGACGCGCCATCGGTCATTGTCGTTCAGGACACAGCAGGTGATCTTGACGATGCTTCAATCCATTCCTTGCTTCGACATTACGAGCGGCTCCAGGACCGGACTACCAGCGAAGGCAGACATTTAATCCTGGGCGACGGGAGAAGGCACCATCGCATCCTTGTATTGCATCCGTGTTCCGCGGGCAGAGGGTATCTTGTCGCTCAAGATCAATGGGTCCGGACGCGCCTAGCTGCAATTGAGGCCTTCGATTGGTCATGTCGCCAAAGTAGCAATGCAAGATCGAACGATCTGCTTTGGCCGTCACCTTATCAGAAGCGCCGCCTCACCCTTTTACTTAACATTCTCGATACCATGCATAGCCCTGACAGCGGTGTTGCCACAACTCGTGAAGTTGCCCAAACTGTCGTGTACCGGAGCGCAAATCTGGGGCGTGCAATAGAATGGAAGTCGTCACCATACAGACGCCAGACCCAGCGACTTATTAAAGAGGCGCGATTTTTGGTGGACGGCGGCTACCGGTGGTTGCTTAAGGGTCGGATGCGACCAAGAAGTCCCAATCTTTGAAATCCAGACAAAATAATCCTGAATTCGCACATGCAAATATCGGCAAGATTTTCTTTGATTATCCTATTTTATGCAAGCCAAATCACCACCTTATCTGGTAACATATGATTATCGGTCGCTCGCACACTTGAAACACTAAATTCGTTGGGAATGACCGGGCTAATAGCACAATGGCCCGCAAGATGGATTGAAACCGGTCTTCAGGGCGTCAACGAGGCGATTGGAGGACAGCAGATTGGGAAGCGCTGGACCACATCGAACGGTCAATGCATGCGATTATCTGTTGCCGAGGAGTTTGCCAGAGAACTGGTTGAGATAGAAACTTCCGAACGACTTGAAGAAGCACTGAAACGGACTTCGAGGTTTCTGGGGTTCGATCATTTTGCGCTTTCGCTGGAAGCGCGCACCAGCATGGAAAAACCTCCCGAAGTCCTGATCCATGATTATCCTGAAGCTTGGGCGAATGTGTATATAAATTTCGATCTTGGAGGCATGGACCCCGTAAGACGGGCGTGCGACAAATCCTTTTCAGGCTTCACCTGGGAAAATATCGAATACATGATCCCTATGACCCGCGGAGACCGCCAAATGCTTGCGGTCGGCCGCGAATGCGGCATCGGTGACGGTTACACCGTTCCCCGGCATCTTCCAGGAACAGCCAGAGGAACCTGTTCGTTTGTTGTCCGGCCCGAGGGCCACTTACCCGGAGAATGGCTCGGGGTTGCCGAACTGGTAGGTACGTTGGCGCTGACATGTGCATTAAAGATGAGCGGAATGGCAGCAAATGTGTCTGCAGCGAAGCTCAGCGATCGCCAGCGCGAATGTCTTTTATGGACGGCGCGAGGAAAGACAGCGCTGGAAACGGCGATCATTCTTGGCATTAGCACCGAGACCGTAATCCAGCATCTTAAAATGGCGCGCGAGCGGTATGACGTGCATTGCAAACAATCGCTGGTCGTGAGCGCGCTCTTCGATGGTCTGATCGGTTTTGGAGACGTCTTCGGCTGGCAAAAATGCCACTGAATTAGGCGTCTCTGGGCTGCGCTAGAGGACGCAGCAATAACTTGCTGAACGCATGCCTACCCTGTTCTTGGTATCGCGCGCGGTCGCTGGCACTGGTGTGATGGTTGCCATCTTCAACAAGACAGGTGACCATCATGCCCTCCATAACAACATCCACTGTTGCGCGGTCTTCCGACGCGGCCGTCCGCAAAATGTTCGAAGCACGAAAACGGGTTTTCGTCGATCTTCTGAAATGGGACGTGCCGGTCCTGGATGACCGATACGAAATCGACCAATTTGATACGCCGCATGCCAGCTATGTCATCCTCACTGGTGATAATGGCAGCCACAGAGCATCGGCACGGTTGCTCCCCACAAATCGCGCACATATTTTGGGCGATTTGTTTCCCACATTGTGTGAGACTGCTGTCCCCACTGGCACCAAGACCCTCGAGATCACGAGGTTTTGCATAGAGCCAACGCTGAGCCGCGCGGATCGGCGCATCGCAAGAAACCAGTTGGTGACCGCTCTTGTCCAGCACGCATTGGCAGAGGGCGTTACTGACTACACGGCCGTTGCAAATTTGGCCTGGTACCGACAAATTTCTGATTTCGGGTGGAAATGTCGGGCGTTAGGGCCACCGCGCTACATTGACGGGGAGTGCCTGCTCGCGCTTCATATCCAAATCGATGCCGATACGCCTCACGACCTCGAAGAAACCGGCATTTTCACCCCGGCGGATTTTCATCTGGCCGATGTTGGTGCAATGCAATGATGGACGCCGCAAATCCAATTTCCTGGGCTGCGCACCTTGATCGCGATGGCTATTGCATAATTCCAGATGTGCTTCCTGCATCAGTTCTTGCGGCACTCGAAGCCGATCTCGAAAGTGACTTCATCCAAACGCCTTTGGGCGAGGGCGATTTTTATGGCTATCGTACGAAGCGCTTCGGCAGCCTGCTCCGCCGGTCCGAACATGCTGCACGGCTCGTGATGGAACCGACGGTGCTTGGTCTTGCAAACAGCATATTGAGCGGGGCGTGCGAGCGCATCCAACTCAATGTGGCGCAGGCCATTGAAATCCATCCGGGCGAAGTTGAGCAGTTCCCACATTGTGATCATGACATGTGGAGTGGCACCAAGGGCCAGCATGAATATCTGGTCAATGTCATGTGGCCGATTTCGCGGTTTACCAAAGACAACGGCGCAACAAGGATCTACCCGGGCACCCACCGTAGGCAGATCAGCTCTCTGGATGAACTGGGAGAACCGGTCGTTGCTGAATGCGCGCCCGGATCGGCTATCTGCTTTCTGGGTTCGACGGTTCATGGTGCCGGTCCAAACCGGTCGGACGATGTCAGGCGGGCAGTGGTCATCGGCTATAGTCTGGGGTGGCTCAAGCCTTATGAAAATCCGTGGCTGGCATATCCCCCCGCAATTGCAAAGACCTTCACGCCGGAATTGGCGGCGCTGGCAGGCTATGCGCAGCACCGCCCCAATCTCGGCAATTATGAGGGCCAGTGCCCCTCTATATTGTTGCAGGATAGCGTGCCCGCATTTCCGCGCGCCACAGATGCGCTTCGACCCGACCAACAAGACGCGGTCCGTGATTTTGCCCGCGCGCAACGAGCAAGCGTGTGAGCCCAGCCCATGTTCTCGAACCGACCTATCAGGATCTCAAACGTGGCCTGATGCAGGGGAGATGGAGACCGGGCGAACGGCTTGAAGCGCTTCGGCTCGCAGACGAGTTCGGGGTCAGCATGACGCCTGTCAGAGACTGTCTGAACCGTCTCGCTGGAGAAGGGTTGGTAGACATGAAACCAGGCGACGGTTTCCGGGTGCCGCGCATAAGCGAGAAAATGTTGCGCGATATGCTAGACCTCAATGCAATGCTTCTGGATTTTGCGTTGCAGAATCCAATCGATATCGGAGCGCTGGCACACGTAACACAATCGGTGGAGGATTATGCGGGCCGGGTGGCTGCACTTTTCGGAATCATCGCGCACCGGTCTGCAAATACAGCCCTAATAGAAATAGTGCATTCGCTCGGCGATCGCATGCATGCGGTCCGCCGCTGGGAACCACAGCTTTTGTCCGACTGCATCCACGAAATGGAAGAGTTGGAGCGCCATCTGACTGACAATTCCAGTGATTTGAATATTGCTCTGCGAAAATATCATGACCGTCGGCTGGGAAGTATTCCGGAACTCGTGCAACTGGCTCAATCCTGACAAGAACGGCAATGCCAAACAATCTGCCCTAGATCGCAGTGAAACTCACCATTACTATTGACCAATTACTGCTGCAGGGCAGCAATGATGTCGGAACTAATTGTCCCGGTTGCTGCGCGTTAGGTTTTGTTCGCATTTTACTATGTGTCTTTCGCGAACCATTGCTTGCCTAATCTTGCACGATTCGCCAAAATGGCCATGCGCAGACCGACAGCTGGCGTAGGTCGCGCTGGATAAATCCGCCAAGCATTAAACACGCCGGTCCGGCCAATGGACGGGCGGCCGTGCCGGACAAAGCCTGAATCGGGCCGAACGGCGGCAAAGCGATGGAGATCGATCGACCCGGCTGGAAATCCGGGCTTCGACGATTGCGCCAATGCGATCGCTTCATGTCACAAATACAGAGTTTGCCAAAGTCGATGGTCGACGTTTCGGCCAGACATCCCAGGTGCATCTGCCCACTTGACCAAATGTTCAGAATGGAAAGTGCAGGACTTGCCCGTTACCTTGCCAAAAGGGTCGGCCCGGAAATTGCAAACGACCTTGTTCAGGATGTATTCCTGCGTGCCGCGACTAGCCCTCAACTTACAACGCTCGCCAATCCGCGCGCATTCTTACACCGGATCGCCCAAAATCTGCTAGTCGACCGAGCGCGCCGTCAACGCTGCAAGATTGTTACCGTCGCATCGGCAGAGCCCGTCGAACGGCGTTGTCCGGCCGAACAGGAACACCAACTCGAAGCTGACGAACTCGAAGCTGCGCTGGCGCTGGCGCTGGGTGGATTGCCCGAGCGAACGCGCGCCATATTCGTCATGCACCGCTTTGATGAGATGGCATATCGGGAGATCCAGCTTGAATTCGGGATATCGCTGGCGGGAGTCGAATATCACATGATGAAGGCGTTGGCGCATATCCGAGCCTGCCTGCGCGACCGTACCGTGATCCCTGAATCCGACCAATTTTCTCAAAAGCAAAAATAGTTGCATATGAAACTAAGGTAATTCTGCTGGCCTGCGTCATCCCCTGCAAGGCGAGCTCGATAAAGGGCCGCCTGATAATGATCAGGGAGCAGTTGATGCCGAGTAAATGCCATTTCATGACCGCCGCGCTCGCAGCCATAGTTGCCGGAACGCTGCCGCAAGCAAGTCTAGCCCAAGAGGCGCCACAGACCTCAAAAGACGAAGAAGCACAAAGTCCAGCCGAAGGCGATTCCGATATAGTTGTGACAGGATCCCGCATCAGGGGTGCAGCAATTGCGAGCGATGTGATTACGTTGGACCAGCAGGCCATAATCGCCGCCGGACAAATCGACTTAGGCGAAGCTATCCGCTCGTTGCCGCAGAATTTCGGTGGTGGCCAGAATCCCGGCGTCGGAACAGGGGCAGGGCTGATCAATAACAACATAAATTCGGCAGCAAGCGCAAACCTGCGGGGTCTAGGTCCAGACGCCACTCTTACATTGCTGAACGGACATCGATTGCCTTATGATTCTGCATTTGGCGGCGTAGATATCTCGGCAATCCCGCTTGCCGCTATCGACCGCATCGAAGTGGTGCCTGACGGTGCCTCAGCGCTTTACGGATCCGACGCCGTTGCCGGCGTTGTCAATGTCATCCTGCGACGTAATTTTGAAGGCATTGCAACATCGGCGCAACTTGGTGGGAGCAGCGATGGCGGCTATTTCCGGCAACAAGCCGACATTGTCGCAGGTACCAATTGGGACAATGGCGGCTTTCTTTTGGCTTATGACTATGCGCGCAACTCGGGGATCAGAGCGCGTCAACGCGACTATGCCGCGGCGCTCGATCCCGTTACGACGCTATATCCGTCAATCAAACGTCATGCAGTTACGTTTGCCGGTCATCAAAAACTTGACGACAAAGTCGAGCTGAAAATCGACGCACTGTACGCGCGCCGCTCATCGCGCAGCGAAAGCCAAACCACCACTACGCGTTTCGCGATAGAGCCTGAAGCCGAAACCTACACGATCGCGCCGTCTGTCGAGATTGCATTGGGTGCAGGATGGCAGGCAAAGCTGCTGGGTGTTTTTGGGCGTGACCGGACGCATTATTCGACAGCCATTTCGCCGATCCCGGGTAACGCGACGGTTACGGATGGCTGTTACTGCAATGGAGTCACAGCTGTCGAGGCAGGAGCCGAAGGTCCCTTATTCGCGCTTGGGGGCGGCAGTGCACGACTGGCGATTGGTGCGGGCTTCCGGAACAATAGTCTTGATTATACCCAGTATGTGAACGGAGCATTGTCCCAAAACTTCGATGTTACCCGGCGAAGCCGCTATGCATATGGCGAGCTTTACCTACCCTTTGTCTCGCCAGAACTCGATATCCGAGGCATCGACAAGCTCAGTCTTTCCGCGGCTATACGATACGAAGATTATCCAGGGCTCGACCGACTTGCGACGCCTAGGCTCGGATTGATCTACGCGCCAGTTTCAGATTTGATCTTGCGTGCAAGCTGGGCCCGATCGTTCAAAGCGCCGACGCTCTATCAGCAATTTATCCCATCCGAGGCATATCTGTTGCCTGCTATCGCATTTGGCGCGGGTTCGGGGGCGAGCACCGTCTTTTACACCAGCGGTGGCAACCCTGATCTCGAGCCCGAGCGCGCAAAGAGTTGGACTGCCGGGTTCGAATTCACGCCCAAGACAATTAAGGGCCTGACCGTTTCGGCGACCTATTTCGATACGCGGTACAGCGACCGGGTTGCGCAACCGATTGCGGGATCGATCGCCGCAGCGTTCGTCAACCCTGGTTTTGCATCGCTTATCGATTTCTCACCCAACGCTGCGACGCTAGCGGCGCTGATTTCACAAGCCCAATTCGGACTGCAAAATTTTTCGGGTAGTGTCTATGATCCGGCAAATGTCGTGGCGCTGATCGACAACCGTAATATCAATGTGGGCGTCCAGAAAATTCGGGGAATAGATGCCCGCGTATTTTGGGACGGCGACATCGGAGGTGGAAATAGGCTGAGCCTCGGTCTCGATGCCAGCTGGCTTGAAAGCAGCCAGCAACTGACGCCCGATCTGCCAGAGGTCGAACTGGCAGGCAACCTCTTCAGCCCGCCCGAATACAGGTTCCGCGCGACCGCAGGTTTCCAGACGGGCGGCCTCAATTTATCGTCATCGGTCAATTTCACGGGCGCACTCAAAGACGAGCGATTTGCGGTCCCCAGCAAGATCGGTTCAAGCGCAACCATAGATATGGGTGCCAGCTACAAGATCATTGCAAATGATAAAGGGGAGGCAGGTCTTTCAGTTTCGATCACCATCAACAACATATTGAACGACAAACCCGAACTCATCAGGACGACCGGGCCAACCGACACGCCATATGACTCTACCAACTTCTCGCCGATTGGCCGGTTCATCGCAATTGGCATTCGGAGGCACTGGTAATGCGCTTCGTGCTTGCTGCGGTGCTGGCAAGTGCGATCGTGCCAACCGCCGAACTGCCTGTACCGGTATCCGACCCGTGCAGGCAGTTCGACAGTCGCGCTGCTGATCATCGTGTCATCAAGCCAATTGCGGCGTCCGATCTCGTTGAGCTAGGCGATATCGGTCGATCAGACCCGCATCCGTCCGAGAGTCCCTTCGCCATCTCACCTGACGGGAAGCGCGTTGCCTTTCTGCTTCGGCGTGCCAACAGTCGGCAGAACGCATATTGCCAGCGTTTGCTGGTCGTTCCGATGCACGGAAGCGACAAGGCCGTTGAAAGCGATCGGGGTGGAGATTTCATCCGCCGCGATTTTGAACTGCGCAACTTTGTCTCAGTCATGTCAGGCCTTGCAAAAGTCATCACGCCCCAATGGTCACCTGATGGGCAAAAGATCGGCTTTCTCAAGAAGATTGGTCCAACGCAGCAGGTCTGGCTTGCCGATCCGAACGGCAGGAAACCTGCGTACAAGGCGACCAGTCTTCCCGACAATGTCGACGAATTTACCTGGTCCAAAGATGGCAAAAAGCTGGTCGTTGCCTCGCGTCCGGGCATTCGCGAACAGGCCGAGTTCATCGCGAAGGAGTCGCATTATGGTTTCCTATTTGATGAGCGTTTCGCACCGCAAATGGCCGACCGCCCAATTCCGACCGAACCGCTCACAACGGTGTATCACACAGTTGACGCCAAAACGGGGCTAGCGCGGCTCGCAACGGATGCCGAGATTGCATTGCTGAGGCCTAATCAATCGGCAGGAATAGCTGCCGGGGCACGAAATTTTTCGGCGAGTCCTGACGGAAAATCGGCAGCGTGGCTTCACCCTCTCGATCCCGGGCAGTTACTCGGTTCGTCAGGCGTGACGATGAAAATGTCAGATGGCAACGAGCGCACATGTAACGAAGCCTGCCGCGGCACCAGGCAACTTTTTTGGTCAGCCGACGGCAGTCATCTTTACGGTCTGCAGAAATCGAGCTGGCTCGCTGGCCAGACCAGTCTGTTGCGATTGACGGTCGGTGATACGGCACCGACGCGGGTCATGGTCACCGAAAATGAACTGATCGGCTGCTTGATGGCGGACAAGGAACTGCTTTGTGCCCGCGAAAATGCGAGAACGCCGCGGCAACTCGTCGCGATCAACCCCAATACGGGAGCGGAGCGGCTCATTTTTGACCCCAATCCGGACTTTAAGAAAATCAGACTTGGGAACGTCCAACGCGTCACGGTTCGCAATGCCTTTGGTGTTGAAAGCCATGCCGATCTCGTCCTGCCGCCCGATCACAAGCCCGGCGACAAGCATCCGCTCGTTGTTGTCCAATATGCCAGCATAGGCTTTTTGCGAGGGGGAACGGGCGATGAATTTCCTGTGCAGCTTTTGGCTGCTAAAGGGATCGCTGTCCTCAGTTTCTGGCGGCCCGAGCCGGTGCCGGCTGCGATGGATGCCAAATCCGAAGCGGAATTCATGCGGATAAATCGGTCCGACTGGACGGACCGGCGCAGTGTGCAATCGGCACTAGAAATCGCTATTCAACAGGCGCTCGCGACCGGAACGATCAACAAAGACAAGATGGGCGTCAGCGGTTTTAGTGATGGGGGTGCGACGGTACAGTGGTCGCTGATCAACTCTTCGTTGTTCAAGGTTGCTGCGATGGGGTCATGCTGCGAGGGCTTTGATGTTTTTGCGCTTGCTGCCGGTCCAACGTTTACCCAGCAAGGCAGGGATGTCGGCCTTAAATTCTTCGAGCCCGGGGCCGAAGAGCATTGGCAACCGTTGTCGCTCACGCTGAATGCTGACAGAATTGATACCCCGATCCTGATCCAGAACGCAGACAGCGAATATGAAGGCGGGCTTGATGTTCTCGAAACATTCAGAAGTCGCGGCAAGGCCATCGAGATGTTCGTGTTCGAGGGCGAAACTCACGTCAAATATCAGCCCGCGCACCGGCTCGCGATTTATGAGCGCTCAACAGAATGGTTCCAGTTCTGGCTCATGGGCGTGATGAACTGCGATTCCTCAAAAGCTGACCAATATGTTCGCTGGAAAGCCATGAAGAATGCGCCAAACGACAGGAATCTGCGCTGCGAGGCAGGAACATCAAGTGAGCCATGACCTCGCCCAGTTCTCTGCTTCGGCGAGATCGACTAACCTTAACAATATCTCGTTGTCGGCACGGGCATTGCTTTGAAAGGCTGCATCGACCTCCACACGGTCGATAATGTGGTTTCGGGCTAGCAACCCGTCCATCAGCAAATCTTGGATTGTATTACGATGCTGTTCAAAGCTGCGCTGAATAAAGCTGTCGGGTCCGGCTTTCGATGTTCTCGCAACGATCTCGCGCGGCAGGCTGGAGGCAAAGGCCGCGCGCGCCAGCGCGCGGTTCACACCGCCATGACACCACAGCCAGGTTGGTATGCTGAGGCAAGATTCGAGCAGCGGCTGGCTTGCGAGTGGGGTAAAGCGCGGAAGGCCGCAATCGGCCAGACCGTGAATATGCAATTGTGCATGCATGATTAGCGACAAATGATCGCGTTTGCCGCCATGCATCCCGACTGACGTTTCCAGCCAAGGCGTGAGAGGTTCGGTGATATCAGGTAATCCATCTGCCTGAACCAGAAAGCGCTGGTCAGTTGGCCACGCTGGACTGGCATTGCGTCGCATCATGCGGCGACCCATCGCGCGTGCCATCGTTGGAATATCGCAGCCGGTCACCAAACACATATCATGGAACGTCGATAAGGCGCCGCGACTGAACCCCTCGGAGCGAAATCTGTCGATTATGGGCGCGCTTGAATGCAAATAGCAGAAAAGATTGTCGCCCATATTGCCATCGAAGACTACGGAAGCGCCGCTTTCATCTGCTCCCGACATTAGCGCAGCGTCGAGCGCTTGCATGAATGGTTTTCGGCTTGGGCGCGCGAGCCCGATAGAGATCGTGCGGAGCGGATCGATAGCCTTGGGATCATAAATTGCCGATATGCATCGAACGCCAAGATGATCGGCGAGCAGATGGACAAACCGGCGCTCATCTCCGCTCGGGTCAGAGGTTGCAACGGTTGTACACGTGAAAGGCATGTCTGCAGCGGCAAGCGCAGCGCAGATTAACGACGAATCTACGCCGCCTGATGCAGCCACGGTAACCGGGCCAAAAAGCTTTGCCCAAGCGGCACACACCATGAGAGCGACCTCACGGAGCCCTGATGCCGCCTCATCGAAGTCGGTCATCGCGCCGTCGGGCATATAGTCCTCTGGCCGCCAGATTCGCTTGCTGGCGAAACGATCTGGGAAAGTTGACACCAGCTCGCCCGGTGCAATTTCTGTAACGCCTTGTAGGCATGTTCCTCTTTGGCGTAATTCGGGCCGGGCCAGGAAGTTGTGCAAAGCCTCCCAGGACACCAAGGGCTGCACACCCATAGCCGCTGCAAAGAGCCCGGGACTAGTGGCATAAAGAATGTGAGTTGCTGTTTCGAGCCGGTAAACCGGACAATAGCCGGACGGATCGACAATTATGTAAATCGAAGATTTTTCTGGGCCGAGCAATATTCCCGCATAACCGCCCCAACATTCGCGCACGATCCACTTGGCGAGCGGCTCGGGGCCATCTGATAATGGTGCCTCACCCGGCAGAGACAAAAGACGCTCTCCCTTTGCTCGCGAGAACAGCACACCAATGATGAATCCTTGGTCGTGCAAATCGATCACTGGCACGTTGTGATCTGCCCACAGGATGGCGTGTCCGACTCCCGATAAATTCGGCCGATCACTATGATGAAGCTCGATAGGCTCTCCGGTGCCGCACGAGCGCGGCACCGAGAAGAGAAAGCGCATAGCTTTCATATGACAAGGATCGGTTGGTACCGATGAACCTCAGCGACACTTTCGTTCAATGTCTGGCCTTCAGCCTGTAGCCAACAGTGCGCGCCGAACGGTCTGAGTTTGACGCCGATAACGACTTGGGCCCGAACGCCCTTTGCGATTAGGCAAAGCGCGAGAGCTATTGATCGGGGAAGACAGCGGTCGGCCGCAGTTCTGATGAGCCGGCTATGTGAAAATGCGGCAATCGTCTTGCCTGCAACTTCCGACGAGACATGTTCGGGGCAGGGTCGGGAGTTTATCGTCTTGTGCAAATAAGAAATAATCTCAGCGAAACCCCGTGCTGCGAGGCGCTGCTCAACGCGCCGCTGCACCCACATTGCGCGCGCAACCCCGGCAAGATTGAACGGGTAGCTGTCGAGCGCATCGGATGTCGTGCGTGCAGGTGCGAGATCTGGTGGTTTCGAAAGCCAGCTTGGCTGATGCCAGCGCGCATCGCCGGTCAATGCAAACTGATCACGCATCGCCTGGTTTTCTGCGTCGGCGAGCGTAAAGTACCGGTCTTTTACGATATCGAGAAAAACAAGCACGCCGTCGATTTCGCACCAGGCAAGTTCATCGCTATCAAGACGGATCATATAGAAGTGCACTCCAAACGGGGCGCGCAGCGCAACGCGCGCCCCATCGGAATCAGTCGTCGGCGATGCCGGTGACAAAGCGCTGCTTGCCGCCGCTACCGTCACTGTCGATCAGAGCCTGACCCTTGGTTTCGACAGATGCCTGGCCGAGGTCCACGATGCCCTCGTCCGTCAGTTCTACGTCTTTCATCTTACTGCTCCTTCGTCTGAAGTTGCGACTCAATCAGCCGCAGTCCAAGGATGAAGGCACCGCGCAACGGTTACTATTTTATAAAACGATTATAAATGCGGCTCCGGCTCAGTCGGTTGACCGGGCGTTGAAAGCACATATTGGGATGTGCACTGGTACCTTTAGCGATTGCCTGGACATGCGCACCGGCACCCGGTCAGATACAAATTATTATAACCGGCTGTGGTTCGCATCAAGTCAGGAATTGCATATTCATGGCTCAGCCAGCCTGCGATTTGGAATTCCGCATTTTTGCATAGCTTCTGTCGTTTGCGATGAATCGCTCGATCATAGGCGGGATCAGCCGTTCGGGGGTGGGCGCTCCTTTGGGTTCGCCAACATTGATCGCAATCGCATAAGCGAGCAATTCGCGGTGCAGCCGAGCCGATAGCTCAACGGTCAGGCGTACGGGCTTTTCGTCGGCGAGATCGGCGAGTGTCAACCGTGTCATCGCACGTCGCTCAGCACCAGGTCTCGGGTCACGAGCACGCGAACTGGATGACCGGGGCGGATCGTCAGAGTCGGGCGCACATTCAGTTCGCGGCTCACAATCTGCTCGCCAGCCCGGTTGACGCTGTCCTGCGATCCCCTGCGGATGGCACGCACCAGACTGTCATCGCCGCCTGCACCTAACTCAGACCCAATACCCAATAATGTCGAGATCAGAGCTGCCTTGAGCACATTCCCCCAATGATAATTGGTGCGATCCTGTAGCCCCGCAAATCCGGATGGATCGGACGCGGGCTGGCGTTCGAGCAGGATCGAGCGGCCATCGGGCAGGATCAGTCGGTTCCACGCCAATAGCACCCGGCTCTGACCGAACGCGACATCAGCATCATAACCGCCGATCAGCCGCGAGCCTTGCGGGATGACGATGATGCGCCCTGTCGGGCTGTCATATACATTCTGGGTGACCTGTGCCGTCACCATTCCAGGCAGGTCCGAGCGGATGCCGGTGATGAGCGCGGCGGGAATGACCGAACCGGCCTGAAGGATTGAAGGCGATACTAGCCCGGCAAGTCTCTCGGTCGAAACCGTGCGCCGGTCGCTTGCACGGTCAAGGAAAGCCTGCCGCCGACCTGCATCGCTTGGCGGCGCCGTCGCTTGTGTCGCATCGGGTATGTCCGATGATGCAGCCGGGATAACCAAGCCCGCACCGGCGTTGCTGGCCGTCCCACCGCCAAAAAACAGACGACTGCCGCGCGCGGC